>ERZ1034984.23-NODE-23-length-160225-cov-161.180315_pt1 | contig 160225 bp, 171 predicted proteins | sample MGYA00520589_ERZ1034984 | MGnify/ENA primary metagenome ERZ1034984 (study PRJEB33766, sample SAMN09781790) | gut metagenome | biome: gut microbiome | host: Homo sapiens | place: Madagascar | study: EMG produced TPA metagenomics assembly of the PRJNA485056 data... | reverse complement strand
TATTTCACTTGTATAGTATAAAAGTGATAAGAAGGATAAATATATTCCTTCTTAGAAGAATTATTTTATTTAAAGATAGTACTAGGGAGGTACTTAACTATGGCTATCATGAATAATAATGGTGTTGAATTTGTATCGATGATCCATCAGTCCAATACCGATGGAGATCGGTTTGTAGCGATATACAAACCGATGAGCGATGACGAACGCAGCGCGCTCCTCAAAGATTGGTGGAGCAAAAAAGAGAATAGATGGAGCACACGATTTGCTGCCCCAGATATTCTTGACACATTTGCACTCGATCCCTCATGCTTCCCGAACAAATGGTTCGCAAGCATGAGGGAGTGTGAGTTTAATTCAGAATGTAGTTACTAAAAGCTACAACTGAATTAAACTCAATAAAGCCAATAGAATAGATTTCTATTGGCTTTATTTTTTTTTTGATAGTCTGACGCTTCTATAAAATACATATGTACAGCATCAGATCAAAATGGATACTATAAATTATCAGGCAATAAAACTTTAGTAAATGTTATTATTGGAGATGATCTTAGTTCTGGATTTCAATTTGTTATGCAATATAAAAATATATATGGATATTATGTGATTGTTGTGGGACAAGCTGTGAACAATAATTTTAGTAATTTTAAATTGTGTCCTAATGTTGAACTTCATATTTGGTATATAAATTCACACATATAATAAAGTATATATTTTTCCATTTACATTAGTAATAGAAATATTTCCAGATGAATCTGTATCGATATGCTGAATATATATGCGTCCAGATTTTTGTATAACACTATTAAAGCCGCTTCTATAATTTATATCATCAATATTAACGTCACCGGCTATATAAATACCATCTATCACATATCCATCACGATATGATACTTTAACGCTATATAGTGTTTTAATAGAAGCGTCAGATTGATTTATAAAAAGATATTATAATATTGAATACAAATTAGTAATATTAAAAAAGAAAGAAGATACTATTATGAAAGTATTTAATATTATAAATGAAAAGGTTACTTCATATTCAAAACATCAAGATATTAAATCTGCTAAATTAGATAAATATAAAATGGTTATTGTAGGTGAATCTCATAGTAATTCCATGGTTGGTATTTATAATAAACTTTTATCTCAAAGTAGATATGATTATCTTTTAGCAGAATTTGCTTATGATGATAAAGCTCTTACAAAAGAAGATATCAAATATAAGATGGATCATGCTACTAATGGCGGGAGGGGTCCATGTGATTATCAATATAATTATTGGCTATATGAATTAGCATATAAATATAATATTCCGCTAATTGGAATAGATAGAGGCGATACTAAGAAATTTAAGTCTAGAGAAGAAGAGTTTAAAACAAGAGAAACTATAATGATAAATACTATTCAACAATATTCAGGAAAAGGAAGATGTTTAGTACAATTAGGAGATGCTCATGTAAGAAGTATTCCAATAAGTAAAGAATATATAAAGCAATATAATTATGATGATGAATTCTATGAAGGAAATATAGATAACCAAACAGTATCTTTTGTAAGCCCAATCTATAAGAAATACGCAAACGATCCTAATGTAATGATATTTAGAATTAAAAAAGAATATGAAGATGAACAAAGATTTTTAAAAGAAAATAAATAATATAAAGAACCAGTAGAGATTTCTCTCTACTGGTTTATTTTTTAATAATCCAAAATTGAGAATTATAAATACTTATTTACTTTCATAAACTCCGATATTTGCCTTTAGGCCATATCTGCGAATTCCAGTCATAAGTTGCATTGCCCAATCATTCTTAACATCTCTGCCATAATTCTGACTACCAAGATTATTTTTATTAAGAGCATCACTAGGAAATACAACATGAATATCATCACTTGCCATACCAGGAATATCAGATTGATAAGTATCTACAATATCTTCTGCTGCTTCACCAATAGTCTTACCAGAAGCTTCTACATAAGTCATAAACTCTACAGCTTCAATGAAAAGACTTGCTTTCTCTCCATCTCCAGACTTAGCAGCAGTAACCTTTAAATTCTTAGGATCTGCAGCAGCATTCTTCATGGTCTTATAGATATCACCAGTAATAGGACAAATATTATCAAAGATATCTAAAAGATTATTAGAAGAAAGAGTATTATCTAGATTTGCTCCAGTTTGATCGTTGGTATCACATTCATAGATGGTATGAAGTTGTTTCATATTAAAATTCATAATAATTATCTCCTTTATAAGAAATATTTTGAGAATTATTATGATGTGAAATATCGTTAGATATAATATACTCTAGCAGGACCTGTAGTACTAGAACCAAATGATCCGAAACCTTATATCATAACTACATTTGAAAAAGTTACAATAGCATAATTAGTACTTTTATTTCCTGTATAGACTGCAGATATAGGTGTTCCAGTGTTAAAAGTGTATCCACTTGAGTCTGTAATATTTATATTTTGACTCTTAATTTTAGTAGAAGCGTCAGATGGTTATATAATAAATATGAACTGGATGACTATATATAGTAATATCTGAGTTAATATCCTTAAATACCAAAATATAAATATCAAGAGTTGTTGTAGTATAATATGTATACATCGGAATTATAGTATTATTCTGTGAAACTACAGGAATAGTTGCAGATCTTATACATACAGGTTTGACATTAATATCGATATTACAGAAATTATTATAACATATATAACTACGATTTCCAGAAAAGTTTAATTCTGGACAATGTGATTGTAAATATTTAATAGAAGCGTCAGATTAATTTATTAGGACAATATATTAGCAAACAATCGCATTCATAATAGTAATCTTTATTTGCGAGATCGTATATTTTAATAATATAATCTTCTTTTACTCTAAATAGAAATGTATATAATCCACTATATCCATTACCATTTACCGTATAAACTGCAATAGGAGTTCCATCGATTTGAATTGAATAATCATATGTATTTCTAATTTCGATAAACTTAGCCTTAATAGAAGCGTCAAATTCTATTAAATATAAAAATATATGCAAGATCTATTTGGAGATTGCTTATTTGTATAAATATTCCATATATTCAAATACCATCCATCATCTGGAACAAACCATAGTTCACATATATCTGGATAATCTGTAAATGAACTTTCAGTATGATTTGCTGATATTGGTACCCTATTCTTCTCAATATGATATGCATTATTTTCTGGAATTAAAGCAAAATCATATTTAATAGAAGCGTCATTAATATTTTAAAAGATATTTTTTTTTTCAATTACATAATATAAAATTGAAATAGGAATATAAGAATTTTCTATTTCGAATTGTTTTCATCATCATAAAAGGAGGTTAATTACTATGATGGTTAATATTCATCTTCATCTGAACACTGATGTGTGCAAAGTACTATTTGCCAAATACTTTGGCATTGATACATGCAATTTTGTTGCATACATCGGTAAAAACAATGACGATAATACTTTAGTATTATCGTCAGATGAAATCACGATGGAATTTGGATGGGAGGAAATAAAAGAAATCATTATTGATTTATTCGATAATGACAGTAGCAAAATTGATGATGTGCATGTTAACATTATCAAAAATGTTGAGAGAAACAAAAAAATACGTCTCGATAAATTGTAAGGTGTCCAAAGACTGTGTCAAGTCTATCATGGACATTTTCGGATAAAGCCGAATACAATTTAGTAGACAGATCATTTATCTATAAACCAACACTTTACAGAAAGGAGTGGGTTTCATTTGCCCACTCCTTTTATTTTTTTTTTGATAATCTGACGCTTCTATAAAATTATACTCTATTGTAAATGAGCCATTTACAGTTTCTCAAGATATTTTGAATAAACCGTTTAAAAGAAATATTAAAGGAAATTCTTTGATTGATGATAAACAATTTATTACGTGTATATGCTCTAAATACGATACCAATGTAGTAAATAGTGTAATAACATCTATATCTTGTACAGATGTAGATAATTCGTATTGGGGAATTGATTTGCTAATTAATTTTACTGCTAATGCTACAATTGGAATGACTGTATATTTAAATTTTGCATGCTATTATTTTACACTCTGACGCTACTAAGAATTTTGGAAATGGAAGTTTTATTAAATCTATTACATATGAAACATCATATACCATTACAAATGATTATTCAAATCATATGTCTCCATCAAATTGTATTAGAACTACAGTGTCTAAGATGTACGATGTTGTAATATTTATAGAATTGGAAAAAGAAATTGGTTCTCTAGTAACAGTACATAATACATACATTCCAGTATTTAAATCAATTATTAGAGGTACGCATGCTGGATATGTGTTTATGAATAAAATGCCTACATCTTGGACTACTTTAATCAATAATATCAATGGCGGTGGTTTTGTTGGACCATATATTGAATATGATAAATGTCCTACTTATGGTGTAAAAGTTAGAAGAAATGGATTATCTATAGAAAGATATTGTGCAAAATATACTAGTAATATAGATTATCAATTACTAGCTAGAAAAGATATTACGTATTATGTATATGGGCTAATGCTTGAAGATCATATATCTAATCTTTTTAAATAAGTCTGACGCTATTACGAAGTAGTCTGAGAAATCTGCCAAACGCCCCTAAAATGGCCTAAAATGGGGTATTTAGAGGGTAGAAATTTGACGATTTCTACCCTCATATTTTTATATCTTATTTAGTATATGTTTCATATATTATCATTCTTAATTTAAAATATATAACAATATGATAATGAAGATTGCGTTAAGATGAATGAACGATTCGTTAAAATATTTTGAAGATTTCGATATATAGATTTGTCCATTATGATTGAAGACTATAAGAAGCGTCAGATAATTTGAAGGTTTCGTTGAATTTATTTTATTGAAGGCTACGTTTAAGATCTTATTCGGTGTGGTCTTTATGATCACCCCGCAATTTCTTTTTTAAAATAATCATTCAAAATCAAGCCAAAACAGGTAAATTTAGAGAAAGGAAACTAAAATTATGGCTAATGTTGATCATATTAAGGTAGGATCTACGTCTTACGACATATCTCCTTCCCCCACTGGCACACTTACTACAGGTACTGGTGGATTCTCTTCTAGTGATGTTGCACAAGGAAGCGCAACAGGTTGGACTAATGTAGGCCAAATTACTACTTCCGATAATCATGCTAGTATCTTTACTAAGATCACTCAGATGGCAAAGAACGTCCGCTATCTGTACAATGTTCTTGGTACTGGCTTCTCCACTGGTTCTACAGTTAAGGGCCAGATTGATGGAAAAGCAGCAGCTAATCACTCTCACAAGGTTGCTCAACTGCCTACTTCTAGCACTCAAGTTAACTCCAATGACTACATTCCTACCTCTGCTCTGATCTATTCTATGAATCAGACTCTGACTTCGCTAAATGACGCTTCTATAAAAAAGCTTAGTAATATTTATATTACTGCAAATGGATATGCACTAAAAGGTACAATGATAGGATGTGATTTGTTAGATAGTCCAGGACAATCTAATTATTTTACAGCATATCAGTATAACGGTAAAGTATATGCTGCATATGGATTTAACTGGAATACTGGATTCGATTTTAATATCTATGATAGTCATGCTAATATAGTATATATCTAAATATAATGACGCTTCTACTAAAATTTATAAGATGGAAATTGATTGTGGATATAAATCATTTAAACAAGTAGTAGATTATATAAAGATAAAAGATATAAGTAATTTTATTATTCCGATATCAATATATAAGAAATCTGCAGATGTATATCCTAATAGCAATTCTACTGGAGCAGATGCACTTTTTTGGTATTCTTGGTATTATACAAAAAATGGAACGAGTATATATCTTTTATATACAACTAAAGCTACAGGTACAAATTATACATTTACTGAAATTAATACAGTTGTATATTATATTCTATCAATATGACGCTTCTATAAAATATAATACTATATCAGTAAAATCAAAAAATCATATTAAGTTTGATTTTGATAATAGTAATGCAAATCATAGTATATATATTATAGGAATCTATACCAATATCAGTAATTGTATTCCAATATTTAGTGATGAATATCAAGAAAGTCATAGTGATATTAATGGAGATCTAGTTGAAACAATAATAATTAACTATTATCCGTATATTGTAAATAATGGAAAATTTACATTATCAATAGTATCTGGAGAATTTACTGTATTCTATTACATTCTAAATTAAATATTTTATATTTAAAATTGTCCCTATGGATTAAAAGTCCATAGGGACTTTATCTTGAAAACTTTATAATAATCTACTTCTATTCATAAAGAAAGGGGCGCTTATAAATGGGACTAAATATGAATTATAAATTCTTTCTTGAAGGATATAATTCTCATTGCCATATTCCTGATTATATTAACTACAATAATTGTGTTAATGTAGAAGAACTTACTCTTCAAAATACTCTTAAGTTTAATAATACTCTTAGAGAATCTGTTCAAACCATTGCTTCTATTAATGAATCTGAAGAGTCTGATAATATTCAATTTAGTCAGATTCATGATTCTCTTACAACTGCTAAAGAAGTTATTTCTGCAGTAAAGAATTCTCTACTAGAAGAAATTTCTGGTGCTAAGGAAATTATCGAATCTTGTAAGACAAGAGAAAAGGATCCTGTTGAATATAAATATTCTCTAGCACAGAGAATTGAACTTATTAAGAGAATGATGGTCATCGCAGATCCTACAGAGCTGCAAATTCATAATATTGGAGAAATTACTGCTGGAAATATTATTCTAGACAAGATGTTCCCCAATATTTCTGCTATTAAAGGAATCACTACTGAGAATACTGATTTCAATTCTTTTAAGGATAATATTCTTTATAATATGCTTGGTAGTTTTTATGATCCTTCTAAGGCTGCTAATACTATGTCTTTTGCAGTTGGAATTGCAGATACACTAATGCCGGATCGTAAATATACTCAGAGATTTCTTCTAGATACTTATATCAGAGCATATTCTAATCTTAATTCTATTGACACCGTTATTGAACTTCTAGATTATATGAAAGCTGATGTAGAATCTAGCTTTAATAATTGTCTTCATAAAATGGATGATTATATTAATAATCTAGAGAATAATGGTTCTAATGAATATAAAGATAAGTATGGATATTATACAGCATCTTTGATTAATGTGATTCAGAATGTAGTTTGTGTAGCTAATATTGTTGCTAGTAGAAAGATTCATAGATTAATTGATATTTATGGATATGGAAAAGATTCTATTACAGTAATTAAAACTGCTCATGAATTAATTCTTGAATACTGTGATCTATCAAAAGATGCTGATAAGCCTGTTGATAATGTTGCTCAAGATACTCCTGTTGATTCTATTTCTTTTAGTGGTGAAGATTCTGTTAAAGAATTCTATGATATTCAGCATGACAACACAATGACTAATATGCTCATTGAAAATGTTTATAATGAGTATAAGTTTGAATGCATGCTCGAACAATACTTGACAGAATTAACTAGAGAAGAATGGGACGCTCAATCTAATGAGCCTACTATTGGAAGGCCAAAAGATTCTAATAGTGAAAACAATGGTGGAAAAGCAGAAGGATCTAAGCCACAAGAAAATCAAGATAAAGATAACAATAAAGAAAATAATGATTCGAATGATAGTAATAATAAAGAAAATAATTCTAAGTCTAAAAATAAATTTGGCATCCTTAATTGGCTTAAACAAATTATTTCTAGACTCGGAGAAGCTATTGGTAGATTCAAGCAGAGAATTGATGAAGTTCTTGGTAAGGGTGGAGACAAACAATTCTGGGAGGATAATAAGAATAAACTAAAGAATATCAATATCATGGATACTCAAGTTAACCAATGGTATTGCTATAATCTTAATTTGTTTAAAAATTCTACAGTCATTAAGTTTGATCCTATTAGCAAGGATATTCAGTCTGATGATGCCATGGAGAATGCATCTCTTAATAAAATTCATGGTACTACAGGAACTGATTATAAAGCTACCGCTGGAAAAGATAAGGATGACTCTTTCCTTACTAGAGTTAATAAAGCTTATCAAGGAGCTTATATTAATATTGATAATAGTAAGGGTAAGACTCTAGCAAATATTAGATATAATTTTGATGAAGCATTTAAATATGTTGATGAATTTGTTTATAAGGGGTATTCGTCTGATGCTCTTGGATCTATTAATGATGATTATAAGCAAATCGATGAAGATTATAAAAATGCTTCTAAAAATTATAATGATTATATGGTAAAGATGAGAAATAATCCTTCGAATGATACCAATAATCAAGCAGCAACACAGCAGCAACCTAGTTCTGGTGAGCCTAAGAGTGAAACCGGATCTCAGAAACCTGCTCAACAGCAGACTGGACATGAGTCTGCTATCAGTGATTTTAATTCTGGATTTAATCTTGCTGAATGCCTAGGACTTTCTCAGATTGATGATGAACTTCCTTTCAATGAAGCAGAAATTACTCCTGGTGAAAAGACTACTGAAGATGCTGAAAAAGCTACTGGTAAGGTTGATGATAATAATTCTAAAACTCTTGATGAGGCTATTCATCGTTGTTTCTCTACAAACATTTCTGTTATAACTGCTAAGTGCACTAATGCTCTTGCAGCGTATAAACAGAATATAAATCTATTCAAAGCTGTTCTTAAAGCTTCTAGTAAGAACGAAAAGAATGATAAGAAAAATAACGATAATAAAAAGAATAATAAGAATCAAGATAATAATCAGCCTAATAGCAATGAAGGTGAAAAGAAATAAAAAAATAAAAGGTGTAGAGAATAATTCTTTACACCTATATACATTATAGTAATGCAGTTATTGTAGGCACTCTAGTAATACCAGCGACTTTGTTATACTCTTTCAAGTAATGGTCGTTAGCATTATTGATAGATTTCATGTATCTATCTGGCAAGAGTTTTGTAGAGTCTCTACAGTTTAACACATCATTGATATGATGTGGTATTACTTCGTGCTTGATAATATGAGTGGCTTTACCATCATCATATTTGTAAACGGAAACTTTTGAGAATTGTATTTCAGGAAGTACAGGCATGGTACTTTCCTCCTTTTAATATTATTTGAAACTCTAGTTTAGGGCTATTGTTTCATATTTATAATATCTAATTGAAGGAAAGTGAAAATCAATAACTGCAGATTAAAGCAAATCGGCTAGGGAGTTAATCCCTAGCCGATTTTGTTTGTTAAATATTATACTTATCTAATGGTAAAGTAGGAATGATTTGTCTAACCATTCTATCGATCTTTTTACTACTATATAGACCAATGCCTCCAATAAACATAGAGTATAGTCTATCATCAATACTAGTGTCAAGATCTCCAGGACTTACTAGACTTGCATCCTTAGTAACCTTAGTTTTGAAATCTGCAATTGCCAAAATAGTATATACAAACTGACTACATACCATTTCAGTTTTATTTGCATATTCAGAACCAAAATCTGATACACGTTTTAGAGCAATATTGATAATGGTTTTTAAAGAATATTTGGTTTCATTCTGATGAATTACGTACCATTTGATTGCATCTTCCATCATAATCTTTTGCTCTTTTGTGACAAATAGAGCATGAACCTTGAATTTGATAGAAGGATCTATTTTCCAGTAAGCTTCTATACTTTCAATAGTAAATCCTTTAGATATTCCATCAGAAGTTACTTTAGGATTCATATTAAATGTATACATTTGCTTCATAGAAGAATCAAATGACATTGCGGCATGAGACCATTCAGATCCAGTATATAGCTCAATTCCTCTACTATGAAGAGCTTTGCCTTTGAATAAGCAAATGAATACAGGAACAATCTTATCTTTCAATTGATTATAAGTAGCTTCATTGAAAGTATGAATGCTTCTGATATATTCTTCAGCATCTACCTCTGTAAAAATATGAAGCTTATGTCTCATATTTTTTACTCTAGTAATGGCTTCTTCATTAAAAGGAATTTCAGGATTCCATCCAAGATTAATGATCTCATTCTTGAGATCATTTTTCTTTTTTGTATCATTGGCATTATTAGCTTCTAAACAAAGCTTACTTACTACTTGCCGCCAAGAAGCATCATCAGTAAAAGATTCTCTAGATACTTTAGTGTCAGAACTAACTGTACCGACTTTTTCACCAGGTTTATAATACTGCTCAATAGGAGGAGTAATAGATCTCATCGTATTATATGAATATCCTTCAAATCCTCCAGATTTCATAGCTGTGGATACATATAGATTGAGTAGTTTACTATATAGAGTATCATTATCATATCCAAAGATATTATAAGCAGTTCTATTAGATAGAGTTCTCTTATCTTGAGTAAGAGCATTGAATGCTGCATATTTTTTCTTGAGTCTATCAATGATATTTCTATTACAAGTACCATATTTAAACTCAGGATATAGAATAATCAAACCCATTTGCTCAGCAGTCTTTGCCTTGAGAATCTTATTATCGTAATCTTCAATACTAGTAATCATATCATAATTGCTAGATACATAATCAGAAGATTCATTAATATTTACTAGATTGGATAGTGTAGACACTTGTTCTTCTAGTCTAGTGATAGGATCACCAAGAATGAAATTTCTTACAGATTCACAGATATCTTGAACTTCTTCATTGAAGTTTTTAACTTCTTCAAATCTAGTATCATATCTAATTTGATCATCAGAAATTATCTTAGAGCCTTCAGTTAGACGTTGATAAATATAATCATTAGAAGTATCTCCAGCAAAGAAAGTTTTAGAATTAGAAGATTCAATCTTTGCTAATTCATCATAAAGTTCTTTTGCTTTTTGACGATCTCTGATTTTGAAAGTAGAGTATTTCTTATTAATCTTACTCTTATCAGACTTAAAGACTTTATAAAATCCTTTGGCTTCAGGATCAACAGAATACATAGTATATTGTACAGGATCCTTAGTGAGAGAATAAGCAAAAGCATTATTCTCCATATGCTGGATAATATAATAATTATCTTTATCAGACTCATAAGGAATAGGATTATGAGTTAGAGGCAATGCACCACCAATAGCATCAGACATAGACTCAATAACTTTATTCTTAATCATTAGATTTTCGAAATACCTTCTAAACTTATTTACTTGACCCTCATCAATAATATACCACTTCCAATTTTTAGTCATACAACTAACAAAAGCCAAACCTTGCTTAAATTTAGATCCAGCATCTTTACTATCTCTTTTTGCTGCTCTAATATGACTAATGATCATACTAGTACCTTTAATATAGAAAGCGTAATCTTTAAATTCTTCAGGAGTAAACCATCTCTTATTATAGAGCCAAACTCCTTCTAGAATAAACTTTCTATCTTTATGAGCTTTAGCGTACTTCATTGCATAGTGTACGAATTCAGGATAAAGCTTATCTTCATATTCAGATTCAGGAATTTGTTCATCTTTTAATTCTTTAAAAGTCTTATAGAATTTCTTACCTTCTCCAGTAAAATAAGAATAGATAAGATCTCCATACTCTTTAAGATTAGTAAAAGTAAAATGATCTGCAATGCATTGAAGATCATCTAGATCATAATGTTCTACTCCATAAGATTCCATATCTCTTCCCATAGTAGACTTTCCAGATCCAGATAATCCAGTAATGAAGCAAAGATTGATTTCTCCAGAATCAAATTTATCTTTATTATAATAAATATCGTCTTCATTAATGAGAATACTCTCATTTAGATTATTATTAGTGATAAAAGGCTTAATCATTTTTTCATTATTAGGAAGACAGGCATTTGCATAATCATTTAGATTCATTCCATACTTAATTTTAGAGCTATTTACAGGACCTACATATAGATTCTTATAATTACCCCAAACCCATGCATTAGCAATAGCAATCTTAAGATTAAATATATTACTATAAGGACCATGAATTCCAGTTTGTTCATGCCAAGCATTTTCAATCCAATAATATTTTTCACCTTGCTTATAATAAGCAGCAGTGTGAGTTTTTCCTGCTGGAGAATCTAGATCATTATATTCAATTATAAATAGTCTTCCATTAGAAATATCTTTAGAAGACAATTTGCTATGAATATAATTTGCCTGATCATGACAATCACCATATCCATATTTTTCTACTTCTTCAGGAGACAGAAGAATTCCGGTAGATTTATATGTAATATTTGCTTTCATCCAATTATAAAGCTCTTTAGGATAATTACTATTAGATGCAGATTCTAGTAATGCGGATTCATTAACTTTTACAGGATTTGCTTCTAGAGTCATATAATACATCTTATCATCTTCATAATAAACTTTAAATCCATACTGATCATAAATCATCTTTGCAAGTTTATTATTTTTATCTACAGAAAGATATTTACATTTCATGGTCTTAGTTGCAAAATCAAGAATTTGTTTACTTAAACCATGGCCCTTATAATCTTTCATAATATCTAGACTTACAATCCATTTTGTTCCATCATCTAGATACTCACAAGATCCTACTTGAGCTACTAGATTATCATTGTCAAACCACATATATCCATCACATTTGTAGGTATCTGTATCTTTACATCTAACGTGACGTAGATCAGGATACTGCTTCTTATACTTTTCAATGATGGATTCTGTAATTCTAATTCTCTTAAGAGATGAAAGATTAATCTTTTCTTTAGGCTTAAAATTCTTATCAATCGTACTAGCAATCTCTAGAAGCGTACTTTCATTTACCTTAACAACAGGATCTTTATACCTATGAGCCATGTTGTATTTTAATACTGCCATAATGCTCAATACTTGACTAAAGTCATTATTAACTACTCTTACATAGCTAAATTCATTAAGCTGTTTAATAGCTTCTTCTTTGCATCTAAGCTTAAGTTCATCTTCTCCAGTGCGATGAGGATGATTATTAGGATTGCTTCCGCCATCCTTGATTTCAATAATAAGATTGTAAGGTATATAATAGAAGTCAGGAATATATAGATGCTGCTCTCCATTATACATATACTTGATACTAGGAGCAGGAGCAAGAATATCTTCAGATTTACAATGCATCACTTGATCCATAAACTGAAGGAATTTCTTCTCATAACTTCCGAAATACTCAATTACTCCACCATCAGCAAATTTATATTCTCCATGCATTTTACGTCCAGCAAGTGCTTTTCTCTGAACATATTCTGCATATTCAGGATCTGTTTGAAGACGTTCTGTACCATACTTTTTCTTAGTACGCTCTGCAACCATCTTCTTATATGCTTCATGACATTTAGGATTGTTACAGAGTCTTTCATATCTACCTTTGTCTTCATTCCAATCAGTCACTGCACCACACATGATACAATGACCTTCCGTCTTATGATTTATTGTATTAAATGCTACTCTAAGAGCTGTATAACCTTCAGGAATAAGATCTTCATGCTCATTTTGAATATGAATATGAAGCTTTGCTCTTACAAATCGTTTATCACAATAAGGGCACTTATATTTCTTTTGATAAGTACTCTTAGCAGTATTAGCAACAACTGATTCTGCAAGAATAATAGACTGCATTACTATTCCTCCTTAAAATATACTCAGTAAATTATTTGGATGTTTAGCCATCCTATTTTCATTGACTTAATATTAATTGTTATAATATTTTATATGGAATACAATTATATAATTAGGTAGGTGGTAATCATATGGTAGAACATTTATTGACTACGAGTGAGTATCTTGAACCTAAATCAATTAAAGGAGCAGATGCTTATGGAACACTACTCTTTAGACTATTAATATTACAGCCTGGATCTAATCCTTTACATCCTGGAATGGGTGTAGGACTAGGACCTAAGTACAGATTTATTTCTGAAGATGATCTTGAGATGCTTCGTACTAGAATTCAAAAGCAGATTGAAACTTACATGCCTGGAGAATTTCTTGCATGTGATGTGATTCTGAATTTGAAAGAAAATACTAAATATCTTAATATCATGATTATTGCTGATGGTACCAAGTTTATATATGATACAGAAAATAGTTCTACTCCTATAGAACTAAATGATCTAGTATCTTAATTATATTTTTAGTAAGGAGATAATCGAATGAATGTGAATGATCTAAATAGAACTGGACCTAAGGTTGTTATTACACAGCCTGGTGTAACTCCTGCCCAGAATACTCAGCCTATTAATATTAATGCAGCAGGTGGTACTGTCACTGGCATTGCTGATGAAAATCAGAATTCTAACCGTCAGACAATTAAGATTAATCCTAATCGTAAGCGTGTTCATCGTACTGTTGAATCTGCAGATCAGATTCAAGAAATTAATCCTAATGACTATATTGAGCCTGTTAACAAGCCTGAACCTAAGCCTATTCAGGAGAAGTATGTTAATGAGCTAGCAGCTGCTGTTACTCGTCGTAAGCAGGAATTCCATGAAGCTATTGCTAAGATGGAAGAAGAAGATGCTGCTAATCGTGAAAGTATTGAGAATGGTCTAGAGAATGTTGGCGATGAGATTCAGTATATGCCGAATCCTCTATATACTCCTATGAGTGAAGATGATAAGATTAAGGCTCCCATCAATACAGATAATGGTATTGTGTCTGAAGATATAGATGATGACTTTGAAGATTCTGATTATGATGACTCTGAAGAAATTGAAGAACCTACTCATGTTGTGATTCATAATCAAAATACTGAAGAAGATAATAATCCTCATCCTTTTGCTCATATCGTAGAGGAAGAAGTTGCTTCTGAAGAAGAGAATGTAGAGGAAACTGCTACAGATGACGTTGAGGAAGATAGTGTTGTTGAGTCCGAGGATGCAGAGATTCCTGCTACTGAAGATGATAAGCATGATACCTTGACTAGTATGGATAACAATATTTCTCATGTGACATCTGATGATCTAGAAGATATTGATGATAATGACTTTGAAGAAGAGTCTGATGATGAGGATGAAGGTTCTAGAACTGATCCTATTGATGATGAGGAATCTGAAAAGCTTGTTGATGTTGCAATGGCAAATCTTCGTAATGATATCATGAAGAAGATTGTTAATACTGGCCGTAAGGTAAATGCATCTCAGCTTGTTGTTTCTAATAAGGTTATTAATATTAAGGACGTTTTGAAGAATACTAAGCCAGTTGCAGTTAAGACTGCTACTTGGCCTTTGATGTTTGCAAATCGTCCGTATATTGCATCTTCTCTAAAGGGTGCTGAAGTTGCATTGCTAGCAGAGCAGGATAATAATTCTAATACTGTTCTAACAACTACTCAGGCTCGTATTATTTTTGAGCACGATGTCAATCCGTATCGTCCTGCTACTTTGGAAGCATGGGCTAAGACCATTCCTTTTGGTGATCTAGATAGCATTTTTATGGCACTATATGCAGCATCACTAGAAGGTGCTAACTATGTACCTTACACATGTGACAATGATCATTGCCAATATGCTTGGCTATCAGATGATCTTCCTATTGATAAGATGGTTAAATTCGGAAGGGATGATGCCAAGAAAAAGTTTGATTCTATCAAGAGTATGGAACTAACACCTGACAACTCTGGAGCATATGAATCTGTAGTTACTGTTATCAATGATAGATTTGCTGTTGGTATCAAGATGCCTTCTTTGTTCACTATCATGTATGAATATGGTGCTCTTGATGATGCATTCATTAGAAAGTATGAATCCATTATTAGTGTCATTAGATTCATTGATCGTATTTATATGATTGGTGATGATGGTAATCTATATCCTGTTGGATGGAAGAAGTATCCTGGTGATCATGCTAAGACTTTCAAGTCTAAGATTGCTGCATATTCTAAGATACTTAAGGAATTTAATACAGTTGAATTTAGTATCGTTGCTTCTCTAATCAATGCTGCTGTTATTAAGTCTAATGCTGATATTGAATATGTGATGCCTGAAACTAATTGTCCGAAGTGTGGTAATAAGGTAGCTGAGAGTACTGTAAGTCCTCGTGGTATGCTTTTTACACGGCAGCAATTGGTTCGTATCGCGACTACTTATACAGAAAAGTAACTCTGGTTAGACATTTTAAAAACATGACCTCTATGTTAGAATTCGATCATCTTCTATTATCTGATATAAATACATTGTATTATGTGTATTGGAGAGAAAAAGAAGAAGATAGTAAATTATCAAAAGAGGAAAAAGGAGCTAGACAAGTAGGTAGAATGATAGAAGATAATCTTACCTAAAGGAGTCAAACTCTAATGAATATGCCAGAATTCATTGGACAGACATATAAAGCATCTACTTATCCTATTGATGATATTCTACGATTCTTTGACCATTCAATGGCAATATATGATATTGTAAAGCAATATAATGTAACTGGAGTGTGTGGTATCACTGACTCAAACCATTATACGCTTCAAATGCAAATCATGACATCTAATCCTTCCGATTTGGCTAACATGGTTAATTATATTAATTATGATATTCATAATCGAAAGAATATATATGGCAAAGCATTTAGAATAGATGCTCAATCTACGGGTAATTGTGCTAATTTGTATGTCCAAGAATGTCGATGATAAACTTCCAATTGCTGAGATAATATAATAATGAGACCAATAGGGGTTTCGTCCTATTGGTCTTTTATTGTTTATTACAATAAAAACTGTACAATAACAGATGTTTGAAAAGGAGTAATCATCATGACAGAATTGAAAACGAATATCGGTAAACTGTTTTGCAAATATAATAGTATTGATAATGGTTTCGATATGGTTCGTATTATCAAAGAATCTGATAATGGTAAAAGTTGGAATTATGTGGAACTTGATCATGATTATAAGGTGAAAGGATATAAAACTCTTGCTAAAGATAAGTTTAAGGAAATGGTTAAGAGTTATACTCCTCTAGCTCCTGATGGTATTCTATCTCTTAGTAACGTAGTAGTTACTGAATTGGAGAATGGTAGAGAAATTAAAGATATCATTATGCTTTTCTTTATGGAGAATAAAGATATCCATATGATTGATGCAGATAGTCCTTGCATTCTTGCACGTCAATCTCTAATGAATATCTTTAAAACTTCTCTTGATCCTAATGAAGATGATGTAGGATTTTCCATTACTGATGATGCTTGTCCTGAGGGATATAATTTTAGTGATCTTAGTGCAGCTTCTAAAATCATTGATTCTCGTATGACTAACGTTTACAAGTTTGATACGCCTAGTACACTTGCTGTTTTACTCGATAATACTACTACGCAAGACATTTTTAATGATCTTTATGAAACTGCAATTCGATATGCTAAAGATACTACTCTGAATCTCCTGAATGCGATTAAAGATGATTGCTATAATGGATATTGCAATAGTCTCTTTAAGTTTATTGGTCATTGTGGATTGATGACTGATATTTATTCTAAGATTGGAATTATTAAAACTGATTTTAAACTTGAGTTTAATAAGCCCATTTCTGATGAGAATAAAGTATTTCTGTCTATGATGTGCGGTGGAATTAATATCGTAAAAGCTGTTCCTATTAAGTTTGGATATGATATTGATCTAAACTCTATCAAGATGAAGTATATGATTATTATGGATTCTGATGAGATTCTTTGGATTGTTCCTTTCATTGAATCTGAACAGGAATTTAGTCCTCTTGAATTTTATAAAATGACTGAGGAGCAAACTAATAGAATACAGACAAGATTGAAAGCTGCCATGGAAAATTATGATAATCATAATAAGTAAAATATTGATAGTCTAATATTCAAAATGGCAAGATATTATAATAGTGATAGAAGATATGAAAATATCTTTTATTATACGTAAACACCAAAGTACACGGTGTAAAACAATTTTTTAATTTGGAGGTACCTACCATGGAAATCCGCAGTACTAACAACACCCGCAAAATGTACACTAATACCGGTGCTCGCATCGAAGGCAAGCTGAGCATGCATCCCACTACTCCTACCATTGTTACTCAGCCTGGTATGTCTGAGCTCTTTATCAGGTCTACTAAACTTTGCAAGAGCATCACTGCTATGTTTACGCAGACGTTTGTGGATTATCAGGGTACTGTTATCAAGATTAACCCTGATCCCAATACCGGAATTAGATATGTCTCGATCGAGCTTGTGTTTAAGCTCATGAGCCAGGATGAGATTAACAAGCTTCCTGATGATGGTAAGTTTGTTGCATTCAATATCTTGGGTGCAAATCTGCATCAGAAGACCAGATCTGTTGAAGAGCTGTATAACAAGATCAGCATTTGGAAGAATGTCAATACCGCAATTGGTAGAGGCGGCAGTAAGTATGCAGTTGGTATTACTCAGGATGCAAAGGATATTCTGAGCGATTTTCTGCTCCCCAACAATAATCTGAGAGTTGAATGGGACAATATCATCACTGCTCAGGATTCTTATGATAGAAAGACCAATACTGAGCAGACTCAGATTTCTGTCAAATGCATGGATATTCTGAAGATCGTTGCAGCTGCTCGTGGCCATAAGGATGATAATAACTTTGGATATAGCATTGCCGCTCTTCAGGAAGTGTGCAGTGTTCCTCAGCAGCTGAACATGAATATGATGTCCAACATTTATTATCAGGCTATGGCTAACAATGATTGGATCCTTGATATCAGAGAGCTTGATTATGAGGCTATGAGCAAGGTTAAGCCTGATACCGATTATATCACTAATTATCAGGGTGCAATTGTTTGCTATTAATCTAGTAAACTAAAAAATCATGAAGGGTCTGGGAAGCCTAAGGTCTCCCAGACCTTTTATTTTTTAAATAAAACTAAGGAGTAATTAATATGGCATTCAGTAAGAATTCTGAATTTAAATATTCTTTTCGTGGCGTAAATCGTGTAGTAGATGAAAAGAATAATCAATTTATTCGTCTTGCACAGATTGCTTGGGTTGGAGCAGATGAAGAAGTAGATCCTAGTAAAATTAAGCTTGATATTCGTAAATATACTACAGACGCAGATGGTAATGAAAGAATGCTTAAAGGCTGTAGTTTTCTTACAGAAGATGGTCCTCATGAGCTGACTCATGCTCTTGTTGAAGAAGGTTTTGGTAAGACTGAGAAGATTCTTGGTGCTATTAAGAATCGTTCTGATTTTCCTGAAGCAGTAAGAGCTTGTTATGGTGATAAGGTTCCTGACGATATTGATGAAACCTTTGATTTACGTACTATTATTGACTAAATAACAATCGGAGTAGAGAATTAAATTCTCTACTCCTTTTATATTATATTTGGAGGATTACGAAATGAATGGTCCTTGCAGTAAAGTCTATGAAAATATTGCACAATCAATGCTGGTTGAACAAGTAAAAAGAAATCTTATTGATAAGATTAAAGCTACTAGACTAGAGAAAGATATTTCTCAAGATGAACTCGCAAGAAGAATTGGTGTTACACATTCTATGATTAGCAAGATGGAATCTAAATATCAAATTTCCATTGATAATCTAATTCTTATTTATGAAGCCATTGATCTTGACTTTAATATAATTGAAGAGATTAGATCAGTTAAAAATAGATTTAATCTCGAACTACCATCTAAAGTTGAGCATAGACATACAGGTAGATTTAGTAATAAAGGAGTTGGAAATGAATGATAGATGATAAATATACACTTGAACAATTAATGACTGGACATTTTATCAAGTATGAAAAAATGGCTGAGCTGATTAGTCAGTCTTATACTGGATCTAATTGTAATAAAATTAATCTATTTATAGATATTAATTCTCTTGTCAAAGGCCTATATAGTATCGATGCTTGGGGATATAAATCTGTAAGTAGATATGAAATGTCTGCCATTATATTGAATATGTGTGGGCATTACAGACAATTCTTTAGAAGACTTGGCGTAAGTACAACCATATATCTTATTTATGGATTGAATTGTCCTAAATCTAATTCAACATATGTATCTGGATATAACAGCAAATTTGTGAGATCCTATATGAAGAAAGAGCCAATTACTAATCTTATAGATGATAATCTTGCAATCTTGAATGTTATAACACAATATCTTCCTAAGATATATTTCTTCAATATTGGACAATGCGAAGTATCATCTATGGTAGCCCATATTATCAAGAAATCAAATGCTATAGCTAATGGCTTTGAAAATATAGTTATCAGTAAAGATATCTTAATGCTTCAATTGGTTCCTGAGTACAATGTAAGAATTTTAAGGCCCATAAAAAATAAAGATGGAGATTGTTCTATTATTGTAGATAATAATAATCTATGGATTCATTTCTATGGATTTTATAGAAAACTTAAATCTACACCAATAGATAATATTCCTAATAATTTTATATCAAATATTCTTACAATGACTAATGTAACTGAGAGAGGAATTAGTGCTATATTTACTATTCCTAAAGCTATGAAGATTCTATCTATGGCTATTCAAAATGGATTTCTTGATCCTACTAAATTCTATAATCAAGCATCTGTAAATACCGCACTTGCAGTTATGGATGTATCAGGATACAATCCTATAGAATTTGATATGAGATACAAGGCTATCTCTACTCAGTTTCAATCTATGTATATTCTTCCTATCGAAAAACCTGAATTGGTAGATTATCAGTTGTTTGATCTTGAAGATGTACAAGGATTGAAAAATATTATTTCGAGATATTATTACAATACTCCGATAGATCTCGATAAATTGTAATTTATATTATCTTAAATAGATATTATAAAGATGAAACAAAGGGAAATGGATCCTTTGTTAGAAATAATTTTTGGAGGTTAAAACTATGATGAACGTAGGACGCGGATTTCACACTCAGGATGACAAGAACACGAGCATCGAAGATATCGCTGCTAAGATGCTTCTCAATTCCCGTGAAGGAAAGAAGTATCTTGCATATATAAACGCCCGCAGTGATCGGGACAAGTTTGTCAATGCCATCTGTAAAAGTATCGATGACATTCATGATATCATCGAAAAGAATTGCGATCTTGATACTCAGATCGCAATGCTCGATGTGTGTATCAATATGCTTGATAATATCATGAGACTCAATGTAACATCGTTTAATATTGGGTTTATGACTGACTCAGCATTGGCTTGGGAGACTACTGATACCGATACTAATATCGATAAGAAGTAATCCGATATTGAGGAGTGTGTTTCATTCGCCCACTCCTCTTTATTTTTTAAAAAAAATATTCAAAATTTCACTTGTATAATATAAAATCGAAATAGAAGGAATAAAGAATACTTCTATTTGTAAAAAATAAATGAACATAATGTACTTGGAGATATAATACTATGTCTACGAAGATGAAAGAGAAAGAAAAGTTTACATTACCACCAAAAGCTGACCATTATGACCCGCCGTATTCTGCAGAGGATATTATTCGAATTTATGGTAGAGAAACATATTTGAAATTATCGAAAGATCCGGCTCATAAATTTAGAATGGATACTGGAATTGAACTAATCCATAAAGAACCTAGTAAAACTGAATTAGTCCGTATTTGTTCAAATTGGCAAGCAATGTCTCTAGAAATGAAACAGCAATCAGATACCAAAAGCATGTGTTTATTTGGTGTCAAAAATTTAGAGCACTACATGCTATTGATACAGGAATATTAAAAAAAAATAAAAGGCCAATAGGAATAATCCTATTGGCTTTATTTTTTTTTGATTTATTATGATTTCCGAAACTCACTATTAAAATTAATTTAGGAGGTTATTTACTTATGGATGATAAATCTAAATTTTATTGCATTTATTCTTCTATTAATGAAGATGGAAATAGATTCTGTTTACTAACCTTCTCTGAATGTATCCATTCTTGTGAGTTTAATAATGACTGTAAATATTGCAATTCAAAATTTAAGAAATGTTCTGAGTGCATTGTTAGTGATCCAGAACTTTAATATAATAATCTCTATAGAGAAAGGAGTAGAATAATGCCGAGTAGTATAGATTCTAAGCAGGAAATCAGTGATGAAGAAATGCTAAATATAGTTAATGTAGATAGATTTCGTCCATCACTAAAGTGTGATCTTTTTATACCGTCTTATGTGCACTCCTTATCTATAGCTACTGAGTTTATTTACAATTACGTCTTGAGTAGATTTCCTAAGAATTATTTCACTACAATTCATGTTTCAGGTAAGCATCCATTTGAGGATTTCAGAAGACTGCAGAAGGGTAATTTCCCTATTAGGGATAACCCTGCAGTTGCAATTTCTTACACTGTACAATATGATTATAATGACAATAATATCGATATGAATCTGCTTAGTACCAATAAGTATTTAAAGAAGTCTCAGTGGCAGAGAAGCTTCTTTAAATGCCCACATAAAGGCGTATACCTTGGTATGGATCTTGAAGCTATGATGATTAATTATAACTTCAGATTTAGAGTAAGTACAAAGGCTCAGCAGTTAGATTTATTCAATAGGATTCGTAAAGTATTTCGTTTAGGATGCACAGAAACAGTAGATATAGATTGCGATTTTCATCTTGATAATGACATGATTATTGAGATGGCTAAAGCTTCTGGTTTTATGGTTGATGCTGCAAATACAGAAGTAAGTGATCCATGGAATTTTACAAGATTTCTTAATCAATATTCTCAGATGCCTATACTATATAAGCTTAGAGAAATTAATCAGAAATATGAATACTTTCTTAGAATGAGGAATCTTCCTGTGCATCTTGATTTTCAAGATCAGCTTGATGTTGACGATGGAAATCAGATAGGAATGGTTCAGAATAACTTTATGATTGAATTTCAAATAGCAGTTAGATTTCCTGCAGTACGTACATTTGCATTGTATGATGAAATGCATACTCAGGAATTTATTAAGCTTGAGAAAGACGATGCTATTAAAGTTGTTTCTATGAAGGTATTTGATATTCCTGAAGAAAATTATAAGCATTGGCCTATCTATGGTCATAGTAATTATACATCTGATAATGATGATGGAGAATGTATAGAATCCATAGACATTACCGAACTTTTCAAAGCTCCGGTAGATATTAAGGTTGGTACATCTTTGGATGATTTAATTCAAGATGCTATTAATCAATTTATAAATCCCGATGTATTTATAGAAGTCGCTATATATACCAATGATTTAGCAATAGATGGTACTGGACGGTTACCAATTCAAATGGATTGGAAAAATAGAAAAATTATTCTTCCTTCTAATACACCTAACACCTATTTCTATATTGCAATTTATATTGACCGTGGTTATGTAAATGAGAAGATTATCGAAAAGACAAAAGCACAGAGCAATAGAATTGTAGAAAGTGAACGGACTTCTGATCATGATACTGAAGAGTCCATGAAAAAGTGTTACTATGATGGACATATCATAGAAGATAGTAAGCCTCAAACTACTACAACTCTGAAACGAGGGAACAAAGCAAGATTTATTGTTAACAGATAGCGTTCTCATTAATAGCTCTGGTTAAGCACCAAATATATTTATTATAAAAGGAGATTTTTCCAGATGTCTATATATGAGATCTTTACAACTATAACTGCTAAACCTGGAGACCTTGGACTTGTAATTGGAATTCTTATTGTTATCGGAACTCTTATTAAAATTAATCCTTTAAAGATAGATCCTATTGGCCATATTAATAATTGGCTAGTGAGTACAATTACTAAAGATTTATCAGAAAAGATTGATGGAATGAATGATAAGATAGATGAAAATAATAAAAGATTTCAGATGCAAATCGATAGTATAGAATCTAAGATCAATAAAATAGATTATACTATTGATGAAAATAAAGCAGTTGAAGCTAGAACTCGTATCTTAAGATTCGGTGATGAAGTTAGTCATGGGAAGAATCATTCTCGTGATCATTTCCAACAGGTACTACTTGACATTACCAATTATAATAATTATTGCCTTAACCATAAAGAATTTAAGAATGATATGACTAAAATGACTGCTGAAAGAATTAAAGAAGATTATATGACTAGAGATAGAAATAATAATTTTCTTGAATAATTCTTTTATTTTTAGGAGAATATATTATGTCTATATTCAACAAAAAGTTTATCTTGAATGAAAAATATGTCTCTAAATATGCACAATATTTGGATGATGACGATGATAAAGATGAAGATGATGACGAAGATGAGGATGACGACGATGAAGATGATGAAGAAGACGATAAAAAAGAAAAAACTTTTTCTAAATCAAACGATAATAAATCCTCTTCTTCTGATTCAAAATCTGAATCTGATAAGAACAAAAATGAGGAGAAAAAAGAACAAACTCCTGAGCATTTGACAAAAGAAGAAATTCGTAGAGTCATGACAATTGCAACATCTACTCTAATGGATTTTCCAGAGTTGAAAAGATGCTGCGATTATGTTGATCTTAATGATAAAGATCATATTAATGATGAGGGTGAACGAGAATCTTCTTTTGGTAAATACTACAGCAGTTCTCCGAAAGCATTTATCGAACTTATGAATGGTGATACTTATAGTGGATATCCTGATTTTAAGGATCATGGTAGTGAGAATTATGAAAAAGATGCTCATAACTATGTAAAGAAAGTTAATGAAATTCTTGATGATAGGAATATCAAAGCTAAGTTCATGGTAGGACCTGATAGGGAAGATGATGCTATAAGCTTTGGTGTTAAGAGTACTAAAGGAAATTAAAATATAATTGGGATAGGATTTTATGTCCTATCCCAATTTTTAAATAGTTCAATATTTCACTTGTATAGTATAAAAGTGATAAGAAGGATAAATATATTCCTTCTTAGAAGAATTATTTTATTTAAAGATAGTACTAGGAGGTACTTACTATGTCTATGAACTTTAAGGCTGATTCGATCTACACCATGTATGCCGAAGGTGCAGTTGACAACGAGTTTGATCAGGATACCTGCCGCAACGGCGGTGGATATTTCCAGTGGCATGGCACATGCTATGCCATGATCTTCGATCCCGATCGCCTTCCGATCGGCTGGCTGATCTACAACTTTGAAGACTATAGTTGCGGTGACTTCGGCACCCGCTATAGCAAAGATGTTACCATCATTGACATGGATGGCAACATCCTTTTCAATGATGGAGTCAACTATGGCTCCATGATTGAAGAACCTGATGATGAATCCGACTTCATCGATAGAATCTCTGGGTTCTTGGGTTTACCCAGCTCTACGATGATTTATATGCTCACCAGTGGTCTCAATAACGAGATCATTGATGAACTTGATCGTCAGTGATATAAAAGGAGTGAGTATAAAAACTCACTCCTTTTATTTTTTTTTGATAATCTGACGCTTCTATTAAATATAGAATATGTGATGATAGTGATAATGAATTTTCAGGTTATGCAACTGGAGAATATGTTGTGAATTTAAATAAACATATATTTATTAATGCATATCCAGTAATAGATGTAGTAGCAGTTGGATATGATTTTACATATATATTATATGATATTAATTATAATAAAGTATACTTAACGAATTTATCTATTGATGATAATGGTAATGTTCAAGAATCCAAATTTACTAGAATGATTATATTTTATATTAATAAAGTCTGACGCTACTATTAAAAAGCTTGATAATGTATATATTCCTTCAAAAGGATATGAATTAACAGGTACAATGATAGGATGTAATTTGCTAGATAGACCAAGTATAGCCAAGAGTGATTTTGCCTACATATCATATCAAATTCAAGGTATAGTATATGCCGTATATGGACCATATAAGTCTTCTTCAATTAACTTTACAGTGTATGGTACTAGTGCAAATATGTTATACATTTAAACAGACTGACGCTTCTACTAAAATCAGAAATAAAAGATATAATGGATCATCTGATGGAAGTATAATATTTTTAGATAAAGATAATATTATAATATTAAATATAATAATTGCACCTGAAACTCCACTATATTTATATTCGTTATATATTACTCCAATATACGGTGATCAGAATGAAGTTGTGATGAATTTTATAAGTATATCTTTATATTCTATAAATCAAAATGATCTTGGAAAAATTACAAGATATACAGGTAAATATGATTTTACTGCATATTATATAGAAAATTCAACATAATATTAAAGATATCTGATTTCGGTGCTGGTTAGATATCTTATTTAGCCGATATCATTGCTACGATGCATATTGGTTGGCATAATATTTTCTCCTAAAAGATCGGTAGAGGATTAAATCCTCTACCGGTTTTATTTTTTAATTACTTCTTTCTAGCCGTTTAGCATGCTTTTCCAATGTATATGGAGTATAATAATTTTCATCGATAAGATTACTATGAATATTAGCACCAATTAGATACACGTTCATAGCATTCTTAGGAATACTATCATTTTTATCCATATCAATATCATTGAAACTAACTTCACCCTTAACATTGATTGTATTATAAGCTTCTGCTTTAGATTTCATAGCAGCAGCTTTAACACGAGCATATTCTACAGTAGTATTTTCTAGATTTAGAGCCATTGCTCCTTCAAATTCCTTATTTGATTCTAGGCCACCCTTATCAGTACTTTGAAGTCTGCCAGTTAGTTTCATATCACGTTTAGCAATTTCAATAGCGGTATTATTCTTTTTGGTAAGCATCTGCTTTAGACGTTTGATATTCAGATATCCTACCATGCACTCTTGACTCTCAATAGGTGTACCATCAGCATTTTTTGCTAGATAAGGAAGCTTAACTGTTTCCATTAAAGGTTTACCAAGAACTTTAAATGCCTTAAATATATCAGGCATTTTAGGTTCATTATCAAAAGGAGCTACATGATATCTAAAAGGAAGTCTACCAGAAATTAGTTTAGTGAATTCAGCATCAGACATATCTGCAAATAATTTTTGATAATATTCTGTATTAGCACCAGTAGGATCAATTGCAGAAAATGTCTTATAAATAAGCTCTTCACATTTTTGACGAATTTCAGGAGTTATAGTTTTTGGCATAGTTATTCTCCTCAGTATCTTTCAATCCATTCCCAATCCCAATCATAAAGTTCTGCTGTATTATTTCCATATTTAAATGGATGACCATCTTTTCCAGCATCGCCAATTACATGAATTTTACCAATGCATTTTAACTTTACTGGTCTGAGAATCCATATTTCACCAGTAACTCCTACATCTGGGCATTCAGAATGACTGGGTTTATACATATCATATTTTCCATCAGGGATATGAACGTATAAAATCATATCTGTGCATTTTTGACTTAATGCCATTAGACATTGATTTATACTAGGAGCAAAGCATACTCTCTTAGTAGTCGAATCTTCATATCCAGCTTTTGTAAAATAATTATTAGGAATAGCAGGTTGAACTATTTTTCCATTTCCATTTACTTGATGAAGTCTATATACTTTTCTTTCTTTTATCTGTGTATATTCATTAATGAATTCTGGAGTGAATATAGCCATATATAAAATCACTCCTTAAGATTGCTTATTAGCTACATTTACAGTGATTGCAATATAGCTAAGAATAGCCTTATAATAATTATTTTTTGTAGCTTGAGTTTTAATGTGTCTATATCTATCACTGGTATTAAGCCATCCTAGAATAATATTCTTCATTTCGATAATATTCTTATCCTTAGTATTAGGCTTCATTGTAATACTATTAGCAATGAAATTAGTTCCAGTAAGATCTTTTTCTTCAGGATACTTACTACAGAAATCTGTAAGTAGAGTATTAATAACAGTTCTAAGATCATCAAGGGCTTCATTACTATTAAGAATATTTTCAAAAATCGCTTTTACATCATAAGGATCAACACCAGATCCAGATACACTATAGCATACATTAATACTAATCTGAGTACTAACAAAATAATTCATTGTTCTTTCTGTAATATTAGAAATAACAGTAGAATTATTATTGGCTATTCTATAGTCTTCTTTATCATAATTATCAGATTCTTTATTTATATAAAGTTTCTTTTTATAAGCCTCATAATAAAGTTTTCCTATATTTTTAAGAGATGCTTGAATTCTATTATGTAATTGATGAATTATATAGCATAATCTTTCATCAGTAATATCAGATGCTAACTCATCTTTATATCTACCAAGCCAAGTAAGAACTAGGTTTCTAACAGCTCCAAATACAGATTTCTCTTTAACAAGATCATACTTCTGAGAAAGCATATAATTAATAACATAATCCATGACTTCTCTTTTAGGAGTATAATGAGGCCATTGCTGATAATGGCAAGATGCATAGAATTTACCAGAAAATGCAATATAAATTGCAGTAAGTTCAATAATATTATTATCTTTCTTTTCCCTGAGTAAATATCTAAGAGCCATTAAAGATGTAAGAGAAAATTCATCTTTACATGCTTGAAGTTCATCCTCTTTCCAATAATACAGATTAGGAAGAATATTGGTGACAGTTTTTAGATCTACATTAATACTCTTGAAGAAATCATTGACATCACTTTTCTTGAAGTAGATTCTATCTACTGGAGCGTAATCATATAGAGCCGCTTGTCTAGAATTAATGAACCGTTCAATACATTTCTTTAGTGATGAGACTCTAGTATTTAGATTGGATTCTACAAGAGGATATATATTATCTATAACAATAGTATCTTCAATAAGATATTCTTTTTTCTTTGCTTTGGCCACCGTGGTTACCTCCTTTATAAGTTTATAATGATGTTTTTCTGGTACAAAACATATAGATAATCCAGCACCTAGTATTTAATAAGAGGTAATATTAATGAATAATATGAATATAAGAATCTATTATAATGATCTATATACAGATTATAACAAGTATTGCTATCTCTTGTATATTGAATCACTAGGAATTTTTATTTCAACAACAAGTGATATGTTCACTGCTATTGAAACACCTAGAGTAGAGATTGACAATGATACTATTGATGCATATGCCATTTCCAGAGGATTTACAAAATTATGTAGTACATACTTTAGAGAAACAAGCATAGCATGGATAGATGATGGATATAATCTAAAAGATGATATATTAAAAACTCTTAATAATGCTAAAGAAAGCATTAAAACACATTATAAATATACTGTAAATGGCAGAGTGCCTAAGCTATCTTATACTCTATATGCAACTATTAATAGTCTTCTGAATAAAATCAAATAAAGCAAATGGGAGTAGGATAAAAATCCTACTCCCAAATTTTATTCTTTTATAACACCGAATTGACGAGCAGAGAAAACTTCAGTCATAGTTAGAATACCACTCTTAATACCACCAATAATGATCGTATGAGCATTAGTGTTCGCTTCATATTTAGTACTAATAGTGATATTTCCTAATGTATAAACATTTGTTGATTGATCTTTCCAGTTAAATACAACTGTAGTATTTAGATTAACTCTATTACCATTAGAATCAATTAGATTATTGAATATCAAATTATATACATTCAATGTAGCATTATCATGCCAGTTATCGACATTGACTTTAACACTAGCAGAATTATTCTTTACTGTAAGATTATAATTAGTAATCTCTTTGTTAGAAGAATTCATTACCGGATCATTAAGGAATTTATAGTTTAGTGCATCTACTCCAGAAATAATGATATCACTATTCATGTAGTAACCGCCACATTCAATAGTCTGAGTATCCTTTCCAGGAGCAACAGTTTGACCATCCATATTAGGAACATTTTGAGTCACATATCCTTTACCTGTATGATAACCAGCAGGAATATAATAAGTTTTGTTTGTCTCTAGAGTAATTTTTTCTGGCTCAATCTTCTTAATTGTACCAGTAATCATCTGGCCATTAACCCAAGCAGTATGCCCTTCGATAATGGTTTCAGGTATAGCATTACCATTAGTTTGAGATGCTAGAGAAGCAGCACTTACTACAGCTCTACCACTATGATATCCTTCAGGAACAGTATAAGAATCTCCTGCATACAATGTACGAGTAACGCTACTATCTTTAATTACAGGCATTGTTCCTGTAATCTTCTTACCATTTGCCCAACATGTAGAACCAACAATGATATCTTTAGCTACAATTGAAGCAGGAGTTTGCTTCATTAGAGATTCTGCTCTAATGACACCATTACCATCATGATATCCTCTAGATATAGTATGAGCTTTATCACATAGAATAACATCAGTTTCTGCTCCAATATTAGGCATAGATCCTTTTACTTTTTGACCATTAACCCAAGCAGTCTTTCCAAATAAAATGTCTTCACTTATAGCATCTGCATCAGCAGTTATACTTCCAATACTTTGTGCAGTGATAGTAAATTGTTTAGGATTGATACCATAAGGCACTGTAAGAGTACTACCAGCAGGAAGAGTCATACTAGAAATAGGATTATTTACTGGAACTGTACCTGTTTCAATGTGCTGTGTAGAACCAATAAATTGTTTACCTTGAGCAACATCAGAAGGTGTAGCATTTAGCAAAGATCTATCTGCAACAACTACATTTACAATATTAATAGAATCAGTAAAGGGCATAATGTTTTACCTCCCTGTATGAAAATGTCTCTAAATTACTATGAAGTTGAACTTAGGAGCTTTCGCACATTATATTAATATTATTAAAGGAGAGGAGTTGGATCAACATATGGCTGGCAAAATGTATTTTGATACATCTAGTGCAAACAATCTTGATGCATTAGCACAACAAGAGCCTGACGAATCTATTGCTACTCCATCGTCAGTTAAAGATAAATATGCATATAAAGATGCAGTAACAAGAGATGTATTGGTAGGTACAATGCCTCTTAATACTGCAGAAAAAATAAAGATAGATCCTAAGTATGATGGCCATACTAATAATAGATATATTATTCCACGTGGATACCATGATGGAACAGGATCTGTATATGTAGGAGATCTTAGTGAGTATACACCTGGCACGGCAACAGCCGCTGATGTTATTAATACTAAGACATTCTGGGTTAATGGTAAGAAAGTTACTGGTACTCTTGATATTAAACAAGCTACTCAAGAAGCAGATGCTACTGCTTCTGATATTGTTTCTCCTAGAACAGCCTGGGTAAATGGTAAGAAAGTTACTGGTACTATTCCTAAATTACCTAGAAAAGATAAGAATCTTCTTGCAGGAGAATCTTATACTTTTCCTTATGGATTATCTGCTGGTACTACAGTTATTTCAGCTGCAGATCTAGCATCTCAAACTGTAGGTAATGCTTTATCTAATCAAATTATTAAAGGACAAACAGCCTGGGTTAATGGTAAAAAGATTGTTGGTACATTTGATCTTGTACAAAATACAAAAGAATATCTAAAAACTACAAATGCTACTCAGAATCAAGTTCTGAGTGGTAAGAATTTTTATTCTTCTGTATATGCAGAAGTACGATCTGGTACTATGCCAGACCACAGTAATGATCCTGAAAGGATTCTTAGAAATGGTGTTACATTTACTATTCCTGAGGGATATTATTCTGGACGGACAACAATTAAGGTTCAATCTTTAAAAGATGCTACTGATGCTAGCGCAACTCCAGATTCACTTATTGTAGATAGAACAGCTTGGGTTAATGGTAAAAAGATTGTTGGCACTATGCCAATGATTGATCCTAAAGTTGTTGAAATCGGTGAAGGAGAAATATTTGATATTGCTAAGGGATTCCATACTGGCAATGGAAAAGTAAAAGCAAGAGCACTTTCTTCAGAAACGATCGGTACAGCAACTTCTGATTCTATTCTAGAAGGATCTTCTGCTTGGGTTAATGGTAAAAAGATTATTGGCACAATGCCTAATAATGGAGGATCTTCTGTAACTATTGGTCCTGGTGAATCTTATGAAATTAAAAAAGGATATCATGATGGCACTGGTAATGTTTGGGTAAAACCTCTATCTGATTATACTCAAGCGAATGCTACATCTCCTGATATTCTTATTACTAAGAATGCATGGGTTAATGGTAAAAAGGTAGATGGCACAATGCCTAATAATGGTGCTGTATCTTCTACTCTACTAGCAGGAGAATCTTATACTGTTCCTAAAGGATATCATAATGGGTCTGGTATTATCAGATCTAAAGATCTAGCCTCTCAGACAATAGCCAATGCAGATAATACTGATATTCTAAAAAATAGAACAGCTTGGGTCAATGGTAAAAAGGTAACAGGCACACTTGAATTGACAGGTAGTGCATCTCTTGATGATGTATTGGTAGGAAAGACTTTCTATAATATTGATGCAAAGACTAAGAGAACTGGTACTCTTGCACTTACTGGCAATGCTCTATCTGATGATGTAGTTGCTGGTTCTACATTCTATACTACAGATCCTAAGAAGAAACAAGTGGGTTCACTTACTCTTACTGGATCTGCAAAAAATGAGAATGTTCTGGCAGATAAGACTTTCTATAATACAAATCCTAAGTCTAAAGTAGTTGGTACAATGCCTAATAATGGTGCTGTATCTGCTACACTAGCAGCAAATGAATCGTATAAGATTCCTAAAGGATATCATGATGGATATGGTGTTATTACTGCAAAAGGATTAGGAGGACAGACTCCTGGTACTGCATCCGCTGATGATATTGCAAAAGGATCTACTGCATGGGTCAATGGCGAAAAAGTTGTTGGCACTTTGGAATTGACTGGTAATGCTACAACAGATAAAGTAGTTTCTGGAGTTACATTCTATAGCAATAATCTTAAGCAGAAGCTTATTGGTACCATGTATCAAGCTCCTGATACCATGACTTCTCTATATGCTGGAGAATCTTATACAATTCCTACTGGATATCATACAGGTAAATCTATTGTATCTGCTGTCGATCTAGCTTCACAAACAAAAGCAAATGCTGCAAATGACGATATTTTGATTGGTAAATCTGCTTGGGTTAATGGTAAAAAAGTAGATGGTACAATGCCTAATAGGAGTTCTACTTCTTTTATCAATCTAGCAGCTGGAACTACTGTTCAAATTCCTAAAGGATATTATTCAGGATCTGGTACTATTACTACTCAGACTCTAGCAGAACAAACAGTATCTGATGCTGTATCTGCTAATCTTTTGATCAATAAAACAGCCTGGGTTAATGGTAAAAAGATCACCGGTACTATGCCTGATAATACTGGTTTTGGAAAAGATAATGTTGCAGTAGGTTCTACTATTACTATTCCTAAGGGATATCATGATGGTAATGGAAAGATTGTTTTGAAAGATCTTTCTAGCCAGACAAATGGTACTGCAATTGCATATGACATTCTCGCAACAAAGACTGCTTGGGTTAATGGTAAAAAGATTATTGGTACCATGCCCAATAACATGGACTGGTCTAAATTGGAAATACCTGCTGGAGTTAAAATTACTGTTCCTAATGGATTCCATAATGGATCTGGTATTATTTCTACACAATCTCTAGCAGCGCAAACAGTATCTGATGCTACATCTTCTGATATACTTGCACCTAAGACTGCTTGGGTTAATGGTAGCAAGATCACAGGTAATATTCCTACATATACTACTTCTAAACTTAGAATAGTTGCTGGTAATGATATCATTCTACCTGCAGGATATTATGCTAACCCAATTCATATTTACAGTTTGTATGGTGATAGTGTTCTTGATCTTACCGGTACTAGTGCTGAATATGAAGCTCCTACTCAATCTCTATTGCCTAATGACGATGGTTATATTGATGCAAATACTGATCTAGTTATTACAGCAGATATAATAATGTAATCAAAACATGATAATAAAAGATTTGTTTTAAATTTCTAATTAAAGGAGACGATTCATTATGGCCAAAATTGAAAATCGACATATAAGAATCGAAGACTGGCAAGGAAATAGATATTACCCTATTGGAACATCTGAAAATTCTGGTGGCGGAATAGTATCAGATTCTACTAATGCTTCGAATGATAAAAAGGATAATACTCACACAGAAGGAACCAAGACTGCTGATGGTGATGCAAATAATGGTGAGTCTATTATCGTAAGTTCGTCTAGTGTAAGAAAGATTCTATTTTCTACAAAGATTGCCAATATTCCTTTTGGCAATACTTCTATTGTCTATCGTATTAAGTCTTCTAAGGGATCTGGCACTCAGAATCTAGTTGAAGTTAATACTTATTTTGTGGATACTTCAGCAACTAATCCTAAGGAAACTAAGATTGATACTCAAACAATTAATGGAGATCAGATTAGAGTTGCAAATAAGTATGTAAGCCTTGGACATACTGTTGATTTTAAGGGAGCCGCTACTGGATCTTATATGATTAAGGTCGAACTAATTGTTCTACCTGATACTGGTGCTACTATATACTTTGATAGCCTATATGTAACTACAGCTGCTATGTCTGCAGATGCATCCAATAAGGCTTATGTCGATAGGACAACCGTTATTTTACCGTAAAATAACAACCACTACTTGGATATCCAAGTAGTGGTTATTTCTTCAAAATTAAACATCAATATAAATTAATATAGTGGAGGGCCGATTATGAAGGTAATATCTGACTCTTATCTATATAAGGTCACCGATTATAATAAGGAAATTTTTAAATACCTTATGGAAGCTGATCGAGTAGATAAGAATAACTCTAGTTTTCAAGATATAGTTTATGCGGTTAAGCAACAGGCTACTTCAGTTCTATTAAAGGTTCTATTGAGCAACAAAGTTGTTTTAATGGTAAGAGAGAATGGAATTTCTAGAGCATTTAAGGTAATCTATGTAAAAGATATAAAAGAAGATAAAGATGTAAAGAAAGTATTTATCGATTGCTCTGGAATTATTTCTATTGAAAATGGTGTTTATAGGTGTAAGAAAGTTGGAGTTCTTATCTCGTATCTGACTGCTGCTATGACTTACATTATATATTATAACAATCCTAAGCTAATTACTGGCAGTGTAACTCTAATGAAAAATGGTGCTGGAGCATTTGCAGATATGATGCTCTATGTATTTGGATATCTTAAAGTTCCTATTACTTATGCTGATAATAAGGAAAGAATGTCTTTTGTTCTAGCAGAATATTATTTGCTATGTGTAGAAGGTGTTGCTCCTGGAGAAACAATTTATAATGTAGCAAAACAAATTTCTGGTATTAAAGATAAGAAGATTTGTGATTATCTACATACACTATTTTCTTTTACTTTTGCAGATGGAGCAGCTGACTTTAATCAATTCCTTATGAAATTTGCAGAAGTATTTCTTGATCAAAAAGAAGGATCTATAAGCCCCAAGAATAGAGCTAAGCTTACAGTTGATTCTTTTGTTCAGAGATGGATGTATGCATATGGTCCTAGTACTTTCCTTGGTCTAGAATGCTTTGTACCTTTCTCTCAGATACTGACAGACTGTTATAATGGTGCATTCATCAATCAGCAGAATACTATTGAAAAAGTTGCTGGTAGTAAAACTGTTCTTAACTTCACTAATGAGCTACTTAGAATCGGAGGGGAGAATGCATAATGATGGATCAAAAATTCATTGATAAAATTGAAGACTTGAGACATCATACATATTCTCGTATTACAGAATTGCAGAGAAATCTGTGCCCGATGGTTAGAAATCTTTATATGTGTCATCAATGGGAATATTGGTATGATGGATATAAATATAATGTTTGGGAAACAGATGTTCAGGTATATGCAGTAAATGATATTCCTTATTGCTATGATAATGAATTGAATAATACTGTATTTATGGATAGACTAGATAATCTAGTGAATGAAGATAAGGTATGGCCTTTTATCCTATTCGTTGAAGGATCTGCAATTCCATGGAGTAAAATAACTATTATTCATGATTATGATTATAGCTATTTAAGAATTGATGGTTTCAAGAAAGGCGCTACTCATTTTGATGCTAAGATAGTTATCTTCCCTATTGCTTCTAAATATATTAGATATGGTGAAGATAGCGATGTTCTTCTAGATCATGATAGAAAAGGATTTTATTTTAGAGATGGTAAGAGGCTAGAGTCTACAGATTTTGTACAAATTGATATGAGACTTGAGATTCTAGATCCAGATATTTATTATAAAGAAATTAATCTATATGAAGTTCCTAATGGATTAATGAAGTTGGATGATCTTCCTGATGGATATATTCCTACATTAGATAATATTATTACTTTTATGGATACTGGTCTATTTAATATGACTGGAACAGATAAGAAAATTGATGATATCTATAAAGGGACTTTTGGATTATTTGAAGTTCTTTCAACTACAACTCCTATTAAATGGGCTATATGCATGTACAATACAAAGCATTGTACTGAATATAAATCTCTATTTAATAGAGAAGATGTAAATAAAGATCTTGTAAAAGCTATTATCGATAAAAATAAAAACAATACTTCTAGTACCGATTGGAAAGCTATTATATCTCCTCTATTGCAAAGCTTTGATTTTGATCATTCCAGAAATCTTTCTTATGAAAAGAATATTAGTAATGCAGCAGAATATATTACTCAATATGATTTTAGTATGTGGAAAGATGTATTCATGGATGAATCAAATATCAAGTCTTTTACTTATGAAGGACATGATTTCAAAGAGCTTGCAGATTCTGATGGATATATACATCTATCAAGAAGATATGGGGATATTATCCAAAGTGTAGTAATGGTATTCGTAAATAATAAGCTATATCAATATATGATTGATGTAGTTTATACTACAAATACTATTAATATTCCTATATTTGGAATTCTAGATGATGATCATGTTGAGATTCTTATGTTTACAAATTGTAATAATAAGATTCTTGAAGTTACAGTGCCAGATGCTAATACTCCTGTATATCTTCATTCTGAATACAATCTCAATGATTGCTATCTAATGTCTGAATATTGCCCTGATTCTACATATGAAGTTCCTGATAGTAATGAAGATAGAAAGAATTACATTGTAGAATTTACTTTTGAGAACACTAAAGAAGACTACTATAAGATTAAATTTGCTAATACTGAATATTATGGTAGAAAGCTTAAGATAGTTCCTAAGAAGCAATTCAGATATTATCGATTCAAGCAAAAAGATAATCAGTACAAAGTTGTACTTCCAACTCAGTTCAATTATTGTCATAATCCAGATCAATATATGATCTTTATTAATGGTAAAAAGATTGATAAGACTGAGTATGCAATTACTTTCATGAATAAGTATCGACCTTTTGATAAACTTGTTTTGTATTTTACTACTATTCTAGATAAAGGAGATTATATTGATATCTTCTATATTCCTGAAATATTGGTAGAAAAATATAAACAAGTATCTATTCCTAAGAGTGGATTACTTACTCTAACAGATACTCCTATTGATGTAAATTATCCTACTACTTATCCTCTATCCAAAGATACTTGCATGCTATTTATTAATGGTCTCAAAGTTAATCCTATGGATATTAAAGATATTGATCTAAATACTCTTTTGATTAATATGGATAAGTATGTCAGAGATACTAATGGAAATATTGTTATTGATGGTACTAATAATAAATCCGAAAGTAGACATTATGTAGATTCTGTAGATAATGTAACCATTATGGAATATATTACAGGAAATTCTGAGATAGCTAAATATCTATATAAGAATGGTAAGTCTATTACTGATACTTGGAAAACATTTATCAATACTCTACTTACTACTTATGCTGAATCTGGTAAGTCTTATGCTGGACTTCAGAAGATCTTTGGTACTATCTATGAACTTGAATCTCCTGCTGAAAATTATAAGGATAACTTTGCTAGTCTTAAGACAATTCTTTATGATGTTATTATTGACTTCTATCTGGGACGTAATGATGTCAGTACTGGAGATAAGTTCGTTTATGACTTCCATTCCGAGTATTTCGATAACGAAGCAAAAGGTAGTAATACTAAGATTGTACGTCTATTCCCCGATAAAGATAAACTACTCAATTATATTGCTACTGATCTTGTTGCTGATTCAGAAGACGTCAAAGATGGACAAAAGTTTATTCCTATTGATAGTCAAAATTAATAATTGCGGAAGGGATTTATGTCCCTTCCGCTTTTTAATAATTCAAAATTTCACTTGTATAGTATAAAATTGAAAGAAGGACTTAGATTATAGTCTTTCGAAAAAATAAAGATTGTAAAAGAAAAAGGAGAAACAATTATGGTTACTATGACTACTGTAAAGACTGCTGATTATGTGAGCGATCGTGAATACAATCGCAATAAGCGTGCTGCTAAGGCTCGCAGGAATGCACGTTGTCGTAATCGTTGCATTCTTTGTGTTGCTGCCATCATTGTATTGATGATGGTACTTAAGATTGGCGGCTTCATGTGGAAGCTTAACAACGTTAAACTTGAGGTCGACCACTATGTTACTTATGTTGTCAAAGCAGATGACACACTTAGTGGAATAGCCTCTAGATTCAAAATGTCTGGAGACAAGGATTACAGATTCGAGATGCGACAGATCATGAAGGAGAATGGCATCACCAATGAGAACCAGATCCATCATGGACAAGAACTCCAGATCCCCATCTATCATTATGCACTGGTAGATGATGGTCAGTAAAATTAAAAGGAAAGTACATGGGAGGCATATGCCTCCCATGCAACTCCTTTTAATTTTTTGCTTAGCTAGATATTATAACTATGAATAGAATACCAGAAGTGATATTTTATTATTCTAATTATCAATTAATAAATGGAGGTTGTATTATGAATAAATTCCTTGAAATGCATGTCTATCATGCAGATCCTAGTTCAAAGAAAAATATTATGAGAATGGAATCTTTATCTAATAAAGAAAGGCTTCAAGCAATATTTGATATTGATAAAGAAGCTTTAAAGAAACAATTTCCTGAATTGTATTATTGCATATTAGCAATATTGGATGAAGATAAGATCAGTACTCCAGGAGATTATTTTAAAACTGATAGTTTCTGAAACTCAATATTACTGATAGATACATATTATAGTTCTATAAAAGGAGAGAATTATAAATGGTTACTTATTATGAAAACTATGGCCCATATGTTCAACTCGCACAAACTGGATATCAGGAGATTGATGTGAATACAATTAATCCTGATAACTTCATGGATCACTTTAATGGAATTCTCAATATAATGAGAGATGGTATTGAGCAACCTGATGTTCAAGCATATAAGATTGGAGTTCATTTCAATCATGATCCTGAGTATGGACTTGATCCTTCTGATGAGTTCGTAACATTTACTTTGGTAGATTATTGGTATAATCTAATTTTCTGGACATTCTCAATCTGTATTGGAGATATTATTACCGTAAGGTATATTTTTAATACAACAGCTATTACCAAAAAGAATATTGAAGCTTATTGCAATAAGCTTATTAAAGCACATAGAAAAGATATTAACTTTATGGTGCTCAATAATCTTTTTGATGATATGATTTCCAAAATGAAGTATATCGATGAATTTGCTATGTATCTAGCAAATACAGTCAATTTCACTGATACTATTAAACTGATGGAACGGTATCCTGATTTTAATGAGTCTATTCATGCTGATCTATCTAATACACCTATTGAAGATGTAAAAGCTATTGGTATGGATTATACTAATATGCAGATCAAATATATCAAAGCGAATGATCATTGCTTGAGAGATTCTTTTACTTCTGGTGAAGCTATTTCTCCGAAACAGTTTAAGGAAGTGTCTGTCAATATTGGTACTAAACCTGATGGTCAGGGAGGAATTTTCCCATACATCATCAATAATTCTTTCATGAATGGTGGTGTCGAGAATCCTGAATCTTATGTTATTGACTCCTCTGTTGGTAGAATTGCTCAGATTCTACAAAAGATGAATGTCGGTACCTCTGGTGCATTTGCACGTTTGCTGGAGACTAATAATCTGGATACATTCTTGAATGATGATCCTAATTATTGTTGTGATACTGCAAACTTCATTAAGATGACTATCAAGGATGCTAAACTTTTAAAGCTCTATGATAAGAGATATTATAAGTTTAATCCTCATGGCCCTGATTATCTTTTGGATTCTGATAAAGATACTGACCTTATTGGAAAGACTTTATATTTTAGATCTCCTATCACATGTCAGTCTTATGCTAGAGGTCATGGTATTTGCCATAAATGTTATGGTGATCTCTATTATACTAATAGAGATATCAATCCTGGCAAGTTGGCTGCTGAGCTTCTGTCTGAGAAATATACACAGATGCTTCTGTCTGCAAAGCATTTGCTTGAATCTGCAGTCATTGAAATGAAGTGGAATCCTGAGTTCTTTGATATCTTTAAGATTGAATTGAATTCTATCAATATCGACGAAGATACTGATGTATCTGGATATTATCTGGTTTTGGATTCTAGTAAATTTGATTCCGATGACGATGATGATAGCGATGGGATTATTTATGAGGAATTCACTCCATCTTTTGATGTGCTATATCCTGATGGTAGAATTGTAACATTCCATACGGTGGATGAGGATAATATCTATCTAACAGAAGATCTTAATAGAATTCTTAAATCTAAGAAAGCTAAAGAGGATGATGGAGTATATACTATTCCTCTTGATGCTATTAAAGGCCTGCCTAGTATCTTTAGTGTCAAGATCCAGAATAAGGAACTTCAGAGAACTCTGGAAAGATCTAAGCATATCATTGATAGAAAGAAAGATACCTCTTCCTTTGATAAAGATAGTATCGTTGCAGAATTTATCAATGCAAACCTTGAAGGTGGTCTGGTAATTTCTGCTGTTCATTTGGAGACTATTCTTGCAAATCAGATGAGAGATCCGGATAATATTCTTGAAATGCCTAATTGGGCTATTGAGAATGCACCTTATAAGATCCTCACTCTAAGTTCTGCATTGAATTATTCTCCGAGCATTACTGTTAATTTCGAATATCAGCGTGTTGGTAAGACTCTGGTTTCTCCTTTGTCTACTAAGAAGCATAAACCCAGTATCTTTGATCTTTACTTTATGGAACAGCCTCAGAAATTCATGGTTAATGATGAAATGGTTTCTGATGAATTCCGTTCTAATGATGAATATGATATGAAGGGTAATGTAGATGCAATTTATTTTGTATCTAATGATAAAGGAGATCAGCAAGAATAATTAAATGGGCCGGAGAGCTAAATACTCTCCGGTCTTTATTTTTAAGAAGGTATTAATCATGGGACTTAAATCAGCTAATGAATGTAAGATGGTTCTTCATAATTCTGCTATAGTAATTAATGATTGTGATCCATCTGATTTTCCTACACTATTACGACAATTTGGAATATGGAATAAACTCTGTCATAGAATTGAGTACATTGGAATTTATTATGATAAAGAGCATAGAAGATTATATCTTCCTAGAGGAATTGATGTAGATTTTGTACGAAGAAAAGTAGAATCTACTATTGATGATGGATCTTTTAGTTCTTCTGTTGTTCATGCTCATCAATATGCAAAAGTAACTAAGTCTATTAGAATGAAAATGCTTCCTAGAGATGAGGTGCAAACTGAATCTTTAAAGTTTGTTCTTTGTAAGGATAAGTATTATGCGAATAGCAGTAAATCACAATTTTCATTGAATCTTACTACTGGTAAAGGAAAGACTTTTATTGCCGCTTGCGCTCTTAGTTATTTAGGAATAAGGTCTATGGTAATTACTTCCCAATCTGGTATTCTTGATCAATGGAGAGAGAAGTTTAAAGAATATACAGATATAGAAGATTCTGAGATTGTTAAGATCGAGGGAGGATCTATGATTAGTAGAATCATTAGTGGTTCTACTATGATAAGTAATAAGTCTCTTTACCTTTGTACACATTCTACTTTACAGACTTATGGATCTACTCATGGATGGGATAAGGTAGGATTGCTATTTGAAAAGCTTAAAATCGGAATTAAGTTTTTTGATGAAGCTCATCAGAATTTTCAAAATATGGCTTTGATAGACTTTGCTACAAAAGACGTATGGAGAACTTATTATATCACAGCAACTCCTTCCAGATCTGATAGACAAGAAGATATTATTTATAAGCTATATATGAAAAATGTGCCATCTATCAATTTGTTTAATCCAGATGTAGATGCTCATACCAATTATATTGCTATTAAATATAATTCTTATCCTAAACCTTCAGATATTAACTATTGTAAGAATAGTGTATATGGGTTGAGTAATCCATTATATATTGAATATCTAATGAAGAATAATAGATTCTGGATAATGTTTGATTATATCTTCTCTTTGATATATAGAACTGGAGGTAAAGCATTATTTTATATTGGAACCAATTCTGCAATTCAAAAAGTTTATGAAAGGATTATGTTCAACTATCCTGAACTGTGGAATGATGTTGGAATTTATACTTCTATTAGTGATGATAAACAAAACGAAAAACTCAAGAAGTATATTCTTACAACTACTAAATCTGCAGGTGCAGGTGAGGATATTCCAGATCTAAAATATTCTGTTGTTTTAGCAGAACCTTTTAAATCTGAAGTTATCACAAGACAGACACTTGGTAGAACAAGAAATCCTAATACATCATATATTGAGCTGGTAGATGTTGGATTTAAGCAACTTACATCGTATTTCAATGCTAAGAGACCTATATTTAATAAATACGCCTCAAAAACAAAAGTGATGTTTGTAGATAATCCGAAATTGGCTAATATAGATGAAGAGACTCGCATTCAAATGCGAGACAGATTCAAATATCCCATTGAATATAATTGCCCAAAGAATATTCAAGCAATTGAGTTTATTAAGCAAAAAGATATGCCAGCTATATATTTTGCATCAGAAACTCAAAACAGAAAGGATGATTAATATGTCTAACGTTTATTATGTAAATAGTCAAAATTTAATTCATGGTACTTTAATGGACGTTGAAGCAGGTATTTGCTTTACTAGTTTAGATAGTGCTATATTTTATATTGGGACTAAATGTGGAGAAATTTCAAAGAGATTTGGAAAGAAGGATTATGATACAAAGGTCAATATTTACAATAGTGATATGAGTGAGAAAGATATTAAAGATCATCTTGTTTATAGCGCTTTTGCAAACGTTATTCCTAAAAGTGATAAGCCACAAGGACCTGAATATATCTATAGATTTAATATTTATGAGTATCCTTTATATGACAATTCTATTGAAATCAAATAAATGATAATAATGAGTAAGGTATTTCTACCTTACTCATTATTTTTTTTTAATTTCTCTTAAATTTGAGTAGATATAATAATAGTGAATGGAAGTAGAAATATCTTCCATCAAAACATTTATTCACATTTTTAGACGTACTTTTAAGGAGGTACAAAATTATGACTAGCAATAATGAGAAGAAGATCAACAACAATATCGATACTATCGATAGTAAGTCTGAAAGTAAGAATCTTAATCTTACTCAGGCCAAAATCATCTGGAACCGTGCCGATTACGATATCCGCAATACCTTTAAGGATAAGGCCATCATCTCTCACGGTGATGATGTTGCTTGCACCAGTACTGGCGTGGAAAGCAAGTACGTTCGTGCCTTCATTTTTGAGGGCATGGTGAGCGGATCCAAAGGAGATGATATTGCCAGGATGATTCAGAATGCATGTAGTACTTTCTGGGTATGGGATCATGCGCGCATCTCCATCAGAAAGATCAACCGTCCTGATAACTTAGCGAATTACCGCATTGAGCTTCTGCATGCAGACATTTTCAAGCTGCGGCAGTTTGCTAAGATCCTGAAAGCAGCAGGATCGGTTGAGAAGGTTTTCGAGGACATCCCTCAGAAGGAAAATGTGTTGGCATAAGCATGAAGGAGGTAAAAATATGCTGACTTATAGTATTATGTACTTTGCATTTCTCCGAAAGAAATACAAAGGCATCTCTGATTACATGCAGTTGGTTGCATGTTTCATGGAGATGATCGTGATCTACTTCCTTGCAGGAAGTGGTGCAAGATTCTGGAGCGCTGTATCTAATATTACAAAAGCATCTCAGAATCAGAAGAAATAACGGTGTTAGTCAGACCGTAGGATAAGATTCCTACGGTCTTTATTTTTACGAATAAAAGGAGATATATCTATTATGGCTGCAACTAGAAATCGTGAAATTCCTAAAGACATTGTTGAATTCAACAAGAAATACGGTATCGTTATCGATGAAGAAAAATTTTGGGAATCTATGGATAGATTATGCCCTGAATATGGGAAAGATCCTGAACCTAAAATTTGCTTCAGTACGCTTCTCGCCGATAGCTGCATTGATCAGGATGTGTGTGATCAAGCATCTCGTTATGTGAATAACTATATTGGCAAATTTGAGATGGGACAATTTACAAACACATATACACCGGCTGATGGGCACGTATTCTCTATCGCAAATAGATGGTTCCAGCTTCCTTTTAATGAGAGCGCACCTGAAATCTCTATGATGACTATTCATAGATATTTCAATGTGTTGGGTAGAGTTATTCTTACCAACACTGGATCCGATGAAGATGAGAAGGAGACCATTCGCAATGCAAAGAAACTTTATGAACAAGGCAATGCCAATGTTTATAAAGTTGTAGCATTTGGTATCATCCATGGCTTCATTACAGGAACCATGGATCTTGATCTCATTATGGAGTTTATCCCTGACTTCTATAATGAAGCCAATGGTATCGATCATAAGAAGATCAAGACATGGAATGATGCTGTGGATATGCAGACTGACATTCCAGAGGAGGTCCGCAATATGTTTATTGCGGAAAAGAATGGCTATGTTGAGGCAGGCCATTTTGATGACCCTGCAGAATATCAGGCTCCCAAAGACGATGCACCTGTTGTAACTCCTTCTACTAATAATTCCGAAGAGGATATTAGCTTGGATGCGAATGCAGCAAAGCACATTGAAGCTGTTGTTCCTCAGCAGAATCCTAAAGGAGCAGCACTGATTGCAAGCAACAACAATGGAGCTCCTGAGATTGTTCGTCCAAACGAACAGCCTATCGCAGCAGCGATTCGTCATGTAGCATCTGCAATTTCTCAGCCTCCTCAGAGTGCTGGGAATGTAACTCCTGTGACAGACCTCCACGTCATTGATCCTCCGAAAGATCAGGTCCAAATGGTTCAGGCAATCACTTTGCCTGGTACTGATCCCAATGAGCAGAATATCACTTTTGATGATGTTCTTGCTGGCAATGGTGTCGCAAAAGCTGTTCCTGTAGTAACTCCTACTTCTGAGGCTAATCAGCCTACCCCTGCTCCTCAGGCACCTGAAGTTCCCACTACTCCTGCGCATCCTGTGGCTTCCAATACACCTCCTCAGATTGCAGCTGTTGAGGCTGGAAACAATGAGCTCTTTGCTAGAACTTATCCTGGAATTGAACGGTTGACCAATCTGATCAATAGTTTTGGATTGGTTGTGAGTTATGGTAGCTCCGATTACCCTGGCGTCATTGCAGCAGGAATTTATAATCCTGCCTTGCTTGATCAGCACGGCAACTGGATCTTGCTTAAGATCATTGGTGTAGATTATAAGACGATCTATGGCGATGACATCCGGGTCATGCCTCTGATCAAAGGTCATGACATTCGGTGTGAACCGAGCATCTGTCTGCATGATCAGGCAATGGTAACTAAGTTCATTCTTGGTACCATTACTCAGGAAGACAATCGTATGATCATTGGTCAGATTCCTCCTGAGCTTGTTTCAGTTCATAACGGATTCATGTTCGTAGATAGAATGGACATGAGCAATTTGCCCGAAATCACTCATGAAGACTGGATGAAATTGGTTAAGAACATTTACAAGGTTCTCGGAAATAAGAGCCTTGACAATATCCGTTTCCGGATTAGTTCTTATACCAATCCCGATAAGTTCATCATGGTTGCTGATAATCGTGTTGGCTATCCGTTCCCCAGCAAGATCGCAAGCTATGTACAGAACAAGAATGCTGCTGCTGATGAGCTTACTGTCTCTGTTGACAATTCTAAGCCTCATAAGGAGGGTGAGGTTCGTTACTCTATTCGTACCAATAAGAAGAATAGTAAGTAACAAGTAAATTTAAAAGTCTAGTGGAGGGTCCCTCCCTCTGCTAGACTTTTATTTTTTATGAGACTTTTATATATAAAAGAATTCGCTAGAGAGGTATATATAAATGACTAAAGAAGAAAAAGAAAGATTAAATCTTTTATTTGAATTAGAAAATATAAAATCATATCTTGTACCATATATTGCTCCTGGGGTAAATTTAAAAGTAGTAGCAGATTTAGGTTGGAAAGATTCTCAAGGAAATAAGCATAGATTTTATAATGAAATCAGATATAGATCCGATAAATATAAGAATGTAGATCATCTTATTAGTGCTTCATATAAACTCAACACTTATTTATTTTTTGAGTATCCTAATCCGAATTATTCGAAAGATCATCCTGGAGATGAGTTAAGATCAACTGGCATTTACATTAATGGATATGCGATTGATGATATTGTAAATAATATGAAATACTTTAATTCAAAGGTATTGAATCGTTGTTTCGGTATTAGTAATAATGATCTTATTATATATTCAGATAAAGTAAAATCAACTGAGATTTTCTCAAATCCGTACACTGGTTCTTCTATTGAAGTAACTCCAGATGTTTATGTTCATAGTCAATATGGTAAATGTCCTGGAGTTAGATTTACGATGAATAAAGAGTATTCATTTATTGTAGATGCAGATAATACATGGTTAGAGATTATTTATAGATTGAGTAGATGTGATCTAACAATGTTGGGATTTCAAATGATTCAATCATTTCTATCAATGCTTCCTGGAAATGCTGTTTCTGATATAGATAGTGGATATAAAGGATCTTCTAGATATGCTCCATATTATGAGGATCCAGATGATATCTGTAATTCTAATGAATCTGTATCTATTAAACAATCTAAGAATACAAATGCTTATAAAAAGCATATTTTCGATCTTTGACTTATTAATAATATACTCCTTGTATATTAAATTATTTTTTAGAAAGAGGTAATAATGATGGATCAAGATGTTTACACTAAAGCAATGGTTAATATCCTTGATGAACGTTTGAAATTTAATAACCTTAAACATAAGGTTATTCTTTATTCATCTAGTCTTGGATATGAGTACAACTATCTTACGCAAAGAATAAGACCTATTAATTCTGTATTTTGGTTTAATTCTCTAAAAGCAAAAGCACCTGAATTTATAGAATTCTTTAATGATTTGATTGATAGCGTAATTGATCAAGATGATGATACTGGATGGATTAATGATTTCCCATTTGGTAATTGCGATAATGGAAATATCACAATCGATATGGATTCTATCAATATTCCTAATATTAATTCTATCGTAAACAATAAGCAAAAAGCTGAACAAATTTTCCATGATTATTATCACTACTGTAAATTCTTGATAAAGATTTATCAAGATTCTGATGCTCAATTTAAACAAATTATTCAGAGTACTAATCTTTCTGATATTATTTAATTTATAAGGAGTAAATAAATATGGCAAACGCTATAATTGAAAAGATCAATAATGAAATCAAAGAGTATAAAGATCGCACTAAAAACTCTGCAGATGATATTTCTGATGGATATCATACTTTTGGTGATCTTTATAAGCATCGTACTTATCTACTTGCCCTCGCAATGATTCATCTTCCTTATGCTTGGAAAGCAAGAAAGCATGAAGATGGAACAATGTTCGATGGAATGTTTGTTGTTGGATTCCCTACGCCTAATGGAATGGTAACTTATCATTGCGATAATGAATATTGGAATGATTTTAAAATTCCTGAAATTCCTCATGCTCCTCATTTTAATGGCTATTCAGATACAGATGTTCTTGATAGAGAAAAAGCTTTCCTTGATTCAACAAATACACGTCTTGTAAATAATACAAATATCGATAATATTAATAAGATTGTAATAAATGAGATTCTTCCTACATTTAACAATGCTGTTCAGAAAGCTGCATTTATTACTTTCTATAACCACATGCCCGTAATTTGGGATTCTAACAACAAAGGCTGATCAAAAACATCCATATAATTATTTAAATGGAGGTAGATACTGTGGGATTGCTTAATATAAGTCATTCTCAGATGACTCAATCAGTAATTGATCTACAGGGAGATCTACTTAAAAATCCATTTTATTTGTTCAATGATAAGAAAGCACTCCCTGTAGATTATTATAATATCAATAAAAACAAATCTACGCTTGATAAATCTCTTAAAATTAACTATGCTGATGATGGTAAGGATACTCCATTTAGATTTAATCTGATTCATGATATGTATCTATATGGATTAGATCGTATTACCGTTGCTCTAGAAAACAATGATTTCGGTGTTGCTGGAGGAGATGTTTCTGGAGATGCTTATATTCTTCCTGATACAATTACTCCATATCCTGGAGATCAATTTGTTATCAAGATGATTAAGCAGCGGTATCAGTTTGAGGTTACAAGTGCAACTCCTGATACTTTCGATAATGGAGCTAATTATTATAGGATTGAATATACACTTATTCACAATGATGATTCTAGAATGATCAATAATATTGTGGATGAGTTTAGATTCGTTTCTGGTAATATTGGCACCGAGTATACTCCTATTCTACAACAGTCTAAGTATGATGTATGTAAGCATCTTGATGATGTTTGTGTAAATCTTAAGCAGTTGTTTAAAGGACTATACTTCAATGATAAAGTACAAACATATACTTTTGTTCATCTATATCATGTCTGTCAAACAGGCATGAATTCAGATTTTTTCTATGATCCGTATATGATAGAATTTTGTATTAGACATAAGATTCTATCTAATTCTGGAGAAAAATATGACTTTATTGATCATAAGACTAATTTAAAACCTGATTTCAATATCAAGTATAATAAGTCTATCTGGAAAGTTATAGAGAATAGAGAAAAGGATTTACTTCCTGAATGTAAACATGCATCTACTGCTGTTTATATAAGTGATCCTGGAACCATCTTTGGAACAAGATATGAGAATTATTTTGAATTAACTTATGTTAATCCAGATCCAGCTCAAGAAGTATATGCTCCTGCACTTAATATTCTAGATAACCAAATGATTGGTCATATTCTAGAAAATCAAATCTTCCCTTCTGATAGTAAATATGCTAAGTATAATTTACTTATTAAGTATTTTAACTTTGATGATAATATCGGAACTGAAGATATTCTACCTCTCGAAAGAATCATTGAAACCGAGAATAATATGGAAAATTATTTCTTAATTCCAATGATTATTTATATTATCGAAAAAAATATTAAGAATACTATGGCAAGAATTCCTAACTAAATGAAAAGGAGGTATAGATCAATGGAACGATTGACTTCTCTTTTTGCAGAAGATATTGAAGATCAAGTTACTCTAGAAGCTAGTCTCGGTGGAATTGCTGATGAAACTGAAGATATCATTATTGGAGTAATGGAAGATAGAAATCCTGTTGATAATGGTAAAGTTCATCTATTTGAAAATGCAAAGCCTGTCAATGATGATGGACTTACAGCTGATGAAGAACAGGAAATTATGGTAGCAATGCTTAATGCTCCTGATTCTGAAGTTGCAGATTTGCTAGATGACGATGATATTGATGACCTATAAGGAGATAAAATATGCAAAAGATTATTGATCCTGAGGTCTTTGATTGTGTGAATTCTATTGAAGACCCTGAAGATTGTGCTATTCTAGATGATGAGTCTGTTGAAGATGCGCTTGATGATATTGAGTCTGAAGGTATCTCTGATGATGATCTTGTAGATGACGATGAGGATATTCCTGTCGATACTAATCAAGATTATTCTGGAGATATGATAGATCTCGATATTGAAGGTGCAGATGCAGATGAAATCATTGCTGCTGAAAGAGATATTGCAATAGATCCTTTTGAGGACGATGAACTGATCGATATTGCTATGAATGCGGATGACGGCATTGATGTAGCAGCAGATGATCTTGATGACGATGATGACATTTCTGAAATTTAAACTTAAGGAGGATATTTTATCATGTCTAATATTCGTATTGCGATTAAGCCTAAGTATCCTACTCGTCGTGCTACTGATAAGGTACTATTTAATGAAGGAAACTTTCTCGATGTTATTGATGAGTATTCTGATCGGCATATTCTTTCCATCTTGGATACTGCACATGTAGCACTTATTGATAATGCTGGTAAGTATTATCCTGTCAATAAGGATAATTATAAGGAGCAGTTTGCTCTGGCTGTTGCTGGAGAAGTTCCTACAATTGATGCTGATGAAAAGTTCGGTGTCAAGAAGATGGAAAACTTTATTACTGCTAGTACTTCTGAAACTGCAAAGAAGATTCAGGATTGTGATATTTATAATGGCATTCTTACTGGTCAGCTATTTAAGGTCACTGATTTTAAGAAGATTGGTGATGAAAAGATCGATAAGAATGGCTTCTGGATGATGTTCGAGTATGATAAGACTGGAGCAGAAGCAGAAGGTTATTCTAAGGCTCATATCCTTGATGAGTCTGAAGAACTAGTTGATGGTACTAACTATGTTTACTTTGGTACCGATGATGCTTCTCTGAATTCTACATTCTTCGGCATCGATAGCACTCTAACTGTCGATGATGAATCTGGAGATAATCTGGCAATTTTTGAAAATACTCTAATCGGTAAAGTACTGATTAATACAGATGATCTGAGCACTGCTATTGCAGCAGCTTCTTCTGGTGAAGTTATTGAAATTTACAAGTCTATTACAGTTCCTAAGACTATTGTCATTAATAGTGGTAAGAATGTCGTTTTGAAGCTGGTTCATGGAGTTACTGTTACTATCAACGGATATTTCATGGTTACTAATGGTGGCCTAGCCATTATTGGTGAAGGTACTGTTAAGGAAGCTAAACCTTACTTTGCTCCTGTTATTCTGAAGAATACCGATGAAAATATTTCTGCTAACGTTCATATCGGTGTTGATATTACTCTATGGGGATGGGCCGGATTGATGTTTGATGGTAAATCTGTCAATCTGAATGCTAGCTGCTATGGCCATGTTGTTGGTAATAATGATGGCTCCGATGATGGTGTTGGTGTTTACTGCAATGGTAATGTTCTTCAGGCATCTATGGTCTTCGCTGGTAGTACTGAAGGAACTGTTGGTTCTGGTATGTATCTTGCTGGCAATATTGAAGCTACCATTAGTAATTCTATTATCGAAGGTACAGCTAATGGTATTGAACTTCGTGCTGGTACCGTCGATATTCGTAATAGTAAGGTTATTTCTACCAATGCAGGTGAGCCTTCTATGAGTGCTAATGGTAATGGTTCTACTGCAGAAAATATTGCATTTGCTGCTGCTCAGCATACCACTAAGAAGAATGTCAATGTTATTATTGATAATTGTACTCTGACAGGTTCTGCAGCATTTATGGAAGGTAATCCTCAGAAGAATCCTGAAGCTACCAAGCAGACTACCATTGTTATTAAGAATGGTACTACTCTAAATGGTAAGGTTCTAACTCTTGATCCTGAGAATGATTGCAAGAATTTCATTTATGATGCTCGTTGTGCAGAAGAGCCTGATGAAAAGTATCTTGCTAAGGGATATAAGACTGAAAAGAACTTCACTGGAACTTTTGAAGTTGTCAAAGAGTAATTAAATAATTGCCATAGAGAAGTCAATTCTCTATGGCTTTTAATTAAAAGAACCTTGTAATAATCAAAAAAAAATAAAAGGAGAACTTTTAATGAATTATATTAATAATTGTCGTACCATTAAGTTTCCTTCTACCAAGGCAGATCTAATTTTTAATAAAGGCCTAATTTCCAGAGCAGAATATCTTAGAGGTACTGATGCCATTACGCTAGAAGATACCCCTTATCCTATTACTAAAAGAATCTTTGATTGGACAGATATTGAAGTTCTAAATAATCTTACCAATGAATGGATTGCTATTAGTAGTGGTAATTATAAGGCATTGGATGAAGCGTATACAGATCCTGTTAAAGAACCTATTAAGCCTATTCCTGTAGTTGAATTTAACACTGTAGAGTATGATGTTCGTAAAGTTGCAGATTCTGAACCTACTGTTGAGACTGTTGAAGAGTCTCCTATGGAAGAAGAAGTAATTGAAAATGAAAATACATCTGAAGAGAATGTCCAAGAATCTGATGTAATTGAAGATGAACAGGAAGAAGTTGATAAAGAAGTTACAGATACTACTCCTCCTGAAGTAAAGCCTGTTCAACAGAATAATTGCAATCAGAATTATCATAACAACAATAAGAAGCGCCACGGAAACGGTAGACGATAAAAAATAAAAGGTGGGTAAGGCTTTATGCCTTACTCATCTTTTTTTATTCTTATATTTTAATATTTATGTCTATATTTATCACTGTAAGATATAAATCCAGCTGTTTCTACTGATTGTTGATGCGAAATTTCATATTCATCTCTCATATCTTGAATGTAGTCGTGTAATGGTCTATCATTTTGAGCTGTACTTTCTTCTACTTCTGTAAATGCTCTTCCGTATGTTGTGGTATCTTCACCACAAGTACGATGCCTCTTAAAATTTGCTGTCTTTTTACTGAAGTCGAACATTTTGTTTTTACCATTCCTTATATTATATTCCGAGAAAATAAAATAATCTTTTATTCTCTCACTGTTATAATATCTTTCTAACAATTGATGGAAATAAAATACAGCAAAACATCATTATAAAATTATAAGGAGGCACCATTATGGGAAATATTACAATTGAACAGCAAGAATTCTTTAATGAAATTAAAGATGATTGTATTAAAATATCTACTCAGAATAACATTCTTCCTTCTGTAATTGGAGGTATTGCAGCTCTCATTTCTAATTATGGTAACTCTAATATCTATAAAGTTACTAACAACCTATTTATGCTTAAAGTAGATGATAATTGGGTTGGAAGATGTTATTCTTTTGATTCTAATTGTATCTATGATAATGTAAAGGATTGTAAAGAGTATTCTACTACACTACTTAAAGTATTCTCTAATACCGGAGAATCTATTAGTCAATTCATTGAGTTTATTAATACATCTAGAAGATCTGAGAATGGTCCTCTTAAATATAATTCAATTGTAGGAGATATGGATTATAAAAATACTATTAATAAACTTAGTAGACTTGGATTTGTAAAAGAATTTATGTATACAACAACTTCTTATTTCTTTAATACATGCGTAAGTATTATTGAAAATGCGAAGCTATATGATTGGGATAATGAGGTTAAAGAAAATATGTCTAGAAAGAAACGTAACAATAGAGCTCCTCAATCAACTGTACAAGCTATTTCTGCTGAAGAATATGTTTCTCATATGTATCGTGTTCGTCTTGATTGGGACAAGCCTGATACTCAAATCTTTGCAAGTCCTAATTATGAAGCTGCCAAATCAAAGGCTCTAGAACATGAAGGATATAAGATTTATATCGATGACGATGGAGAACTATTTGAAGATCCTTGGATTAAGAAAGAAGAAGTAAAGCCTGTTACAATGCCTACAAATATTCCTGGTGTTAAAGATGTTATCCATCCTTTCCAGGGTAGAGTTATTGATCTTCATAATACTCCTGTATACAGAAATGCTTCTGATAAAATGTATTTTAAGCAGATTTCTGGTAGATTTTATTTTTATGACGAGACTATTGTAAATGGTCGTGCAAAGATTACTGCTACACAGCATATGATTAAGAAGAATCCTAGCTATATTCTTGGATATATTAATATCAATCAATAAGAAAGGATATTAAGATGAAGCATATCAAGATATTCTTTTATAACAATCATACAAATTTTGATATTCCAAAGAAGATTAATACATATCCTGTCGATGTAATCTTTGGAAATACTATGTCAGAAGTTAAAGCAAGAATTAACAATTGCCAATTATATGTAGTTTATACTCATCTGGCTGATTGTGACATTGCTGTTCCTACTCAACAGGATAAAGATTTTATTCAAGGAATTCTTAATTTCACAAAGAGAAAAGAAATTGTAGCTGTAAAAGATAGTATTTGGTATTCTGAAAATGCAGATAGAAATATTATTATTTCTGATACTTGTGATTTTCTATTAGCAGATATTACTGCTATTCTTACTACATATCTTCACAAAGTTGATGAATTCAATAAAAGGAATATTAAACCTGTAGAGATGTATAGTGTACAAAATACTCGTAATAGTGAAATTATTATGAAAACTCCTAATAAAGAAGAAGCTATTAAGGTATGCGATAAAAGCCCTTGCTGTGTTATTAGAACTAGAGACAATAATATTGTTTATAAATCTAGATTTGGTAAAGTAGATCTTGCTACTTCTACAAGAATACTAAAAGCAAGGCATTCTCAATCCAATGGAGTATTTAGTATTACAATTAGCTAAAATATAGGAGAAGGATCTAAATCCTTCTCCTTTTTATTATCATGTAGCACTTGATCTTTTTTGTATATTCATATACCAATGGTTCATTTCACGATTTTTGATATCAGGAATTGTAGATTCAGTTCCTTCTTTATCACTCTTGCATACAACAATATTTGTATTTTCAATTTTAGATCTAATCATCTTATCATATATATCTTTAGCAAGCTTACCCTTCTTACCATTGTTCACAAAATATAAATCATTACTAACGTAATCGTACATTAACTCATTATTTCTAGGATGTACTGCATCTTTGCTTCTTAGAACTAGAGGATACGATCCTAATGGATTAGGTACATGCATGATACTTAACCTCCTTGAATATTTTATTATGAAGTTAAAAATACCCGGTAGAGCTTATTGCCCTACCGGGTTTATAGAGAGAAAAGGAATCTCGACTATGAGATAATGACTTAATTAACGATTAGGATCAGCAGTAATAAAGCTTGTGTTAGTCAGGTTAACATTTCTCATGGTCTTCAGATACTGCTTCTGAGCAACAGTAGCAGCACGAGCAGCCTTATTACCATACTTTTCCATAATCTTTGCACGAGTCTGCTTACGAAGCAGTTGATACTTAACAAGCTTCTTATATAGAGGATCGTTCTTAGCCTTAGCCATCATGATAGCAGCAATAGTCTTACGACGTTGCAGGTCAGTTGCCTTAGACAGACGAACCATTGTACGCTTGTTAGACAGAACCTTAGCTTCAAGCAGAGACTCGCCAACACCATTAGGAGCGCAGAACTCCTGGATAACATTATTGCTATAGTGATGAGTCAGATCATCAACCAGGAATGCTTCAACCAGAGCATCCATATCGATTCCAAATTCATCATTATATCCGTTTTCAGAATAAATGCCCATAATAATATAAGTCCTTTCTACATGTAGAATTTTCATAATAGATAGATATTATAAAAATGATAGATCGAGCTCTCCATCCTCATTTTATAATCTATTATGAGGTATTATAAAATAGTTCAACTATAAAAAATGTAAAGTTACATTTATAATTGATAATTTTATATACTTTATATTAATCAATGAGAGTAGAAAGCTCTCTTTTTAATTTAGAAAGGATAATAAAGTTATGAACAACAATTACAACGGTAAGCCTCGTATGTCTAATGAAGAGTATGCAAAGATTAAGGCTGAAAAGTTAGCTTTCCAGACTAAGAGTGTTGAGGTCATCGAAGCAACTTGTGACTTCCTGGAGAAGAAGATTTCTGATGCAAATGTTCACAAGATCGCTATGCGTGATCTGCTTGCTTATCTGAACGGTGAAAAGGGATATACTGCAGATGAGACTCGTTCTGTTTCTCGTCTCAATGATATCATCATTGATATTGCCAATGGTCGTATGAATAAGTATATCTCTGATGATCGGATGAACATTCGTGTTCTGTATTTCCATGAGCGTATGAAGACTACTTTTAAGAAGGAACTTCATGAGCGTATTGAGAACATGATGAAGAACTATCCTGCTCTGCTAAAGTGGGTTGATACCAACGGCGAGGGCTACAAGACTGTTATGGAAGAAAAGAAGAATGGCTAATTACATCGAACGCGAAGATGATTGCTCATGCTCATCTTCTAACACTACCGTTGTAACTGACGATACTTATAAGAATGATGCTCTTGATAGATGGGATTGGCTTCTATCTGGATGGGATCAAATGACCATACTTGAGAAATTTCAGATTTTTATGCCATATCTTCATTATATCAATCTGAGAGACTTCTATAAAGAAAAATTCGATGAAGAACTGAACAAGAATATTGTAGAGAATTCTTATAAACTCTGCAGATCTTTCTCTGGTCAGTTTAAATTCGATCCTGATCAGCAAGGTGCACCTAATCTGATTATTACTTACAATCCTGTAGAGGTAGATCAGATCCCTTATGCTGGTCTAAAGAACAAGGTAATCGAATTCGGTGAAACATTTGGAATCTATACAAAGAATCCTTTCTGCTTCCCTGAATTTGATAATACTTGTTCTTGTTGCAATGAGTGTCCCAATCCTTAACTTGACTTGAATATCGGCCCAGAGGTATAAAGTTACCTCTGGGTCAATATTTTAGTAATATAGCATTTTGAAAGGAGAACTATATGGAATGATAAGAGACATTAATGGAACAGTAAATCCGAAAGATCACAAGATGCTTATGCAGTATCGAGATACTATGTCCAGAATAATTCACTCTATTCATCCAGAAATGGATATTAGAGATATTTATACTGGCGTAGAATATTCGATAGCTAAGCGATTTCAGAATTTTACTCTGACTGTGAAAAATAATTATACAAACTCTGATCCTCAACTAACGATGTTAGAGTTGATTGATTATATTGCACGAAGAGAACCAATTCTGACAAGCTATGGAACTATGTTTAGAAGGCATGATGTAGTTCCTAATCCTATGGCGAGAGTCATTCAAAACTTCCTAGACCTTCGAAAAATTCATAAAAAGGAAATGTTTAAATATCCTAAAGGATCAGAACAATTTGAGAAATATAACCTTCTTCAAGCTCTGGACAAGATAGATGTAAATGGTTAATTATATAGCCCCATTAGGCTGGAAACAGTCAAATGGTAACACCAAGAAATTGCTGGAAAGTCTTAAAGCCTAATTGCTAATATGTGTAGATATTAGAGCGAAAGCAGAAACAATAATTAGGATGATATATGGTGATAGTAAGCCTAAGTATTTTAAACCAAAATAGACAATCAGCATCCAGCTTAGAGAAGTAATTCTCTAATAGGTTCAACGACTAATTGTAGAGCTCAAGTGAGTCTCGAAATCTGGTGTACCTAAGTCATAGAAATATGATATGGTAGTGATATAGTCTAGTATCCTAGAGATAATCTAGGGAAGTTCATTAGAGAACTGTGTAAGTGAGAGATAATATCAACGATTTACATGAATATTACGATATATGGCCTTGTTGGCCTTTATGTGTCGATTTTGTTCGACCTCAACATTGCACCTTCTGTAACATCTATCGGTAGATCTCTAATTAGTTCTGCAATTCTTTGTTTTGAAGGATTCCTTGGGAACAATGTTAAGTTTGGAAGTCTTAACGATGTTCTCATATTTATTGACAATGTAAGAATGGAGGGAAATAGCTGGAAATATAATGATTATGAAGTTCTGGGATTTAATGGTTTTATTTCTCCAGATGAGTGTTTCAATAAGATTATTTTGAATTGTGGTTTTAAATATGTTCCTACAGAACAGGATATGGAAACTGTATGGAGAATTATTCAAAACTGTAATCAGGTTGAATTGAATAGGTTGTTCTATAAGAATAATCTTTATTGCTTTATGGACTTGCCTATTGCAAGAGATTTGATGATAAAGATTGTTACTGGGATGAGAACTCCTTATATAGAACCTGCTAAACCTCCGAAAGAAATAATCGGATATCTTGATCAGCTTCGTGATCTATTGATGGAGTATGTCTTCTACTGTCATCAGTATATGGATAGAATGATTAGAAATAAAGAAATGGTTAAGACAGTATCTATTGTATCTGATACTGACTCGTCTTTCATTTCTTTGGATGCTTGGTATAATTATAATATCCAGTATCTTCAGAATTATGACTGTCCTATTATGCATCAACAGATTGATGTATTTAAGTATCTAGAAGCTGAAAAGAAGAAAGAAGATTATTTCTGGAAAGATACAGAAACTCCAGATTGGTATAATGCTGTAGATAAACAGGTTGCAATAAGTTTCTTAAAAACTGATAGTTTTGGTGACATTGCAGATCCTGATGAATTAGCAGCTATTGAATTTCTGGAAAATAAAAAAGATTATGATTTCTTTAATGAAGAGATTATTGAGCAAAAGAGAATGATTGATGCTACGAAGATTATTCCTCAAGATAATGTAAAATTTGCATTGATCAATATCATGTGTTATATTCTCTCTTCTGTAATTAATCAGTATATGATTGATTTTACTAAGGAATCTAAATCTTTTAGAGGAGATGATAAATGTAAGATCAACATGAAGAATGAGTTCTATATGTCTCGAATCATGTTGACAGATGCAAAGAAGCATTATGCAAGTCTTCAGATTCTGCAGGAAGGCAATTATCTTGGAAGTGGTGTATTGGATGTCAAGGGTATTGATTGTCTAACTAAATCGTCTACTTCTAAAGATACTCAGAAAGCATTAAAAAAGATTCTTCTTGAAGATATGCTTACTGGAGATTCTATTGATCAATTGAAATTGATCAAAGATATTGCTATTCTTGAAAAGACCATTTATAATGATCTTGTTTCTGGATCTAAGAAATATTACAAGCCTGCGACTATTAAGTCTATGGATAACTATGATGATCCTACTAGAATTCAAGGTGTTAAAGCAGCAATGGCATGGAATTATATCAAGTGTGATCTTCCTGGATTCGATTTGAATGATAGAAATGCTATTGATGTAATCAAGGTTAAAGTTGACAAATATACCTTGGAAACTATTAGAGAAGATTATCCAATGCAGTATGCAAAGATCTGTGAATTAATTGATCTTAATAATACTGGATTGGTAGAAGGTAGAACAATTAATAAAGTTTTCAAAGGAAAGCTTGACACTATTGCACTGCCTAAAGATCTTCCTGTTCCTGATTGGTTAAGAAAATTGATTGATTATGAACAGATCATTTCTGATAATCTTGGTAATTTCCCTGCATCGTCTGCTGGTATTGGCCAATTCGGTGCAAAGAGAGCAAACTTCTCTAATTCTGTTCGAATGTAAATTTTAAGAGAGGGATAGACGTAAAAGTCTATCCCTTTATTTTTTTTTACAATACTTAAATTTAAACAGGTATTATAACAATGATGAGGATAAATGATTTCCTTATCAGAAGTATTTCATATATTATAAAGGAGGTCCAACATTATGGACAAGAAATCTATCGGCAAAGGAACTTTCGATATCACTCCTCGCGAAGAATTTTTCGAGGATACCAAGGAAAAGCGTCAATCTCTTCCTCGGCAGAAGAGGAAGTACAATCGCACCTTCAGGATTACTGATGAAGAGGGGGTTTGCAAAACATATTCTATGGATAGGAAAGTATCGTATGCAGACTTTATCCATTGGCCTAAGGATATTCAAATTAAATATCTCACGAATATTATTAATAAATATCCTTCTGTCACTGTGGCTTCTATTGCCAATATGATGTGCTGCAGTTACAAAACTTTCCGGAAGATCAATATCAATCTCGGAAACATCATTCCAATTGGTAAATTTGGCAGTCCTTATAAAACTAGCAGAGAAAACATTGAGCAGTTTTATAAGGACTTTGGCGTGGAGTATAAGAATAGTGTCAAGAAAGAAGAAAAAGCAAACGGTACTATTCATATCAACTCCATGAGTATGGAGGTAAGTTTCAACATCGATGCAGACGATATTGTAAAGGTGTTGAAGAACCATGGTTTTACTGGTGAAGTAACTATCACCATTAAGAAAAATATTGGTAATTGAGAAAAGGAGATTATATTATGAACACTACAGCACTTACCAATTATTCGCTTTCAAATGAAGCTCTTATCCTTAAGAGCAAACTTGAGAAGTATGATCACATTATATTCCATAGCGGCGTATTCCATGCTGATGAAGTTTTCGCATCAGCATATCTTATGCTAGTCTATGATTGGCTTGGAATTCCTTTCCCCAAGTGGGAAAGGAAGAATGTCATTTCTGATGAAATGACAGAGCAGAACGGCTACCTCGTCTACGATGTGGGTGGTGGTCGTTTTGATCATCACTCCAGAGAGGAGCTTAAGCAGCGTCGTCCTGATGGTAGTCCTTATGCAGCATTCGGTCTAATCGTTCGTGAATTTCATGAAGGATTTTTGAACGATTACGAATATCAGGAATTTGATAAGTGGGTCAAGATGATTGATTACACTGATAACACTGGCGTGTACAATGGTATCAATGATGAAATCAGTTGTATGAATCCGACATGGGATTGTCCTGATCCCAATATCAATATTCGAGTTGCTTTGGCAATCTCTAAGGCTAAGGATACGTTAAGCTATAAGCTTGAGCGTATTAGATCCGATTACAGAGCCAAGGCAGTGCTGGAGAATGCTCAAGATATCGAATATGGAGTTGTATATCTTGACTATTATGCTCCTATCGGCAAGTTCATGAACGATGTTGATGGGCTTGAATTCTATGGTTCTCCATCTAACCGTGACATTGGTAGATACAATGTCATTGCAGCGAAAGATACAGATGGAGTAAACAAGAAGCTATTCCCTGACAAGTATCGTGGACTTTCTATCAAGAGTCCTAATTTCGAGGAACTTCATTCTGAATCTGGAATGACCTTCTGCCATCCTGGCGGCTTTATGGCGACATTTAACGATAAAGAAACTGCAAAACAGTTCTTTATCAATCACTATAATGAATTTGAAATTCCTGAGAAGAAAGAAGAGGCCAAGGAATAAAATGAATCATTTGGTCGTTGAAAATGTCCATAAGGATGGAGATCTTCCTATGGTTGAAATCAATGTATATTCTACTCATTCTGCAGCCAAGAAGATTTATCAGGGGATGCTGAAATTCACCGGATCACGGTTTGAAATTTACCGTGTGTATAACGGTGAAGAAACTCAATCGATGATTGGAGCTTCTTCAGAAGTTCAATATGAGAAATATGCAAAGGAATATAAAATTCCTAAGATGGAAATCATTGGTATCATGAAAGGCCAGATCATGTATGCAATTAATGATTATTGCTGCATTATCAATGATCTCTATAAAGGGTTTATTGATACTCCTAGAGTATTTCCTCATAAGGTAACTTTGGAACCATCTGACGTCGAAAATTTCATAGAACTTTGCTACTTCATGATTAGTTAACACAATTAAAGAGGGATTGGTTGATTCCAATCCCTCTTTATTTTTTACTAGATGAAGCACTTTTATATAATTACTTATTATATAGGAGGTTTCCAACTATGTCTCAGGCAGATAATATTTTTATTAAAACTTGTACCGATATTATCGAAAATGGTATTGATACCATAGGTGAAGAAGTTCGTGCAAAATGGGACGATACTAATGAGCCTGCATATACCATTAAGAAATTTGGTGTAGTTAATCGATATAATCTTCAGAAAGAATTTCCTGCACTTACTCTGCGCAAGATCAATATTAAAGCTGCTATTGATGAACTCCTTTGGATTTGGCAGAAGAAGAGTAATAATGTGAAAGATCTTAATTCTCATATCTGGGATTCTTGGGCTGATGAAAATGGTATCATTGGTAAAGCTTATGGATATCAGCTTGGTAAGAAGTATCTTCATCATACTATTCCTGATTATCCTACCCATGAATTGTATGAAGAGTTGGCTGCTTATCCTAGTTCTTCTGTTATTATGAAGAACGGTAAATACTATGTTGCTCTTGATCAGGTCGATGGAGTTCTATGGGATCTGAAGCATAATCCTTTCTCTCGTCGTATTATGACTAATATCTACAACTTTGAAGATCTTCATGAAATGAATCTTTATCCTTGTGCTTACTCTATGACTTTTAATGTTACTAGAGATAAGGAAGATGGTCGTATGACGTTGAACGCTATTCTAAATCAGCGTTCTCAGGATATGCTTACTGCTGGTAACTGGAATGTGGTTCAGTATGCAGCTCTAGTAATGATGTTTGCTAAAGTATGTGACATGTATCCTGGTGAATTGGTTCATGTGATTTCTGATTGCCATATTTATGATCGTCATGTTCCTGTAATACAGAAGCTTATCGAGAGACCTATTCTTGATGCACCTACAGTATGGATTGATAAAGTAGATAGTTTTTATGATTTTACAGTAGATAATATTCACATTGAAAACTATAATGCTGGTTCTAATGTAAAATTCCCTGTAGCAATTTAATATAAATTAAAAGGAGAATACATCAAAATGGAAAAACTAGCTGTCCGTGGAGCCAAAGTTGGTGAAGATTACCGAGTAGGCAATGATGTTATGCGAGTATTGTATATTGCTCAGCATAATGACACTGGTGAATATCTTGTTGCATATTGTCCTTTTAATTATATTGAAGAAGATTGTAAATCTAGTGATACTACAGATAATGTGAGATTAATACCTATTTCACAGTGGAGAAAAATTGCTCATAAAGCAGATAGGACATGATAGAAATGAATACTGAAATTCATGTAGGTGAAATCTATGTACATCATAAAGGTAACTATGTAAAAGTACTTGCTAAATGTAAGCATACTGAAACTAGTGAAAACATGATTGCATATATTCATGTATATAACGCAAGAAGAGAAAACACAGATCCTAATCTATTCTTTACTAAGTCTGACGATGATACTATTTGGGTAAGACCTGAAAGTATGTGGTTTGATGAAGTAAAACCTGGAGTAACTCGCTTTACTAAATTTAATAAGGAGAAATAATTCGCTATGATGAAAGCTATTGTATGCGTAGACAAAAACTGGGCAATTGGAAATAATAATAGCCTTCTTTTTAATATCAAAGAGGATATGGCTCGATTCAAGGATATTACAATGGGTAAAACTATTGTATGTGGTCGTAAGACATTAGAATCATTTCCTGGAAAGAAACCACTTCCTGGAAGAAAAAATATTGTCATGACCAAGCATTGGGATAAACTTGACCATAAATCTTTGTTTGGTGCTAAGTATGCTGGATTTTTCTTAGCTCCTGAAGGTGGAATTCGCAATCCTGATATAGATGAAGCAGAGTATAGATCTTCTTTTGCTGTTAGAAGTAATCCTGAAGTTAAGATTCCTAACAATAGAACTATGATTTTCTGGGTAGAAAATCTTCGTGGTCTACTAGATGCAGTAGAAATTATTGGAGACAGTGAAAATACTATTGTATGTGGTGGAGAACAAATCTATAGACTTCTTCTTCCTTATTGTGATACTGTATATGTAACTAAGGTTGCTGCTATTGCTCCTGAATACGATGCAACATTTCCTAATTTGGATGAAGATGATAACTGGAGAATTGCTGAAACAGAGGCTTGGAGAAACGTCCATGGTCAGTATGACTTCACTTTTAAATTTATGACTTATAAGAGGAAATAATTCGCTATGATGGAACTGAATAATGTAATTATCAATATGAGCTCTCTTATTGATGATGGAAATGTAAGCACTAATATTGAGAGATTTTCTAATCCTAATAGAATTTATGAAAGATTCATGGAAATCAAATCTAGTATTCCTTATGAAGGATATACTAAAATGATTGACTATGTTACCCAGAACATCATGATTCTATTATCTTCTGCTGTTGATAAACAGCCTAAAGCTTTAAAAACAATCACAGACATTGATTTTTTAACAGCTTTAGATATGTCTGGTATTACTTTGAATAGAGAGTATACCAATAGATTTAATAAAGTTTATCGTGCTTATGTAATTAATCCAGCTAATAATGTTATCTATAATGAAGAGAGTGCAAAGTTACTTGGTAAGATTGCATATAAGTTTAACGATGATCTTGTTAATATTCTCGCCGAGATTGGTTTACCTGACAATCATGCATTATGGATTTCTGTAAATAGAAATTCTAGTACAGATGAACGTAGAAATATCAGACGCATGGTAAGAACTATGCAGCATGTTGATCCTGGTATTATGGATGAACAAATGATCATTAATATCTTCTCTAAGACATTTAATGATCAGCTTACTAATTTATTTATCTCCATTATGACTGATAGATTTGATACCTTTGATGACGAGAATGAAAGGTATGTATATTCTACAGTATCAAATGCTATTCTTGATATTCTCAATACTATGGATGAGGATGAAATTAAGGATATCATTATTGAATATGAAGATGAATTAAAGAAGTCTGGTGTATCTGGTAGATTCTCTTTGAGATCTATTAGCTTTGGAAATTACTATCATATTTGCAAAGCTATTGATGAAGTTGAAAGTATGGGTATTAAGGTAGATTAATTTTCAATATTTACTTCCTTTCAATAAGATATTATATAATTGAATCCAATAGTGGACTATTATTGGATCAAGATGTACTTATCAATTGAAAGGAAGTATTTATTATGAAGAAATTTATCACCGCTAGCAAGATCAACATCGATACCCATGACGATGGTCGTGAAGTTAATATGCTGATTGATTACACGATCGACAGCGTAGATGATAACGACTATGTCATCTATGTCGGTGACTATAAAGATCACCAGCAGCAGGAAGGTGTTCAGAACATTCCTGAAAGACATAAAGACTATATCAATGTCTTTGATAGAAGACTTCCTAAAATCTTCATCAGGAAAGATAAGTCTTTGAAAAGTCAGAACATTAAAACTGTCTTGACTGATGTCCGTCGAGACAAAGGTGTTCTGATTCCGATCTACAACTTCATTGGGTCTATCAATGAGGCACTTGATAAAGTGCCTGACATCATCCTCAACAATGCTGTCAAGGCTTGCAAGAAAGCTTATGACAAGGCAATGAAGGATGAAGATTCTGGCGAAGTCAAGAAAATTCATGCATTGATTCCTGTATGGAATCCTGAATCTGAAGGATTCGCAATTCGGATCAATATCATTGACAGGATTTTCGTCATTCTGTTTTGATTATGTGGTGGTGAGTAGAAATACTCACCACCATTTATTTTTAGGAGATTTATATATGTATAACAATATAAAAGATAAAAGAGAATATAAGTATGAAATAAAAAGAACTGCTATATTGGATTGGGATACATTTGCAAACCTTGTCTTTCAATCTGGATTTAAAATTTTAAGTTATGGTATTCAAGATAGGATAGGAGTAGTTGCAAGTGGTATTGATATTGATAGTCATGGTTATAACGGTGTTGATCTAATCTATATTACAAAAAGAATAGCTAAATATGTTTTCGGTGAAAATGATCTTTATAATTGTTCTTTTTCTATCGATGATAAAAACGGAGAAGTTACAATTATAGCATATCAATCATTCAAATACGATGATTATGGAGATAATGAAAATGAAAAAGTTCGTCCCAAATTAAAGAATATTGAAATAGATGATTTTGATAAAATCATTGTACCTAAAGCAAAAAGAGGTAGACCTAAGAAAAATATTACTATTGATACAGATCATATTGATGATACTGTAAAATCTGATAGTAAACCAGCAGATGATGATCCTATTGCCAAATTCTTAAATGATAAAAAGATTGATGCAAAAGTAGATACTGCAGTAAAAACAAGGTATACTATCGAAATGCAATATGAAGATTTTGCTAAACTATGCGGATGTGCTGGATATAATATTACTAATATTGGTAAAATGATGAAATGCTTTAGTAATCTTGAACTAATACCAATGAATATAAATAACAGACAAGGATATATCGAAACTAAGCTGTTTGTGAGAAATGTTTGTATTAAAACATTTGGAGATAATATTGATGATATAAGTTTTACTGTTGATGATGAAAATAGAAAAATTACTATCATGATGGTAATAAATCCATTATCTACCCTATAAATGTAAAAGAGGAAGTAGATAAAACTACTTCCTCTTTATTTTTTTTTCTATTAATCTGACGCTTCTACTAAAATTAAATGCAGTAATATAAATATAACTCTTAGTACAGATAAATCACTTAAAAGATTTTATGGTGTATTTTCAACTGATAAAATTAGTACTAATATAAACTTAATTGTTTTAGCTATTAAGGTTAACGATATGTTACCAGGAGGAACTGTATTGGTATGGGAACAGTCATATTACAGTTCAGCATTAAACCCAGGAGGATATATTAGAATAGATTCAATACAAGCATATACAGATTTAAATAAAAATGGTATCAGTATACCTCTTATTATTGCTTATATTGATTAATAAAGTAAATTTATTAATCTGACGCTTCTCTTAAATCTGTGCTATATAGATTTAGAGTCGCAGAGGGATATAGTGATGCTATATTTAGAGAAAATGGAATTCCAATATCTATAGTAAATCATAATGATTCTATATATAAAGCATATGCACTTACTGGAATATCATTAGAAAATGGTGTATACTACATATATTTATTTTATAAAGATTATAGTAGTGGAGAATTGAAATTTTCAAAATCAGATCTTGATTGTATAATTTGGTATATTCCTAATTGAATGACGCTTCTATAAAACATACAATAATTACAGCATCTAATGGAAGTAATAGTATTCTTTTTACTCAAGGAATTCCAATAATGGCATATCATACTCATGATATTCCTGGAAATTTTGATGCTACAGTTGAAATTTGTGAATTATATATTGCTAATAGTAGTTATTATATATCAATGTATTCTTGGATAGAAAATACTCTTGTACCATACAAAAATTGTTCTTTTGTCATATTTTATATTTAATATATAATGTAGAGGATAGAGATTACTCTCTATCCTCTATTAATTTTGATTTTTGACTTAATATCATATTAATTAGGAGGTTTATAATATGAAAGATAATATTCTTAGAATTTCTATTGTTAAAGCATTTGTATATTATATAAGTATTAAGAGATATGCTGTATTCCTAGAAAGATGGTCATTAAATGGAAAAGAATTATATTGCATTGGACATGTAATTTTTTTTAATTCAACTTGGGGAATCACACATAATATACCTTCAATAAAAATATATAAAAGATCTGAGTTTTCATTAAAAGATATTGCAGAAAATAATTATAATGATCAAATCTTAGCATTAAAAAATCTTCCGTATACTGATGATATTACAGAATATAAAGATATTAAAAATGATTGTAGAGAATATAATATTTTTGATGTAGAAAAGAATTTTTATAAAGATCCATATGGAGGTCTAGATCTACTTGAAAGCTGTGATGAATTTAAAAGGAGTATGAAACATGGAATATAAAATTAAAGCGCTTAAAGTTTCTAGTATTCGTAGATATATTGTTGTCCTAGAGGAATATAGTTTACTTGAAAAGTATACTACTTATAGAGTTCATCTTCATATACCTGGAATTAAGCAGATCTTTAAGGATTATCCGTCTACTGCAATTTCTGCAGCTGATAGGTATTCTAACTTCAATGATGACTATAAACAAATTCTTGATACATATGCAGATTGGGTAACAGAAATCAATAATATTGATATTGATTCCGATACTATTGCATTTCTTGAATATCCTAAATATGTAGATCCAGATGAAAATAAAGTTTATATTCCAAATGGATATTATCTGTTAAGAGGAACTATTGAGCATGATATTGAAGTTTCTATAAATGAATGTACTGATAGTAATGATTACGTATATACCGGAATTCTGAAATTTGCCGATGGTGATACGTATAATTTCATATATGATTATGATACAGAAAGTGCTGCTGATTTTAAAGATTTACTCGATAATTTTATATTTGAATGCTATGATCTAGATGGAAACTATATTCATCATTGTGATGTATTTGAAAAGCATGGATATGATACTGATACATTTGGTAGTGTTATTGAAGATATTCTAAATGAAAAAGTAAATGCTTTTCGTGAGAGTGAGGAGAATAAAAATGGAAGTGCAACTTAAATCTATTAAGCATGAACTTCATAAATGTTCTACTGTAGATTATGTAGAAGAATTTGCAGAATGCATTATTAAAGATGAACATACTAGAAAATGTATCATTGAAAGACATACCAGCAAATATACTACATATAAAGATACATTAGATAATTTTGTATTTAGAGATGCCGATGATAACATCATTGGAGAGATTAAATGTGAAATATGTTATAATAAAAAATCTTATGAAATTATAAAAGAATTACCTTATGAATATATTGGTCAACTAGACTTTATGGCATTTCTTTTAATGTATATTTATTATAATCCAGCATGGAAAGGATTTATGGAAATTAACAATGAAAATTAAATTAGAACCAAGATATCAAGCAAATATTAGATTATCAGGCAATATTGTTAAAGGCCAATTTGCATATATCACAATAAATGATAAGAAATATAAAATCTCAAGATGCACATTTCATAAAGGTAAATTTAATGATGAAAAGATGTATATGCTTTTTGCATTAGAAGATGATAATGTTTTAGGATTTATTAGTATTAGATCTGATGAGACTAGTATAAAGCCTATAGGAAAGATACAAGAATTTCCTAAAGAAATCATTGGAGATATGAGCACTTTTGATTTTATTATGGATTATATTGATAAAGATGAAGTATGGAATAATATTAAATGACTAAAGTATTCCGGAAGAGTATAATCTCTTCCGGATTTTATTTTTATAAATTTATATTATCAAATAGATATTATAATAATGAGAAGATGAAGTAAATGTATCTTTGTCTTCAATATATTATTTCTAAGATCCATAATAAAGGAGGTTAAAATTATGGATAATGAAAAAATGGAAATGGCGAAAACTATGACCATGGCAGCACCGACTATTAAGGTTAGGATGTTCAAAGAATTCATCTTTGATGATGATCATCTCAAGACCGTTTTCGTTGGTGAATTGATCAATTTCAAGTCTGAATTTGATCAGGAGCATTGCTATGTATCTCTCAATAGCACTGATGTAAATGCAAACAATATCGATAACTATTTCTTCAGTTTTAGCAATGAAGAGGAAGCTATCAAGAATGCAATTTTCAATTGGAAGGTTGCAGATTACAAACACACGGCGAAGGATGTTTCCTATATCCGTGAGTTTAACTACAACTTGCCCAGATTTTATGGGTGGAAGTCAATCAACTACACGGAGACATTTGCATCTGTGAATGTTTGCACATTTGTTGCAAATATTATCCATGTAGCACGCTTCGACGAATATATCCACAATGGTAAATATGAATTCGTTGGAGATATCTGCATCAACAGCAATCATAGGAATGACACGATCTTAACGTTCGATGCTATTCCTTCTGTTAACGGATATAGCATTGAACTGAAGGGTCCATACAATGCATATCTCTCCGACCCTGAAATCAATCACATCCTGAGAGATACGTTTGGTGTCGCTAACGATAGCATTATCAATGCTATCTATGCAGTGATACACAACTATATCTACGACCATATGCAGAACAATAATACTACCTTTCGTTTGGTCATGGATATTGTTGGAGATATGCCTTTTGATAAGGCAAAAGATCATATCAGCAAGTTGTTCAATGGAGGCATGATCGATTATTATATCGCAAGTATCGCTATGGCTATTTTGAGCTAAAAGGAGGATAAAAAATAAGCTGAATAAATAACATAATCCCAGTGGATTAAAACCCAAACCCACTGGGATTTATTTTTTATTTTTAAATTTAAGCAGATATTATAATAATGGTAAGGAAGATATCTTTACCATATATATTTTACAAACAGAAAGGATGTACAGTATGATTTCTGATGTTAGAACTCGAGATCTAAGGCGCAAACTTGTCAGAGGCCACAAAATTACCCTTCAGGAATGGGTAAATAAAGCTGACAAGAATATTTGCAGATATCTTGTCTTAGATGATATTGTGTATTACAAACAGCTTTCTTCTACTCCTACTACTCATAATCCTAAATATGAAAGATATGAAATTTTCAACTGTAATACCTATGGATTCTTTGATAAGATTGAAGATGCAGAAAAGAAATATGAAGAGGCTATTTCTCAGTATGCAAATATCAGTCTCATTACCTTTAAGGATGCTTTTCAGAGTTACTTTGGTGAAACTAGTGACTTTGATTTAATTTCTGTAAAGGAAATGTTTACCTGTAGTGAATTTAAAGTAGACTTCTTTATGATCGAGCCTACTACAATGATGTTACTCAGTGGCAATATTACAGCATTTGATAATACAGAATATGGTGTAAATATCTACTTTAATTTTGCAAAATCAAATGATGTATGCGTTGCTCATGATTATATCATCATTGACATCACCGATGCGGATGGAAATCTTGTTGTAAAGCATTCTGCAGAGTGTGATGTTGATCGCATTAAAGCTAATCCTAAGGAAGCAAAGGGAAAATATTTCATTAATGCAATCTTAGTAAAGGACTACCATAAGTATGCGCATTATAATCAGCAGTGTGAAACATCTAATGACTTTATTGGTAAATATCGTATCGATCCGGTGTATCTTTGCCAGCATATAATTACGCAAGCTACTCCCATGATTATCAATGAATACAATAAGGCTATCTATAAAAAAGGAGAATAATATTATGAACTTCACTCGTACTGATATCATTAACAGCACTTTTATCAATGGTCACTATTTGACCATTTTTGAATTTGACTACTACACTATTACCACCAATCATCCTAGATATATTTTCCAGGATGCTGTATATACCCATAGAGCAGTTCTTGATCCTAATAGCAATACTTTGAAATATTATCCTGAGTATATGCCTATTTATAATTCTCGTGCTTATAATGAGAATGAGTATAATGATTGCCTTCATGAATTTCAGGCTTTCTGCAATATGTACCAAAATACTCCTGATGATACTACAAGTATCAAGTCTAAAGCTGATTTTGGTACTGATGTATATAATACTTACTTCTATGAGATTGCAAAAGAAGTAATTGAAGTAAATAATGATAATATCAAATTCAATGAGCCTACCAACGATATGCCTGCATATGTAGAATTCGATTTCTATATCTGTGGTCATAACTATGCTGTATGCGTTTATATCAATGCTGATGCTGATAAAGTGACTGGTAGCATTACCTCTGATATCATTGATAGTAATAATGGTAGTAAACATAATATTGGTCATGGTATATTCTATATTGACTATGACAAAGATTGTGGGTATTCTATTGGAGCTGATAAATCCATTTATATTGAAGATTATCCTGATATGAATGATGGCAATACTCTTGATTTTATGAATGAACAGGGCATTCCTACTGATACTGTATTCCGGTTCATTCATCATAAGGCACTTGATGTATTTACCAAATACTTTCTCAGTAAGGAGAATAAGAAAAATGGCTAATGTTAATATCATTAATTACTTTCTGCATTTTGGACACATTGTTTATTTATATGAGCTTACTCATCCTCTTTACGCTGAACCCAGATATGTCTTTATTGATGAAATATTAACCCCTAAAGAAAAAGATGATGTATATGATTTTGAATTCAATATGATCTATATCTCAAAAGTTTATGACAATAAAGAGGAGGCAGAATCTAAGTTTAGCAATCTTAAGTGTGCATATCTATTTAATGCTCATGCTATGTTCCCAGATGATTGTAAAGATATGCCTGATATTCGTATTAGATCTGATGTATATGAGAAGTATATGGATTCTATCATTGATAAAATCGTTATTATCACAAGTATTTGTGTAAGTAACAAGAGTAATCTCAATGATTTTGAATCTGGATTTTCTATCGATCTAAATTTGAAATTCAAGATCAATGGAATCAAATTTACCGCAGAAGCATATACTGTATATGGTGATTGTACAGATGGACGAGATCCTAATGTTAATATCATTATCTATAAGGACAAAAATATTGTCGCTTTTGTCGATGACACTTTTAGTCTTTGTAATGATCATGGAGAAAAATCCATTATTAAAAGCAATAATGATATTGATGCTACAGATATTGGTGGTTCTGAGTCAATCCATAAGTATTATAGTATTCCAGAAAATCTTAATATCAATCTTACTTCTCTTGGTAGATTCCTTGTAAATAGAGTTTATCAAGAGATCAACGATATTATCAGCAAAGTAGATCAAGCATAATTAAAAGTCCCGTAGAGAGTTAATCTCTACGGGATTTATTTTTTATTATAAATCTAATATTTTAATAATGTTTATTCTTTTGAATAGATATTATATAATTGAGAGTATGAATGTATTGCTCTCAATAACAAAAAAAGAAAGGAAAATCAAAATGGTAAAGACAGAAAAGCAACGGTATATCGAGTTTCAGCGAGCACTTGATTACTTCTTTGATGGTATTGCAGGTGTTAATGATGAAGATTATTTCAAGTTCAGTGAGGTAAAGACTGGAATTATCTTCTTCATGTGCAAGAACAGATTCAATGAAAATGGTGTTTGTTTCTTGGGAACTTGCAAGAGGCAAATCTATGAGAATTTGAATAAGCTTGTAGCGAAGCATAGAGGTCTTCGGAAAAATGCTAAGATCCTGGCAGAATTCATAGAAGATTTTTATCCAGATATTAAAATCGACTATGACAAGTTGTGGAATGATAACATTTTGCTGTTAGATGAAATTGAAGAGGAGGAATAAAATTATGAAGTACGTTTTTAATAATTCCGATATTAAGTCCATCTCTTATGATAGCACTGCTATTGTCAATGGATTTATCAATACTAACGAGATCGGCCAGACTCTCAATTTCGGTAATGATGATCCTACTATGCCTGCAATCGTGTCAGCTCTACTGAGCTTGGCAGTTACCAATAACACCGATCATTCACCTTCTGAAGTTGCAAGCGATGATCCATTTACTAGCAATTACCAAGGTTTCCGTGGTAATATGAACGGCTATTCGGTTATGTTCTATTGGATCAATATCGACAATACCGAAGATATCAATAAGATTAATGATCTTCTTAAATTCGGTGTTGATATGACTCCTGATGAATGGAAGAATGCTTTTATCTTTTCTAGGAATAAAGATAAAAGCGATGTTTGCAAAAGGTACTTTGGTACCAAAGCATGTTCCTGGGATATCTTTAATCCTATTGAGCCGCATTATGAGGTTGCTCGGTATATGATCTATTCGATCATATCGGAGATCCGGTCTATGTTCATGAAGTATAAGACTCTTGAATGTATCTACATGAACGATCCCAGTAGTCCGAGCAATATTATTATCAAAGCTGAAAGAAAGCTTCAAACTTTAACTTTCAGCAAGGGTAATAGAAATACGATCGAGATTTTTATCGAAGCAATTTAAATTTAAGGAGGAAAATAAAATGGCTGAAATTTATAAGATTCACTGCTATGATAACTTTGTTGACGGTAAAAGTGCTATTCCTTATTGTGACGATAATATCGTTACATCAGATAGTAGCAATGCAATTGTTGGTATCCTCAGTGATATCAATGAACGGCTTACAGAATCTATTAAGAGAATGGATTTCACAGAGTATATTGAAACAACGCCTACGGTTGAATATAGAAGCCTTGGATATACTGCTACTGATCGTTATATTACGCTCATGTATACTAAGAATGGCCGCAGACATATTCGGAAGTACATCATTACAAAGGAGAATGTATAATGAAAAATATGAATATTTCTTTTTCTTTCGTTAATACTCATATTTATCCTATTGAGTATGGGTTCAATATCGAAGATTTTCGGCAACAATATGAAGAAAAATATCCTAAAGCAAAGGTGGAATTCACTAAGACTGATCCTTCTCCATACAATATGCTTCGAACATGGGAAGATTCAATGATCAATATTGCTAGTAATCTTGAAGAGGTATCAGGATTAACAGATAAATCCAGAAAAATTTGTCAGTATATGACTACTGATAGAGATCTTGAAACTTTGACTATCGAATTCGATAATAATTTCAAATTTGGTAGTCTTGTCGCACCAGATATTTATAAGCAGTTCCAAGATTTTGTTCACTGCTACGATGCTCTTGGAAATCATCTTCCTGGTATCTATAATGGGCGATACAGTTTTGATCCATCAGATGATTATGATCCTCATTGGGTCTATACTATCGGTCTTTTAGATTTTTGTCTCAAAGCAATGTATAGCATGCTTGATGAAACACCATCTGTAAAAACAGTGATACTTTATACGTATCCAAATTCTCTTCATAAGATTTCTATGAGGAAAACTTATGAAGGATGCATTTGCAAAATTAGAATGCCTGGAGATTCTTTTCCGATTACTCAAGATTTCTTTTCTAAAATGAGTAATTTTAGAAAAGAAAAGATGTTGGAAAGGGCAAAATATGAAGTCGAAGCCAAAGATCCTAGAGATCATGTATGACATTGATTGGTTTATTGATAAAGCTAAGAAGGAGTGTGAGAAAAAATACGACGAGTATGATGTTGATTATGCTTTTGGAAATTTAAATTTGATATATAGCTCTATGATTGATGAGATTTATAACAATAAAGCCTATTATAGTAAAACTATTAATATGGATTTTAGTGTATCAACAATCCATCATTATGTAATTAGAGTTGATTCATCGTTTAAATTTTCAAAGCTTATTCATTCAAATGCTCTATATAAAGCTATCTCTAAAAAGATGCAAAAATATGCAAACTGTTATTATCCAGCAATTCAATTAATTGACACTATGCTAATCGCAGGTGCAAAATTGTTAGATAATCACAGAGATGAAATCTGGAAAGTTATCATTAGTGGAGGAGATGAATACCAGCATACTATTATATTTACAGCTTCTAGAATAGATGATACAGATAAGCTCTCATTTGTATTGTCTATTTATCCAGTTTGTACTGCTATAGATAAGGATGGAAATAAAGCAGATTTTTATTGAGAATTCATTGAAAAGAAAAGAGTGATAATATATGGCAGAATTATTCGTAGCTCCGTTTAGGGAGACTACTACAAAGGAATATGATATCATGAGCTTCGTTCCTAAAGAAAAGGATGAAGGATATGCTACCATTAACTTTATCGATCCCAGCTTAGCAGATATATGCAATGGTGTTATCATGATTTGCAGTAACTATGCATATCGTGATAAAGTCTCTAAATATAACAATATACAGTATACGGTATATAGCGATTTTTATGATACAAAGAGAATCGCTAAGTTGAAAATCATGATTACCGATATTACTGATACTGGTAATATTATTAAGATCAGGAGACTCTTTAAAGACTATCTTGATCTTTATGATCTTATCAATACAACAAGAGGAGGTGAAGAAAATCCGATTGATTCAATTATCAAGAAATATGGATATTTCCTAAACAAGGCAAAAGGATTTAATCCGTACATTGCTGGAAAGTCATATGAATATGCAAAATCTACTATTAGTAGATGTGTTAATTTCCTGCTTTATAGTATTCTTTATAATATTGGAGCAGGAATGAAGAATGGCATCCAGCATCATGCAGCAGCTGAATATCAGATTATGACGGTTTATGAAATCACTGATAGCAGCAATAAGATTTCATTTAAACTCGAAATCGATAATCGAAATAATTCAGCTGTTTTCACAATCTCTTCAGAGATTAATAAAAAATAATCTTTGCAAGCAGAAAGGAAACAAAATATGGAACTGAAATTTACGATGCCACTCACATATACTGATAAGACCGCTCGGTACTACAATCTTCAGAATGTGATTTCCATCGTTAAAGTTTTGTCTGAAGGTTTTGATGTTAAGTATAGTAGTGGCAATGTGCCTAGCTTTAATGGACTGACGTTCTCACTGATCAATATGGCTGCAATTGGTAATGATGACAATGATTACCATTGCAGCTCTGAAAAATATAGACGCACTATGTGTTTCAGTACTTATACCAATGAGAACAAACTTGAAAAGATTTTTAAATCTCTTCAGGCTTGTATCATTGAGCCTCAGTTCGAAGTTGCTCTATTTGATGACGATAATTATAATACTAAAATCGAGGGGTTTACGTACTTTGATTTAAAGAATAACGCATATGAAGGCGTTATGTTTATAATTAACCACGTTATCAAGGAAAGCATCTCTGAGATGGAAAAAGACATTTCTCTAGTTGAGGTTATTACCAGCGATGCCTTTACTTCTATCTCTGTAAGGAGAATTTCTTTCTCTCCAAATGCTTACAATATCATCATTAAAACATATGCAGATAAATGCAGGGAGGTTTAATTAATTATGGAAATCAGTATTAAATTAAGTTCCACGGATATCGAAAAAATGTTGGGTAGAATCTATGGCTTCAAAGAAGGTTCTGTCAAAGTCTTTCTCAATGGCAATGGTGAGATTATCGCCACTGCCAATGAATTTCCTTAGCCTGTTTCTCCTACTCCTAATATTTTCTATGGTTCTGGAGTAAGAAATCTTGGCATTACTCCAAATATTACTACACTTAGTGGTAATACTTCTAATATGGATCCAAATGTAAAGGCTACTTGCCAGAAGTATGATACCATGGATCCTAATGATGGATGCAATCCTGTTGATGCATGTATGGAGCGTCATTTCGGTCAATTCGGCAAAACCAATTCTAAGGCATCTAAAAATATCATGAAATAATTAGATATTATAACGATGAGGGATATGGTATTCCTCATCATTATATATTTATATCAATTCAATCAGAAAGGATGTATTCACAATGGCAGAACTGAAATTTATCACTCCAGCAATGTTCGAGGATTCTATTACTCGGACATACAATTTGGATGAAACCGTTTACGGTATCCAAACCATGTCTACAGACTTCAATGTTAAATATGGGGAAAACGCACCTCATATTAACGGCCTGCTCTTTAGCCTCATCAACGCTTGCGTTGTATCCGACTTCGATAAGAAGTTCGGATACAACTTCAAGGCATCTAAGACTTGCCGCAATGCAATCATCAGACTTACGGCAGCTGATGCACAGCATAACTTCAACGCACAAATGCAGGTTCTTATCAATGAGCCCATTGATGATAAGATGAAATCTGCATTGATGGATGCTGATAACTTTGATCATAGCATCTCTGGGTTCAATTATCTTGATCTTCACAACGATGCATATGCTGGTGTCATCTTTCTCGTGAAGAGCATCATCGAATCTGCAAAGGAGGAGTTCAAGAAGTGCAGCAACCTGACAAGCGTTCATTATCGCGATAATGATATGCTTACGAACATCGCTGTTCATAAGAACAAAGACGGTAAGAGCTATACCGTCAACATCGTCGCGTTTAACGAGAAGATGTGCAACTGGAGTTATACCCCTAATGATAAAATGAATGGTTAAAACAGTTTGATATTGAGGAGTGGGTCTCATTTGCCCACTCCTCTTTATTTTTTTTTTGATTAATTTATTTCTACATTCTAATAAAAATCAGAAACTCTTAGTTCTGATAATCTTTATTACAAAGGAGAATAATATTATGAGTGACAATAAGATTGATTGGAAACAGAAGCTTACTTCTCGTAAATTTTGGGCAGCCGTCGTCGGCTTTGTTACTCCGCTGCTTATCGCATTTGGACTCTCTGACAACCAAGTTGCAGAAGCGACTTCTATTATTATGGCAGGTGCAACTCTAATTGCATATATTATTGGTGAAGGCCTAGTTGATTCTAGCCGCATCTCTGCTAATACTACTGCTAATAATACCATTACTACTACTACTATTAAGAACGATAAGAGTGATGATCAATGAAGCATGCTAAAAAGAAAGTTCCCATGAGAAGGAGAACAAAGTTTACTATTTTAGCAATCATGAATATCATTTGGTATACTATTGTAGTACTGGTACTATCTTTCTATGATCATACTGTTCCTGCTGAATTGACCACTGCTTGGTTTGCAGCTTGGACAATTGAGTTAGCTTTACTGTTTGGTATTAAAGTCAAAAGTAAAGACGCTCCTAGTACTGAATATAAAGATATGCCAGATTACACAGATGAACCTGATATTCAGGATATACCAGAAATTACTACTGCTCAAGTTTCCGAAGAAAAAGCCATTGATGTGCAGGATGAATCAAATGTCCCAGATTATGATGAAGATTTGGGATAAATCTTTAAAGAGGTGATTACCAATGGCTAATCCTTTTCCTATTTTGATTTCTAAGCCAAGGAAGACAGATAGGTATGCATATCTATACAATAATGCATCTAAAGGTGGTAAATCTAGATGTATTACTGGTAAGCCTGCCGATTCTGATTGCAATGTGCTATGCAATTGCGTTGGTTGGGCTTGTGGTAGATTTAATCATATCTATAATCTTCTTACTGGATTTGATGGAATCAAATATCCTAATTTTTGCTGCAATGCAGAAAACTTTATTGAAGTAGCAAAAGCATATGGATTGTCTGTTGGACTTACTCCTAAAGCTGGAGCTATTATGGTTTGGCAAAAAGGTGCTACGCTTAAGAGCAGTGATGGTGCTGGCCATGTGGCAGTTGTAGAATCTGTTATAAGTTCTACTAGTGTCAAAACTTCTGAATCTGGATATAATTCTTTTGCTTTTAGAAACAGAATCAGAAATAAAGGATCTGATGGTAACTGGGGAACTGCTGGTAAATATCATTTTAGAGGGTTTATTTATAATCCCGCTGTAAAAGATACAACAGTAGTAAAAGAATCTACTACATCTGCTATAGCTGTTCCTGTAGCTAGAAATACCAATGTTAATCAAATTCAAGTTATTGTAAATAATCTAAGAATTAGAGATAATAATGGTAAAGCTATAGGACATGCTAAGCAAGGTTATTATAACTATACTGCTACCGAGAATATGGGTGGATATACTCGGTATAAGATTGCTAATAATAACTGGATTGCATATGATCCTTCTTGGGCAAAAATTATTCCTGCTAGCAATACACTAGTAGTTGGAAAGCAAGTTACTATTGCTAAGAATGCTCCTATTTATAATTCCACTAAAACTTTTGCATCTTGGGTTTATAATTCTAAACTATATGTAAGATATATTAGTGGAAATAAAATCGGAATTTCTGTGCATCAAACCGGTGCACTAACAGGATATGTAGATAAGAAATATCTTACTGTAGTATAAGATTTGTGGGATAGAGATGTATTCTCTATCTCACATTTATAATAATATTATAAGGGGTGATTATTATCTATGAGTATGAGAAATAGAATATATACACCAGAATCTAGACCTTTGGATTTTGGACTTAGAATAGAAACTTCTAGTTGTGAATACGATGATATTAAATATGCTTTAGTAGATATTAAAGATTCTCTTAAATATCTTTCTGATAAAGAATATGAAAAGCATAGAAAAAGAAATAATGATATAAAAGCAATTAATAGTATTGATTTTGACATTTGCTATATTATTAATACTATTTTTAAAGCTATTAAAGAAAATAATATTGCAGAACTTGCTGTAATTTATTATATGCTTTCTTTATCAGAATTAGATAAAATGAATATTGCTTATTCTTTTTATTCTTATTTTAAAAGAATAATAAAAATTCTTCTTAAGATTGTAAGAAAAAATCATAATGAAAAATTTTATGAAAAAGGTTGGATACTTCTAACGGAGAAGTATTATTTCAAGATGCTATATTATTTATATAAGAATGCAGATCATAATATGTATTTCTATAATTGGACTAAAGCTTTAGATAAGATAGCATTTAATTCTTAACATTTGGGATAGAGTAGAAGCTATATCCCGATATTTTTATTAATTCAACGTTACATTAAATGATTAAAAAGGAGAGAAAGAATATGATGACTGATAGACAAATTAATGCATTTTGTCAAAAGAAATTTAAATCTAGATCAGATAGATATTTTGAATTTAATGAAAGAATTAAATCAGATCATGTATTTGGATCTATAAATGAATGCATAGATTTTTTATCTGCAATTAATCATAATAATATCTCTGTTATATGTGGTAATATATTTTGTACTTCTTTTGAACAAGCTCCTGTATTTACTATTAATGCAATAGAGGATTCTATAACTGCTATTATATATGAACTATTTAATGCTAAATATAGAGATGATATAGATACATTAGTTCATACTGATTCAATTTTGTATACCTTAATTGATGATATTATTTATTCTCATGAACATATTTTTTATGCTAATGGCCCATGTAAAGAAGCTATTATTCTTTCTAATATATCTAATGTATTATGCTCCATTAGAGGTTTATGTAGTCCATTGTATGAAGCTAACCAGGAAGATATATTATTTAAAATAAGTGTACAGTATTATTCATTAATGGAGAAACTATATTTCTTTGCATATATTGGTAATAATGAAGAAAAAGAGTATTTTGGAAAAATGCACTCTAGATATATTTCTGTTTTAAATGCTGTTGCAGAAGGAGGTAATAACAATGATTGATAATTGTAATATCATCATTGAATATGGATATCTTCAGGATAGTGATCCTCTAGATAGATTCTTTGAAAGTATTGATCAAGATCCTGATTGGACTAGACTTGATGAAGCTACTTATCAAGACCGTGCAAATAATGCTGTTCTACAACTTGAGGTTCTTGATGTTCCTCTATATATTAAGCAAAACGATCTTAAAGAAATTACTAATCCTACTTTCTTTTCTCCTAGTGGAGCTCCTACATCAGATGGACTTCTTTCTAACGAAATATTTGGTATGACTCAGAAAGAAAGATCTGGTATTTATGCATATATCGATCTTGCAGAATATTTCATAGATCCGAGCTGTTGGAAGACTCTTACAAAACTTGACTCTAAATTTAAAGGAATTATTAATGGTATTAATAAATATATCATTACTCCTGATGGTGAACTAGTTGAAGATGAGACAGGCAATACTAGTATTAAATGGCTTAAGCAAAACTTTGGCAAGATTAAGTTCAAGAAAACTGACTCTCGCACAAGAGATATGCGTATTAAGTATATAATGCATAATTACAATAAAGGAAGAATGTTTATAAATAAATATATTGTTATTCCCCCTTACTATAGAGACGTTAATACAACTGGTAAACATACTGGTGTTGGCCAGATCAATACTTTCTACGTTAATCTACTTACTGCTGCTAGAGCATTGAAAGAAAATAATGATTATGGTCTATCTATGGCAGATACTACTTGCTATAGAATTCAGAATACATTGAAAGCTATCTATGACTGGTTCTGTGGAAATTCTAATAGTGATATTAAAGATAAAGGTTCTGGCCTAGGTGGTAAATTTGGTTTGATTAGAGCAAATATGGGATATACTTCTGACTATTCTTCTCGTCTAGTTCTATCTGCTCCTAATCTAAATACAAATAGTGTAGATGATCTAATGGTAACACTAGATAAATCTGCTATTCCACTTGCTGCTATTGCAGCCGATTTCTATCCTTTTATGATGTTTCATATTAGAAAATTCTTTGAGAATGAACTTCAGAATGCTACATCATATGAATTCGTAAATGATAATGGTGAACAAGTTTCTATTGAATTGGCTGAAGATCCTATGGCTTATTTCAATGATGATATGATTAAAGATCATCTAAAGAAATTTGTTTATTCTCATGATACTCGTTTTATTCCTGTTGAATTGCCTACAAAAAATACTGACCATACATATTATATGACTTTTAAAGGTAAGAGATGGGATAGTGTAAAAGACGCAGAACTATCTTCTGAACCTACTTTGCAGAGACCTCTTACTTGGGTTGATGTTATTTATGTAGCAGCTATTAGAGCTACTGATGGTAAGCAAATTTCGTTTACTCGATATCCTTATGACTCTTATTTTAATACCATTTATACTGGTATTGAAGTTGCTACTACTAAAGAAACAGAACCTATTATGCTTAATGGAGAACTATATAAGTTCTATCCAAAGATTAGACTTGAAGATATCAATGCTCCTTCTGCTCAGAAATTCATTGATACAATGCAAATTTCTAACCTATATCTAAATGGTATGGGAGCAGACTATGATGGTGATATGGGTCAGGTTAAGGGATCTTTCTTCAATGAAACCAACCAAGAGTTGGCAAACTTCACTAACTCTAAAGCTAATTTTATTAATATGGCTTGTACCAATATTCGTGTTTCTGAAAAGGAAGCAGTTCAATCTCTATATAATATGACTCTTGTTTTAAGAGATGATACTGGTAGATTAACAGATCCAAAGTTTTAATTATTATTAACTGGAAAACTTATTAGTACTATATAAATCTGATCAATAAATGTTATACTGATATAATATAATTATGAACCTGATTGGGTTTATGTTCGAAAATTCTATTTAATAAAAGGAGATTTAACTATGGCACTCGGTGGAAATTATCAGAATAATAATTCTGGAAACAATGGTAACAACAATCCCACATATTATTCCCGCATGCGCATTAAGAATTACACTGATAATAAGATCATTAGTTTTAATTATTGGAAGGGCACTCTGAAAATTGCAATCAGTGAAGCTTCTCAGGATGTTGGTACTCGTCCTAATGAGTTGGCAAGCATTTATATGTCTCCTACCAAGGCTCGTATTCTTGCTGAAGGTGTCAATCGTATTATTGCATCTGAGGCAGATAATAAGTTCGGTGTTGATACTGGATCTGGTACAACCAAGGGATTTATTGTCATTGGTCGCGAAAAGGGTAATCCTTTCCTGTTTATTTCCAAGGTTAATGCTGATGGAACTTATGAGTCTTCTCAGCGTTATGATTTTAACGTAAATGCAAATGCCATTTTCAATGTTAAGGATCTGAATACTCTTAAGATTCAAAAAGAGTATATGAACAATGTTGAACTGGAAGAGTTCAGAGATGTTCTGATCGATTATGCTCGTGCTGCCTCTGGTGCATTTGCAGCTAGTGTTCATGATATTAACTATTATGAATCTAATCGTATGAATGCACTGATGCGTAGTATTGCCAATAAGGTTGGCGTTGAGACTCGCAACGGTAATGGTGGTAGCTATAAGAATAATAATTTCTTTAACGGTGCTAACACTGAGTATTCTGATCCTTCTGCAAATAATCATTCCAATAATAATTCTCATTCTAATAAGTATGAGAGTATTGATGATCTGGAAGATGCACTGGAGTAATTTGAAATGCCAAATGAACGCAATCTAAATGGTCGAGTTGTTACATCTGTAATAGACTTCGATCTAATTGTCAACACTGACATTGGATTGATTAAATTCATTCAAGGCAATTTTCAAGATGATAAGGTTTTCGATTTAGAGAAGTTAAATAGGAGTGATAGAACAATACTATCACTCCTATATTCTCGTAATAATCCAAATCCATTGTCAGTCATTGTTAATCCAGATATGCTTAGTGAAATCGATTCTCTTTATAAATCGTTCTTTGAATCGTATAAACAAGAAATTATTGATAATGCTATTATTTTTAGTGATATCTTTAATTTTGTAAGTTTAGCAATTTCATCTAGAACAGATGTCGGAATCAATGCAATTATTGCTGTTAATGATTCTATTGAAGAAGAAGAAATTTATAAGCATTTTAATAGACCAGTTTTTCTCAATAAAGGAGATAAACTTATTTTATCTAGAGAAGTTTTTTATATAAACGATTATAGATTCTTTGATAGATATAATAAGAATAAAATCGTACATAAGAAAATCTATATTACACCTTTGCAATATAGTCTTGATTATATTGATAAAGATGAAACTAGATTTGCAACCCAAAATCAGTTTATTCTCTTTGGAAAAGATTTTAGAAATTTAAAAGGAGATAATACTAATGGCAATAGCTAACCAGATTTCTATTGGTAGTGTAAACAATGTTGTTTCTGGTACCAAGCTTCGTGATGTTCAGCAGAAGGTTCTTCAAGATCTTGCAAATGCTATCATTCCTTCTATGGGTCCTGCTGGTTCTAACTCTCTAATTATCCGTGGCAATTCTGATGCAGATATTGTTGCAGAATATACTAAGGATGGTAATAAGATCATTAAGAATGTCAAGTATCAGGAACCCATTGAAATGGCTATTAAGTCTGAGATTGAAAATGCTACTCGACATATCGAAAAGACTGTTGGCGATGGCACTTCTTCTATTGTTGTCATGGCTTCTAATATCTTCAATGGTCTCTGTAAAGCAGAAGCTGAAGGTAATCTTCCGTCTAATCCTTATGAAACTATGAGAATCTTTAAGAAAGTTATCTCTAACATTTCTGAGAAGATTCGTGCAAAAGGTCATGAATGTACTCTTGATGATATTTATGACATTGCATATATTTCCACAAATGGAAATGAATATATTGCAGATACACTAAAGGAAATTTATTCTGAATATGGAATGAATGTCTTTATTGATGTTTCTGCATCTACCAATGAGAATACTTATATCAAGACTTATGATGGTGTAACTATTGAATCTGGTTATTCTGATCCTGCAATGATTAATAGCATCGATACACATTCTTGTGTAATTCATTCTACTACCACTCATCCGTTGCGTATCTATCATTTTGCAGAAACTATTGATACACCTGAACAGCTTGCGCTATTCCAGAAGATTATTGAGTCTAACATCATGGATCATTTTACTCGCAGAGATGGTAAGTATATTCCTACTGTAATCTTTGCACCTCAAATTAGTCGTGATGCTCAGGCTTATATGCGCCGTATTGTTCAGATGCTACTTCAGTATCCTGAATCTTCTTATAGTCAGAAGCCTCCTATTCTGATTGTAACGAATTATGTAGGACTTGATGAGAATTACATCGATTATATTTCTCAGCTGTGTGGTTGTAAACCCATTAAGAAATATATCGATGATAAGATCAAGAAACAGGATCAGGAAAGTGGTCTAGCCCCTACGCTAGATACAGTTTGTGATAATTTCTATGGTACTGCAAATGAGATTGATGCTGATGAAACTCGTACTAAGGTTATCGATCCTGCTTTGATGTATAAGACTGATGGCAATGGTAATATCATCTATGACAATGATGATAAGCCTGTATATAGTGATACATATAACAGTATTGTAAACTTTATTCAGGCACAGTATGACAGTCTCTCTTCTCAGGCAGGAAACGTTGGTACACTTGGTTCTCTGAAGCGTCAGCTTAATGCAATTCGTTGCAACATGATTGAAATCTTTGTTGGAGGCATTTCGATTTCTGATAGAGATTCACTTCGTGACCTTGTTGAAGATGCTGTTCTGAATACTCGTTCTGCTGCTAAGAATGGTGTTGGCTACGGTGCTAATGCTGTTGGATATAGTATTACTAATGGTAAGACTATTGAAAATGATTTCAGAGATACATCTGATGAAGAGTATAAGTATGCTTGCGATATCGTTAACATTTTGTACAATGCATATGATGAGGCTATTCATTCCCTTTATAGCACCATGTATCAGAGTACCACTGTTAGTGAGATTGCTAATAGTATGGCTAAGAAAGGTATTCCTTTCAATATGAATACTGAGCAGTATGATGGTAAGGTTCTTACTTCCATTGAATCCGAACCTATGATTCTCGATACTATCTCCAAGATTATCACAATCATGTTTACTGCAAACCAGGCTATTCTTCAGACACCTGCTCTCGCTGTGCGTTATTAATACATAAATCATGGGAGAAGAGCATCAACTCTTCTCCCATGAGTATTATTATATGTGGAGGTTGAAATGACATACGACCAATACATAAAGAATCCTATGGGTGGTTCTGTTGTTACAAATAGACAAGTGCTCATGGATATGTACAACAGGAAATGGAATGATCTTCTAGTTAGAGAAAATGGTAAGATTAATTACTATCTTTATAGAGATAAAGATAATTATTATCTTCATTTTAAGATTCCTTCTGAAGTTGTACCAAAATTTTATTATGATACAGTAGCTTTATTTTATATTGACAAGCATAAAACTTCTGGTACTCTTCCTTCAAGTTTGAATACATATGAAGTTCAATTTTATTCTAATGATCCTAGCTTTGTATATACATTTGCTCATGCTTTTAAAAAGAATGGAATGTTTATCAAAGATCTAGAACCTAAGATGATCAAAGCTGCTCTTGATAAGAAGGCGGTTGAAAAGAATCCTAAGGATGAAATTGGTTATGTAAAATCTCTTGTATTCATGTATTTTGCTATTAAGCAATTTAATCTATTTTCTAAATCTCAATGGGATATTAAGGCTAAACCTTACTCTAAAGATATATGGAAACAGATTGAACATGCTGAAGATAAAATCAGAGAACGTCAAGAAAAAGGTAATGCTATTGCTAGAGAAAATCGTAGAAAAGAAAATATCGTCAAATCCCAGAATAAAACTAGGATAACAAACCCAATCCCACCTGTATTTGCTAGCCCTAACAAGAAAGACTTTGGACATTTTAAGAAAATTGATTTTAACAAGAATGGACGAGTTAAATTTGATTTAAAATTTAAGAAGCCTTTTAAATAAAACATCGAAAAGATATTATAATTCTGATAGATATAGAGTATTGTCTATCAATAAAACTTTTTAAAGGGAGAAAACATAATGGGCGCATCAATGGAAGGTAAACTTAACGCAATATACTTTTTGGATGAGTTCTGTAAACCTCGAAGAGATAATAGAACTCAGTTTGTACCTGTAGACATCTGGACCCCTGCGAATGAAAATGAAGTAATTATCAACTGTAAACCAGGTTTCTTTATTGCACCACTTAGCATTATCTTTGGACTCAATATTGATCCCAATGATAAGCTGAATTATTTCATGCTTTCTACCAAGAAATGTTATAATTCAGCTGATATGCGTACACATCTATTCAAGTACATCAACTACTTTTGCAATTACTATGACCCTGATTGGGAATATATGTCTGTGTTGCTTAAGATGAAGATGAACATGGATAGATACGATGCATCTGCATATTCTGCAGAAGCTTTGTTCTATGATATGAATAGATATATTGTTAGAAGCAATATTGCAAAGAAAGTAGAACAAATGGTTCAAGATAACTATTATCAAGAACTTAATTATTCTAATATTAAGAATCCTACTTTGCAATATACTAATGAGCACGCAAAGCTTCTGCATAAGATGTCTATCCTAATTGATCTGTGCATTCCTCTTTTAACTAATTATGCTTATATGCATAAGGTTGATGTCATTGATGATTTCCTGCTTGCATTTTATGATGTGATTCTTCATATGGATCCTAGTGTAAATATTTATGCTAAGCTCTATGATACTGCATTTACTAATGTAACTGCAAATCAGAAGAATAACCAAGGTATTTGGGTCAAGCAGGATATTCGTTCTATTGATACAACTACACATAGCACAGATTCTGTACATAATATCATTCTCAACATTATGCCCAAGTATACATTCGATAAGAATATCATTTCTTTTAACTATGCATCTATTCGTAGAAATACTAGTTATAAGATTACTGATATTTCTTTTGAATTTTCTTATGTTCCCATTAGTTCTTCTAAGAGAGATAATGATTCTATTTCTGATTTTGATAAGTTTGAATCTAATCTTATCAGATCTAATGAAGGTCTTTATCTTCAGAATAAAATTAATGGTGAAACATGTATGAAGAGAATTGAGGACATGTTTGGACCTTTTGATCCTGTTGAGATTGAACACTATACCCAGAGAATTCTGATTGATGCTAATGGAAATTATACGATCAATTCGTTCCAAAAGCAGCTTATATCTAATCTGTTTTCTCATTGGTTTGGTGATACTCAGTCTATTCATTCCATTAATCGAGTAGACTTTATCAAGTTGGTAATTGCTGCTAAGAAACTTCTCATCTCTAAGAATATGGTAATTCTCCCGTATATCATTTCTGGAAAAGTTGAGAAGCTTGTCCAACGCAAGAATGTGAATAAGAAAGAGAAGGTTATGGTAGAAGCTTCTCCTTCTTATCCTCTGATTCTTGAGAAATATAAGAGTGATAAAGTGGTTGGTGATATATTAAGTATTGTCGCTACAATTATCTCTTCTGATTTCTCTATTGTCGATATGGATCCCAATATCGATGGCAAAATCCTTAATACTGTAAACGTAAACTCTATTATCGAAGAAGTAGAAGTCTTCGTATTACTTTGCTAAAAGGAGAATATATTATGGCTATTGCAGATAAGAAAACATATCAGAGTAATACGTTTAATCTTGGTGGAGATAAACGTATGGAATTTGTTCTTGCTGCTGATAAAGAGCATCCTGATTATTTTATGTGGATGACACAGATCGATGATCTATGGATCAGAATTGTATCTAGTTCTCTTTATTCACATCTTAAGAGTTATCATGAATCTTGCACAGGATACAACTTTGATGATTCTGGTAACTTTGCTTGCACCATTAAGTATTCTATCTTTAAGAATATGATTCTTGTTGGTGAAGCAGTTCGTCTTCAGGATTATGCAGAAGCACTTTGGGCTAGACTAATTGATCTTAAGCTTAATGGTGCCATCCATGATCTTGTTTCTATGGCTGTTAATTTTACATCAACCTCTAATGATAATCATTTTATTACTATTCTTCGGTATGGTGATATGATTACCGTTAATTGCAAGACTAACGATGTTCCTATTGAAATTGCACAATGATTAAAACTGAGGAGAACTCGTAATGAGTTCTCCTCTTTTATTTTTAATAAAAATCATGACTCCAATATAATTAGGAGGAAATGTATATGAATGAATTTTTGTTTGGGCAGCAATTTATAAACTTTATTAAATCTAAAATTCCTGGAGCAAGAGAAGTATCTGGTGGTAAAGAAATTGTTTGTAGATGCAGATATTGTCCAGATTCTAGAGATCCTTCTCATGGACATATGTATATCAAAGTACCACAGCAAGCAGATGATCCTGTATTGTTTAACTGTTTTAAATGTCATGCTGCTGGTGCACTAGATTCTAGAACTCTTCTAGATTGGGGAATGTATGATCCTACGATTGCAGTAAATCTAGATAAGATTAACAAGGAAGCTGCAAAAGCAAATAAATTTGTAGGATATGATAAAATATGGTATAGCTTCAATAATGTAATTTACAATGAGCATCTTGCAAAAATAAAATTAGATTATATTAATAATCGTTTAGGAACTAATCTTACTTTTGCAGATTGTATTCAAGATAAAATTATATTGAATCTTGGTGATTGTTTAGGATCTATGAATCTTCCTCTTACAAGACATCCAAATATTGTATCCCAATTAAATGATAATTTTGTTGGATTTCTTAGCTTAGATAATAATTTCGTTAATCTTAGAAGAATATGTAATGAAGGTATTGTTTATGAAGGAATTGATAAACGATATATAAATTATAATATTCATAATAAGAGAGACAATACTGAGAAGATGTATATACTTCATTCTACAATAGATCTTACACAGCCTGTCAGAGTAAGTATTCATATTGCAGAAGGTCCATTTGATATTCTCAGTATTAAACATAATCTAAGAACATATGAGCAAAATAATTCAATATTTGCTGCGATTACTGGATCTGGATATAAGAGTTTAGTAATGCATCTAATTAATACTTTTAAATTATTCTATTTTGAGCTTCATGTTTATCCTGATAATGATGATGCTGGTAGTAAATATATGATTGAAGATTTAGTGAGATCTATGTCACCATATAGAGCTTTCATATATGAGCATAGAAATATATTTCCTGGAGAAAAAGACTTTGGAGTTCCTCTCAATAGAATAAATGAAAAAGTTATTACTCATCGATGGCTATATTAAAAATATTATTTTATAACACGTATAACTACTAAGTAGTGGCAAGGAGATGCGTCTTTGGTTCCTCTGACTGTTCTAGGGTTGAGTTTCACATCCTTTCGAAATGCTTGACACAGATTCCATCAAATCATCTATTTGTCAAAATGCAAATTCATATCTTTTTGACTATCTATTTAGGCGATGAAATAGATTTGTCTTCAAATTCAATCATCATGTTGAATCTCCTTTTTATATGAATTTGACATTTTTCCTTGTCTATCTCTTGTCACTCCCGATAGATATCTCCGTGGTTAACCTCTGTTAATCCAATCTATCGGGTCTCTTTGTTATAAGATAGAAGTAATTCTATTTTATATAAAATATAGTGCGTCCATCACTATATATTCAGTTTCATTTGCGTCCATCATTTACCAAAAATTTCCCAAGTTTTATATCTCCACATAAGGGCCTAAGGAATAAATCCTTAGGCCTTTTATTTTTTTTTTAATAGTTCAATATTTCACTTGTATAGTATAAAAGTGATAGAAGGATAAATATATTCCTTCTTAGAAGAATTATTTTATTTAAAGATAGTACTAGGAGGTACTTTACTATGTCTAATCTTTATGCGTTCATGATGGAAAAAGCATGTGGTGATACGAACAAAACCAAGACCATCGAGATTGGTGGGTCTATCGTCAAGGTAAACAATATCTGCGTTGCAAAGAACAACGAGATCGTCGGTATTGACGGTATCGTTGAATATGCAGCGTATCCTGCTGGTGCTATCCCCTCCAGCGGTGATACCTACAACCCCGATATGTTCGTTAATATGCATGTAGTAATCTACATGCAGATGATGAGCATCGACATGATGCTCACCGATAAAGAAGGTGGCAACGTGATCAACAAGCGATCCGTTGTTATCGGCAATACTGCTGATGACAGCAGCAAGAAGCCCATGATCGATTTTGTCAATGGAGTCTGCAATATGCTCCATTGGGAAATCGACGAAAAGAATGTGAAAGCGATGACGAAAAACGTCATCGAGAATGGCGTAAAAGAGCTGATGAAGAAAGCTCGTTACAGCATTCGGAAATAAAGAGCATAGAGGAGGTACTCATTATGATGATTAGTAACAAGGATAACTTTATGCAGATGGTCAACGACTACTGCAATAGTGCAAAGGTAACTGATGTTACCTTTTACAAGAAGGCGATTACCAGTACCTATCAGGTTACTGGAATCGCAAAAGACATATGCCAATGGCATGGTAAGGCCGAGGCATATGTCGTCAACAAAGACGGCAAGACCATTGGTGAAGCATTCCTGGAGAGGAATGTGACCACCAAAGGAGGCAATGATTTCAATCATTGCCTCTTCGGCCTTGTTTCCTTTGGATTGAAGGTCTATGGCCGCGATGGCGGCTATTTCCAGACCGATATCAGTTGCAAAGAATTTGCAACTGGTCTTGATCGGTGGATCAATGAAATCTCTGATCATACTGGGCGTGGTCCCCAGCAGGTCCGAGAGATCGTTGCAACGATCACAGGTATTCTTGACGAATGTGCTGTCAAGGTTTAAAAGATAATTGGGAGTGAGCATTTGCTCACTCCCTTTTATTTTTTTTTGTTAAACCGTGAAAACTGAACAGATAAGTAAATAAATAATTTGGGAGGTTTTTAAAAATGGTATCGACACCACTGAATATCATGAAATACGTTTACAAGCGAACGATTTCACTTGAACGCAAAAGAGTGATTAAAGAGAATACTGTTGCATATCCTGACCTTAATAATGTAAAGAGTAAGGATATCTATAGATATCGAACTGAAACATTTTTGAAAGAATGTGTATCTTATAAAGATGCATTATCTCTCATGGAAACAATGTATATGGACAATCAGTTTGATATACTTGAAGAAACTGTAAATGTTACAATTATTAATATTATTCCTACAGTGGAATCTTCTGAACTTCCTAACTGTATTGCAGCAATCAATAATTCTGTAATTGGAGATATTAATCGAGATAGACTTACCGAAGCTGCTAGTAATTATAAATCAATTGATAGAATTCTAAAGAACCATAAAACTCTTTCCAAGAGATTCAGAATTGATTCTCTAAAAGGAAAGAGTGAGAAAGATAGAATGCATACTGTTTGCGAAATGGTATGTACTTATGGTAGAAGTAATTATATTAATTTTAATATTGCTCTAGAAGAAGCTGCTTATCTAGAGAGTATTAATAATTTCAAAACTGGTTCTATGTGTGAGGATCGTCTGGTAAAATATATCACTGATTATTTTCTTGAATTTGATAATAACTCTGCTCAAGATATTCAGAATTATCGTAAAGCTATTATTGAATCAAAGATTCTTAGTAATAATGCTGCATGCCTAGTTCCTTATCTTATGAATGGACCTAAGAATAATGGAACCTGGTTTGATAAGCTCAATGAATGGAAAGTTAACCCTAATAAGTCAATGCAATCTATTATTGAACTTGCTAGAGAAAACTATTCCGATGTAGGTGCTTTTGATGCAATCATTAACACCGCAAAAGATTTTGCTAAGATCAATGAAATGGATTTCGATATTAAAACTGTATTCGAAGATTTCAAAGATCCGATGAATGCTAAGCAAGCTCATAATATAATTGGCATTATTGGAGAAAGTAATATTAAGAATTCTGATGATCTAATATGCAATCTACGTTCTCTTTGGGAAGCAGAAGTTAATGATTCTTCTTATAGTGATGGTAATACAATTCCTATGAGTTTTACTTCTGATGACATTGATAAATTCAAAATGCATAATCTTATTACTGATGCTCAAGATGCTGGAGAATTTATTGATCATAGTATTGAAGTAGGAAGTAAGGAAACTCCTATTAAGATTGAAAAGATTGTTTCTGATGGAGATATTTCTGATGTTAATGAATCTACAATATTGAATTATGTAGATGAATCTGAATATATTTCTATTAAGCTTAGATCTTATTCTTATAATGGAAATCCTGATGTTCTACATAGACTTGTAGAATCTACTTCTAAGTGTGCTAATAATATTCTTTCTAATAGAAATTCTGCAGTATATTATAATATTCAAGAAGGATATTTCGATTTCTGTCTACGTAGTAAATATAAGGTTATTCTTAGTACATCTCAAGAAAATGCAAAAGATATTACTAGAGATAATAAACGTAATATTTGCAATGTATATAGAGTACTTGAAGCGGCAGAATCTTTAAATGATTCTCCGATTGATGAAGTTGTTAATAGTCTTCGTTTTGATCGCGATCTCGCTGCAAATATTTCTATTGAAGAAGCACAACTTATCTTTGATATTATGAATCCTATTCTTGATAAGGATAGTGGAGTTCTAAAAGAATTTGTTCATAATTGCTATACTGAAGGAAATATATATTATGATATGATCAAAGAGGCTTATAATAGTCTTCCTTCTAATACAGAATTTTCTATGAGTTTAGTAGAATCTGCTGCTGATAGAGTTAATCTATGTGCTAGAGTTATTGAGCTTCATGAAGGTATTGTAAAGAATGCTGCTAATACAGCAGTAGGCAATGTTAAGAAAGCTGTTGGTATTAAACCGAAAACAAATAAAGCTTTTAAAAAGCTCAATGACAAAGATAGTAGTGACTATTATGAAGATAAATCCTCTGATAAGAAAATGAAGAAGAACGATAAAGATGATGAAAAATCTGGCAATAAATCTTCTTCTAATAAAGATGATGACAAAGAAGATACAAAAGATAAAAAGAATACTTCCAATGAAGATCCTGATGATTCTGGAGAAAATGACAAGGCTTATGGGAAAGCTGTCAAAACTCTAAATGATGCAAAACTTGCACTAAAGGGTCTAGGATCTAAGGGTAAGGATCTACATTCTAAAGAGCAAGAAATGTCTAGAGATCTAGACATCGAATTCAATCATCTTCTTAAGACTGTTAAGATGCTATATACTACTGATCATAGAGAAGAAATTATCACTGGTGAAGTAAATCATAGTATCTCTAAGATTATTAAGATTGGTATTGGATTGGCTGGTGCAGGTCTTGCTGCACATACAGTGGTTGTTCCTGCCGTTGGTGCTATTGCACTATTTGCTCTATCTAAGCATGCTTCTCATAAAGAAAAGAAAATGATTCTTGATGAGATTGATATTGAACTTCAAGTACTAGATAGAGAAATTAGTCGTGCTGAATCTTCCGGCTCTACTAAGAAATATCGTCAGCTTCTTACTATTCAAAAGAATCTACAACGTAAGAGACAAGAAATATACTATGGTATTGCTAAATCTGGTCATCGTATTCCGATGCAATCTACTGTTGGTCTGAGAGATAGGGAGTGATAAAATGGGTCTATTCAAATACTACTTAAATGAATTGTCAGTCGATGGTGAAACTGTTGATGATAATGATGATTTTAATGTAGATGATACTGATGATGAAAATAAAGATGATCAGGATCAAAATACAGATGATTCTACTCCTTCCGATAATACTTCAGATACAGCAGATAATGCTGTAGATGATGAGAATGAAGATACAGATGACGACAACACTGGAGGTGAAACTCCTACAGATGATGGTAATGCATCTGAGGATGATTTTACTCTAGATGATGAAGACGATGGATCTATGGATGATTCTGATGATACAGATGCTCAATCTGATGATGAGAATGATGACTTCACTGTTAATGATGATACAGGAGCAGATGATCCTGATACACAATCTGATGATGGTGGAGATGAAACTCCTACAGATGATGATACTGGTAATGATGACTCTGATTCCGGAGATGATACTGGTAGTGATGATACATCTGATGATTCAGGCGACGACGATGGTTCCGATGATTTCACTGTAAGTGGAGATAGAGGTTCTGATGACTCTAGTGACGATGGTACAGATGGCAGTTCTTCTGATTCTGGTTCCGATGATTCCGGGTCTTCTGATGGATCTACTGGTGGAGCTAAGGATCCTTCTTCTACTATTACAGATGATGATCAACGGGCTGCTGAAGAATCTTTGTACGATTCTCTTTCCGACGACGACAAAATAAAGAGAATAGTAAAACTTAAGGAAAGTTATAGAGATATATATGATACTATTAATACAACTATTAATGCTGTAAATAATATCCCTAAAAATGCTAATAACCTTGAGAAAATTCAAAGAGTACAAGTATCTCTTTCTAAGCTGAAAGAGATTATTGTTGATTATGTAACCTATAATTTTGATAATAGATCTTATATAGATAACTATAGTAACTATATCAAATTTATCGCTGTTCTTAGAACTGTATCTGAAATTATTTCATATATAAACAGCGATAAATAACGACCATTTTCGGTTAATTTATCATAACTAATAAATAAATATTTGTAGGAAACCTCTCTAATTCCTGCTTATATCTTTATATTAATTTAACATTTTCGATTTACTATTTGTCACGTCCTTCAAATAGTAGGTCATATAACTAATCAAGGAGGATATACCTAATGCCTATCGGTGCTGTTAACTCTAAGACTGGCTTTGTCGGTGGCAGCTATACGCGCGATCCGATGAGTAGCTATACTCAGAGTTTTATTAATCTTGCTCAAAATATTCTAACCGAATCTAGTATTGATATCTTCGAGCAGCCCAAGACGCTTCTGCGTCGTCCTGCTGAGCGTGAGACCCTGAAGCAGTTCTTCTGCGAGAACTTTATGGATCAGGATACTCGCGATCCGTTTGTCAATGATCCTGGTTATCTCGAGGATCAGCAGGCTATGATGGAGCAGCAGTTCGAGAACGATGCGAATGCTATCCTGGAGCATGCTAACATGGCAGATTATAACCCTGTCATTGGTATGACTTTCCCTGTTCATAAGAATATTCTGATGAACATGGTTTTCGATAAGGGTGCAATTCAGAAGGTTGTTGCTGAGGGTCCCAAGTTCACCATGACCATGGAGCGTCGTCTGCTGGTCGACACCAAGGGTAATGAGATCGATATGTACCTGAATCAGGACAAGATGACTGCTGCCATCGATGAGTCCAATCCTGTGTATGATATCGAGCTGACTCTGCCTGAGATGGGTGGCACCGATATTCTGAAGCGCTGTGGTGGTACCAAGCAGGATGATCTGTCTATTAAGACTCATATTTCTGCTATCCAGATCGAGAAGATGTACATCGCTGAGGGTGATATTATGCCTGATGCTGATGGCTTCATTCGTAAGAATGGTAAGGTTGCTACTGCTGCTGATGCAGGCGAGGTCCAGAATGTCTGGTTCCCGACCAACATTAAGTTTGCTCCTGGCTACAATCAGTATGAGCGTACCTTCACTGCTCCTATTGAGCTGTTTATCCGTAAGGATGCTGACACTGTTGAGAAGATCAATGATACTCTGTCTGGCACTATGGATAAGAATATCTTCAATATCTTCTCTGCTGCTGGTAAGATCACTAAGGTTATGCTGTCCGCTGAGCTGGATACTGCTAACCACATGATGGATACCTGCACTGTTAAGTGGGATACTACTACTCGTCTGATTGAGATTCCTAATGCTATTCCTCTGTCTGTTACCATCAGCCCTGAGGAAATTAAGGATCTGGCTGCACTGTATCAGGTCAATCAGCTGACCAAGATTATGAGCATGCTGAAGACCACTCTAGCTAACTATAAGGATGATAAGATTAAGCAGTATCTGGATGATTCTTATGATCGTCTGGATGATCGTTCTCGTGGTTACATGGAGTTCGACTATGCACCTCCGACGGGCTATGCTCTGGATCCTCTGACCTGGCGTCATTCGATGTTCTTTGATGCATTTGACACCGAGATCACTCGTATGCTGCAGGTTCTGAATGATCCTAACATGGTCATCACTATCTTCGGTGATCCTGATCTGATCCGTAAGATTACTCCTGTTGAGTATTCCTACACTACTCCCAATTCTATTGGTGCAGTTGATCTGGATTATAAGCGTACTGTTGTGACTTCTGACAAGCGCATCTATCAGTTCATTGGTTCTGATAAGCTGCGTTGGAATGATACTCTAATTGTTCTGCTGATGCCTCATAACACCAACCGTGTTACTTATCGTATCTATGACTATCAGATGTATGTCTCCAACGAGATTCGCAATGCAGCTAATCCGACGCTGCCTGCAGTCACTGCATTTGAGCGCTTCCTGATTGACGAGTATCAACCAGTCCAGAGCAGAGTTTCGATTCAAAATCGCTCTGGCCTGAGAGCTTCTCAACCGTGATGCTCAGTATTAGAGAGTTCTGATATTAATAAGTAATAATAATAGGAGTAGATCTTTACGATCTACTCCTATTATTTTATCTTTTAAATAGGTTTACCATTATTATCAACAAAGTATATAGCATTTATTGGTTTATCATTTCCTTTATTATCTTTTACAGGAGTATTTAATGCTTCATTAGCAGTCATTCCTTGCTTCATCCTATATGAAATAACACCACTGGAAAATCCTCTAGCCCTTTCCCAATCGGAGTAACACATTTTAGTTCCTTCATATGTAATATATTTGGGAACTGCAATAGGATTTACAGGAATAGATATTGCTTGATCTATAGATAGTCTATCAATGAATACTCTATTATATAAAGTCTTATAATTAATCCCTGTAATTCTAGACCATTCTTCTATAGTATGAGTTTCTCCAAAAGAATTAGAAACAAGATGAATGTTATTACCCACTGGAGTAATTAAAGCTTGTTCTGCTGTCCAATGTTTATTTACATATCTATCATACAATGTCGCATATGGAATATTATATATAATAGCCCATTCGCTAATAGAATGCATTTCTCCATTGTATGTGATATATATCGTATTTCTTCTATTGTTTGCTTGAACAGCCATTGTTACCCATCTACAATTTTCAGGAGAATACGGCCCATCATTATCTTTACGATCAATACTTAATTCATCAGTATACCCATTAGCGAAAGCCCAATTCATAAAGTTTATAAAACCATTTTCACCTCTCCATTCATCACAAACATAGATTCCTCTGGCACCATAATCTTTATATGCTTTATCTGTCTCATTATGACATCTTTGAATCATATGTCTGTAAATATTATACAATCTTGTACCATGCATTCCATGCTTTGTAGACGCTTCAATTATAGCGCATCCGCAAGAAGTAGTATGACCATTACGAAGACTATGTCCTCTTACAATGCATTCCCTGCCGCAGTCACACTTGCACTTCCATTGAACCTCGCGCTCATTTCGAGGTGTAATATAATCTTCTGCTCGTTCAATTATTGTAAGCTTTCCGAATTTTTGTCCAGTCAAATCCTTAAATTTATTTTTGGATTGACATCCACAATTCCATGTATGACCACTTCTTAATTGTTGCACTGGAACACTTCTTATGTTCCCGCAGTCACATTTGCATATCCATCGAGCTGATTTCCGACCAGTACTTGGAGTGATGTAATCATTTCCAACATCTCTTTTTATTACCATTAGCATTCCAAATTTTCGTCCAGTTAGATCTTCTGTAGTATATTCTCTCATAATCTACTACTCCTTTCATTTATATATTACTTAAAATATTAGAACACATTTTATTTTTTATCTAACAAATAACCAAGAATTAATTAAAGGAGGTATTAAATATGGCAAATGAAGAAACTGTAAGATTGAATAATCTAGTAAAAGAAATTATTGATGATGCTGAATGTCATTATGGAATGAAGCATATAGCATTAAGAAAATCATTATTTTATACAGGGTATGGACCCATAGGATGTCCTAAAATCAAACCAGAACGAGGAATGGAAAATAATCTTTATCTTACAATATCATACAGAAATCATGACGTGACAGATATGTATGATAACGTATGGATTGTTATTGTAGAATGTGGAATTTGTAGATGGGAGAAGATTGCTACAATTAAGCATAACAGTCCTTATTATGATAAAGAAATATCTCAAGCAGAAGCTTATGCTAGAATGCGTCAAATATGCAATATCTATTCCGTTACTACTAATGATGATAAGGCAAAACTTTTTAATTTGATTAAAAATGATGCTAAAATCGTTTATAGTGATAGAGAAGATATCATGTGGCCTCATATTAAATGCGATGCTACAACTCTAGGATTTTTCTATGTTATTAAAGGTATTGGAGTATTTATCACAACATCTGCACAGGATAGAGATTGGATTGTCTATAAATGGATACTATGTGTAGATTTAGGCCTTACTAATATTACTGTAGAAGAACTTAATGAGAAACATGATAATTGGATATTAACGAATAATAATTTAGATCATTTGACTATTCATAATAAATTAAAACAAACTCAGTCTATCAATATTACTCAAAATATTTCTGGTAATGGAAATAATGTTGTCGGTATTAGTATGACTCAGACAGCAAAAGATGATTGTGATCAAACCCAGTCTGTAGTAATTAGAAATTCAAAAACTGAAAAGAAGAAGAAAGATACTATTATCGGTGTATTTCATCAGGCTTTAGTAAATCTCGCTAAAATATTAGAGAAAGCTTCTAAATATCTATTAGATCATTTCATGGATATGGACGATTAAATTTTAGCAAAAATAGATATTATAATAATGAGAGTAAGTTAAATACTTACTCTCAAATATTTATATTAAAGGAGATAATAAAATGGTTTACGTAGCAAATGATGGAAGGTATATTATCAAAGATAGAAGTACCACAAATTCAATGGATCTTCCTGGGAATATTGAGATTACTTATCCTATGGATAATTTTCCATGTGATGATTTACTTGCTCCTGCAGTTGCTGAGCTTCTTAAGAGAGGATATCAGACTAAGTATTGCTGTCAAGGGCATATAGCTCCTGATTTTGTAAATGATATTTCTACAGTATACGGAACTGATATTCCTATTGTAGAAAATTTTGAAGTATCATCTGCTTCTAATATATCTGGTGCTTATATCATGTTTGAGAAATCTGTTACTAGGCGTGATCTTTATAATCTTCCCTCTAGCTGGGAAATTAAAAAAGGAAAGACTCATGGATGCATTGTCATTATACCAAAGCTTGATACAGATATTAAAGATCGTTATGAATTCTTTACTTTCCATAGAATAGCTGTTGATTATGCAGAAGATCTTTATAAATGGGCTTGCGACCTTCCTAGCAAAAAATAATTGACTTTAGATTATACCCAAACTTAATAGTAATCGACTTTGCTCGAAAGAAATTTTTACTTTAGGAGGAAATATCCAATGGATGAAACTATTAAAAAGATTCATAATACAGGAGCTTTTCACTTTCGTGCTATCTTGAATCATAATTCTGATGGTGAAGATATTGAAACTATTACTAATGTTATTACCGATCCGAAAGCTGGTGATGTGGCTACTGTAAATGGGAAAAATTTCTTCAACTCATATGCTTACGATGGCAGCAATTGGGTTAAGATGGAATCTGTAAATAAGGTTGTTGTAAACGTTGTCAAGAGAAATGGTCAAATCGTTCCGTTTGATCATGAAAAGATCATCAATGCTATTCGTAAGGCAAATGCTTCTGTCGCTAAGAATGATAGAATGTCTGAAAATGAGATCAATAATATCGTGATTCAAGTAGTCAATGAGTGTTCTAAGGCTACTGAAAATATTGGTGTCGAAGATATCCAGGATCTTGTTGAAACTGGTATCATGAAAGTAGGAGCTTTCGCTGTAGCTAAGCATTATATTACATATAGATTTCAGCACAGCCAGATTCGTCAAAAAAACACTACTGATGATAAAATTCTTTCATTGGTTGGTCTGAATAATAAAGAAGCCAAGAGCGAGAATTCTAATAAGAATCCTGTGATTAATTCTACTCAGAGAGATTATATGGCAGGTGAAGTTTCTAGAGATCTTACTCATAGATATTTACTTCCTCAGATTGTTCTTGATGCATGGAATGAAGGTGCAATTCACTTCCATGACAGTGACTATTATAGTCAACATATGCATAACTGCGATTTAATAAATCTCGATGATATGTTAAAAAATGGTACTGTTATCACAGGAACTCTTATTGAACCTCCTCATAGTTTCTCCACAGCATGTAATATTGCTACTCAGATTATTGCTCAAGTAGCATCTAATCAATATGGTGGGCAAAGTATTTCTTTGACTCATCTTGCTCCTTTTGTTGATATTAGTAGAAAGAAAATTCGTAAAGAAGTTATTGCTGAGCATGAAGAAATTGGAGTTTCTATTTCTGATGATGAAGTTAATAGAATTACTGAGATGCGTCTGAAAAAAGAGGTTCAACGTGGCGTTCAGACTATTCAGTATCAGGTTGTAACTCTTCTTACTACTAATGGTCAGGCTCCTTTCATTACTGTTTTCATGTATCTGAATGAAGCTAGAAATGAACAAGAGAAAAAAGATCTTGCAATGATCATTGAAGAGACTCTAAAGCAGCGTTATCAAGGTGTCAAGAATGAATGTGGCGTTTGGGTTACTCCTGCATTTCCTAAACTTGTTTATGTTCTAGAAGAAAATAATATTACAGAGGATTCTCCTTACTGGTATCTAACTGAACTTGCTGCTAAATGTACTGCTAAGAGAATGGTTCCTGATTATCTGTCCGAAAAGAAGATGCTCGAACTAAAAGGTGATGTATTTACTCCTATGGGATGCAGATCTTTCCTTACTCCTGATAGATTTAGCGATAAACTTGGTAATATTGCAAATGCTGGTAATTATGAACCTGATAAGCATAAATATTATGGTAGATTCAATCAGGGCGTTGTAACTATCAATCTTCCTTATATTGCTATGCTTTCTCATAGAGATATGGATAAGTTCTGGGAAATCTTTGATAAGTATTTGGATATTTGTCATACTGGACTTCGTTGTCGTCATGAAAGACTTCTTGGGACTCCTTCTGATGTAGCTCCTATCCTTTGGCAGTATGGAGCACTAGCACGTCTTAAGAAAGGTGAAACTATTGATAAACTTCTTTATGATGGATACTCTACTCTTTCTCTTGGATATGCAGGACTTTATGAATGTACTGTTTATATGACTGGTAAATCTCATACTGATCCTGAAGGTGAACCTTTTGCTATCCAAGTTATGCGGCATATGAATGATAAGACTGCAGAATGGAAGAAGGCAGAGAATATCGATTATTCTTTGTATGGCACTCCTATGGAGAGTACAACACAGACATTTGCAAAAGCTCTTAAGAAGTTCGAAACTGTACCGAATGTAAATGATCATGGATATATTACGAATTCTTACCATTAACATAAATAGTGGCTTTGTATGGTGACATACATCGAAAATCTAGTGAACCTACAAATGTAGGGTGTTAAAGAATTTGATAATTCTTTAGCTAACGGTTCAGAAGCAAGAAATTGCAATATGAGTAAGAGATCCTAAGTCCTATTCCCGATGGATATGGAAATACCGTGTTAAGTCTGATTGCATAAAATAATATAAAAGGAGGTGAGAAACTAATGAAAAAGATATATTCATATAATATTGGAGATAAAATTGACGATATGATAGTTCAATCCATATTTCAAGATCCAAATAAAGCAAATGTCACCACTTATCATGTAAAGTGTGCAGTATGCGGAAGAGAAAAGGATATGATTGGCCCAACTATATTTAGGCATTCTGGAACTACACATAGAGCATGTGGTAAAGGATTAAAATTACAAGATCCTTTATTTTATTCTAAGTGGCAATCTATGCGTTCTCGAACAACTAATCCTAATATAGATCATTATAATGATTATGGTGGTCGAGGAATTAATAGTGATGAATTTGCAAATTTCATTGATTTTTATGATTCAATGTATCCATCTTATGCTGAAGCATATGCTCAATATGGAGATAATATATCTCTTGAACGAGTAGATGTCAATGGGAATTATTGTAAAGACAATTGTACTTGGATTGATGTATCTCGACAGAAAAGCAATACAAGAAAAACTGTATACTTTCAATTGATTGATCTATATGGCCATGTATATACATTTAAAAATGTACGTGACTTTTGTAATGATCATGGATTCAATACATCGGTTATTAATGATCTAATTAATGGAAGAATACATACAGCCTACAATGGACTTTTAATTGGAGCAAATCGAATCACTAAGGAAGAATATGAATCAATTATGCAATCAGAAAAATGTAACGACTAAATTAGAAATAAATCATTATTTCTTAAAAGGGACTATGTGAAAGTCATAGCCTGTAGTGCTAGAGATCTTATTTATAAATATGATATTAATATTTAGAAAGGAAATATTAAATATACTTAAGATTGTGAGATAGTCTATTCCCCTTATTAAATATCGGGAAACCGAGGGTATTAAAGGTTAACGTACGGGAGCATATTGATATCTTCAAAAAGCTTCATTTCGAATCTAAGTTTCAGGAGATGTCCCCAGGCGGTGCAATCAGCTATGGAGAGGTCCCGGACATGAAAGATAATATCGATGCTGTACTTAAAGTATTGCAATATATTTATGATACTATCATTTATGCTGAGCTTAATACTAAGAGTGACTATTGCCAAGTTTGTGGATACGATGGAGAAATTGAAATTGTAAAGGATGATAAAGGAGAATTTATTTGGAAATGTCCTAACTGCGGTAACACTGATCAGAATAAGATGAATGTCGCAAGACGTACTTGTGGGTTAGATGAATAAAATATGGCTCACGTTAAATTGCTTAAATTGCGGGAACAATCCCATAATCCCAACCGACTACAACGTAATCAGAAATGATAAGCGTGATAGTGGCACGAGTTTAAAACTCATCAGCTTGAAATATAGTAGAGACCATAAGAACTGGTTGGAGTAGGATCAACCGAGTGTGCAAGTCACTCAGACGCAGCGAAATCTTCTATAGAAATATAGGGGAGACGTTCAACGACTATAATAGCAATAAGTCTAATTCTATAGATGATAATGTATAGTCTACTCCCGTACTTAAATATCGGGAAACCGAGGGTATAAAGGATATTGGAACTCAATTCTGGAATCAGGGTCGTACTGAGGAAATTAAGGATCGAGTTCTTCATCTGTAAAATTTAAAATTGAGGAGTGGAAAATTCTTCCACTCCTCTTTATTTTATTTGGAGGAAATATTATGAATTATTGTAAGATTAAACAGTGTGATATTGCTGATGGCTTAGGTGTTAGAGTATCATTATTTGTTTCTGGATGTACTAATCATTGTAAAGGATGCTTTCAACCAGAAACTTGGGACTTTAATTATGGCTGGGAATTTGATAAGAAAGTTGAAGATACAATAATTGATTCTCTTAAGCAGTCTTATGTTAATGGACTTACCTTATTGGGAGGAGATCCATTTGAACCTAAGAATCAATATCCTCTGTATCAATTTCTTCTTAGAGTAAAGAAGGAAGTTCCTAATAAAAATATTTGGGCATATACAGGATTTAGATTTGAAGACATTTTAGATCCTACTATGTATCCTCATGCTAGTTGCTCTGAAGAATATATTAAACTTATCGATGTTCTTGTTGATGGGCCTTATGAAGAAGATCTTCATTCTCCTACATTAAAATTTAGAGGATCTTCTAATCAGAGAATTATTGATGTAAAGAAAACAATCGAAGAAAATAAGATCATTCTTCTTCCTATTGAAGATAGAACTTATAATCCTAATGTTTAAAAGTATATAGATTGGAATACATCTATATACCAATGATAAAATTTTTGGAGGTTATTATTATGGATTTCACTAGTGCTTTCATTTCTATGCAGCAGGGTCACAAAGTAACTCGCACCACTTGGAAAGGCTATTGGTGCATTCTGAATGGTGAAATTGTTATGGTAACAAAGGAAGGTAAAGCAATTAATCTTCGTGAATCACCTGATATGATGTATACTATTTCTAATATGCTCTGCGATGACTGGGGCGTATGTGATGATAGAGTAGTTTCTATGCTTCCTGGTGAATCTGCTACTGTAGCATCTAAAGTTGATCAGAAGAATCTTCGTAATGATGCTAAAGTGAATAAGCATGAAGAACAGAAGAAACAGCCTATCAACAATCCTATTAGTACTAATCCCAGATGTAATGTAAATTATGATAAGAGTAAAGGATGCTATGAAATCGAACTCAACGAGATTCCTGGTAAGAAGTATCCTAGAACTTATATCGATGCATCTGATAAAGGTGCTATGGACTCTTCTAAGAATGAGACTAAGTCTACTTCATCTTCTAAAACTGCAAAGAATAAATGTTATAATGCAGTCGTAATAGATGATAATGGTGAGTTTCATAAGATCACTCTGGACAATATTCCTGGGTTGAAACAGTTTGCCAAGGATGATAATACTCTTGAGAGACTTATTAATTGGCTGCTGTAAAAAGTTAGATATTTTGAGAAATGATAATAAAGAATATGAGGTATTAATAATGGGACTACTCGCAGATCGTTTTAGAGCACAAATGGCAAAATCTAAAGATCCTAGAATGGAAGAAGCAGTAGCAGATGTTATGTATCCTACAGGATTTCTTCCTTTTGACTTTCTAAATGGATACAGAGTTCATGTAAAATCTGATAATCAGGATTTCTGGTATAACTCTGTAGGCATTGTAGATGGATCTTCTACTACTATAATCGGAAGAAGTGGAAGCGGTAAGACTACTATTGCACTTCAAATGGCTGCAAATATTGTTAGACCTTTTCCTGAAGCTACTATTTTCTATGATGATATCGAAGGCGGTTCTAATGATACTCGTAGAGAGATGCTAACTCATTTCTCTCCTGAAGAATGTCAGCAGAGAATTATTTATAGGAATACTGCAGTATCTGCAGAAAATTTCTATAAGCGTATTGCTTCTATCTATGATATCAAATTGAACAATAGAGCAGACTTTGAATATGATACTGGGAAATATGATTCTTATGGCAATAGAATCTATAAACTGATTCCTACAGTATATATTCTTGATTCTCTTGCTATGCTTACTCCTGAAAAACTTACAGAGGAAGAAGAGCTTAGTGGCCAGATGTCTACAACTGCAACAGCTAAAACTAATACAGCTGTATTCAAGAGAATTATTCCTAAGCTAAAAGCTGCAAATATCATCCTGTTTGTTATCAATCATATTAATGACAAGATTGAGATCAATGCATTTACTCATACGAAATCTCAAATTGGTTTCTTGAAACAGGGAGAAACTCTTCCTGGTGGTAAGGCTGCTCTTTATCTTGCAAATAATATGATTAGAGTAGATGATGGTGCTAAACTTAAGTCTAATGAAGGCTTAGGAATTGATGGTAAGATTGTAGATTTTGAAATCATTAAATCTCGTACCAATGCTGCAGGTAGATCTGTTCCTATGGTATTTGATTTTGCAAATGGTTTTGATGACATTCTTTCTCTGTTCATGTTCCTGAAGTCTACTGGTGCTATTGTAACTGGCGCTACTTGCTATCTTCGTGGTCATGAAGATATGAAGTTTAGGCAGAAAGATTTTAAGAATAAGCTGTTTACAGATCCCGAGTTTGCTACAGTATTTAATCAGGTAGCAAAAGCTGAACTTGAAACTCTATTGGGTAATCCTGTTGAAGAAGAAACAAAATTTACCCAGCCTAATCAGGCGATCATCAATAGTATTCTTGGATTGTAAGGAGAAAAATAATGCTAGAAGGACGTGTATTGAGTACTATGATTTTTATCTTTGCAATCATTTTCAGTGTTGCACTGATTTTGGTTATTAGAGATAATATTATCAATGAAAAGAAAGGTCTTAATCCTCAGATTGCAATGGTAGTCGGATTATCAGTATTGTCTATTGCAATATTAGAAGCTGCTGGATATTGTATTATTAAACTTGCTATGATAATTATTGGCAAGATTGATACAATGTCCCATATGTCTAAGCTTGTAATGTACCTTGTAGCTATTGTTATTGCCATTGCAATGTGTATTTACTTTGCAATGAAAGCTGATGAGTTATCTGAACCTGCTCCTGATGAAGATCAAACTTATGAATCAGATAAGAATGATGAAATTGATCCTCAGTCTGAAGCAGAAGAAACGAAATCTGACGTAATTGAACCTATTCCTGAAGAGCACACTGATATTTAAATGAAAAGAGGTCTAGAGAGAAATCTCTAGACCTTTTATTTTTTAATGGAGGATATTTTATATGAGTAGTATGTATAATATCCAAAGTGGAGATATCTTTGGAAGACTTGTTGTTATCGGAAGAGTAGAAGATTTCATAGATCCTAAGAGTAAAAAGCATTGTTCTCAGTATTTGTGTCAATGTAGCTGTCCAGAGAAAAATACAGTAGTTGTAAAAGCAAAGAATTTAGTAGGAAATATTACTAGATCTTGTGGTTGCTTAAGAAGAGAAACTACTGCTACTAAGTTTAATCATAAGTCAATAACTGAATATCCTCCAGTAAAATATATTGTAAAGCAGGTGATTTATGCATATCATTATATGATATATGAAGCTACTAGAGCTCCTGAAACTAAGCATTTTAATATTCCTATTTATGGAGAGTGGATTAATTCTAGAACAGGAATTAAATCATTCTATGATGATATGTCTCCTACATATGAGAGTGGATGCAAAATAGGACGATTGAATGAATCTATTGGATATAGACCAGATAATTGCATCTGGGTTGAATGTAGTATTAGGCAATATGATAGAATCAATGATATGGTAATTACATATAATAATTCTTGCTATATGGTATCTGAATGGAATAGAGCAATGGGATATGAAAAGAATACTATTAGAGATAGAATTATTGATGGATATGATTATCAAGAAGCTATTACTGGTACTTGGGAAGATAGAGATTTTGATTATATAAATGCTATATTCTTTATGGATAATAATGGTAGACCTCTTAATAATGATTACGTAAGATATATTATGGGCTAAAATATGAAAGAGCAAGATATTATAATTATGATTAGAGATTGATAATTTCTCTAATTTAATATTAAAAGGAGTTGAAACGTATGAGTCGATTAATAGACTTAACCGGTAAACGATTTGGACATCTTTATGTAATTAAAAGAGATGATAAAGATCATTATCCAAGAAGAGAAGCATTCTGGATTTGCCAATGTGATTGCCCTAATCATAATGTGATCTCTGTATGTGGTACAGCATTAAGATCTGGACATACTACATCTTGTGGCTGCTATCAAAAAGAGAATAATCATAGAATAGTAACTTATAAATCTGCATATAAAGAAGGCATAACAAAAAAGTATCCATATCTTACACATACTTATTATAGGCTAATAAGAAGCCATTTCAATGAATTGTGTGATGAATGGAAAGATGAAGAAAAAGGCCTTTATAATTTTATCAATGATATGAAAGATGGTCATAAAAAACATCTATATCTTCATAGGCATAATGTTGAAAAGAAATATTCCAAAGAGAATTGCTATTGGGATACAAGATATTATGTAGATATGCCACATAAAAAGGAGTTGTAAATTTTGGGTAAGCTTAAAGGAACAATCATTCAACCAGGAGATATATACAATCATTTAACAGTAATCAAAAGAGTAGAAGATAGAAAATTTGCTTGTGGAGATAAGAAACCTGCATTTCTCTGTGAGTGTGATTGTAAAGATCATAATAGAGTAGTAGTAATCGGTGAGTATCTAAAAACTGGACATACAACTTCCTGTGGATGTGTGTTTAAAGAAATTAAGAAGCATGCTGGAGATAAAACTAGAACTTATGGATTATCTAAAACAAGAGAGGCTTGTGCATATTATCATATGGTAAGTAGACATCCTGAAGAGATCTGTGAACGATGGTCGCGAGATAACCCAAATGGGCTATTAAATTTTTATAATGACATGCACATCTCTTATAAGCAAGGATGTAGACTTGCTAAGAAACACCCTACAGAAGACTACAGTCCAACTAATTGTTACTGGTTATGACTTTATAATGAAAAGGAGATAAACAAATGGCAAGTAACTTTGTAGACCAAGTAAGGGATTCGATGAGTTATTTGACCTCTAAAGAGCAGATGCTCGGTAAAGGTCTAAATATACCCAATAATGCGACTAATAGTGGTGGTCGTAAGATTATGGGTAATACTCATCAATCTCATTCACTTGTTCTTACTCAAGGTGAGATTCCTTATGTAGCAACCGGATATGAAAACAGATTCGGTGAACAATCTTCGTCTATTATCAGAATGGACGATGACTATGAAGTCATCGCCAAGATTCCTAAATTTTCTTATGCTCCTGATCACCACTATTATCTTATTCTTAGAAGTATTAATAAGAATGAGATTACAGTAGTTGAACGTATTTCTTATAAATACGTAACAGAAGTTTATGGATATCTTCATAATAACTCTATTATGGATAGTATGAGCGCGCCTGGTACTATTATCCATAAAGGAGATATTATTAGAAGATCTACAGGCTTTGACAGATATGGTAATAGAACAAGTGGTAAAAATATTAATGTTGCATATATGGCATTGGACATTAATATGGAGGACTCTGTTCTTATTTCTAAGAGATGCAGTGAACTGATGTCTGCTCCACTTCTTCGCACTGTTAAAATTATTATCAATGAAAATGATATTCCTCTGAATATCTATGGTAATGATAATATGTATAAGGTATTTCCTGATATCGGTGAAGATATCAAAGATGGTATCCTTATGGCATATAGACGGGACAAGAAAGAAGAGGCAATCTATACTCAGTCTGTCAAGAGATTACAAGAGATCATGATGTCCGATGACAAGATTACTATTAAAGGTAAAGTCATTGATATCAATATCTATTGTAATAATCCTGAATATATTAAGACTAATGCATATAATCAGCAGTTTTATTCGTATTATGCTGATCGCCAAAGAATGAATCAGGATATTGTAAATGTTGTTGGTTCTTATGCAACTCAAGAATATCATTTGAGCTATCAATTGAACAAGATGTTCTATAATGCTAAATCTGAACTTGAAGGTAAGAAATTTATTGATAAGAAACAGTTTAGCAATATTACGATTGAATTCGTTGTTATGGAAAATCGTATTCTTGATGTTGGTGATAAAGTCTCTGATAGATACGGCGGAAAGGGTGTTGTCTCTAAGATCGTTGATACTGAGTTGATGCCTAAGATGTGCAATGGTCAACCTATTGATATGATTAAGAATTCTTCTACTATGTATAATAGAGAGAATGCTGGTCAGATCTTTGAGCATGAAATCAATTATATTTCTATGAATATTCTTGATAGAATTAGGCAAGGTGATATGAGTCTTCAGGACTCTTTTGCTATGATTCTTAAGTTCTATGAGATTCAATCTCCTGAGCAGTATCAAGATATCAAAGCATATATTGATTCTCTTGACTATCGCAATCAAGAATATTTCCTTGAAAGTATTCTCAATAAGACTTGCATTAATGTTTCTAATAAACCTATATCTGAAACAATGAACATCGATAAGCTTATAACACTGAAGCAAGCGTTTCCGTGGATCGATGAACAGAAAGTACAAGTTCCTATTAGAGACTCTAAAGGGAATGTTAGATTCGTATATACTAGAAGACCTATGATTGCTGCTCCTCAGTATGTAATTCGGTTGAAACAGTTTGCTGAAGAAAAATTCTCTGCTGCTAGTTTGTCTTCTACCAACCTTAAGAATGAGAATGCAAAGAGTAAAGCATCTAAGAATTATAGAGAGCCTAACTCTAATACTCCTATTAAACTAGGTCAGATGGAATCTGGTGATCTAGATCATATGGGAACAGAATATGTTGTTATCAACCTTCTGTTGCATTCTCTGTCTCCTCATGCAAGACGTTTGGTTGAGCAGATTGCTATTACAGATCCGTATAATGTCGATGTTAAAATCGATACTAAATCGAAGAATAGATCTGCTGAAATTCTAAATGCTCGCTTAAAAATTATGGGATATAAAATTACATTCTCCAAGACGAGGATTAAGAAGCAATATCCCTTTGGTATGAATGCTATTGAATTCCTTGGTAATGAAGATGGCATGACTCCTGCTATTGAATTCATGGAACCTGGATACGATTTTGATCATTGGTATAAGACCATTGATGAAATTAAAGAGATTTCTAAACATCTTGGATTCACTATTGAAGCTATTTCTTTTGGTGAATCTAAATTGGAAGATCATCAACCTCAGATTCCTGATGAAGTAGAAGAACAATAAAAAATACTGGATAGGAGAGAAATCTCCTATCCTTTTATTTTTAAAAATCTATCTAATAAGATATTATAATTATGAAGGAGGATATAATATTACTATTATTTTAACTTCGAAATACAAACTAGAAAGGAGAAACTAAATGAATATCGCAATTCAGAATGTTCTTAATGGCCTTCGAAATGGTAATATGACTTCTGCATATGAGTATAAAGGATATTTAAATGACGTAGCTATGACGTTATATAATAAGCCTCAACTCACAACTGAAGATATTGAAGATCTTAAAGGTATTATTACTATTTGTAATATCACTTATAATGATACTGATAAAGAGCTTCTTCCGATCGAAGATGGATTCTATGATCTTCTTCTTGAGAAATATAAGATCTATGATCCTAATTTTCAAGTAGGCGCAGAGATTATTAATTTCAAATCATCTAATGGAAATAATAAAGTATATGCAGAGCAGCAAATGATTCCTGCTATTACTTTTGAAGAACCTGTTGATGATAAAGAATATTTCTTCTTAAATGATCTAGTAATCCCCGATACTAAGTTTATTGATCGTAGAGATTTTGAGAACAAATCTGTTCCTATTAGTGCAGATTATATTACCAAACGATATCATGATACTCAGCATAATCATCCTGAACTTGTTGGCACTCTTGATAAGTGTAAATTTGTTCTAGATAAAGATGCTGCAGAACGTGGTGTATTAGATGACTCTAATGTGAAAACAGTTGAAAGAGACTTTTTCCAAGATCATCTTCTTAGAGGCATTATTCAGCCCAATCAGAAATTTGATATTATTCTTGAATTAAAGTATGATGGAATTTCTGTTGAAGCTGATTGTACTGATGAAGTAATATCTGCAAGATCTCGTGGTGATACTGGAGTTGGTAGAGCAGCAGACTTAACTCCTATTCTTAAAGGATATAAGTTCCCTCATAGGGAAAAGAATGCTCCTATGATAGGAGTTAAGTTTGAAGCAATCATTACTCAATATGATCTTCCTTATTTCAATGCTGCTAAGGGATATGAATATAAGAACTGTAGATCTGCAATTGTAGGACTATTTGCTTCTGGAGATGCATGGAAGTTTAGAGATTTTATTACTCTAGTTCCTCTAGCAGTTGAGAGTGAAGTATATCATACAACTTGTCATTCTGACAGACTTCAAGAGATTAAATATCTTAATGATAATTTTGTTTCTAAAGGATGTCCTCTTAGATGGGCAATGGCAAGTGGAACTTATATTGAGAATCTTGTATGGATTAATATCTTTACAAAGAATGCAGAGATGTTGAGAAGTAGAATTCCTTTCATGTATGATGGTATTGTATTCTCTTATAGAGATGAAGCAATTCGTCAAAAGCTTGGAAGAGAAAATTATATCAACAAATATAGCATGGCTGTTAAATTTAATCCTCTGAGAAAGCAGACTATCTTTAGAGGATATTCCTATACAGTAGGTCAAGATGGTAGTATTACACCTATGATTCATTATGATCCTGTAGAGTTCTATGGTACTATTCATCCTAAATCTTCTGGACAGTCTCTTGCAAGATTTAATGAACTTCAACTGCATAAGGGTGACATGATTGATGTCGAATATGTAAATGATGTCATGCCATATGTATCTAAGCCGATTAATGATTGGAATATTGATAATGAGAAAATATCTCCTCTCGAAGTATTTCCCAATATCTGTCCAATATGTGGAGGTCCAGTTCAAGTATCTGATTCTGGAAGATCTGCTAAATGCATTAATCCTGATTGTGGTGGTAGACAGCTTGCAAGAATGGTTAATATGTGTGCTAAACTTGGTCTTATTGGATTCGGTGAAGCAACTATCAACCAAATTGGTGCTTATCATCTGAAAGAACTCTTAGAGATTACTACTGGAACTAATTGGTTACAGAATCTTCAGAGCAAAGGATTTGGTCCTGTTGAATCTGATAATATCCATTCTCAATGCATGAATCTTCTTACTCAACCACTTATGGATTCTGTATTACTTGGATCAATTGGATTTACTAGCATCTCTACCAAAACATGGGAACTAATTCTTCCTGAATTAAATTATCAGAAGATTAGAGACATGTTTAATATGCTCGATCCTTCTGGATTTTATCGTAAGAGAGTAATAGAACATATGTCAAGCATTAAAGGAATTGGTCCTACTACTGCTAATACTATTGGTAGAGAGTGGGATTATTTCAAAAATGATCTTGAATATATGTTTACTCATGGTAATATTACTAAGTATAAGAGAATCGAAGGTAAGAAGATTAGATTTACTGGATTTAGAGATAAAGAACTTGAAGTGTATCTCAAGTCTCTTGGCTTTGATGCAGATCAAGATGCTCCAGTAAATAAAGATTGTTATGCTTTACTTGTTCCTAATACTAGTATTAATACTACTAAGACTCGTAAAGCAGAACGCTTTGGTGTTATGATAGTTCCGAAAGATGATTTCGTAGCTAATCTTGACAAATATATGAAATAAATAAGGAGAATTATTATGTCGTACAAATTTATTGAAGATTCGGGTATTGTATCTGATTCTACTGAGATTCGTAGAATCTTTGATCTTAAGAATGAAGTAAATGAACTTATGGAATGTCTGAAATCGGAAGGAGTTGATGTTTCGAAAAGCATGATCATGAGACTCATTGAAGCTATTCTGAGAAATTGTGGTATCGATAGCAGTAATAATATCGATGCAAAGCTTAATTCTGTTATTGGATTGATCACTATTAAGAGTCCTTATACACTCGTAAAGAGTGAAGAAGAGGAAAAGCTTTGTGATGAATCTGTTCACAAATATTTCGATATTATGTTTGATGATCAAGATCCAGAAAAGCCTATTGTTATGAACAATACTAAGGTCATCTATGATGAAGTATGTACTTTCATCAATGATCTATTCGATTATATGTATAGCACATACTTCGATGAATATGAAAGATATCATAAAGATGCCAATAATAAAAATGTATTCATTTCTCATCATTATCTTATCGTAGAAAGTGAATATATTGATGAAGATGAATATTATCTTATTGAATTTGATGTATACGCAGAATCTTCTATTAATAAGCCTATCATTCATATTATCGGACAAACTTTTTCTAGTGAGAATAAGAAATGTGAACTCGTTCTTCCTTCTTTCACAGAAGAGGATAGAAAGATTCTGATGGCAAAATTCATGAATACCGCTGATCTTTCTGGTGAAAGTGTCGAATATTAAAAATAGAATTAGTAAGATATTATAATAATGATCCAATAGAAGGATTTAATATTTCTAAAGGAGAATATTTTAATGAAAAATGGACCGTAGAAGTTAAAACTTATCCGTATCACAACATTGAAGTACAGTGAGTAAAACTTACTGTAAAACATTTATCAATTAAAAGGAGATTTACTACTATGGAAAAGAAGTTTAAGGAAACCAGCATTTCTGAAGATTATAGCAAGTGCCTGTCCGCACAACACTATCTGATTGGACCCACCCATGTTTGGAGAATTCCCACCATCCTGTTCCATGGTGCTTCTATGTATCTGGCAGCTGTTAAGAATACTGCTACTCCTAAGGCTCTGGTCTTCCGTGCAGTTGATGGACGTTTCCTGGCAGCCGCAAAGGTATGCTACATTCCTAACAATGATGATCCTACCAATCCTGCAGCCGGTCAGTGGTCTTATACTTGGACTACTGATGAAGATAACATCAAGGATTGCGATTGCTGTGATGTTTCTAACAATGCAATGATCGTTCAGTTCTTTACCACTGCTGGTATCAATCTGTATAACCTGAAGTTTGCAGGTCCTGATGTTTGCATTACCATGATGGTAGAGATGGTTGAGTTTATCATCAAGTGGCTGAAGGAGAATGTGACTGCTGAGGAGCCTGCTACTCTGATTCAGGATGGTGTTTTCCGTGCAGATGCTGCAGTTGATGAGAATGGTGAAATCAATGTTGGTATTATCCCTGATGGTCAGATGAAGGTTCTGATTAAGGATGATAGTGCTATTCAGGATGCAGCATAATCTACAAAGTAGAAATAGTCTAAGTAAAAAATAAGATAGTGGGCTGGGGAGGGAATCCCCAGCCTGCTATCTTATATTATTTTTGGGAGATATTGAAATTATGGATCTTAAAACTGCTACTATTGATGGGAAAATTATGGACGTTGTCTCTGAAGATAAGTACAGATCTGAGTATGAAACTTATACCAATCCTAGTTTAATCTCTTCTACTGCTGTTGAAGTTTCTGATCAAAATGGTGTAGGTTACGTTCTTCCATTCAGAGGAAAAACCGATGATAAACCTGGCATCTATCCAGATGGATGTATCTATTTTATCAAATATCCAGGTGAACAGGAAGCTTCACAGTATAGATCTGACAGTGTAAATATGGTTGACTTCAGTGATGTCAATAATATTTCAGAGTTCCTGGATAAGAATAGGCAGATCCGTGATATGGAAACTAATGTTCTTACAGATGCTGATTCTATCTTCACACCTCCATTGAATCAAGATGATAGTCCTGAAATGAGAGCATTCAAACAGGCAATTGCTTCTAAGCATATGGACATCAATAGATATGCTCCTCGTTTTGGTGATAATTATCTTAACGATAAACGTATTCTTAAAACAAGTTCTATTACAATGAATAAGCTAATTGCTATGAGTAAGAAACTTGATATTGAAGTTGAACTTACTTTAAGAAACTCAAGTAATGATGTAGCAAATCCTATGGATAAGCCTATCACTGTAATTCTCACAGGAAACAACGACGATAAGGAGTGATATAATGGACTTTTCTCAATACAATATACAGTATGGAAATCTACAGACTCCTCAAAACATCAATCCTTATACCTCTAATGGTATGGATGTAATGATGCATGCTCCTGAACAGAAACCAGATATCGATCAGTTTCTCTATAAGTTCAATGATCAGCATAGAGAGAAATTCAATGATTTCTGGTTTACCAGAAATGATGATGATATTATCGAAGGAATGAAACAGGTTATCCTGTCTTGTGAACGAGATAAGTATTTCATCATTAAAGTTATTGGATTTGAAGTTATTAAGGACTACGAAGAGATTCAGAAGATTCTTTATAATTACTATTCAATGAAGACTAAGAACGGTAAAAAAGTCAGCAATGAATATGATTATATCACCCTTAGAGATTCCGATATTATGCTTCTTAAAGTAAGATACTATATTAAGCTTAATATCCCTGAAAGTAAAATCAGAATTGATCCTAAGACTGGTGAGTTGGAAAAATCTGAAGGTGAATTGGAAGTTCTGATTATCTTACCTATTTATGTGAATAAGTATTATTTCAGAATCCTTGGTAACTATTATAATCCTATCTTTCAGATTGTTGATGGTAGTACCTATAATAATTCTACTTCCAATAGTAAAGTCCAGAGTATTACATTAAAGACTCAATTTATGCCCATTAAGGTATATAAAGAAGCTTATGATATTATGGACATTGTAGATGGTACAGTTCATAGATGTGTCTTATTTACTTCATATATCTTCAATAAGAAAACTGATTCTATTAAGTTTATTCTCGGAAGATATGGATTGTATGGCGCAGAAGAGATGCTTGAACTTAATGGTATTTATACATCTAAAGGTGATGCATCTCCTATGGATCCCAATGTATTCTATAACTTTACTGATCCACATCATAAGATCATTGTATCTGTAATCAAGAGATTATTTGATAGAGATAATGTCACTCAGTCTTTTGTTTATACTATTCTTAAGTCTGTAAAAAAGCTTGAGAATTTTGATGATATCTATGATCCGAGATATTGGAATAGAATGCTTGGTGCAGATTTTCAGTCTGCTACTTTGGATAAAGGTATTCCTGTTTTGGATTCTTTCGAATCTATCTATGATATTAGAACTAAGCAGTCTATCAAACTTCCTCCTGAAGATAAAGAAGACTCTTATTGTATTCTGAGATGGATGATGAGAGAATTCTCTTTCCTCAAAGCTAGAGATAATATGGATATTTCTACCAAGCATCCTAGGCAAGCAGATGAGTATCTTCCTGCTATTTATGCAATGAAGATTTCTCGTGGCCTTTATCGCATTTCTGATAAGGGTAAAAATGTTACTTTCAAAGATGTAGTTAGAGTTCTGGATACTCCTCCTAATTATATTCTGAAGAACATTAATGCTGCTAACCTTGTTGACTATGTTGATCTGGTTAATGATAATGATGCAGAGCTTGCAATCTCTTATACCTATAAGGGAATCTCTGGTCTTGGTGATCAAGGTTCTGGTACTGCAGTTCCCATTGTATATCGTTTCGTTCATCCTAGTCAGCTTGGTCGTGTCGATCTAGATGCATCATCTTCTTCTGATCCTGGTTTGTCTGGTTTGATCTGTCCTATGGCTAAGATCAATAATGGATCTTTTACTGATTATAAGGAGCCTAATGGATGGAAACAATTCTATCTTGAGACTATGAGTGAACTTAGATCTCTTTATGGAATGCAGCAAGCTATTGATCTTAAGAAACGTTGTGGTCTATCCTATGATTATGTGAAAGAAGATATGGTAAGAGAAACCATTGAATCTTATCACAGATTAATCCCTGCTATCATCGATATCGATGGTAAAAAGGATTATACTCTAGGTGTCAAATTGTCTGAGGTTACAGTCTCTAAAGGAGACGATGATGGAGTCGGAGATGTTACCTCAGATGTAGAAGTTCCTCCTTCTACAGACTAATAAATAAAATTTAGACTAAGGAAGGAGGTTTTTGTATGGGAGCTAATATCGACAAGACAAAAGATACTTTTGTTTATTTTCTGTATTCTGAACAGCAATCTGCTGAACGATCTGATATCGAAAAACGGATGTCAAGAATCTTTACTCCTGGTACAGTAATTGTCAATGGAAGAAAGAAAATCTTTACAGAGATTTCTACTAAATCTGCTAATAGATATCCTGATTGTAAAGTAGTTGCTTCTGGATACAGATCACAATTCGTTTACACATTACCCACGACTAGATAAGGAGGTTACTCATGGCACACATTCTCGAAGTAATGACTTCTGTTTGCAGTCAGCTTAATTACCTTGCAAAAGAGTATTTTGGTGATGGCAAAGCAAGAACCATGCCTAAGATTATGGATTCTATCTATAATTCTGTAGAGATTGCTTCTAGATCGGTTCCTAGTATTGATGAATGCGAAGAACTTACGATCGATAAAGGTATCTTTGCTAATAATGGAGATAAATCTAATCCTGTATATGTTATCTCTGTTAAGAATCTGAAAGAAGCTTATGTCGATAAGTTTGTTTCCATCAATAAGTCAGGTGACAATGAACTTGTGAATGCTACGTTGATCGCTGTTCCATATTATGTATTCGAGAGTGAAGCAGATTTCGATAAGGTATGTGATATTATCATGAAGATGTATTGCAAAATTCTCGATACTGATCTTAATATGGAATTCGATGCAAATTCTGGTATTCTAAGATGCTGCCAATCTAAGGTAGTTACCGTTCATTCTTATGATATTGAGATGATGCTTAGTGCGGTTCTCTGCACCTGGACCAATATCAAGTCGTGGTTTAAGAATTACGACCGTGATGATAATCAGGTTCCTCCTGAAGATATGCTTGAGATTTTCTCTGCTTCGGAAATGCCTGATGACATTCGTACTGGATGTATTGATGTTATCAATCGTCATGGTAATGGTGGCACTAATGATATTAGAGATGGTATTGTTTCTGGTAGCATTCTCAAAGATTTCATTGATGGTGTCAACCGTAGACCGTAAAAGAATAATCCACTTTTAAACAAAAAAGTATGGTAGGACTTCTCCTACCATACTTTATTTTTATTATGGAAAATAATACTTTAACTTCTACTTCTGGATTTAATCAATTTCCTAGAGGATATAAAATGGCTATCATCTATAATGATGACACCTGTCCATATTGTGGATCTAGCAAATTAGTTCCTGAATATAATACTATCGAAAATAAGAGAGTATTTATTAGAATGATTTGCTTAAGATGTCACTATAGATGTCCTGGATATCATCCTATGAACAGTCCTCTAATATATAAACCACTTTATGATGAAAGAGTAAATAATTTCATTAATAATTTTGGTACAGATATTAGAGAACGAGTTGCTAAAATCATTCAAGGAGGAATTGAAATTTAAACTATATCACTTTATTATAATGCATTGAGGAGAAAGTGCTAAACCTAAAAAGCAAAGCATGTACGGTTTCTTTGCTGCTATGCTCACATTTAGTTCCATACCTTTTCATAATAACCTCCTTATATTCAGGGATAAAGTAATCTGTTCAGCATTACTCACCTAATATATTTGGTAACTCTACTCTCTTGGATTGTGTGTCTGACATTTTTCTCCTTAAACTCTCGGGATCACGCCATACGAATTTCTATTTCATCTTGATCTTTAGTGCTTTCTTAATCATGGTTTTCTGGAATAGACTCCTCAGTGCACAAGGCAGGTAGAGGCGGTATCTCTACCTGCCTTTTATTTTTAATTTCATACAGATATTATATTTATGATAGAATAGAAAAGATCTATTCTCAAATATTCATTTTAAGGAGAGACTATCATGATCGTCGAAATTACCATTTACCCTAAGTTTAAAACCGCTGATGCTAATATGTATGTAGCAACATATATTCATCAGCAGTTAGTTGGTAATAGCAATTACATTGACAATGCTATTATTGTCAATTGTGATGCTAAGCCCAATGATACTTATAACACCATTATCAATATTGATCCTAATCAGCTTAATGAGTATACTCCCAATATCGCTATCGATTGGCAAACTATCGATCATATTGAGATCGAAGTTATTAAACCTGATGTTGCTGATCGTATTGATAAGATTATCGATAGTATCAAAAGCAGTTATAATGAATATCCTACAATTGCAGATTATGGCTTCTATATTGTTCATTTAGAGAGTAATAAGATTGAGCTTACTGGCTGCATTATTCCTCATATGGTATTTAACCTGACCGATTGGTTCAAGAAAGAAGACTAATATAAAACATAAGGAGATAAAAAATCATGGGTAAAAAGCATTTTGTAATTACGGTTCATTCTATCGAGCATAAGATTCCTAAGCATGATTATAGCATTGATGCATTCAGTGCAGATCGGGCAATCGAATGCGTCGATAAGAAGATCAAAGCTAAGTATAAGACTCATATTGGTGATACCAATTATACTGTTGATCAGATCAATGATGAAGGTGAACCTACTAGAGTCTTCGAAGTAACACACTTCTAATATCAAGATGGGAGGGTTGAAATATACCCTCCCATTTTTATTTTTAATAAATTTGAAACCTCAAAATAAAGGAGTGTATATACAATGAGTATTGATTGTTTTAATATTTCTGAAGAAGAATTGAATCAGATGATACAAGATATGAAGAAAATTGATAAGAATGTTCTTGATCATCCTCAGGTTTTCAGCCAGTTCCAAGATTCAGAAACTGTAGATTTTCCTGATCTAGATTTATCAAATATAGAAGGTGAAAAAGCAGAATGAAGATTGTATATTTTAGATTAAAAGGATATATCAAAGTCTTAAATGGCATGGGACTTGATGAAATCGTAATAGACTTTTCACAGTTCAGAAATCGTATTGTTCTTATTCAAGGTGAGAATGGCTGTTCTAAATCTACCATTATCGGTGCAATGACACCTGAAGTAGATTCTAATGATTCTTATAGAACAGATGTATTCATTGATGAAAATGGAAATAGACAAATCATTGAATATCCTGCAGAAAAAGAGATTCATTATGTATCTACTAATCCTAATGGTACTCAAGATTATTATAAGATTCTTATCTTGTCTACTGTTGATGGTGGTAAAACTCATAGGTTGAATAAAGCATATATTTCTAAGAATGGAGAAGAGCTTAATCCTAATGGAAATATTTCTTCGTTTAAAGAAATTAGAGATGCAATGCTAAATATTGATCCCATCTATTTGGATCTATCTTCTATATCTTCTGAGAACAGAGGTATTGTTGATATGAACCCTTCTGATAGAAGAAGATATATGGCAATGTATATAGGGTCTCTTGATACCTATAATAACATCTTTAAAACTATTTCTAAGAAAGCCAATTCTCTTAAGTCTTATATGAATACTCTTAATACCAAACTTAGTGAATTTGGTAATGAGAATGAATTGAGAATGAAGCTTTCTCAACTTGAATCTCAAAAGAAATCTTATAATGAAAGACGAGATGAATTAATTAAACAACTTGCTGAAGCAGAAACTACAGTAAGAATTATAGATCCTGATAATCATATGCAAGATCTATACACTTCCATTTCGGATAGATTAGGATCTATTGTTTCTGAATTAAAGCAAATTGATACAAGTTTAATGCAAGAATACACTAAACTTAAGATATCTCCTGAAAATCAAACTATTGAAAGTATAACTTCTTTAGGTAATGATTTAGATAATAGAATTACATTCTATACTAAATCTATTGATGATAATAAATCTTCTATATCTGTTTTAATGGCTCTAAATGAAGCTGCTTCTAATACCATAGACCATGATAGAAATACAATGGAAGCTCTTAAAGCCAATTTAATTCAAGATAACCTAGCAGAATCTATTAAACAAATTCAATCTCAAGTTGATTCTTATAGTGGATATATTACAGATGATGATGCTACTATTCTAGATAAAGTATCTGTAGAAGATCTTACTGAATTAAAGCAAGGATTGGATTTACTAGTTTCTAATATAAAGGTGGCTGAAGAAATTGGATCAGAGAATACGTTTATTTCTAGTATCGAGTTCTATTCTAAATTCAATAATAGGTCTGTGGCTACTTTACAGAGTAGAATTCAACAGACGCAAACTGGCATTAATAATCGCACTATTACTATCGGCAGACTTACTGACAAAGTTACAGTAATGAAGTCTGATCTAGAAGAAGTCAATCAGATGATTAAAAATAGACCTACTGATTGTACTATTGATACTTGTCCTTATATTGCAAAATATGTTGCCAAGAAGGATACTGCAACTCAAGAAAAGATAGATGATATTGTAGGTCAGATATTAGTTCTGAAATCTGAGAATGCTTCTGATGAATCTGATAATCATACTTTTAATCAGATGCTACAGATTATTCAGCTTATAGATGAAGCAATGGCTCAGATTAAAGGCAAGAAGTCTACTATTAATAAGATTCCTTCTATTAAAAAGATTTTTACTACTAATATGATTTATGATATGATTATAAATCATAATAGATTTGAAGAATTTTCTATTGTTAGTGATCTTATTGAAAAAGCTAATATCTATATTATTCTGAAAGGATTGCTTAATCAGCTTAAATCTATGGAAGCTGATTATAAAGTTTATAAGAATAATAAAGATATGATTGATAGACTTCAGAGATCCATCAATAAATGTGAAAAGGAGAATAAAGAAAGAGAAGATAAATTAAAAGACTTAAATGCAAAAGTAACATTCTTTGCATCTCTATTGGAAGAATTTAAAAATAATAGAATGATAGTAGATTCTGTTCTAGAGCTTATGAAAAGAAAATCAGAAATGCTTAGTAGTAAAGATTCTCTTAAACAAGAATTTGATTCTGTCAAAGATAAAATTAAACTTGTTAAAGAGAAAGTAGATTCTCTCAATGCTATTAAGAATGATATTTCTTTGATTGAAGAAAATCTGAATCCTATCAATGAATCTATTAATAAGATCAATTTTTGCCTTGCTAGTATTATTGACTATCAAGCAGAATATGCAGATGCTAGTGGTAAATTTGAAAAGATTTCTTTCATTAGAAATGCATGTAATCCTGGTAATGGATATGGTATTCAATCAGAGTATATCAAGAGATATATGAATGAGATTATCATTGATTGTAACAAGATGCTAGGATATATGTTTAATGGTACAATCAGACTTGAGGTTCCTGTCATCAATGAAAAGCAATTCTCTATTCCTTTCATTGGTCCTAATGGAATCATAGTTCCTGATATTGCAGCTGGATCTACTGCACAGAAGTGTATGATTGGACTTGTATTCTCTTGTGTAGCAATGATGAAGAGTAGCACTACCTATAACATTCCTAGATTTGATGAGATCGATGGTGGTCTTGATCAGCAGAATAGAATTATGTTCATTAATGTTCTAAATACTATTCTAGATTTCATGGGAAGTGAGCAGTGTATTATTTGTTCGCATAATATGGAATTTGATACGCAATCCACTACTAGAATTATCTGTTCTCATACAGGTATCAGAATAGAGCAATAATAGATAAAACTCCGAGAGGCTATTATAACCTCTCGGAATATTTTTATTTAATTCAATTTAAATAGATATAATAAATATGAAAGTGAATGAAATATTTCACTTCGGAATATAAATTTTTGGAGGTTTTTGAAAATGCGAATTCGTTTTAATCGGTACGGTGAAGGTAAGTTTGGTGATTATAATTTCTTTTATAATCATAACTTTAGCATTCATCGTGACAGCATTAATAATTCTTACTGCTGTTACTATCCGGAAGTAAAACCTGGCTCCGTGTTCGATATCGAATACAGTGGAGAAAAAGGTCCTGATGATTATGTCATCAAATTTGTTCGGTATGATAATATCATGCCGTTTGGTATCGGTCATAAGGCTATTGAATTACTTATTGAAAAGGAGGAAGTAAAATGAAAAGATACTTTGCATATTTGAATACTGCTCCAGAGTTATTCAAATATTCTCCTGAGGATGATAACGGAACAGTAAGCTTTCCTATCAATTCTGTAATTTCCAAAACAGCCGAACATGATGAACCAATCTTCGTATGTGTTGTTGTTTGGAAAGGAATTCCAGATTCAACGTTGATTGATTTCAAACAAGAATTGTACGGCATTCATCCTAAGAATACAACTCTAAAAATTCTCAGGATTAAAGAGCTATGGCCAAGATATTTGATGAGTCTTACTGATTATCTTATCTCTAATAAATATATTGAGAATAAAGATATCATGTATTGGGATGCATCAAATTCTCTGGTGGCTCAATGCTTCCATACTCTATTTGTGTATGGATGTGAGTTCTTTGACGAAATATATTGTGAGAAAGTTGTTATGGTTCTTGGAGATACAATCTTCGATATAACAACGATGATCAATATCGAAGAATCAATCCGTATGCTTAAAGTTGCTGGTACTTCCCACTATGATGATATCATCCATCAGATCCTGACAATGGGATATGGAAAATAAAAAGTGGGAGAGACCCAATAAGTCTCTCCCATTTATTTTTTAAAAATTGTTAAATTCTCCGTTGTTAATAACAACAACCTTTTTGATAGAATTAAGATTAGTGTTTTTAGCAAGATGAGTACGAGGATCAATAGTATAATCTTCAAGAATTAGATTAGATGTGATAGGCATATTAGGAATAGTTTCACCAGTTTTAGTATTCATCCACTGGAAATACTTAGCTCCTGTGGCTTGATCATATACAATAACTTCTTCGATATCAGGGTTATTATCATTAAGCATTAGATTCTGTTCAGGAGTTAGATGATTCATAAAGTTATTCATTCCTGCATCAACACCAGCTTGAATCTGAGGAGGATAATCAGATCTAATGACTCCAATACCACCTGTCATAGAACTGGTATTAGGCAAAATATATGCAGGTGCTCCAACAGGTGCAGAAATAAATGCGGAATATGCATCCATAATTGCCTTATTATCATCTGTCTGATCAAGAGCACGCATATCTTTATAACGACGATAGTTATTATCAATGATTGCCTTAGTTGTAGCATTACGCTCTTTAATAGCAGCAAGCTTGGTAGATAGTGCAGAGTTCATAGCAGCACGAGTTTCATTGATATAATGATATTTGCCTTTCATAGATCTCTGAGATTTCATGAAAGCAATATCTTGAGCACAATCCATGATAATACCATCAGCCTGAGCAATAATAGTATTAGTCATAGCATTTGTATCACTATATTCATCTGCGTAAACAGTGTTTTCGACTTCTTCTCTAGGAGAAATCTTAACTGCTTCTACGTCTTCATCATCTTTCTTTTTTCTAGATCTTTTCTTTTTAGAAGAAACATTGATATCTGTAACCACAGTGGATGGATCTACAGTAATAGGAACAGGCACATTGCTATCAACTAGACTAGAAAAGTTGGGGATAACTTTAGTATCAGAATCAGTAGACATAATTACAGATGAACTTTGATTTTGAGGCTTACCATCAGTGGTATAACTCTGATGTTCATCTACCATATTGGGAACCCTAGGGAAAGAGATAGCCATATTAAAATCTCCTTTATACATGTATTATAAATTTGAATGATAATAGAGAAATCTATTTATTATGAAGTGTAGAATTTCAAAGATTATAAAATCTTTGACTTACTATTACTAAAGTGATTATGGAGGTATAGATATGGTCAATCAAGAAGAACGTAAGAGAAGATCTTATATTATTGATAATAAGCAATATGAATTATTAATTCCTGGATACCCTAAAGGTTCTAATATCACAGTAATTAATACAGCATATACTCCTAGAACTAAACTAGATGATGGATCTTATGTTAAAGATTTTATTGGTATACTTTATAGAGATAATGTAACTGGAGCTAAGAAGTATCATATCATTGAAGAACCTAAGTATACTTTCTATAAGGTTAAGAATCCTGAAGATGAAGTAGATTATAATAGATTCTTTATTGAAAAAGAAAAGGTTATTCCTTGTACTTGTAAATATGCTGATATTCTGAAAGCTATTGCAGAAGTAACTGACAGAGTAGAAGAATATGAAGAGAATAGAGCTAATAATCAATTTGCAGAAAATAGAAAGCTTCATACAGATCCTAGAATCTTTATGTCTGATATTCAAATTGAAAACTATTACAAATTTCTATTTAATTTATCATATAAAAATGATGTCTTTAAGTTGACTAAAGGATTCATTGATATTGAAACCGATACTGCTTATTGTAACGGACAGTTTCCTGAACCTGGTGAAGTTCCGATTAATGCAATTGCATATTGTGATGATGCACATGGAATAGTATATCAATTTATTCTTAATGATCAGAATAATCCTTTGATTGAACGATATATGGGATATACTAGGCAACCTGTATTCCAAGATGAACTTAAGAATTTTGTTATCAATGCAGTTGGTGGATATAAAAAAGCTGTTAAATTTGGAGTTGATAAAATGACTTATCGGCTTGAATTCTTTGATAATGAAATCGATCTTATTCAAGTGGCTTTTAATGTAATTAATCAAACAGTTCCTGACTTTATTGAAGCATGGAACATGGCATTCGACCTTAATTACATTATTCATAGAATTGAAAATCTTGGATATGATCCTTTGGATATTATCTGTGATCCTAGAATTGAATTAAGATTTTTAAAGTTCTATATTGATGAGCGTAATAGAAATAATTATGAAGAACGAGGTGACTATGTAAACGTTTCTAGCTATACTGTATGGCTTGATCAAATGATTGAATTTGCATCTAGAAGAAAAGGCCGTGGTAGATATCCTAGCTTTAAACTAGATGCAATCGGTGAGATCGTAGCAGGTGTTAAGAAGCTAGACTATTCTCATATTACTAGTGATCTTGGTAAGCTTCCTTATATTGATTTTAAAACATTTTCTTTCTATAACGTAATGGATATTATTGTTCAGAAATGTATTGAATCTAGTACCAATGATCTAGAATATGTGTTTACTAAATGTCTAGTTAATAATACTAATTATGCTAAATGCCATAGACAATCAGTATATCTTGCAAATCGTTTCTGTAAAGAATTCTTTGAGTATGGATATATTCTTGGTAACAACAAAAATCTATGGAATGAAAAACCAACTACCAAATTCCCTGGAGCTATGGTTGGTGATCCTACTCATAATGCAGAAATTGTAATGATGCATGTAAATGGTAGACCTACTCTATTAGCAAATAATGCAGTGGATTTCGATTATTCGAGCCTATACCCCTCTATTATTCTTGAGAATAATCTTGCTCCTAATACTCAGATTGGTAGAATTATTATCGAAGATCCTAATGATCCTGCAAAGCCTTTCTCTCTTAATGAGCATCCTGATATGTATTCTTCGAAAGATGATGTAGCTAAGTATTCTCGTGGTGGTGAATTCCTTGAGAATATGATTAGTGGAAACATCCTTGAATTTTGTAGAAGATGGATGAGACTTGGTAATGTGTATGATTGCATGGATGATATTAGAGAATACTTCAAATTTAATCCTTCTTATGGCAGAGGAATTGATGATGAAGGTCTTAATCAACAAGCAATCTATTTTGTTAAAGATAGCATGATTGATGCTATTAGCTTTAATGAAAACAATTATGGAAATAATTCTACTGGATTTTATTTATATGGAACCCTTGACAATGAAGTAAAAGGAAAATTAAAAGAAACTATTGAAAAGGAAGCATTTCGATGAATGATAATTTTGAAGATTTTTGTAACTATGTACAACCTATCATAAACAGTTGTTCTGGATTCATTAAAACTGATGGTTATATGGTTCACTTTCCTGGAACTATAGTCATTATGGATGCAGATCAAACTTTTTATGGAATTATCAGAATTCCTGTAATCTATGTATTCAAATTTACAGCTATTATTAATGATTTTATGTCAATGAAAAAACCAGAACAGAGGATATTTTCTAATTTATATTTCTCTGGATGGAATGTAAAACATGATACTTTAATAAGAGCATTTGAACTATTTGATGGCATTGACAATAAAGTTCAGTGTATTTATTATGAACCTGATTGTTATAATATTGATGGATTTACAGGAACTATTGCAAGTACTAGTATTAGTAAGATAAATGTATCTACTAATTCTTCTAGATATATAGTGCCATCTAGTAAAGCGATTACTCCTTTATCTAAAGGAGATACTGCTTCTCTAAGAATCTATGATTATATACTTAATCCTCTAGATTATAGAGTAAAGACGATTAGATATTCTGTATTGAAAAAGAAGTTTAAATTGACAATAGATATCTTCTCTAATATACTTGTAGTTTAAAATATGGAGAGATAGATTGCTCTATCTCTCCATTTATTTTTTTAATAATTCAATATTTCACTTGTATAGTATAAAATTGAAAGAGGATAAAAACTAGCCAAAAAATAGGAGGTTTATTTTATATGAAGAAAAATAAAAAGAAGAACAAGCAGAATGTTGTTCCAGCGCCCAACCCCGTAATGATTATCCGTGGAACGCTGAAAAGCGTTTTACGGATAATAAAGTGGTGTTTGTCGAGGCAGAAGGAGAGGATCAAAATCCTGCTCCTAATGTTGGAGACAGACTGCCTGCTGGTATGTCCATTGATAACATCATGTCCATTAGTGGACAATTTGTCGTCGGCAAAGCTATCTACAAGTTCGAAAATAACTCTTCCGATAAATCCTTGTATGATGAATCTTTCATCATCGAGGATAGAGACGGCAAAACTATCTTTGAGCAGGGATGCAGAACCGGTGATCTCATCCCTGTGGATCAGACTGATGACAGAGATGCTTTCATCTCGTGCATTAGCCGATTCACCGGCTGGCACTTCAATAATGTGAAGTCTACGCTTGATGAGCGTCGACAGATCATTATTGATTGTGCCTTGTCTTGAGAAGTAAAAGGAGCGGGTTTCATTTGCCCGCTCCTTTTATTTTTTTTTGAATATTTCTACTTCCAAAACATCCATATAATTCAATCAGCATAAGGAGGTTATATTAAATGGCTAATGAGAAAAAGACAGCTAATCAGAAGAAAATTAATGATTCGCTAGATCTTTTAAATCGACAGGTTAGTGATCTATATACAACTACATATTCTACAACTACTACTTCTGATGATCTTAGATCTCAGCTTTCTGATAAGCTTGATGATGCTATTAAGAAATCTACAGAAGAAGATAGCGAGATACAGAATCTATCCAATACTTCTAAGATTATTATGAAGCTTATGAAGCCTGAAACGAATACGGCTTCTGCTAAGCTTAATAGATCTTTTGGTAAAGGGTCTGGAGATGATATTACAGCTCTGTTTCAAGATTCTAGTATTCAAGCTTCACTAATGGACACTTATGCAAAGACTAAGTGGATTACTGAACTTGATAATGAATTTGATCTAATCTGCAAATATATGCCTAAGCTACAGGTTGCTCTAGATATTAAAAGAGATGCAGTTCTTTGTTCTGATTCTTATACTAAAGAATTTCTTAATGTCAGACCTAAGTATGAGAATCCCACATCTTCTAAGAATGCTGCTATCACTGCTAATATTGATGAAATGATTAAGAAATATGATCTTTCTAATAGAGCAGAAAAGTGGTATGAGAATACTTCTAAATATGGAGAACAATTTGTTTATTGTGTTCCTTATTCTTCTGCATTTGCTGAACTTATGAAGCGAAGAAAGAATACTGGATATGCAAATACTTTTAATCATGAATCTACAGTTTATTCAAATGAAGAAAATACTAAAAAGCCTAAAGCATCGGCTGTTGCAACTACAACAGAAAATGGAGACATTTGTATTAAAGTTAATCTTGACACATCGATGCTGATTGAAAGTGCTGTTGCTAATGAGTATTATCTTAGAACTCATAAGGCTAAAGTAAATAAAAAATTTAGAGGTCTCTCTGAATCTTATTCTATTATTAATGAAACAGGTGAATCTTTTAATGATCATCTAAAGAAGAATGGAAAGAATTCTACTGAAGTCAAATTTGATAATACTATTGGTGATAGTATCGAGTGGGAAGATGATAAAGTAGCATCAGATGGACTGATTGATCCTAATGAGGATAAAGATTATAAGATTAATCTAAATGGTGCTGTTCTTACTGATATTAAGCATGATAGAATTATTCCTATTTACATTGAGGATGTTCTATTTGGATGCTATTATATCAGATATAATGCTGAGCAAGATATTGATATTAATTCTACTGGAAATATTACTGGTTATAATTCCGTCACTGGTATGTTTAGCAATGGACCCATTGGTGGATCAGCTACATATGACGAAGATGAAATCAATCAGAAAGATATGCTTCTGAGAACTCTAGCTGCTAATGTTTCCAAGAATATCGATGCAGCATTTATCAATTCCAATGTTGATCTTAAGAGAGAACTATATCTACTTCTGAAATTTAATGATAAATATAATCAGCTTGCTCATACTCCGGATCTTGATATTGTTTTCATTCCTTCAGATGATATCCATCATTTGAAATTCAATGATGATCCTATTACTCATAGAGGCATTAGTGATCTATGGAATTCTCTTGTATCTGCTAAACAATGGATTATGCTTAATACAACTTCTGTTCTTGGTTGGACTACTAGAGGATTCGATCGTCGAGTATACTATGTGAAGCAGTCTCTTGATACTAATACTGCACAATCTCTTCTAAATGTTGTTGCTACTATTAAGAAAGGCAACTTCGGTATTCGTCAGATGGAGTCTGTCAATAATATTCTTAATATTGTTGGTAGATTTAACGACTTTGTTATTCCTATTGGTCCTAATGGTGAAGCTCCAATTACATTTGATACACAAGCTGGTCAACAATTTGATTTCCCTCAAGATCTAATGGGAAATCTAGAAGAATCTGCTGTTAATGCAACAGATGTTCCTCTAGAAATTGTTAATAGCTCTACTAGCATGGACTTCGCTGTTAGATATACAATGACTAATGCAAAACTTCTGCGTAATGTTCTTAAGAGACAAGCAAAGATGGAAGAATTCCTATCTACTATCTTTACTAAGATTTATAAGTTTGAATATAATGAAGATGTAGATCTTAATGTAAATCTACCTATTCCTGCATTCTTAAGTATGACTCAGGGTTCTCAACTTCTTCAGACTGCTATGCAATATGCAGATTCTATCACAGAAATTGAAATGGCTAATGAAGAAGATGAAGCTAAGCAAGCATTTAAGAAACAGGTTATTCGTAGACTCATTCCTTCTTATCTATCTGATAGTGATATAGAAGAAATTAGAAATACCATTAAGATGAATAATAATATCGATCATTCTATGGATGGACTTAACCCTGGAGATCTAGCTGATTAAAAAAAAATAATCCCGATAGGATTGCTCCTATCGGGATTTTATATTAATTCAAGGAGGATTCAAGAATTAACTTAGCGAGACTGACCAAGCTGGACACCAGCAGATGTCTTAGTCTTAACAGCTGCAGCAATGCCATTATTAGACAGAATATCACCAACCAGACCAAAGCCAGTATTCTCAACCTTAGAACTATAAACGTCATACTTATAGTTATTAGAATCAAGAATCAGCATACGATCCTTCTTATCAGTGGTCAGGTCATTCTGCAGCATCATATTAGCATATAGGTTAATCGTATCACCCATGATAGGATAGCAGTTAAACGTCATGCTAATTTCCTGGAACTGAATATCACCATGAGTAGAGTTATACATCTGGCTCATCGGAGCAGCAGTCGGCTGAGCATTGCACAGCAGATATGCCTTCTCAATAGAACGCATAGTGTTATCAGTTACGTAATACAGGAAAGTGAAGACCTCATAATCAGGGCCAGGGTCAGTAACAGAGCTACCAATCAGACCATGATACGTCTTAGCCTTAGAATAAGGATCCTTAATGCCAGTCAGATAATAATTCAGGTAGTTAGTCAGTAGACCGCCAGAGCGCTCAAAGAAGGACATGCTAACCTGAATAGAAGTGTCCATAGAAACATTGTTGATGAGCTGCATCTCATTGACACCGTTGCTAATAGAACCAGCATCAGCAGTAACATCAGGAATACCGTCCAGACCACGGAATTCACCTTCCATGATATGAACAAAACCTTCTTGTAGATTCTTAATACGAGAATCCTGAGCAGCTAGAAGAGTCATGAATTTAGGAACAGAAACAACAGTCAGAAAAGAATAACCAGTCTCATAGAGGTCAAACTGCTTCAGGTTAGAGAAGTCAGTGACACCCTTCATCAGAGTATACTCTGTGACACTACGAGGCATCTTAATATAATTCAGGCCATTGCCTGCAGTAGTCTTATTAGCCATAATTTAAGATGCTCCTTTCTTAAGAATTAGAAGATTCGGTAGTAACACCAGGAATGGGATTAGTAGAAGGAGAACCTTCAACAGCAAAGACATCAAAGATCTCAGCCTGCGGGAAATCTCTGTAATAGCAATACAGAGATGCATTGAAGATCTTATTAGCAGTCTGCACATCATCCTTAGTGTAAACTAGAGTGATAGACTTAAAGAACTGATCATAACGGGAAATAACATTATCCTGAATCAGATCCTTATACTTACTGAAATCAGTAGCATCGGGCTCCATCAGCATGAAGCGAATAGTAGGAACATAACGGCGAATAGCCTTAATAACACGCTGGGTAACCAGAACATTGTTGATAAAGGACAGGGGACCCATATGATCCTGAGAAGTATAAGTAGACTGGACAGCAAGCATACGATCCGAAGTCAGATTGACAAAGTTCACGTGCAGATCATCCAGAATCTGCTTTTGATCAACGTCAGGAGTAACACGAGGAATGATGTTCAAAGTTCCCTCAATTGCATCAGTGATGATAAAGTTATTAAACTCACCAGCAACAGGTGCGGCAATATTAGTGTTATAATGATTAACAATCAGCGGAGCCAGATCGTACATCATTGTTACACGAATTTCCTTATGAGAGAAGCTATCAATGACATCATACACAGACATATAGTCTGCAACAAAGCAGCTTAGAGACCAGCCACTGCCCATGTCAAAAAGAGGCTCAATATCTTCTAGAGTATTGATATCCAGACCTAGATCACGGAAATAGAAGAAGTCTTCACGGAAGTTAGCAAGAGAAACAATTGCATTCTTAACCTTGGTAGGATAGTTTGCATCGAAGCAGAAATCAATCTTATACTGGTCAAGATCAAAGATCTCGTTACTAAATTCACCACTGAAGAACTTAACAGCCTCATCAGCCCATTCATCAGAGCAAGTTTCACCAGCAAACGGAGCATCGCCAAACTTACCATTGGTACCAGACATCAGGCTCATGCCATACTCATTGTTGATATCGATACCTGTATCATCTAAACGAATGGTATTCATTTGCTTACCCTTCAGGGTGCAGCCAAACAGAGGATCGAAACCATACAGCTCATCAGCAGTATAGCCAGTAACTTCTGCAAGCTTTGCAATAAATGCATCAGCAAAATCAGTAGCACTAACAACCAGCTGATTCATCGTACGAGTAGTCAGTAGCATATTACGCCGCTGACCATTTACAGTAGCAACTGCAGTAGGATAGATAGCAAAACGTTGGGATTCAACCTTAGTTGTATCTTCAATGCTATCAATCTTATACATCATGTAAGTCATACGACGAGAAGTTGCATAATCAGGCTCAATGCGAACCTTCTTAATAGACTTACCACGACCGTTATCACAGATAACAAATAGCGGGAAGACAGATTCTGTCTTCATAGCCTTTGCCTTCTCGATCACTTCATCGTAAGTCTTAGCATTCTCTACCGTAGAAGTAGCATACTTAATCTTAGCAAACGTAATAGTTGCAGGAGTATCAGTGACTGTAGTAGTTTCCTTACCAGTACCATCAATGTATAGAGGATTACCTGCAGCATCAGTTTTATTTTCCTGAGCAGAAGTAATCTCAGCAGTGATAATCAGGTTTGCAAGGGTAGCATCAGGAGCAACAATGCGCTTGCCCATGACACGGCCACCAGCTTCCAGAATACGATGAACCTGGATCAGAGGCTGACCATATCTGAAGAAGTCTGCATCGCTTCCGTACATTGCTTCCCAGTCTTCCTGGGTGTATTCTGTAATTTTCTCTGTGCCTTTATCGGAGGAAAAGACACATAGAAACAACGGCAGCGAATCATCGCTAGAAGCAGCCGATGTCTTAGGCATCAGCACTTCATGCCAGTTAACTTTCATTCCAGCATACATAATAGCTGTTTCCTCCTTGTTGAGTAAAATTAAAATTGGATTATAATTTTGATTATGTAATCAAATATATAATTATTGTAATGTTGCTTTAAGTACTCATTCTGGCCTATATAATGTGGCATCTTACATAGTAATGACTCTTTCAAGAGGACTCCCTTTATGAGTACGTTTACCAGTTTTTTCCTCATCAGACAACAAAACAGCACTCATAATAGCTTCATCCAAATTCTCAGATGTCAAAGAGACAAACGGAGAAACATATTTAGAAGCTTCCTTAATAGAAATAGAAGTATAGCCTGTCATCTTTTCATTTGCAGTTTTAGACAATCTAAAAGGAGTAGAAATATCTTTAGGATCTCTGCAAATTTTAGAATATAGAAGACCCATTGCTTGAGCATGAATCTTGTATGTACCAGAATTCAATGCCATGCATTCAAAAGGATATAGATACAATTCATCATAAGGAATACTATTTGGAACTCTTCCTGTTTGAATATGAAGTCTAAACAATTCTGCTAGATTATCGATATCTTGCTCAACATGACATCTTGTAATAAGTTGATCATCCTTATAGAAAATAAGTACTCTATAATCACCAGGCTCTAGATTATCATCTAATTGAATATCTTTTCTCTTTTCGATTTTTCCAGGTCTGCAAAGGAACATTGTAGGAAAATTAAATGCTTTTAGTTTTCCAGGAGATCCATTTGCAGCGATTACTCTGTAGTTAAAAGAGCCCATTAGCTTGACATAGGCACCTTCAACTGTAGCAGATGTAGATTTACCAGAACCAAAATAATCTTCTGGAATATAATATTCCAAAGACCCATCTTGATTAAACAATAAAGCATCTTCTTCCCTTCTGGCGAAAGGAGGAATTTGAGTATGTTTAAAAGTTAATGCCATCGTTATTTATCCTCCTAAAAGGTATTTATAAACAAGTTAAATCCAGAGATGAGTATCTTCATCTCTGGAATTTTATTAAAATTAAAATACTGTAGGATAATAAATGTCTGTTTCTCTAGCGAATAGAATTGCTTTATAGTTTTCAATAATTCTACTATCAGATTTGTTATGAGCATATGCTTCTACAATATTATCATATGCAAGATCAATATTCTTCATATAATAATAGCAAATAGCAAGCATATCTTCAGCTTTAGCAATCCAATTGTCAGATCTTTCAAGCCAATCAAATTTACGTACACCAAATTTAATACCCATATCTATATATCCAATAGCTACTGAATATAATTTATTAGCTATATAAATATCAGCAATACAGAAATAAGGTTCTCTATAAGTAGGATCTATAGCAATCCACTCATTATACCATTTAATTGCTTCATCATATTCTTCTTGTACGAAATAACAATCTCCAAGATGTCCAAAACAATCAAGTTTAATGTTATTCTTTTCAGGAGTATTAATATCTTCATATTTAAGAGTAGCGAGATATTGTTTAATAGCATTTTTGATATCATCTCTTAAAATGTATTCTCTAGCAAGAAGAGAACTTACATGAGAATCTGTAGGATTTTCTTTAACTGCTAATTTCAATAAATCAAGATAAGAACTTCTAGGTTTAGTCGTATCAGGAAAATGATGAAGATAAATAGCTTCTCCAGCATCTAAAATAGATTCTTCAGAATCAGAATCATCTTTTACAAGAACTTCATGTACAGGAAATTTCCAATGATATCCTTTCGTATGAATTTTATCATACGTAAATACATCAGTAGGTTCTCCATCTAGATTATGAGACCATGCATATGTATAATGACATCTTGTATCAGTATCTTCCCAATTATCTCTAAGAACTTGACACCATCCAGTTTCAAATAGCTCATCAAAATCTGTACATACAAAGATTTCTGCATCATCAGGAATCAATTTCATAGATTCATTACGAGCAACATCGAATCTCCAAGGATTAATTATTTTTTGCTCTACTCTAGTTACTCTAGGATCTTTTTTAAGTAGTTCAAATGTACCATCTGTAGAGCCTGTATCCAATACAACAATATAGTCTGCTTCAGACATATTATCTAGCCACTGAGAAATAAATTTAGACTCATTTTTACAAATAGCATATACACAAACCTTTTTATCTGTCATCTTTAATTTCTCCTTCTTCTGCAATTAAATTACTAGTTAATTCTTTACCACAGCAAATACATAGACATTGTACATATCCTCTTGAATTCAAGATTACCTGTATAGCTTTATTAAAAGGAATTTCTGTAACTACACCACAATCATCACATTTAAAAGCTACCACTTTCATATTATTACTCCTTATCTGGAATATCAATGAATTTATCTTTACCACTTATACAAGTTTTACCACAATAAGGACAAGCGGCTTTCCATCCATGCATGTCTGCAATTGCTTTAAAATATTCTTTTCCAAATTCAGGAAATTCAACTTCAAAATTTTCATTACAATCTTCACAATAGAATGAAAGAACTCTCTTCATAATATTTTCCTCCTAATTAAAACAAAGGGGAAGGAGCAGAGAGCTCCTTCCCCACTTTTATTTAGAAGTCTTGATATTGATAATTGATTATCAATAGTTGTTACCGCTAACAGAAACACTATGAGTATGTTGTGCAATGCTATGAGTATGAGCAGTCGGCTTAGTATAGGTATGGTTATGTGCAGCAACAGCCAGATCATAAGTAAAGGTGTTAGTGGTCGGAGTAATAGTATGGGTATGAGCCTGAGGTGCAGTGTAGCTATGGCTATGAGCAGCAATAGTGACACTATGAGTATGACCGCCTGCAGCGGTAGAAGTAATAGTTGCAGCACCAGCAGTAGACAGAGTAGCACCAGTAACATAAGTGATCGGAGTAGTAGGTGCAGAAGAGGTAACACTATGAGTATGTGCACCTGCAGCACCAGTATTAACAGTAGCGGCACCTGCAGCACCTGTAGAAGCACCGGTAACATAGGTAATAGTTGCCTTTGTTGGAGTAATACCATGAGTATGACCGCCTGCAGAACCTGTAGCGGAAACACCGGTAACAACAGTCATAGTTCCAAGTGTCAGAACACCATCTGCAACACTAGCAGGAGAAGCTGCAGAACCAGTAGACGGGGAGATGCTATGAGTATGACCACCAGCAGCAGCGGTAGCAGTAACACCAGTAACAACAGAAGTGGAACCAGTAGTTACATTTACAGTATGGCTATGAGCAGCAATAGTAACACTATGAGTATGATTGCCTGCGGAACCAGTAGCAGCACCAACGCTAGTAATCGGTGTAATGGTAGCAGTAGCTACATTTACGGTATGGCTATGAGCAGCAATAGTGACACTATGAGTATGACCGCCTGCAGAGGTAGTATTGATAGTAGCAGCACCAGCAGCACCGGTATTAGCTGCAACACCAGCGCCAGCAGAACCGGTAGCAGAAGGTGCACCTGCAGTATCAGTAATAGTGATAGTGGCAGCAATCGCACCAGCAGCACCGGTATTAGATGCAGCACCTGCACCAGCAGAACCAGTAGATGTTGCACCAGCAGTAGCTGCAGTGCCAGACAGAGCAATACTCTTCTTCTTAGCATAGTTGCTCAGGTCAGTCTCAGTAGTACCAATCTTTTCCCAGATGAAACGGGTAGTAACATCTTTGCCAGTACCCTTATCAACGGTGATAAACTCGACATAAGAGCCAGACATAGCACCATCGCCAGCTACCATGAAGATCTTGCCCATGGTACCAGCAGCAGCTGTAGTAACAGGTGATCCAACACCACCATCTGCGGCTGCTTCCTTACGAGCAGAATCAGTAACTAGCTGAACACCAGCATTGATTAGAGAAGTAATATCGGACCAAGTCTTACCATTTCCAGAGGCATCTTGAATATACTTAGCGTTAATATCATAAGATACGCCTTCGACTTTAATCTGTTTAATATCAGCCATTATAAATATCCTCCTATTGATATTATATAGCATATAATATTACTACTAGTAGTAATATTATATGCTACTAGCATTTTATTATTTACTAAAATGTTTTACAAAGCACTATGATTATTAATATCTTTAATTAGATAATAATATATGCCTCACCTCGTGAGAGATGAGGCATATATTAACTAATTACACAGCAGGCATCCAAATAAAACTGTTAAAATTACTTGACAGTGACAGTAGCAGTCTTCTTGGAAACGACAGGGGTAACAGTAGTGGTCTCCACAGTGATGGTACCATTCGGAGCCTGAGCATCCTCGGTAGTAGCAACAGTGGGAGTAACAGTCTTCTTCGTACCAGCAAAGGTAGCAGAGAAGACAGGCTGAGTGACAGTAGCAGCAGTGGTCTCGGTAGCAACGGTAGCACCAAGAACAGCACCGGTACCAGTAAACGTAGCCTCACCATTGTATGCTGCCTTAGCAACAGCACCAGTTGCAGTAGCAACTGCAGAAGTGCCGAAGGTGGGCAGAGAACCAGACAGCTTCGGAGCAGTATAGGTAACAGCACCAGCAGCGGTGACAGCAGCAGCATAGAATGCAGCATCAGATGTAGCGGTAGTGTAATCCAGGCTCAGAGACTCATCCTCTGCATTAACACTGAACTTAACACCCTTCTGAACGAAAGATGCAGTGGCATCAGCAGCCTTCTCGACCTTACCATCAGTCATAGAGTAAGCAGTGCCAGCATCGGTAACAGTTGCAACATCAGTGGTCTTCAGCTCAACACTAGCAGTCAGAGCAGGCAGTGCAACCTTACCAGCAGGAGTATAGTTTGCAGTATGAGTCTCATCAGCAGCAGTAGCAGCGATGGTAACACCAGAAGTCTTCTCATAAGTAGCAGCTGCATCAGTAGTCTGATCAACAGTAACACTACCTACTGCGGTAACATCCATAGCAGAATAGGTCTTAGGAACTGCAACAGTAGTACCTGCCAGAGTATACTCGCCAGACTTAGCAACAGTCAGGTCATCGACCTTATCAAAGACCTCAACAGTACCAGAAGCGGTATCCTTATGAGACAGAGCCTTCAGATTCAGAGCAGTGGGGCCTTCCAGCTCCTCAGCAGTGATATTATCCTGCAGATCAATACCAGCAATGGTAGTGGTCTTTGCAACATAAGTAGCAGCTGCAGTAGCAACGGTCAGGTGAGTAGTCTGGTCACCCAGCTCCTCCCAAGCAGTGCCATTATAGATATATTCCTTAGAGTTATCCTTCAGAACAACAACGTCACCAGCCTTGGGGTCGGTAACAGCAGCAGTAATTGCCTCCAGATCGGTCTGGTCCTCAGTACGAGCAATAACACCACGGAAGTGCATAGCACCTTCCAGAGATGCAACCTTCTCCTTAACGTACTTAGCAACTGCACCCTCAGTAGGCAGAGCAACGCCATCTTCGGTCAACTCAACAGCGACGTCCTTATAGACAGCATCGTGGAAGCCTTCAACAATCTTACGCAGGTCAGCATCCTTAACGAAATAGACTTCAGCACCGACTGTAATCTTCTTCAGGGTGTTGGTATTATCATAAGTAGTCTTAATAACAGCCATAATAGTAAATCTCCTTTAATGTTTTTGTAGTAGATAAATGAGATTTTATAAAAAATTACAATAACTTAAGAAACGGTAAATCCATCTTTAAAGATAATAGATTCATCTTCTCCCTTAGAAATTGTAAACTTTTTATTTAGTTCATCGGTAATAGACTTCTGATTCATAGTACCATCAGTCTGATCACCAGGAGCTCCATATAGTTTCATTACACCAGGAGTAATAGAAGTTGCTAACGGAGCTTTATTAATTTGTTCGAATTTTTTCTCAGTTGTATTATACTCATATACAAAAGTACTGGGGATATCGATATAAAGTTTATAGTCGTATCCTACAATAGACTCTTTGTAATCGGTAGAAGTATAAAATTTTCCATCATGAAAATATCCGCGAGAAATAATTCCACCATTAGTGAAATTAATCTTACTCTGAGGAATAATACCATCTGCAAAAGAATTAAAATCAATTGTTACGGTACCATCATCGTCATTCTTAAGCCCTGTACCAAGCTTAATAACACCATATTTATCAGCAAGAGCTTTTGGAATATCTACAACCGATTCATTGATAGGAAGAGTTTCTCCATCAATAGTAATGGCATCAATTTTCGCAGAATTTACAAGTGTAAATTTGCCAGTATCTGTAGCTCCGATTTCTTCTTGTGTTCTATTTTTATCATAAAGGTAGAGAAGTCCATTTTCTTTACAAACCGTAAAATACTTCTCAGGCATCATGTTGTCTTTGATGTCACGCATTTCTTTCTTTGTCATCAAAAGACGTGCATCAATAGGATCTCTAGCAGATAGTTTGAAACCTTGAATAACATTAATCATTTAAATTACTCCTCCTTTCTTAAAAATCATTCATCAGTAAATAGGAATTTAACCTTAAATCTGGAAACTGTGACAGTATCATTAGTATACCAGATATAATAAGCAATATCAGTATCAGGATTTGTATATGTAGCCACTGACCATCCATCAATTTGTTCAAATCCGTTAGGATCCTTAATAGACAGAAGTTCACCAATACTCTGCTTATATGCAAATGCAAGATGCTTATCATCTGCAGTATATCTAAAGAATACACCATCCTTCAAAAGTACAGTATCCTCGATAGGTTGACTCGTAAAACCTTCAAGATTGGTAGGAACAGCAGCAGGGGTTCCAAAATAAACAAATTTACTAGCCGGAGGTGCAGGAGGAGCAATAGACATCTTCAGAAAGTCTGTAAATGATGTTCCTGCAGGGATCACTGTTCCAACTTCAAGAGCACCAAAGGCCTTAGTAACAGTAATCTCTTCTGTTGTTTCATCAGCAGCAGATGCACTAATCACATTGCCTTTAATAGTTATATTATCTCCAGCCTGAAGTTTTTCTTGCTTACCGCCAAGAGAAGTGTTAATATTGGTTATTTCCTGATTAATAGTACCAATCTTCTCATTAACAACTTTCTCAACAACAGGGTTGATTAGTTCAGCAGTATGCTCTTCAAGATATTCTTGAATCTGAGTAGATGCCATGCCATTAATGAAGGTAGCAATATCTACAGGGTAAGAAATAGATAGCCAAGCATTCTTATCATCCAACTTAATTTCAGTTTCTCTATCATAAGTATGGAGTTTCTTATACTGACTCTGAGTTCTCTTATCAAAAGGCTCAAATTCACCAAGAGTAGTAAACTGAACTTCTGCACCAAGATCAAGCTCACCAGTAGAAGATATCCAATCACCTAGAATAGTTTCACCATTATAGGAATCAATATGCTCAACTCTACGGAAAACACCGATCTCTCCATCACGTTCCATGATACAGTCGGTGACAAACTTATTACCCTTGATTGTAAGATTAGGCTTAGCAGCCTCTGTCTTAGTGGGAACAGCACGAAGAGTAACAGCATCTGCAAAAATTAGAGATTGATCTTCAATCTCAGAAGGAGAAGAAATATCAATTTTCTTCAGCTTAACACTCTTAAAGGTCTTAGTGTCTGTATAGCCAAAGATTCTCAGATCAATAGGTCCAATAACAGTATTCAGAAGGTCAGGATTTTGACCCATGAAGAAATTGGTAACATTAATGCTACCATCGCACATTTGCTTAGCAAAGTCTTCTTCAGTTCCAGTAAATCCATAATCTACAGCATATTCATATGCAGATTTACCGTCATTGCCAGGATCTCCCTTTGCACCAGGCTTACCAGGATCTCCCTTTGCACCAACAGTCATAGGACCAAGATATTGATATCCAGTAATAGTCGTGTTAGAATTAACCACGATATTCTTACCACAGCCACAATTACAGACACTTGTAGTAGTATCACTAGTTCTGATATATAGTGTAGCACAAGGAGTTCCTAGAACAGCAACAAACTTTCCGCGAGGAACAGTATTCTTCTTTCTTTCTGCTTCTTCGATAGAATCAAAGACACAGTAGATTTCAAATTCACCAGGATCTCCCTTATCACCCTTAAGGCTCTCTAGCCATTCAGTCTCAGTTCCCTGATATCCCATAGCAACTGCACATTCATATGCAGACATACCCTGAGATCCAGTAGCAGCATTCCAAATAAGCCCATCAAGGCTATACTGAAAAACACCAGCTTCATTTTCTCTAATCAATCTAATACACTGATCTTCATTATCGACACTACAGACAGGATTACTAATAGTATCAGAAGTAGAGATAATATCAATGTCAAGCACATCACTAGGCTGAATATATACTACCTTGCCCGCATATTCTGCAGATCCATCAACCTGCATATATGCATTAGAACCAAAAGCACCGAGAGAGGAATTATAATTAACACCAATCTTAGATACCATACCAGTGATAGAATTAATTACACCATTCTGTTTATAGGAGCAATCAATTTTATCACCAGACTTTACGATAATAGACTTAGACATTCCTGTATCGTAGGTCAGAGAAAACCTAAGATTAGGAAGAATGGTATATTTACTATCAAGAAGCATGGCCTTCAACCAATCCTTTCTTTAAATAATTATTATAAAGTTTACGTGCAAATGCCGATAGGACCCTGTAATCCTATCGGCACTGCATCATTTTAAAAAGGAGTAAACAAACGATGAAAACGAACGACTACAACCCAACAAAACCCACTAGCTGAGAGAAATAGATTTTTGGAGGTACAACTTCTCATGGCGAAAGAAACTGTGTATTTCGGTCAGCTATTACTTTAATGTTACATTTCTTTCAAGTAGATTGTTGATGCATTCACGAATATTTGCAACAAAAGTATCGTAGAATTCTTTATCTTTTCCAGTGATAGTAGCGTATCCTTTACCTCTAGGATTAATACGATCAATGACGATAATATTACGAATGAAATAATACATGAAGGTATGATCTGCAATATCATTAGCATTCATATTTGCACAATATTTACAGAATGCAAGACAAACAGACATTGCCTGATCTCTAGTATATTCATTCATATGACGAATAATAATATCAGGACAAGCTCTGATATCATTAATCACAATATCATTATGCTCATACTTAAAATTGAAATTATCAAAAACTCTGCTAGGCTTCTTAATTTCAATAGGCTTAATTCTACAATGCTTACAGAATTCTTTAAAATCAGTAAGATCAAAAGCTTTATCAATATTTGCTTTAATCGTTTCAAGCTTCTCTACATTTGCTGTATTTCCAGCTTTCTTAGAAGCTTCAATTGCAATATCGATCTGCTTTTTACGTTCGATATCAAAACCGAGCATCATGTTACCAATCTCAGTTCCCATCTCTTTATTGATCTTATCAATTTCTTTATCATAACTTGCAAGAACTGTATCAAGATCAACAGCTTTAGAAGTATAAGCATTATATTCTTCAACAAGTTCATCGATGATCATCTTAGCAACCTGATTTCTGTGCTTAATCATATTCTTAGGCACATTCTCAGTATTTGCATTCAGCATAATCTTATTAACAGATTGCTGCATAATTGTAGGCATCTCAGAATAATAATCTACACTATCATTCAAAATTCGATGAGCTACAAGCTTAGCAACCTTATCTGTATCGCTACTAGAGGCTTTAAACTTATTATTCAAAAATGCCTTGATATCTGCATCGAGATCACCAATAGCTTTTTCTGCAGGATCTACAAAAGCATTGCTTAGAGCTTCAATGACTTTCTGCTGAGTTTCTTCATCTACTTCATCTTCTGTAGGAGTAATATTACCAGTCTTAGGATCATATACTCCCATAACTTTCTTACTTTCTACATTACTAGGAGGAGTAGTTTCTGTTTCTGTAGAATAGTTTACAACATTTGTAGGTGCATTGTCAATGATATCTTTTGCTTCATTGATAGCTTCTGCAACTGTATCAGGAGTAGCATTAATCAGAGTATCATAGGCCTTGTCGATAGTGTTTTCAGACATAAAAGTATTCTCCTTATTATTAATCATTTTCAATATCTCTACCAATTTCCTGAAGAGCAAGCTTAACATAAGTAATCATGTCAGCAGCATCAGGAGATCTCAAAACAAAATTCTGATAATAATTCTTAAAGAAATATCCAGTAGGATCAGAAACAATACTTGCCACATAAGCAGGTAGATTAGGAATATTTCCATATACTGTGAACAAAATAGTTTCTAGACTAATATTGAAAGAATCCATCTGAGAGATGATATAATCAATATTGCAATGAATTGCAGCAATAGTAGAATTTTTAAATAGCTTCTTAGAATATCCAAAGACAATATCATTATCTTTTCTCATTTGAGGAAGATTAAAGGCTTCGCTAATAGACTTTCTTTCTTGAATAAGATGCATTGCATAAAAAGTTTTAAGATGTTCAGTAAAATTAGATACAAAGAAATCATAAAGCCAATATGCAGCAGAATAATAATCAGTATCATCATGAGGATTAAACTGAAGATTATAAAAATTGCAGATAACGTTGATAATGTTTGTATAAGTTCTATTTCTTGTATTTAGAATATCATCTGTATTAGATGAGAAACCATCTGTAAGATGTCTAAATGTAGCTTCATATGCAGAAATGACATTTGGATTTGCAGATTGATAAGCATTAAATCTATTCTTTAAAGAATCATTTACTACATCAAGAATATAGTCATCATTAAACTGCCCCAGAATACCTGCTAGCTGATTGTCAATATTAACATTAGTTACTGCAGGATTATACTGAAAAGGCGAACCATTAAATTCAACAGCCATAATTTACTCCTTCTTATATTTTATAATATAAATTTAAATAAAGCATGAAAATGCTTTATTCTAAATTATTATCAGGTTACATAAAATTTTATATTTTAATTTAATGGATAAATTAAAAAGATATTATAAAAATGACATTAGAATATGGTATTTCTTTTGTCAAAAAATTAAACAGAAAGGATGTTTACAATGAAAAGTTTTTGCAGAGGCCATTATTTGAATGAAAATGTGAAGGTAATTGACAAATGTTTTTGTGTTGATTATCATTATAATTTCATTTCTAGAGTTCCTGCAAAGAAAGGCTATAAGCCTAAGAGAATCATGCGAGCTATCAATACAATGAAGATCTGTAATAAGAGATTCAAAGTTGTATATGATAGCATTGTGGACTGTGTCGATCTCAATATCCTCAAATTGTGTGATCCTAACAAAAAGTACATTATCTGGGTTATGAACAAAGGTTCTTATCCTACACATTCAGTTATTATCGAGGTCGAAGAAGCAAGAAGAATGGGATTACTATAAGAAAGGAAGTCTTAGAAATGAAAAAGAAAACGTATAAGAAGCATTACTCACAGCTATATAAGGGATCTTGTATAGTACAAACTGTGTGTAATAGCGATGAATGGCCTGCTCCTATCGATAGTTACAGTTTTGTAACTATCAAGAGATGCCGCAAGCGTTTTACTAAGAAATCAATCTTAAGATTGATTTCTGATAGGAAGGCTATCGATCAATTCCGTATTGATCAAAATGTAGAAACGGTTATTACTGTTGATCAAATGATCGATAGTAGTATTAAACACAACTATTTGTATAAAAACTGTAACAGATTCGGTATCCTTATTTTGGATGATGCATTTTTCATTAAATCATTAAAATAAAATGATTTAATGAAATTTATATATTTCAAGTAAATTAAGAAGGAAGGAATGTCTATAAGTACAACGTGTCCGCAGTAGGAAACTCGTTGAAAATAAGGAGATTAAAATGAATACTTACAAAGCACGTCACTCAATTCAGAAGCAGAATACTTCTATCAGAAGAAGAAAGAAGCATATCAATGTTGCTGTGATTGCAAGTAACCTTACAATTATTGTACTTACAACATGGCTCATGATGATCTGGTCTGTAATTGGACTTGTACATGTATATACAACAAGTGATATTCCGATGGATTTCTTAGATCCGTTGAGAATTGGTATGAATCATCGTACTGCTAGTGTAGTTACTCCTATCGCTACAAAGTCAAAGCAGCTTGTTGTTACAAATATCAATACTACTTTACCTACAGAAGAAAAAATGATTCTTCCAATGAATGAAGATGTAGAATTAGAACACGAAATAGATCTTGTTGCTGAACTAGTTGCTAGTTCTGAGAAGGCGCAAGATCAGCAGGTAGAAGAAGTAATTGTTGAGACTCAACCAGAACCTGAAGTACAGGCTGAATCGGTTGTTACTACATCATCTACAGAGTCCCCTAGTACTACTGAATCTATTGAAGAAGAAAATAGCTACTATGGATGGACAGAAGAAGATTATCAATATCTTCTAATGATAATCGTTGGTGAGTCTCAGAATTGTTCTCGGCAGGAACAAATGTATGTTGGTTCTGTCGTTTTAAATAGAGTGCATTCTAGCTGGTTTCCTAAGCAGAATACTATTAAACAAGTTGCTACTGCTAAAGGACAATATGCATGCATGTGGGATGGAAATGCATATAAAACTCCTACAGAAACTAATAAAGAAGTTGCAATGGAGTTATTGAAAAATGGATCTGTTCTGCCTGAGAATGTTGTGTTCCAGGCATTATTTAAGCAAGGTAATGGTGTTTATTGTAAAATCAATAAAACCTATTTCTGCTACAAATAATAAAAGAATAGTTTAAATAAAGAACCAGTAGAGAGAAATCTCTACTGGTTTATTTTTTTTTAATAATTCATTATTTCACTTGTATAGTATAAAAGTGATAAGAAGGATAAATATATTCCTTCTTAGAAAATATTTTTACATTTAAAGAGAAGTCTATAAGGAGGACTTTATTATGGTTAGCAGAAATACTTATAAGTTGGTTAAGGTTATCGGTAGCAGCGAGGAGATTATTACCAAGTCTCATTTCCCTATGTATCCTAAGATGCATATGGAAACTCTTCGGGACGAATTTATAAAACTGATCAATGACGGATGCTTGAAGGCATCCATTTTTATCCCTGAAGGTCAGGCTGGGTTCCGTCTGACTTATGCTAAGGGAACCCAGATCATCAATGTCTGGTACGATCTCCGTATGGAGACCAACTACGACATTAGGTAAAAATAAGGCCGGATGGGTGAAAGCCCATCCGGTTTTATTTTTTTTTTATTTTTCGTCTTCTATAGTTCCAAATTGATATAATGCGTCATAATCTACTTGATGATCATTATCTTCACTGTCAGAGGATTCTGCTTTTTCAATAGGATGCAAATTATCTCCTTCAGCATCTTCGCCATGTTTTGTATAATATAGAACTGCTTCTTGTTCTGCTTGCATTCCATAATGAATACCATCATAGATCATAGTAATATATTTATCATATAAAAGATCAGTAATTACAGTAGTTCCACTAATCTTTGAAACAGCTAATTCGATAGGATATGTAGATTCGTACATAGATACATATTTACTATCTAAATTTAGCCATCCATATCCTTCATTTTTAATTTTATCTTTTACTTTATTTGCAATATAATAATCTACAATATCATGGAATGTACTAAAGTCAGACATAGAGAGAATGATACCATTTCTAATCGTTTCTTCATTCTCACATTCTTCTCTTATAAATTTATATAGTTCTCCATTAGGACTTAAAATTGTCTTTTTATATTTATCAGATTCTCGTTTTGAAATATGCTGAAGAACACAGATAATGATAAATAGTACAATTAAAACCACCAATGCGAGAATTTTAAAACGGTTATCCAAACTCACAAGCATAATAATATTCCTCCTATATTATTAAGAAATTAAATAAATGTTTTTGTAATTTTGAAACCTTATAATTAATAATATAGAAAGGAGAGTAATTACAATGGTTGTTACTAATCCAGCAACACCAATTACTGTATATTATCAAGATTCTACAACCAATCAAAGCTTTATGAATATGTATTATTTTCTTAAAGCTCGTGGTATCAAGAATAATAAATTCTTTCTCTTGATATATGATGCAGGATTAATGGGTGTTGATCCAAGAGATCCAAATCTTCCACAACCAATGAAGATGCGTATTCTCAGAGAATGCATGGTTAATTATTGGTAAACAGAAATGCCCCTCATTATGGTGACATAGTGTTGAATGCTATTGAATTGCTGGGAAAGGCTAAAGCTCTCTTACCTACAATCAGGTGTCGAAAGACAGAAACAAGTAGAGAGATGGACCATGGTGAAATAAAAGCTTATTATATTCTCAATTTCTCATTGTAATAAGTCCTAAAGTCTATTGACAATGTTTAATCAGCTTCCTATACACAGCGAATATAAAATATAGTATAGGATCAACGACTATTCCTGAAATGGAAGTAGAACCTTAAAAGAGGCTCGAAGTGATAGCACATCTCTAAAGAGATGATGATATAGTCTGAACTTATGTAATACATAAGATTAACACACGTTAATATATAAAAAATAACGTAGATACGTTAATTTCGCGAGAGAAATTATTCGCATTCCAACAGAAGGTGGATCTGTTGGAGCTGGTAAAAGATTCGAATTAAGTCGTGGTAATCTAGCCATGGCTTATATGTTTGTATATAATATAAACCAATTTGTAGAATTCCCTCGACAGCATGGTAAAACTGTTAGTGCTCTATGTTGGTATCTATGGGTATTTAACTTTGGAGCTACTAATACTAGAATTATATTTGCTAATAAGAAACATGACGACTCTAAGAATAACCTTAGAACAATGAAAAATCTAAGAGCAGCATTGCCAGAATATCTGAGAATGGAAGCTCAATTAGATAGAGATGGAAAACAAATTAGAGTTCCTAATACTGCAGAAACATTACAGAATCCTATTAATAGAAATCTGATTACTACACTGCCTGGCGCTAGAACTCCTGCTCTAGCAGAAGGTGCAGGACGTGGTGCTACTGTTGCTATACAGTATTACGATGAGTTTGCTTTTCTACCTTATAACGATATCGTTTATACAGCCGCAATGCCTGCATTCTCTAAGGCATCTGAGAATGCTAAAGCTAATGGTTCTCCTTATGGAGTTCTAATTACTACTACTCCTGGAGATCTAACTACTAGAGAAGGTCAATTCGCTAATCATGTTAGATTGAATGGCACTGAGTGGAATGAAAGTTTCTATGATCTAAGTTATGATGAATTAAAAGCAGTTATTGATTCCAATAAGGATTCTAACTTTATGCATATCAGATATACATATCAAATGCTTGGTAATGGTACCGAGTATTTTGATCGTATGGTTAAGGATCTACAGAAAGACTGGACTAAGATTCGTCGTGAGGTTCTACTAGAATGGGCTAAGACTGCAGATAATAGTCCTTTCAATAGAGAAGATCTAGATATAATCGGTGCTCAAGTAAAACAAGAACCTAAGAGTATTTTGAGATTCGGTAAAGCTGGACAATTTATAATGAAGATTTGGGATACAGTACCTATCAATAGTATGTATCCTTTCATTATCGGCGTTGACGTTTCTTCTGGTATTCATAAAGACTCGTCTGCTATTACAGTTATTGATTCTCAAACTACTAAAGTTATTGCTACATTCAAATGCAACTATATCACAATGCCAGAATTGGCAGATATGATATATCAATTTACAACAACTTATGCAAAGAATGCTATTATCAATATAGAGAACAATGGTGGCTTCGGTTCATCTGTTCTACAGATGCTTATTAAAACTTCTATTAAGAAAAATCTTTATTATGAGATTAAAGATCGTATTGATGAAGAGCAATTTGATGGTGTGACAGTTAAACGTAGACCTAAAAAATGTAAAGTTTATGGTTCTACTTCTGGAAAGAATAAGCGTAATCAACTTATTGAATTACTTCATCAAAGAGTTCAGCATCATAGAGATAAATTTAATAGTAAAGATATTTATGATGAACTTTGTACAATGGTTGTTAAGCCTAATGGTAAAGTAGAACATGCAGATGATGCACATGATGACTTGGTGTTCTCTTATCTATGGGCTCTATATGTTTTCTATTATGGAGAAGATCTTGCTACAAGATTCCATATTATGAAAACTGAAATTTACACTGATGATCATTATGATGAAACTTCTTACAGTCTTGAAGAAGAATATGGTGAAGAAGGAGAAAAATTAGATCCTAGTGTATTTGCAGATGATACTGATGCAACTACACATATGGTAAATGATCAGCTAGAATATCTGAGTAAATCTAAGAGAATGAGTATGGAAGATTTCCATCTTTCTCAGATTAATGAAGATGAAGCTGCCCTTAGTAGAATTAAGAAAAGTTCTGTTGGTAGACAAGCTGTTGCTGATGCATATCATATTCCTAAAGATTATCTAGATAAACAAGAAGATGTTGGATATACTGACATTGGATCTGATCTAAATAAAATTTGGTATGGTGATAATGGATCTAGCCATAATAAAGATCCAAGACTAGTAGGAAATCTAAGTGATATATTTAATAGATTAAGTTAATTTTTAGAGGTAGAGAGAAATCTCTACCTCTTTTTCTTTTCAATTAGATATTATAATATTGAAAGATAAGATATATTCTTATCTAAAATTAAAATCAATGAGGTAAACTACAATGATTGTAAAAGTAGAATTTGACGGTGCAAAATATGTTGCTATTCATGAAGTTGGTATTGCTCCAGAAACTGGCCCAAATGCAATTAAATTTAAGAAAGCTGGTAGATGCAAGTTAATGATAAATGGAAATGAAGGAACTATACCTCATTTTCATATAAAAGGAGCAAATATTGACACAGCAATTTGTCTTCATACAAATAAATATTTTCCTCATGCTGGAAAGTATGAAGATAAACTAAGCAATGTCGATGAACAAATTTTGTATGATTGGTTTAGAAAGACTTCTTATAGATATCCTAGTCTTACAAACTATCAATATGCTTGCAAAGTTTGGAATGATTTGAATAGTGAAGGAAAAATAGACTTTATATCTATTCCAGATTATGCTCATATGGATGGTGATTATAATATGAATTATAAAAGAAGAGGTGTTATTGATGATTTTATCTGATACTTGCCTGTTAGACTTTATTGATTCCAAAGATTTGAGAGACTATTATAAAGTAAATAAAATTGATCTTCCATCTGATATGATTTATTTCATAATAGTAAGATCTTATAATAAATCTATATATGAAATAATGGATGGATTAAAAGTATTAAAGGAATTATTTAAAGATAGTAAGGATCCACATGATATTTATACTATCAATCAAATTAATTCTTTTATTTCTAAAACAAATATTTATTTGTCATATTTTAAGTCAAATAATAAGAAAGGAGAATATATTTATAGAGCAAATTTTGTTGAAACTAAATCTGACAGCAAATATGAAGAATTGTTTACATCTTATGATAATGCAATTGCATATATAAAATCAAACAGTAAACAATTTTCCAGAGATGATTGCCCACTTTTTAAAAGTATAAAAATCGAGAAACTGCATTTCACACCTATAAAGCATAAAATAGCAGATTCTGGAGAATCTAGTGTATATGCTACTGCATATATAGATCCTAAAACCTTTGAAATTCATAGTATATATTGTAGTAATACAGTATTGCATTTATCTTCTGAATATAGTGATAATCTATATATTGAAAAACCAATTGAAGATAGATATTATGAATTCCCTAGCCCTTTTAAACCTGGAGATATTGTAACTATAATTGGAGATTTCGCAAAAGATCCAGGATCTGATGAAGTGTTTTTTATATCTGACAGAATATCTAAAAAACATAGTATTCCTATTGAAGATTTAGAAGCAGGTGACGGTGGAGTTACTATAGATGAATATCATGATGGGCAAATATTATGGTATCATGTTCATGGATTATATCCTATGCAAATTGAATATGACACTAAAAAATATCATTATGATCCAATGAATAATAATCCTATCGAAAATGGTATTGCGCAATATCAAAAATTATTAAGACATGAAATATCTCCTATATTTGCTATTGAAACTATAATTCACATGTTTGCATCTATTCATGGAATTAACACGGATGCGATTATGTAAGTTTATAAAAAGAGAAAGGATGTTTATTATGTTGTATCGTTTTAATTATGATGAGGCAGTTGTTAGCTATCAAGTTGTTGAAGTTCATGGAGTCAAATGCTTATTCACTGAGCAGAGACTTCATCGGTTTCCAATCCCTGGATTCATCCATCTTTATGATCTTCGTCATGGAGATAATCCTGGTCGTCCTAAGACTGTTGAGAACTCTGTAGTCGTTAACTTCTTTGGAACAATTTTAACAGATCATGTTTTCAATCTTGATCATACTAAGGATGAAGATCCTAAGGATAAATATCTTCCTCTTAATAGAAACTCTTTTAAATTCTGTTATGAAGATGATGTTTGCGGATCTGATGTACTTGATTGGTTAAAAAATAATAGTTCTGAAAAAGACTATGAATAAATAAAAAGGCCCGGTAGGATTACTCCTACCGGGCTTTATTTTTTTGCATTACCAATCAAGATTTTATATATACTATATTATTGTATCTACAATTTCTAGGATCACCATCTATATTAGAGGCATGATAACCCCTCTCTAAATAACTATTCGCGTTAGCAATATAGCTACAAGCCATCAAGTCTTTAATATAGAATGGCTCTAATCTCCATTTTCCATCTATTATACATGAAAGATTTACAAATGGAATATTATTCTTAAAAGCCCAGGCAATATAAATATCATTAATTGTAGAATATACTTGTCCAGTTTTGGTAATACAATATAGATTAGGAAGAATGCTAGGATATGAGAGAGTCTTAGCATCTTCTGTACTATCTGTTTTTCGATATCCTCTTATTGTAATTCGGTTTTGTGTTAGATCATAGTAGTCATCTTTATTGATTGAGAATTCCATAAAGAACTCCTATCTTCAGATGTTACTTATATCCAAATGCTTTCATAGTATCGATTTCTGTCAATTGAACTGTAGAATCATGGAATGCCTTCATAGACTTATTCTTATAAATAGAGAAAACTTGCATAAGAGTAAGTCCAACATTCTTAATTCCAAGCTTCTTATAGAAGTTACCAGCACATGCATTACAGGGTTTTTCATGAGGACATAGATAAGCCATACGCATCTTAACTTTCTTACCAATGAACTTATCACGGTTCTGTGAATTAAGTTCAATTAGCTTACCATTACTTCCTATAATATTGTTATACATATACTGATTTACATTCTTAGGAGTCAGTTCAACTTCAATATGTCTATCAGTATGACAATCAGTTCCATCTTCATCAAGTACTAAGTCTTGATATGCCATAGTAGTAAGGTTCTCTAGATATCCACCACCCTCAGTTTTCTTACCACGAGAGTATGCACCTTCAATACCAGAATTAGAATATAGAGAGTATTCTTCTCTTTTAATTCCTTCCATGTAGTTAGAAGTAGCAATACGGAACTCTTGTTTAGAATCAGGGTTAGGATCTCTAGTAGCACCTTTCCAGATAAACATATTCTTGAAGTTATTGTTGATATTAGATCTTGCTCCAGAAACGAAAGAATCCATTGCAGGATCATCTTTCAAAAGTTCCTTTGCATAAGCAATAAGCTCATCCTCAATTTGTTTTGCAACAACAGTATCTCCTGCTTCAAGCTCTTTTTTATGTTGCTTAATAAGCTCATTCTTTTTCTTATCTATTTGAACACTGCAAGTCAACAATTCTTCTGTATAGTTAGGTGCAAGCACTGTAACAAACTGCATTGTGAACTGAGTTTTCATTAGATAATTCTTAAGAGTTTGAACAGAAATACGATCTTCCATAAGTGCATATGAAAGATCCTGATTCATATCTTCTAGTTGATCACCATTGATAGTCTTATTGATATATCCAAATAGATCAAATAGTTCACTTTCAATAAACCATTTATTGAATATCCAAATTCCTACAGTGGTGATAAAACTATTTTTATTTTTATGACCTTCAGGACCATAATATCCAGGAGGTACTTCTAGAATATCATAAGGATGGCATTTAGCACTTCCGTTATAATTTCCAAATAGATCAAAAATAAAAGAAGATGTGATTTCTTTTTCTTTAATATTGAGAAGCTCTTGCTTAAGAGTAGGATCTTTGATTACTTTAGATTCTCTCTTGTTACTAGCCATATTTAGCCTCCATTAGAAGTAAATATGATAAGTAATATCAATACCTTTAGTAAGGTCAATCAGCGGCTCATTGGGGATATTCAGCTGAGTTATAGGAATAATATCCTGATACCAACGATATCCACCTTTCTCGTTATACCATGCAGTTACTAGGGAGATACTATTAATCTTAGCATCATTGATAGAAGATGTAGCTCTGAAATAATCACGGAAATCATCCTTAGTAATTCTCAGGTTCATCTCAACATAAGTTTCTGCATCGGTTTCATTTTGAGAATCATATAGATTTTCATCAATGATGGTACCATCGACAAAACGCATGTACATCTTAGGGTCAGACTCGAAAGCCTTAAAATAATATGCAATACGATCACCGTCTCTAGTAACCTGACGGCCAAAGTACTTCTGACGAAGTTCATCACTCAGATCATTTTGAGTAAGCTGATAACGGAAAGGAACAATGCCACTGAGAGTATTATTAGGATCCGTAGGATTTGTATGCTCTTGTTGAGAATCAACAGGAATTCTCTTAGTATAACGAACAGGGAATACTTGAGAATTCTCAGTACCACATCCATTAGTGCCACAGCAGAATAGACAAATCTTAGGAATATTACCAGGAGTTGCTCCATTTAGAGAATTCTCTAGTTCTAGAGATTCGTTATAAGTAGGCAGATGAACTAGCTCAGGAAGATTGAAACACTTTTCTGCAACGAACTGAGAGCCAGCAATGACAACTCTATTATGTGTTGTCAGAAGAACCTCACCAGTATCGATACTCTTAAAGATTACTTCACCACGAAGAAACGACTTATGAATATTTGCTTCATCACGATTCTGCTGAGAATCGAAAAATGTCAAATGCTTATCAGACATGTTTCTAAAACCTCCATTTTAGTTAATTATTTGAATGTTCCGGAAATCCACTATTACGTATCGAACTTATGAGCAGGGAATTCTTGAGTGCTAATAGAATAATATGTATCAAGCAGATTATACTTTTCTTTTCTACTTATAGATCCTTTAATACTTTGTCTCTTATCATATGTATTTAATACAGAATAGAAATCATAAGTATCAGATCTTATATAGTCATCTTGATATCTCATTCTACTCTCATATTTGACATCTACTAGCAGAATAGCAAGATCAATTAGCCAATCATTATAATAGTCATCAAAGTCTTCAGAATAAGCAGTTGAAATAGATTCTAGAATATTTACATGCTCATTATATACAAGATCAACTATCATGTGCACAATAGCATCTACAGCATAATCATCAATCTCTTCAATATAATGATCAACAAATTCTTCAGAATTTAATACCAGAGTAGAATATCTATCCACATAATCTCTAATAATCTTTTCTGTCTGCTTATAATTATCGGAGTTATAATACTCATTATAATTTTTGGTAAGCCAAGTAGTAATATCAAACCATACTTTATCGATCAATCTACACTTCTCTTTAGGAGATAGTTTAGATGTCATATTATTAATAGCATCTTCTATCTTAATGATCTCACTCTTATCGAATAGATACTTAAGAAGAATATGATCAATAATTTGAACATAATTTTCAAAATTATCATCTATTGTATAGATGATAGATGAATCATGAGTAAAGATCTTAAAAGACTTAAAGAAATCAATAACCTCTGTTACATATCGCTTGATGAAATCGATAGAAATAGAAGGTAATCCAGAGAATACTGTATCTAGTTTAAGATCATCTTTCTCATCTATATAGTCTTTTAGATAAGATACAATTGCTTGTATAGCATTAACACAAGCTTCTTGTCTAGTATCAGTACTATTCATATTAGCAATTGCAGTCAAGAAAGCATATATAGATCCATCTTTATGCGCTAGATATTCTCTATATGTATAAGCCATTTTTGCTGTTCCGACTTTTTCTAGATCATCATTCTTTTTGATATATACATCAAGATTATGATCTTCAGAAAATGTATTAGGAACTACAAAACATAGATCTTTATCTTCTATAGATTCAACTAGCCATTTCCAGTCACGAGTAAAATCATCTGGATTATGATATTTGTTTTTCTCAGGAAGTACAATGAATTTACTATGATATCCATTACTCTTATATTGATCTACAATATTATTCTCTCCAATTAAGAAATACTCCATATTGAGATTTGTAGTCAATAGAGATTTATAAAGATATCTATATGCATCGTATATTTCCTTAGAAGGAGGATTTCTCATTACTTCTGTAATATGCTTATAAATATCTTTATTTGTAAAATAAATATCTTCTAGCTCTTTAAAAGTCATAATAGAATGATCGTCAGGAACTTTATATGTATCAACATGCAGATCCTTTAGAGTCAATCCTCTATGATTTTCCTCTAGCCAATTAGCTATTTTAGATAGATCTGCTTCCATATTGAATCCAAGAATCTGTGCGCATTTAGTTCTTGTATCAATAATAGTATCTTCTACTCCATAATAGATATAGCTCAAAGCATATAGAGCAATAATAATATCCACTAATTCAAATCTCTTTGTTGTGGAAATAGTGGGTATATTCACTTTCAAAGCAGACTTATCAATATCATTATACATCAAAATATTCATGAAGTAAGATATTGTAAAATTATGCTTTGCTAGATCTATAACAGCTTCGATAGAATAATATTTAGATCTTAATACAGTAAAATCAAGATCTTTAATATTTTGCTTAATCTCCTGATACTGTTTATCGCCAATCCAATATGCATCAGAATCCGTTACAGAATCATAAGTTTCTACACTAGAATCTTTTCTGATATAATTATCATAATTATCTAGCAATGGAACTTTGATAAACTTTAAGTCATAATTCGTATCATTATCATCCACAATTGATGTATTACCCATTGAATCTGTTTTAGATTTCTTCTCATCAAAATAATCCAAATTATCTTTTGAATTCAAATTTCTATCTTTCATAATATAATATCTAAAGACTTCAATGTCTTCAATACCGAAGATAGAGATGATGTCTACTATACATTTATCAGTAGATTTAAATTTAATAAGTTTATTTAGATTTTTAACTAGAGAAACCTGATATTTCAATGGGATATCTTTAAAGTATTTAACTCCATTAGATTCGAAAATATATTTGCAAGTACGAGTATCAAATATATCTCGTCTAATAATATATTCAGGAAGTTCAACAATTAGATCAATAATAGTTTGAATAACAAGAAAGATCATCATGAAGTTATCATAATAATCAGATCTATATTTATAAGCTTCTTGATACATTGTATAGAGAAGATACATTCTATTTGCTTCAAATAGATCTTTAAATCTAGTTTGTACTTCTTCGGCATCAGATTTAGGGCAATAAAGAAGAGCAAATTTCTCTGCTACTCTAGCATTATAATAATCTACTTCTCTGTCTCCAATATACATAATATATTGAACATCATGCTTAGTAAGATTCCAAGATGCTAGTGTATTAGTATCTTCATAAATATTTTCACATGTTCCATTCTCATAAATAAGATTCTTATTTGATATACTAAGTTCACTAATCGGAACATAATCGGAGACCACAACTTGGTCTCCATTTTCATCATATTCAATATCTTCTTTATAATAAGGAGATACATGAGAAATATTTGTAGGTTTTATAGGATCAATATATTTAGTATCTATCCATAATCCTTTCCAAACACCTGTTTCATCATAAGCAGGTTGACCATGAAGCATTCTATAATAGTTATTCTTTTCTTCATATGTTTCATTGAAGATTTCAATAGCCATTTTTAGAAGTGCATCTCTATCTCTTTTTGGAATAAGATCATTATCTTTAGCATATGCTTTTGCTTGAGCTTTTGGATAGAATTTGCCTAGAGTATCTTCATCGTAATAGAAATTACTAAAAGCAATAGTATTATTACCAATTGCTACTAGAATATCTCCATTTATTAGAGATTCTTTTGTTTCACATTTATCTGCTAAATCCGAATCTTTTACTATAACACCAGTTGCAATTTGCCTAGCATTATAGACAATTTCATCCAACAAAGGATTTTCTGAAAATACTTTATTGGACAAGGATACTTTTTCCATGCTCATATCCTCCAATCGTCATTAATAATTACATATATGTCAACTATCTCATCCTCCACATTTTAGTAATTTAGGAGGTATTTTATTATGAGTGCAGATATTATTCCATACGATAATGATACCAAAATAGCTGACAGTAGCAATATAAATATATATTTAGCACAAGAGTATATCAATACTCAGGATCCTATTCCTACTATATATTTTCCAAGATGTGAATACCCTTTAATGTTTTATCAAACAAGAGACACTCTTGCTGATATTGATAAATATAAGAATTTTATTGATAATTGTATTCATAGATTTAGAAAGTCAAGAACATATAAATCTTATAAATCATACTTAATGAGTATGGGGCTTGATAGATGTCAGGTTATCGGTAATATACAAGATGGAATGGCAAATATAGAAATGCATCATAACTTTCTTACAATCTATGATATTACTATTCTAATTTCTCAGCATATATTAAATACAGTTGGTAGATGCACTACATTTGATATTATATCTCTTCTCATGCAAGAGCATAGAAATAATAATATTCCTATTGTAATGCTATCTGAAACTGTGCATCAACTTTATCATGATACTCTTGATTTTTATATTCCACTGTCTATGACATTTGGTAAATGGTGGGATCTACTAATCAAATACAGATATGGAATCACACTTGATATAGCTTACAAGGTAATAAAATACATACAGAATTGTCAGAGAAATAATGAATTAAATTCTGTTGATTTTTTTAAATTATCTGATGATATTAAGAATTGGGGAGAATATAATGAATACAGTTATTATAATAATTATTGTGGCAGCATTACTAATTATGGTAATGGGAACACTAACAATGCTAAGTTTGAGTTTAACACGCTTGTCGAAAACCCTTCTCAGGATCTCAGAAATCCATCAGGAATCGGACAAATTTACACTGCAGAGCAAATACTCAATTAAAGAATCTAGGGAAACAATGGAGTACCTAGTAAATCAAAAACTTGCTGAATGGCAAATTTATAATCTAAATCCAGAAACTGAAAATTATATGTCACAAGATAATATGATTGCTTGTGTTCAATATATCATAAGTGGCATTATTAGAGAAATGACCCCTGTACAAAAGAACATTCTATCTGTTGGATATCCAATGGATACAGATGAGCATATGATTGAATCTATTAAATCTAAAGCAAAATTTGCAGTATTGAATTATACTATAGATCAAAACACTCCTAAGGAACAAGGAGAAGCATTGAAGAATATTAATGCTTTTAATTTAAATTAATATTTTATTCATATAACAATTTATTACTCGGAAAGATTTATTGAGCAAAGTGGGTCTTTTCGATATATCTGATTAGTAGGCTCCATAAAAAGACCTCACAATCTTTATTTTTCTTTCAACCTCACAAACTGATAAGAAATTCTTACTAATCAGATATTCTATGCAGCTGTAGTTCAATTGGTAGAGCACCTGCCCTCCAAGCAGGTTGTTGCGAGTTCGAGACTCGTCAGCTGCTCCATGTTTCATCAAACTTGTTGCTTTCGTTTGACATCTTACCAGAGATGTACTTCATTCCTTTCTGTCTCACCTATTATTCCCAGCTCTTCAGTAGTCGCTACTGAAGCAGTAGGTCTTTGTAAGCGGGTGCCGTGACTTCGCTAGATTTAATGCGCCATCGCCAAGCGGTAAGGCAGGGGACTTTGACTCCCCCATCGTAGGTTCGACTCCTGCTGGCGCAAC
>ERZ1034984.21-NODE-21-length-162066-cov-26.544457_pt1 | contig 162066 bp, 126 predicted proteins | sample MGYA00520589_ERZ1034984 | MGnify/ENA primary metagenome ERZ1034984 (study PRJEB33766, sample SAMN09781790) | gut metagenome | biome: gut microbiome | host: Homo sapiens | place: Madagascar | study: EMG produced TPA metagenomics assembly of the PRJNA485056 data... | reverse complement strand
TGGAGGCTGAACTCTCCCCTGCCTTTTATACAGGCAAGGTTCAGTAAGGCTCGTATTCAAAGATATGCTTGCCTGTGATATGACGATTGTATTGTTGCCTGATCTCGCTTTGCGTATGTCGGCAGATAAATTCTTATCAGCCTCCATCAGGGTATCTTTCTATTACCCGGTCAGCATCTGGAGGTTCCGCGCGTGACCTCCGGCGGCAGCAGGCGCAGGGAGTGCCTGAAGCCTGCAAAAAAGCAGGCTTTGCGCCGACCGGAGCGGTGTGCCGCTCAGGTACCCGCTTGCCTGTCCACTGTAGAGCCTCCCCCCGGAGGGAAAGGCGTACCGCCTTTCCCGGATCTGAAGTATTCGGCACCGGCACCTTGCCGGTCGGGTTCCAAGGGCGAAGCGCCTTGGTCGCTCCAATAGGAGCGAAATCCCCGCTCTATCGGACGACGACAAAGCCGTATTTCACGGTCAGGGCGGGACGCTGCCCGTGTTCCCACGGACGCTTGCACTCGCCGATCACGTAGGCGAAACCCGGTGCAACGGCGCGAACCATCACCTCTTTGACGCCGGGGGCGCCGACCAACTGATTGTCCTCCTCCGGCATGATAAGGCGTTCGCCCACCAGTTCTACGGCGGAACCGGTCTGCTTCCTGTCTTTGTCGACCCGGAAAAACCAGGTATAACCGGTCGTCGGATTCGCTTTCAGCGAGATTTTCACATATTCGCCGACCCGGACCTGCACGGTCTGGTTGCTTTCACTGGCGCCGAGCGTCCTCGACGCCTCCGGCAACTGCTTCCACTCCTGTTCGCCGGTAGCGCATCCGGCCAGAGTCGCCATCACCGCGGCGATGCCGCAAATCAACCATTTATTCATATTGTTCTCCCTGTCTGCGTTTGCAGTAATATGAACCGCTTCCGCCGTTTTTTCAAGTCCGATTCCCCAAAGCCTCTCAGATTCCGGAAAGCATTCCCTCTTCGAGTTTCTGTTCCGGCTTCGGCAACAGCAGCCGGTCGCCGCGGGCCAGCTTCGAGGAGTAAATCATCGCCGTGTCGTCACTCCGGTTCAGCAGCAGTACCGGACGGCGGCGCACCTGCCCGGCGTCACTGATCCACACGAAATATCCGCCGGTTTCCGAATCGCGCCTGACCGCTGAACCGGGCACGATGAAACGATGCCCGCCATAGCCGGCCGACAGCACGATCTTCACCTTTTCACCGATCTGGAAGCGATGGCGCTTCTTCCGGTAAACCACGGTGTCTCCCGGTTTTACGGAATCCGGCACATCACCGGCCAGCACATCATGCTGGCGCAGGGCGCCTCCGCCTTTGATTCCCTCCAGCAGCACATTCCCATACTGGACGAGCATATCCAGCGGAGAGACCCGCACCTTCTCCAGCGTGGTGATATTCGGAATCGACCGGTTCGGGTCCGTTCCGCCCGCCCCCGCCAGCCGCCACACATACGCGCCGCCGTCGTCGTACCGGATTACGCTGCTTTCGATCCAGAAAGGGGCCAATTTCGCCTTTTCCGGCAGGATATGAACCACGCTCAACTGGTCGATCACCGGCAACGGCCTGCCGTCCGGCCCGATCACATCATCCGTCTCAAGCGGGTTGGCGGCGAAACACTCGATCTTGCCGGAAACCGGGCTGGTCCCCTGAAACCACGCCGGAACCGGCTCCGTCTGCCCCCGGGGATAAACCAGCACCCGGGTCATCTGGTTGAACAGCGGCAACGCCTCATCCGGCAGATGAATTTCGATCTTGATCGGATTGACCATGCTGATCTTCAGCACCGGGTCCCCGACATCGGCCGCGCCGCCTTCCGAACGGTAGATCTCCTCGACCACCGCATTGAACGGCGCCCGGATGAAACAGGCGTCCAGCACCTGCCGCGCCCGTTCCAGGTCCAGCCCCGCCTTCTCCTTGTCGATCAGGGCGGTGTTGTACAGCATCAGGGTCTCTTCATATTGCCGGGCGCTGACGGCGCTTTTTTCGGCCAGGTTCCGGTCGCGCCGGAAATTTTCCTCACGCTCTTTCAGCACCACTTCGGCCCGCTTGCACATCACTTCGGCGATCTTCACATCGCTGGTCGGGATGTCCGTATCCTGGCGCGCCAGCAGGTCGCCCTGCCGCACCACCTCCCCTTCCCGGTTCAACACCTCGCTGAATACATACTTTCCCACCGGGGCGATGTAGGTCAGCCGCCCCTTCCCCTCGAATGAAATCACCACGCTGCGCGCATGGCAGACGACGCCCTCCATTTCGAGTTTCAGGGTGTCCACCGGCTCCAGCGCCATCGATCCGGCGACCGGCTCCACCGTCTTCGGCTTGACGGCCGATTCCGCCGCCATCCCTCCGGCACACAGCAGCACGGCCGCACCGGCTGCAAAAACTCCGGGATATCTGCTCATACCTCTCCTCCTGCTCCTGAATTGCTCCTGAAAACAATATAGCATCTTGCCGCAGCAGGTCAAATCGGAAAAGCGCAAAATCATTGCATCCGGTTGCGTGCGTAAGTATAAAGGCACATCGCGGCCACCATCACCACCGCCATCAGGAACCGCCGGATCCACGCCTTGCGCCCCACGCGCGGCTCCAGCCGGTCGAAGCCATAATGTAACAGTACCGCACCGAGCGCCACGGAAATAATGCCCCGGCTCGCCTGAATGATGTTGCCGAACACCACGCCGATCAACCCGAAACAGACGTAGATGAAGATCATCGCCCCGTACCACGCGACCGAAAACGGCACCGCGTCGATCAGCAGCCGCCGGTGATCGTTTTTCAGCGCCAGCACCGGGAGCGTACAGAATCCGAGCAGCGCGTAGGAGAGCGCCACGATGCCGAGAGATTCGAGCATCACCGACTTGCCCGGCATCATTTTGATCATCCCGGTTTCCACGATATCGCAGGCCGAATAGCTGACCAGAGTCAGGGCCAGCCAGGCCAATCCTTTCAGCGACAGCCGTCCCCCGGTCAGGTTCATCCCCATCGCGGCGACCGCGCTCAGCACCACCGCGATCCATTGCAGGAAGTTCAAATTGCGCTGCTCGACCGCAATGAAAATCACCGCCAGCACCACGATTTTGAGTCCGAAAAGCGACGACAGCCGCGAGGCTTCGATTTCCCGCAGCGCCTGAAAGAAGCTGAACTGCCCGATGACGAATGCGAAAAACCACCCCGCCATCAATCCCCAGAACGCCCCGCTCCACGGGAAACGCACCACCGGCAGAATCAGCGGCAGCGTCAGAACACCCAGCGCCCCCATCGCCAGCTGCGAATAAAACAGCAGGTTCAGCCTGCTTTTGTGCTTGAGCATAAACGCGCGCGACAGCGCATAGGACCCCGACTGAAACAACGCGGAAAGCACCCCCGCGACAATACCGAAAATCATAATGAAACCATTGTTGAACAGACTGACGCGATCTTACTATAAATGTCCTCTAATACTATTTCGCTTCAGCGAAATAGTATAATATATCCCGTTTTTCTCCGCCGCCCAGTGCCGGAACAAAAAACGGCCCGGAATTTCCGGGCCGCATACGAAGGCGGGTCTTACAGCAGCCGGGCCGCGATGGCCGCCAATTCGCTGCGTTCGCTGCGCGCCAGCGTCACATGGCCGAAAAGGTTCTGCCCCTTCAAACGTTCGACCGTGTAGCTGAGGCCATTGCTGGAAGCGTCCAGATAGGGATTGTCGATCTGATGCGGATCGCCGGTCAGCACCATCTTGGTATCCTCGCCGCAGCGGCTGATGATGGTTTTGACCTCGTGCGGCGTCAGGTTCTGCGCCTCGTCGACGATCACGTACTGGCGCGGAATGCTCCGCCCCCGGATGTAGGTCAGCGCCTCCAGCTCCAGTTTCTTGGAGTTGATCAGCCCCTCCGCGGAGTGTCGGGACGAACTTTTCGCTTTCCGTTCCGCCTCTCCCCCCAGCAGGAAATCGAGGTTGTCGAAGATCGGCTGCATCCAGCTGGCCAGCTTGGAGCCTTTATCGCCCGGCAGATAGCCGATGTCGTTGCCCAGCGGGATGATCGGGCGCGACACCAGAATCCGGTCGTACAGCGTTTCGTTGATCACCTGCTGCATCGCCGCGGCCAGCGCCAGCAGCGTCTTGCCGGTGCCGGCGCCGCCGACCAGCGTGACCAGCCGGACTTCCGGGTCGAGCAGCAGATCCAGCGCCATGCGCTGCTCCTTGTTGCGGGGAGAGACGTTCCAGACGGTATCGGTCCGGTTGTGGTCCAGCAGCGTCAGCATCGCATTCGCCCGGCAGCGCGCCAGCGCGCTCTGCTTTTTCCCGCCGTTGTCGGCGTGAAGCACCGCAAATTCATTCGGCAACAGCTCGAAAGGTGCCGCCGGGAGTTCATGTTCGCGGTAGAGCTGATCCAGCTTCGCATGGGTAGTCTCCGCTTCGCGGAACCCGGTGTAGAGCGACGAGGAGTTCACCTTGCCGCGTTCAAAATCCATCACCCGCAGCCCCAGCGCATCCGCCTTGAGCCGGAGATTGATGTCCTTGCTGATGAAGACGACGATCTTCCCCTGCTGATGCAGGCCGTATGCGACCCGCAGAATCCGGTTGTCCGGGGAATCCAGCTGCAGTTCGCTGCCGAAAACCGAATTGACCTCGCGGGTCGACTGTTCGTCCTCCACTTCCGCCGCCGTCAGCACGAACAGCCGGCCGGCCAGCGCCGGATTGATGCTCTTGAGCGGCACTCCTTTTTTCAGCCGGCCGGTTTTGGGCAGCTCCAACTGCCGCAGCCGGTCGAGGTGGCGGATCACCTGCCGGGCGTTGCGCCCGAGTTCGTCGGAGTTCTTCTTGAACTTGTCCAGCTCCTCCACCACGGCCATCGGAATGACCACGTCATTGTCCTGAAACGACTCGATGCTCTGCGCGCTGTGCAGCAGCACATTGGTATCGAGCACAAATGTCTTAATCGCCATCTGCCGCCTCCGTCAAAGTAAAAAGGGGGAAATACGGAAATGCCCGCACTCCCCCTGATCAAAGTTCAATCGCTTTCCACGGACTTCACCGCAATTACGGCATTCCGTAGGAGTTGACGGTCGCGCCCGCCGGCAGGCCTGCCGGCCGCACGCCGGTGCCGGACGCCTGAATGGAACGCTCCGAGAAGAACGGCAGCAACATTGACTGGCTGGAGCTCTGCACCTGCACGTTCAACAGCCGGGTCGCCCCCTTCGCCTTCACTTCGCGGGTCAGCAGGCTCACCACATTCTCCGTGGTCAGCGTATTCTGGAAGATGGACGCCTTGCCGTCACCGGCAGCGCTGCCGACCAGCGTGGGCAACCCGAGGAAATAATACCCGGTCATCACCACATGGGTCTGGCAGACCGGACGCTCCGAGGAGGTGTTGCACACATTGACCGCATTGAATTTCTGGGTGGACTCCACCGTGGTGCAGCCGCTCATCAGCACAACGCCCGCAACAGCGGCCGCGAACAACGAAACCAAACTTTTCTTCATATTTTCCTGTCCCTGTTTACTTGTTGTATTTCAGGGCCTTCGCCCCGATGTCACGACGGCAGAAGCCGCCTTCAAACCGAATTTTGTCGACTGCCTCATACGCCTTTTCAATCGCTTCGGCGATGCTTTTGCCGCGGGCGGAAACCCCCAGCACCCGGCCGCCCGCATTCACGATCGCGCCATCCTTGAACGCGGTCCCGGCATGGAACACCACCGCGCCGGTCGCGGCCGCGTCCTCAAGCCCCGAAATCGGGAAGCCCTTCTGATATTTCCCGGGATAGCCGCCGGAGGCGAGCACCACCGAAACCGCCGGGTCTTCCGACCAGACCAGTTTCGCGTCGGCCAGTCTGCCTTCGGCGGTCTTCTTCAGCACGTCGAACCAGTCGCCGTCGAAACGCCGCATCACCGGCTGGATCTCCGGGTCGCCGAACCGGACATTGAATTCCAGCACCTTCGGCTGCCCGTCGCAGACCATCACGCCGACGAAAATCACGCCGTGGAAATCGAGCTTTTCCGCGCGGATGCCCGCGAGGAAGGGTTTCAGGATCTCCGCGTCGATCTTCTTCCAGACCTCATCCGACACCACCGGAGCGGGCGAATACGCCCCCATTCCGCCGGTGTTCGGCCCCATGTCGTTGTCGAACACGCGCTTGTGATCCTGCGAGGAAACCAGCGGCACGATCGTATTGCCGTCGGTCAGGGCAAGAATCGAAGCCTCTTCCCCGACCAGGCACTCCTCGATCAGCACTTTTGCGCCGGCGGCGCCGAACATGCCGTCGAAACAGCCGTGCAGAAACTCCAGCGCATCGGCCTCTTTGTCGGCGACCAGCACACCCTTGCCCGCCGCGAGGCCGTCGGCCTTGATCACGATCCCCTTCGCGCCGGCCGCGAACTCCCCGCGGATGTAATCGGCGGCGGGCGCCTCTGCGGTAAACGTGGCGGCTTTCGCGGTCGGAATGCCGTATTTGACCATGAACGCCTTGGCGAAATCCTTGCTGCCTTCGAGCTGCGCGGCGCGCTTGTCCGGGCCGAACACCAGCAGCCCATGCCTGCGGAACACGTCGACGATCCCGTCGCAGAGCGGCGCTTCCGGCCCGACCACCGTCAGGCCGATGCCGTTGGAGGCGGCGAATTCCGCGAGTTTTTCCAGTTCATCCGCCTGAATCGCGACGCACTCCGCATCGGCGGCGATACCGGCGTTGCCGGGCGCGCAATAAACTTTTTCCACTTCGGGGCTTCGTTTCAACTGCCAGACCAGCGCGTGTTCGCGCCCGCCTGAACCGACGACCAGAACCTTCATCCGTAATCTCCATCGAATTGTGCGGCAAATCCGTCAAAAACCGCTTGATTTATTCCTGTATGCACATTACTATAACAATAGCTCAAATTTCGGAAAGTTAAAGTAAATTCCATGGAAAATCGCGACGATTTTTTGAAACTCGACGATTCCGCCCTTTCCGCCTGCTGTGAACTGGGATTCTTCAAGGGTTCGGGGAACGGCGGGCAGAAGCGGAACAAGACCTCCAGCGCGGTCCGGGTATACCTGAAAGCCTTTGATCTGTCGGCTTCCGACTGTACCGAACGCAGCCAGCACCGCAACCGCGCCAATGCACTGGCGAAGCTGCGCCACTCGCTCGCGCTGACGGTCCGGGAAACTCCGGCGGAACCGCCGGAGCGCATGGAGTGCGCGCTGAACCACCCCTCTTACCCGCTCTTTCTCGCGCATCTGCTCGACGTGGCGGCGGAACAGGGCTGGGAGCTGAAACCGGCCGCCGCTCGGCTCGGCGTGACTCCGACCGCGCTGGTCAAGCTCTTCGCCCGCGATCCGGCGCTGTGGACTCACGTGAACGCGGCGCGGACCGCCGCCGGACTGCCCGCACTGCGGCGGCCGTGATTCAGACCGGCTTTCATGCGTTTGAGCTTCCCGATCCCGTTAAAAGGATGGAGCAGTATCCGCCGAAATGGAATTTTCACCAATGATAGTAACAGTATGGATCATCCGCGCTGATCGGTTCCTGCAGGTAAAAGCTGTTCTTATACGGCTGAGCCTGAGGCGGGCAGGCGAAACGGTCAAGCAGCACACTGTCCGAAGCAATTCCCGCATTCCGCAGTACCTGTGAAATCAGGAATGCACGTCTGCGCCAACCGGCACGCAGACGAAAGATTTTCTGATCCAACATCTGCGGAATGACGCCGATGACCACGGCCCGCCCCCCGCCGACGGAATCCGCCGCGATATCACGTCCCCTGATCCCGGCAAAATTCAGGCGGGTCTGGAATGCGGTATCCTGATTGTTGATCCCGGCAAACTCCGGAGCGGAAAGATCCGCGAGCTGCGACGGAGAATTCAAAACCGTTTTCACCGGCAGGCCGGGGAGAATATTTTTGAGTTCCGCTTCAGACAGTCCGAGCGCGATCACCGTCCCGCCCCGCCGGAGCGTTTCCGTCAGATCGGGATACCTCTCCGCGCCGGGGCCGACAAGGACAAGATCCGCATTTTCATCTTCGCCTTTCAGCCGGAATGAGTTCAAGAAGTCACGAAATTCCGCCCCCGCGATCAAACGGTATGCGCGTGCGGGCAGCGGCTTGGCCTGCCGGATGTAACGAACCAGATTCACGGTCAGTTCATCGGCAGCCGGATCATTCACCGTGCGGGCGGCGACCTCAAGCTGGCAGAACACAATTGTACCTTTGCCTTCCCGGTATTCCAGAAGCGGAGCGTACTGCAAAGCGAATCCGCCGTCCAGAATCGGCCGGAAGCATCCGACCGACGGTTTTTCCATCAGGACATGCGCGACGACTCCCCGGTTGCGGCAGCGCCAGACCCGACTGTTGCTGAAACCGCACCACTCCTGCTTCGGGCAGAAAAACTGGTCGTAATCCAGATAGGGCGGCAGAAGCGTGCTTTCCCCATGCCAATCGGACAGGTGCGCCTCCTCCAGATTGGTCAATGCAGGGTGAGTGTCAAGACGCGGAAACAGCTTGCGCAGTCCGTACTCCTGCCAGCGGAAGCCGAGGCGCTTCAACACGGCGGTCTCCTGCTCGAAAATAAGTACGTTCTGCCCATCCCGCACTCCGGAAAGGTCCGGAAGGGCGCCGGTTGCGGAAAGCGCCTTGCGCCCGATGATCAGCGTCCTGCAACCGGCCGCTTCTTCGATTCCCGCGATCTTGCGGAACGGTATGCCGAGACGTTTCAGCAACGCTTCCGTTTCTCCCTTCGGATCGTGGAGCGCGACCGGCGAAAGTTTGCCGACGGCGGCAGCCGGAAGAATGTGGACCGGGAAAGTATGCGACCGCTTTTCCCCGTTGCCGAACCGAAACTCCGCAATCAGGGTACGGCTTCCGGGCGCCGTCTCCGGCGGAAGCGAAAGAGCGACGGGAATCAACGCTTTCCCGCCGGGAGCGATTTCCACGTCTCCCCTGACGGCGGAAGCCGGCTGTTCCTTGATCCGGACCGAATAGGAACAGCCGACCCGCGTGCGCAGATCATTCAGGATCACGAGCTGTTTGCGGACGGTATCGCCCGGACGGTAGTTATGCTCCTGAGTGGTGAAGCTTTCTCCTCCGCCGATCCAGGCGATCAAAGGCTGGTTCCATTCATGGACGACATCGCCGATTGCCGTGCGCGTATAGTTCTGCGGATAGGGAGTGACGAAATAATCGCCCCATCGGAAGTTGTCGGGAACGATCCCCGGTTCATTAAGCCCTTTCAGCCGATCAGGATTCGGCTTGAGAGGGAAATTGTCGGTATTGCGCCGGAAAAACGAGGGATAATCCCACGGCAGCATCAAGCCGATTCCCCACGCCCGGAGCGCCGGAAGATTCCGACGGAAATAATCCGCCTGAATCTGATTGACCTGTTGGAACCGTTCGAGCAGACAGTAACGGCCGAAATGCACTTGGGCCGCACCGTCTTCAACGAACCGGTCAAGCAGCCGCAACCGTTCCGGCGTCCACTCCGCAGTCCGGTCGCCATACTCGGCGGCGCAGTATTCCGCATCCCACGAGGTCTGTTCGGCCTTTTCATTCCAGATGAAGCCGGGGCCGCGATAGGAGGAAAAAGAGGCGACGTGAGGAAGTCCGTATTCCACAAAAGAGAGCGGATATCTGCCGTGCCTGCTGAAATGTTCCAGCCAGTCGCTGCGCTCCTGACAAGGGGCCCAGTTGAAATAGGCGTTCAGCGAGTACTGACCGCCCAGACTGCCGGAAGCGTGCGAATAGACCGGGCGCGAGGGATCAAGCGAGACGACCCGTTTCTGGAGCGCCAGAAAATTATTGCGGGCTTTCTCTTTGGTTTCCCGTTCCTGCCGGGCGTTGGCCCGTTTATATTCGCCGCCGATTCTCAGCGGATTCTGATCGCCCCAGGCTCCGCCGTGATTGTGATTGCTGACCCACAGCACAATCGAAGGATGGTTGCGGTATTTGCGGATCAGATAACCGGCCATTCCCATGAACCGCTCCAGATTTTCCGGCCTGGTGAGGTCACCGAACTGCCACGGATGAGGCAACGAAAAGCTCCAGAGGTGTCCGAATTCGTCCGCGGCATCGAACGTTCCGCGGAGATAGGCGACCGCTCCTTCCTTGAAATTGTAGTTTTTGCTGATCGTGAAGTTGAAACCATATTGCCGCAGACGCTCGTAAATGGAACGCGCACTGGATTTCGAGGAATATTCCGTCTCCCACTGGTTGCAGAAATTGCTCAGGAAGTAGGAACGCAGATGGATGACGGTATCATTCAGCAGATAGTTGCGTCCGTCGATGCGGAATTCGCGGAAGCCGAAACGCTCGGGCAGCGTGATATCCAGCGGCTTGCCGTTTGCAAAGAGCGTCATCACTCCCGTATAGAGATTTTGAGGAGTGTGCAGATCCCAGAGTTCCGGATCGCTCCACGAAGCGGTAAAGCGGAATACGCCCTGTTCCGCATCTTCCGCCCGAAACGGTTTGCTGACGAATTTCCTGACTTTCTTTCCGTTGCGGTCGAACAGTTCCGCCCCCACGGTATACGTGACTCCGGGCTTGAGACCGTCCAGCTCGGAAGAAAACGTGATGGACCGGTTCCGGGTACTGGTGATGAAGTGGGTGCCGTCGATACGGCTTTCCGGCACGAGGTGGAGAAAGACATCGCCGTTGATTCCTTTGATGGCGACCTCGGCGGCGATTTTGAAAACATTGTTCCCATCCATGATACTGTAATGTTCGGATTTCAGCGGCAGGGAGGTCACGAGCAACTGGAGCGTCTGCGAATGACCGGGCCTGATAAACGGGGTGATGTCCAGATCGCCGCCGGGAAAAAGAATCGTCCCGGCTTTCCGCCCGTCCACATGGACCTCGGCCCGGGTCTGAATATGTTCGACGGAGAGAATCGCGCGCTTCCCGCCGGCGCTCTCCGGGACAAGGAAGTCGCGGGCGTACCAGGCGCTGTGCCAAGCTTCCTTGCGCACCCTCTCTTCGGGCAACTGAGCACGGAACGCGCCGGTCCAGACTCCGGGAACTTTGAAAGCTCCCCAGCCGCTGCCGGGTGCCGGAATTTTTTCTTCAACGTTGTCTTCCTTGTACAGCGGATAGAATTTCCAATAGCCGTTGAGGCATTGGCGTTCGCGGTACGCCGTGCGCAGAATCTGCGGCGCAGGCGTCTCCACCGCAAGATCAGCCGAAAAGGCCAGAAACGGAATGACAGCGAATAAATACAGAAAACGGAAATGCATTTTTTTCATCAGTCCACGCTCCTTATCAGTTTTGTCCGGGGACATTGTCCGTGATCCAGCCCCCGCGGAATTTATAGGAAGCCCCGAGAATGCCGGGCCGGTTCAGGTAGAGGGCATGGCCGTCGAAACAGAGAAAATTCGCCCCGACCATATGCCTTCCGGCAAGCCGGGATTGGACCTTGGTGTCATCATCGAGATACAGGATGAAATTCGGAAATACGCTCTGGGAGATGGTATAGCCGCCGGAAGTCGCTCCCGATTCCTTCTCGCCGGCCAGATAAATTTCCGAAGGCACTTTGACCGAAGAGAATTTGATCTGGTTCCTGGAATATCCCCAGTAGTTGGAGCTTCCGGCATGGGCGTTCATCGCATAGGTCGTAAGCACGGTTCCGTATCTGCCGTTATCCGCCGGACACCACATTTTCGTCTTGACGAATTCATGGTCCGGCGCGTCCGGCGACAGAGTCGTCCGCAGGAGGGACAATATTTTCTTGTTCCACGCATAGCCGTTCTCATACGGCTTGGGAAGCCAGTCGTTGTATTCCCCGGCATAATAGACGAATCCCAGATAGAGCTGTTTCAGGTTGGATTGACACGCGGCCGACCTTCCCTTCTCTCTCGCCTGATTCAGAGCCGGAAGCAACAGCGCCGCCAGAATCGCGATAATGGCTATAACGATGAGCAGTTCAATTAAGGTAAATTTTCTTTTCATGAATGTTTTTCTCCTGTATAGGTTGATCACGCCGTGGAAATTATTTTCCATATATTTATTATGACGGATTCCGTTTCCAAAGTCAAGCGCTCCTCCGCAAAAATCGGATTAAATCGAATTAAGCCACTTTAATTCACTTGAGGTGACGCATAAATCGGCAGGGAGAATCATCCAGAGCCGGGTTTGATTCAGGTAATGCGGCTTAAAGCGGTTTAATCTGATTTACGGCGCTTTTCATCACGGCGGCCTTGACTTCCCGGCGGAGATGACTTATACTGTAAAAAATACATCCTGTTTCGGAGTTGACGGCATGGTTATGAATCTGGAAATCAATACTGCGGTTCCGCACGGCGAACTCGCCAAATCCCTGGCGGACAAGCTGCGCTTTTACATCGCCGACACGCCGGTTCCGGTAGGCGGGCGGCTGCCCTCCAATCGGGAGATCGCCCGTTGCGCCAACGTGAGCCAGGTGACGGCCCGGATGGCGGTGATGTCGCTGCTCCGGGAGGGGATCGTCGAAACGCGCGGCGGCTGCGGCACCTACGTGGTGAAGCATCCCGCCGAACTGCCGCTGGGCCGCACCGGAAAACCGCGGCGGATCGGCATCGTCCTCTCCCCGTGGGATTCCGAAGCCGAACTGGTCTGGAATATCCGCGACCTGCTTTCCGAAGTGATCGGCAGCATCAGCGCCGGGGAGTGCAAGCTGGTGATCCTGACCTACGCGCAATGGCAGGAGTACGCCGCGACCGATCCCGCCCGGGTCATTCTGGAAAACGGCCTTGACACATTGGTCTGGTTCTATGCCGGATCGTGCGAAATCGCCTTCATCGCCCGCATGGAGCAGCAGGGCGTGCGGCAACTGCTGTTTCACCGCCGTCCTCCCGGCCTGCACTCACCGGCGATCCTGTACGATGACGCCGGCAGCATCGGCGATATTCTGTCGCAGCTTTCGGAGGAGGAACGGCACCGGACGCTGATCATCTCCGGCGATCCGGCCATGCCGCCGTACAGCTACCGGCTCGACGCCTGGAAGCAGCAGTGCGGCAAACCGGACGCCGACCGGCTGCTGACTCTGCCGGAGGCCCCTTTCCCGCAGTGGACCGGACTGGTTCTGCGCCACGAACTCGAACGGCTGAAACCCAAAGCGGTGGTGGACTTCGCCGGATATATCAATCCGCTGTCGAAACTGGGAGAGGAGTTCTTCCGAAAGCTCGGCCGACCGAAGATTTTCAGCTTCACCCCGCCTGCCGCGTGGCAGGGCGAACACCAACTGCACTACACCTGCTACGAACCGGAACCGCGCGCCATGAGCAAGGCGCTCCGCAGTTTCTTCCAATTCGGCGAAATGGCGGCAACCGTTTACCTGCCGCTGTACCGCCGCCAATACTGAGGAATCCGGATCATGAAAGTGTTTCAGGAAGGATTGAGGCTGCTGCTCGAACTGGCGCGCCGCCGGGGCGCTCCCGCAACGCCTTCCTCGCTATCGGAAGCGGTCGGCATCAACCCGTCCACCGCCCGGAAGCTGCTTGAGGATCTGGTTCTGACCGGATTCGCCGAACAGAGTTCCAAGCGGGGCGGCTACACCCTCGGCCCGTCGGCGGGTTATCTTCTCTGCGGCGGGCGATACCGGAATGAGGAACAGAAAAAGTGGGTCGCTCCGCTGCGGGAGTACGCCCTCGGCCATCAACTGCCGGTGCAGATTTCGATACAGCTGAATTCCGGGCGCACCGTCCTGCTGGCGTTCGACGGGAACGGCACGGAAACAACCGGCGGCTTCCCACCGTTTCTGGACGATCTGTACACCTCCGCCGCCGGTCGGCTGCTGCTGGCGCTGGCTCCTGAAACCCGCCGCATCCATCTGATCTGGGAGCACGGCATTCCCGCCGCCGCCCAGTGGCCGGAAGTCGCCGGGGACAAGCAGAAATTCACCGCCGAAATCACCGATATCCGCCGAAACCGCTCCGTGCGGTTCGCCGGAGAAACCGCTTTCGCCTTTTCCGATGAATTCGTCCTCTCCGCTCCGGCGGCCGGGGAACATGAACTCCGCCCGCTGGCGGCGACGCTTGCCGGCGAAAAACTCCCGTAATCCGCCCTTTCCGCAGGCTCCGCGCTTTACAGCCGCCGAAAACCGGCTATATTACAACAAAGGGAATCGGAGTCCCGGAAGAGGAGGAATCAATGGAACATCGCATTTATCGGGAAAATATCCGGGTACGGCACCGCGAAGCGGACCGCAACGGCCGGTTGAAACTGTTGAGCTGGTTCGACTTCCTGCAGGAGGCCGCGGCCAACCATGCCGCCCGGCTCGGCGTCGGGCTGAACGCCCTGACCGAACGCGGCCAGCTCTGGGTGCTCTCACGCCTGAAGCTGGAAATCCGCCGTTCGCCGCAGATCGGAGAAGAACTGACCGTCGAAACCTATCCGAGCGGCGTGAACCGGTTGTTCTTCACCCGGGAATTTCAGGTTTTCGACAAAAGCGGCGAAGTGATCGCCCGCGCCTCCAGCGCGTGGCTGCTGCTGTCGGCGGCCAAATTGCGACCGCTGCGCCCGGATCAGCTCCCCTGCCCTCTCCCCGACAACTCGGATCTGCCGGTCCATTTCCGGCTGGACGAAAAACTGCCGGGGGACGATGCGCTTGCCGAGGAGTTTGCGGTGCCGGTCCGCTTCTCGATGGAGGATGTCAACGGCCATCTGAACAACGCCGAATACGCAGGGCTGGTGCAGGATTACGTGATGTGGAAAACCGGTGAGGAACCCTGCTTCCGGACCGTCGAGCTGGCCTTTCTCTCCGCCGTCCGCGCCCCGGCCTCGCTGCATATCGCCGGGGCAGTCGACGGGAACCGGCTGTTCGTGCAGGGACGGAATGACGAAGGCGCGCTGAGTTTCACCGCCCGCGCCCTCTTTCAAAGCTGATCCGGCCGCGCTCCGCCGGGACAAACGCATTCCCCCGCGACGGAGCGCCATTTCCGCCTGCCCCATGCGGCCAGAACCGCCAGCGCCCCGAACTGCCTGCTCCGCAAAAAACACAAAAAAAGAGCAGCCGCAACGACTGCTCTTTTTCGATATTGCCGCAGTTCGGCGAAGCGTCAGCGCTTCGAGAACTGGAACCGGCGGCGTGCTCCCGGCTGACCGGGCTTTTTGCGTTCCTTGACGCGGGCGTCGCGGGTCATCATGCCGGCCGCCTTCAGGGCGGGACGGAGCGTTTCATCCATCTTCACCAGCGCGCGGGCGACACCGTGACGGAGCGCACCGGCCTGACCGGCCATGCCGCCGCCGACGATGCTGGCGACGATATCGACTTTGCCTTCGGAATCGCTGGCCTTCAGGACCTGCGCGACATAGCCGCAAAGCGCTTCACTGTTGAAGTATTCGTTCATTTCCTTGTCGTTCACGACGACTTTGCCGGTGCCGGCTTTGATCCGGACACGCGCCACCGCGCACTTACGCCGACCAGTGGCCCAAATTTCATCAGTCTTCTTAACCATAGCGATCCATTACTCCACAGTAACTTTAGTCGGCTGCTGCGCGGTGTGCGGATGCTCCGCGCCGGCGTAAACCTTGAGCTTGCTGAACTGAGCGCGGCCGAGACGGCCGTGCGGCATCATGCCCCAGACCGCGTCCTTGATGAAACGCTCGGGGTTGCTGGAACGCAGTTCCTTGGCGGTGCGTTCCTTGCGGCCGCTGCGGTACCCGGTGTAGTCCACGTAGACCTTCTCCTCGCCCTTGCGGCCGGTGAAGACGGACTTCTCAGCATTGATGACGATGACGAACGCGCCGGTATCGACGTGCGGAGTATAAGTCGGCTTATCCTTGCCGCGCAGCGCATTCGCGATGCGGACGGCGAGACGGCCGACCGGAGCTTCCGACGCATCGAACAGCAGGTATTCCCGCTGGATTTCGCCGGTTTTTGCCAGATAAGTTTTCATAACTTGTAAATGCCCGTAATAAATGATTGTTTTCCTACGCTGCCGCCCGGATACGAAGTGTTTCGCACATCACCCCATACGGACGAACCGTGAAAATTCCCGTTCCTCCATCCGGCAGTGATGATCGGGTACCGCGTTCAGGATTCCACAAGATTCCATTAAAATATCACACTTTTCAGAAAATGCCAGCGGCTTCCCCGTGAAATTTCCGAAAAAATCGGCGGCGGGAACGCGTCACGGCGCCAGAGTACGGAATATAGCCGCTCTCCGGCTGTTTTTCCACGGCTGCGCCCGATTTTTTTCCGCGCCGGGTTTGATATCGGCGGTTCCGGCGCTAAATTATAATAATAATGTATGATCACGCGGGGAACCTTATGGTAAAATTGGCGGAACGGGCAATTCTGATTCAGGAGTTCGACGGCAGCCGGACCGTATTCGATCCGGTCGGACTGCAGACCAGACTGATCAACTGTTTTCTGGCGGCGGGCCTGCGCGAATCCAGCTATATGGCGGAGGATATCGCGCTGGCGGTCGAATACACGCTGCTCAACAGCCCGCGCCCGGATTCCGTGTTCGGCCGCGGCGAGCTGGGCGCCGCCGTGGTGCGGATGCTTGAGGAAACCGGCTTCCCCGACGTCGCGGCGCTCTTCCGGCGCAACGGCGGCGAAACCACGGTCACCATCGACGCCGAGCCCGGCCCGGTCACCGATCTGCTGCACAAATTCCTCGCCTGCCCGCCGGAACGCTTCCAGCGGGTGGTCGATCAGGTCTGCAATGCAACCCGGCAGCTGAACATCAGAAGCGCCAGCCCGCATCTGCTGCTGGAACTGGCCCGGTACTACGAGCGGCTCGCCGAATCCGAACAGCCGCCCGCGGAGGTCATGGAAGCCGCCGCCGCCCACACGGTCAGCCAGTCGGAGATCACCGCGCTGCTGCCGCCGGAGGTGCGCGAACTGGTCGATGCCGGAGTGATCCGGGTCAACGGGATTTCCACGCTGTTTCCCTGCATCCGCTTCTTCTTCATCATGAACCGGTTCGCAGAGAAATTCGCTTTGACCGCCCCGGTCACCGAGCTGGAGATCGGGCCGCTGCTCTACCGGATGAGCGCCATGCTGGAAAAGGCCCGCGCCGCGATCGAAGCCAGCCTGAAAACGCCGGAACCGCTGCCGCTCTATCTGGCGGTGCCGGACATGCTCGACTTCATCGTCGTCTACCTCGGCGGCGAGCGGAGCCGTTCCGAGAAGCTCGGCCGGGAGCTGGCGCGCGCGCTGGCGGCGGAGTTCACCCGCGACGTCTACAAGCTCTCGATCAGCTGACGATGAGTTGCCTGGAACAACTGACCCGACTCGGGCTGAACGGCAGGCAGGCCAACGTCTACATCGCGCTGCTGCAGCTCGGCACCGCCTCCGCGATCGAAATCGCCAAGGCGACCCGCTACAAGCACCCGACCGTCTACGACGTGCTCGACGTGCTCAAGGAACGGCGGCTGGTCGCGGAGAGCTTCTCCGGCGGACGCAAGCTCTTCACCGCCGAAGACCCCGAAAACCTGCTCGAGGAGGAGAACCGCCGCCGTCAGGCGCTCGACGCGGTGCTCCCCGATCTCAAGGCGCTGTACGACCAGCAGGCACACCGTCCCAGAGTGCGCTTCTATCAGGGCGAGGAGGCCTACCGCGCGATCAACCGGCAGCTGCTGAATGTGAAGTCCGGGGAGTATTTTTACTTCGGTTCGGTGCAGGAGATGTTCCAGTTCTGCACGCCGCGCGACCATGAGGAGTACGTCAAAGAGCGGGTGCGGCGCGGCATCCGCTCCTACGCGATCCGGGTCCGCTCCCGCGAGGTGGACTGGGACTACATGCGCCCCGGAGAACAGAATCTGCGGCAGGTCCGCTACCTGCCCCGCAATATCTTTGAGGACGTGGCTTCGCTTTATCTGTTCGACGACACCGTCGCGGTGATGTCCGCGCTCAAGGAGAACTATTCGATGAGCATCGAGAGCCGCGAACTCTTCACGCTGCTCAAAACCATCTGGAACTGCATGTGGGAGACCGCCGAAGAGTAGAACCTCCTCCGGCCTTTTCTTCTCCTTTCTCAAGTAATTTTCGCTGAAAATATCGATCCGGGCTTGACATTTCGCTTTCAATCTGGTATAATTATAGTACCAGATAAAACAAAGGAACAATTCGTCATGAATCCGGTTTTCGACAAAACGGGAAGCCTGCACAAGACGCTGGCGTATGAAATCCTCTCCGGCTTCTATCCGGCCGGATCGAAGCTGCCGAGCGAACGCGACCTCAGCGAAAAATACCGCATCAGCCGCAACACCGTAAGGCTGACGCTTGAGGAGCTTGAAGCGGCGGGAGCGATCCGGCGTCAGCCCCGCTCCGGCGCGGTCGTCACCGCCGACGCCCCGGCGATCCTGAGAGCCGCCCCGGCGGCACAGGCCGAACTTTCGGCGGCGCTGATCCTGCCTCCCGACCAGATTTCAAACCCGGTCGTGCAGGCGATTTTCACGGTGTTCTGCAAATACTGCTCGGAAAAGGTGCGCATTTCCGTCGTTTTCATCGACCAGCTCGCCTCGGAGGATTTCCGCAGCCTGCGCGCCGACATGGCGATCCTGTTCGCCGTACCGGAAGCCGCGGTCCGCCGCAGACTGGCGCAGCGGATCGGACGCCTGGTCCTGCTCAACGCAACGGCCGGCGACTGCGACTACATCGCGCCGGACAACCGGCTGGCCGGACGCCTGATCGCCGAGCACCTGCTCGAATGCGGCCACCGCTCCATCGGCGGGATCACCTTTGACGACCGCGACCCCGGCAGCGATTTCCGGCAGCGGCTCGACGGCTGCGCGGAAGTGTTCGACGCGGCCGGAGCGGCGCTGCACCTGACCCGGATTTCCGCGTTGAAATTCAGCGACGCCAGATTCCGGCGCAAATTGGTCGAACCGATGGTGAAAGCGGGACATTCCGCGCTGATCGGCGGCTGCGACGCGATCGCCGCCGAACTCTGCGCCGCCGTGTTCGCCGCCGGGAAACGGGTTCCGGCCGACGTCAGCATCGCGGGGTTCGACGACCAGTTCTACACGCAGTTCATGCTTCCGGCGCTGACCACGGTGAAATACCCGGCGGAAGCCATCGGCATCCACCTCGCCGCCGTCACCGACGAGTTGCTCGCGGGCCGCGACGGGCATATCCGCAAACTGGTTCCCCCGATTCTGGTCAAACGCGCATCCATCCTGAATTTACCACACAGAACTGAAGGAGAAGAAGAATGAAACCTCATTTCATCCCGAACCGCAACCGATTCCGGAAAGAACCATATTTCACTCTGATCGAGCTGCTCGTCGTAATAGCCATCATCGCCATTCTCGCCTCCATGCTGCTGCCCGCGCTGAACCGCGCCCGGGACCGCGCCCGGACCATCAACTGCGTCGGCAACATCCGGCAGATCGTTTCGGCGCTGAACTTTTATGCCGACGACAACGGCGACTACTTCCCGCTGTTCCGCGACGGCGACGGCACGGGCAGGTACTGGATCAACCGCCTCACCGACGGCAAGTACGCACCGGAACCGCAATGGGTTGACCGCAGCTACGCCAAGACCTCCCGCGCCCGCCCGACGATCTTCCGCTGCCCCTCCGAAGTACAGGCCAACACCGGGGATTACGGAGTGCCGATCAGTTGGAGCGCCAGCCAGCGCGATTCGTATGAAAAGATCTTTTTCGACCTGCATGTGAAACGCGGCGGCGTGCGGCGCCCCTCCGCCACGCTGCTGCTGGCCGACGCCCGGGAATACCTCTCCCCCGGCGAGGAACGTCCGGCCATCTGGATTTACGTCAGCGCCGAAAGCTATTACAGCCCCTCCCCCCGCCACAACGGAACCGCCGGCATCGGTTTTTTCGACGGGCACGCCGCCACCGTGCGCTATGCCGACCTGCGGGCGAACACCAACAATATTTTCGGGAAACTCAATCCATGATGAAACTTTTTTCGTTTTCGCTTCTGCTGTTCGCCGTTTCCGCGCTTCCGGCCGCTCCGAGCTGGATCTGGCTGCCGGACCGGAGCCGCTCCGCCGCTTTCCGCAAGACCGTCACACTTGATGAAGAGGTCCGTTCCGCCGTGTTTCACATCGCCTGCGACGGGCGCGCCCTGCTCTACGTCAACGGCAAACTGCCGTTCCGGGGAACCGATACGCCGTGGCTTAATCTGGCCGTGCTGAAAGTGCAGCGCTACGACCTCGGCAAGGCTTTCACCAAAGGGGAAAACGTATTCGCCGTCACCGCATGGCCGGGCGAACACGGCGCGGGCTTCATTTGCAAAGGGGAAATCGTATTGAAATCGGGCAGGACCGTCACGGTCGACTCCGGGCCGTCGTTTCTGGCCTTCGACCGCGAATCGCTGCGCGTGCCGGGCGAAGAACTCTGGCAATCGCGGAATCCCTCCGGCTGGAACCTGCCCGGAGGCGATTTTTCCCACTGGAAACCGGCGAAAGTTCTCGGCCCGGCGGAACACCCGTCTTACCGCGACCGGGTGGACACCGCGCCGCTGCGGCGCGACGACTGCTTTTCCGCCGCCCCGGAGAAACAGGGGCGGCTGATGCTGGACGATTTCTCCGACATCTCCAGCTGGCTCGGCGGCCCCCGCCGGGGCCACGCTCCCGCCGCGACCCGGCCGGTCTATTTCAGTTTCGGTTCGGTGCCGGCTCCCGAACGCGACGACGGTTTCTGCGGCGAACTGCGATTCGCATTTCGTGAAAAGAACGGCGTGGCAACTTTCATCAAAAACGCGGTTTACCAGACCTGGAGCCGTCCCGCCGCAATCACCTTCGCCGCCGATCCGGCGGGCCGCGACGGCGCGCTTTCGTTTGAATTCGAGGACAAGGCGGGAAAGCGGTTCCGCACGGCTGAGCTCGCCGTCAGCGGCTCCGGCTGGAAAAACTACACGCTGCCGTTCGACCGCACCACCGTCCCGGAGTTCGACCGGCTGGCTTTCCCGGTCGCGATGCGCAGCCTGCAACTCCGGCTCCGGGAACCGGGAAACGGCGTGATCCGGCTCGACGATATCGCCTATCTCGCGGATGTCTCCAATCCGCGCAAGCAGCTTGAAATCCGCTCCGAATACCGGCAGCTCGCCCATGCGCCGGGCGAACGGGTCCGGCTCGGCTTCCGGGTCCGGAACGCGCTCGCACGGTCGGTGGAGTGCCGTTTCGAGCTGCGCGTCTTTTCACCGGAAGGCGAGCTGCTGCGCCGGCAGCGGGCTTCCGCCGAAATCGGCGCGGCGAGTGTGCAAATGATCCGGTTCGATCTCGACGGCTTCTCCCGGATCGCCCCCTACCGGATCGAGCTTGCCGCCGACAACGGCAGTGTGCGGAACACCTTCCAGGGATGGCTCGGCGTGTTCCGCCCCAACGGACGGCGGCTCAACCACGGCCCGATGTATTTCGGCATCGAGGATCAGGAATTCCACACCGCTCCGTATGAGGCCGGGCTTCACGTCGAATGGATGAAGCTGCTCGGCGTCGACCTGCTGCGCGGCATCTTCATGGGCGGCGCCGCCCAGTACGAACGCGGCGCGCAAACGGGGCTGGAAGCATTTGCGAAACTCTGGCGGCCCCACTTCGACGCGGGACTGGAGCTGCTGCTCGACTATGCCGCCGACGTGCCGCCGTGGACCATCTCCGACGCGAAAAAGAAGAACGACCCGAACTGGCACCGCAACCGGATGTCCGACCTGCCGGAGATGCTGGCCGAGCATATCGCCGACGTCGCGAAGTTCATCGCCGCCCATCCGCAGATCAGATACTTCGAATGGCTCAACGAACCGGATCTCGGCGGCTTCGGCGGCACCGCCGACGAATACATCGCCAGCCTGAAGCTGGTCTATCCGATCCTGAAACAATACGCGCCTCAGCTCAAGGTGACCACCGGCGGCATGGTCGTGACCCACCCCTACGGCAAGCCGGGCTTCACCCGGCGCGTCTACCGCGAATGCGCCGGCTTCTACGACGTCGCCGCCTTCCACTGCCACGACGACATCGAAACCTACAAGCGGTATCAGGCCGAAATCGAAAAACTCGCCCCCGGCAAGCCGGTCGCCAACACCGAAGCGGGCAGCCGCTCCTACCAGAGCGCTCCTGAGCTTTTCTTCATACAGGCGGCAGTGCTGGTCAAGAAGATCGCCTACGCGAAAAGCCGCGGCTCGGAGTTCTACATCTGGTTTATGCTGCAGGATTACTGGGATAAATACGTGAACGCCGACGACTCCTTCGGCCTCGTCACCGTGGACAACCAGCCCAAGCCCTCCTTTCTCGCCTACAACGAACTGATCCGCCGGCTCGCCGGCCTCGCACCGGCTCCGGCGGCGGAGCTTGATCCGAGGCTTGAAACGCTCCGTTTCACCGGCAAGGAGCGGGAGGTCTTCGTCTGCTGGCCCCGACAGGATTCCGGGAACTTCCTGTTCGCGCTGCGTTCCGGAGCCGACGTGGTACGGACCGATATTTTCGGTTCCTCCGAAACCATCCGCCCCCGGAACGGCATCGCGATGCTCACCAGCTCCGCCCTGCCCTTCTACCTCTCGGCTCCGCCCGGAGCCGTATCACCGGGAATCCAGCCGCTGACGCCGCGCGGCCGCCGGTCGGGAATCCCCGGCGGAAGCTGCCGCTACCGCTTCACCCTCACCAATCCGCTGCCGGAAGCCGCCCGTTTGGAATTGGCCGTCAACGGCCGAAAGCTCGCACGCCGCCTGGAGCCGGGCGCTTCCGCCGATCTGGAACTGCCCCTGACCATTCCGGCGGATGCGCTTCCGGGTACGGTTGCGAAAATTCCGGCACGGCTCCGGCTCGGAGAAACCGAACAACCCGCCGAACTGGAAATCGCCGTCGCACTGCCGGTGCCGCCCGCCGGAACGCCGCCCCATCCGCTGCGGCTCGACTCCGCCGCGCAGTTGACCGAACTTGCATTCGATCCGGTCACACCTCGCTGGAGCGGCCCGGACGACCTGTCGGCAACCATCCGGATCAACCACAACATGAAGAACCTGCTCTTTGACATCGAAGTACGCGATCAGGAACACTGTACGCCCTTCGACGGAGACCGGATCTGGAAGAACGACTCCATTCAGGTCGCCCTCTCCCCGGAGGACGGCAAACAGGTTACCGAACTGACCGTTTCCGGCTCCGCCAACGGCCCCGCCGTCGTCTGGCGGCACCGCGCCCCTGATACCGCACAGAAAGGAAGCTGGCCGATTCAGGCGGAAGTGGTCCGCGACAGCGGCGTCACCCGGTACCGGTTCGCGGTTCCGCTCGCGGGAACCGGTATTCCGGCCCGCCCCGGCACCCGGTTCCGGCTGTCGCTTCTGGTCAACGACAACGACGGCGGCAAACGTCTGCGGCTGATGGAATTCAGCCGTGGCATCGAAAACGATAAATCATCGGAGCTGTTCGGGCGGGCCGAACTCCAATAATCCTATCCAGAAGGGATCACTGGGCGGCGCTGAATTTGTGCTCCATTTCGGCATAAACGCCGCCCTTCGCCATCAGCTCCTGATGGGTGCCGATCTCGGCGATCCTGCCGTCCTTCATCACCACGATCCGGTCGGCGTCGCGAATGGTGGAGAGGCGGTGCGCCACGATGAAGGTGGTACGCCCCTTCACCAGCCGGTCGAGCGCCCCCTTGATCTGCGATTCGGAATCCACGTCCAGCGCACTGGTCGCTTCGTCGAGAATCAATACACGCGGATCGCGCAGCAGCGCGCGGGCGATCGCGATGCGCTGCTTCTGACCGCCGGAGAGACGCGCGCCGTTTTCGCGCACCTGCGTGTTCAGCCCCTCCGGCAGCGAATCGATCAGCGTCATCAGGTCGGCATTGCGCACCGCGTCCATCAGCTCGAACTCTGTCGGGTTGGCTCCGTAGCAGATATTGTCGCGGATCGTGCCGTCGAAGAGCAGCGTCTCCTGCGTGACCACCGAGATAAAGGTGCGGTAGCTGCGCAGATCCAGCTCGTTCATATCGCGTCCGTCCAGCAGCAGCCTGCCCGCCGTCGGCCGGACGAAGCCGATCACCAGATGGGCGATCGTGGATTTCCCCGCCCCCGACGGCCCCACCAGCGCGATGGTTTCGCCGGCGGGCACATGCAGGCAGATATCCTCCAGCGCATGCGCCTCGCAGCCCGGATACTGGAAGCTGACGTGGTCGAATACGAAATCACCGGTCACCGTGGTCACCTCCGGCTTGTCTTCGTTCAGCTCGATATCGGGGCACTCCAGCACTTCGCCGATCGACTTGACCGACTCCATGCCCTTGGTGATCGCGGGCAGGCAGTTCATCGCCGCGAGCACCGTGCCGGTGATGGTGCCGAAATAGTTCGCCAGCAGCCCGATGTCGCCGACGCCGATCTTCAGGATGCCCTTTTTGTACAGGAACGCGATCAGCACCAGCGTGAAGAGGTTGAACAGCATCAGGATCACCCAGTTCACCGAACCGAAGATCGAGTTCACGTAATCGACCTGAAGCCCCGCCTTGCGGATCTCCTCCAGCCGCCGGTCCACCCGGCTGATCTCCACGTCTTCGACGTGGTGGGCGCGGGTGATCGGAATCAGCCGGAGCATTTCAGTGACCCGCCCGGACATATCCTCGATGCTTTTGCGGAACTCCCGGTTGGTCTGCGCCATGCGCTTGCGGATCGCGACGTAAAGCACCACCGCCAGCGGCACCGCCGCCACGTAGAACACAATGAACAGCGGCGCCTTGATCGCGGTCACCGTCACCGCCACCGCCAGCGTGCAGATGATGTGCGGCACGGTGTCGAGCAGCATGCGGGTCATGTTTTCGATGCTCTCCACATCTCGCGTGACCTTGTTCTGCAGCGACCCCATCTTCGACGAGGTGTGGTACGGAATCGAGAGATGCTGAAGCCGGGTGCAGAGCGCCGACCGCAGATTGCGTTCGACGGTGCGGCACGGCACGCTCATCAGCCACACGTAATACATGTGGGTCGGGATGTTCTGCACGATCACCACAAAACCGATACCGAGAATCCAGTAAAGCCGTTGGTAGAACACCTCCGGCGGCAATCCGCTTTCCGTGATCATATTGACGACTTCCGCGGTCAGGATCGGCAGCACATAAGCCGGTGCGGCCTTGACCACATACATCAGCCAGACCATCAGGAAGCGCAGCTTGTACCCGGCATAAAAACCGAGATAATTCTGAAATGCCCGACGATTGCGATATTCGCGATGGAGCAGCTCTCTCATATAAAAAACCTGAAACTATTAAACCTGAACTCAATTCAATCCACGAAAAAACAAACCAAAACAGGAAAGACGGATACGATCAGCATCGTATCCGCCTGAGCCATCCGAGGTGGAGAAAGAACAACCGGTCCGGCACGACCGGAAAACATAAACAATATCGGTAGCGCGCGCGGCACTCCGCCGCGCCGAACGAATACCCGTTTCTGTTGTAACTCCGCCGGTTCATATTCTCACACACCATACATCCGGATGAGGTTTTCAGGACCATGCACCAAAAAGCGGCGGCCCCGACGGACCGCCGCACCGGGTTCCATCGATCAGATGACCGTCAGCTCCGTCTCGCCGTCGAACAGATGGGCGTTCGGCAGCAGCACCGCAAAGCTGACCTGCTCGCCGACCTTGACCTGCCGGTGGGGATCGACGCGGGCGATGAAGGTGTTCTCGCCGGTGTTCAGGTACACGAACGTCTCCGAACCCATCGGCTCGATCACCTCCACCCGGGCGGTCACGCGCGGCATGCCGGGAGCCTCCTCGGCCTGCTTGGTGCCGATATCCTCCGGCCGGACGCCGAACGTCATTTTCTTATCCGCATAGGGAGCGATCTTCTCTTTCCACTCAGCCGGCACCTCGAACTGGAAGCCCGGCTCGACGAACATCAGCTTGCCGTCCTTGTGCACGATCATGCCGTCGAAGAAGTTCATCGGCGGCGTGCCGATGAAGCCCGCCACGAATTTGTTGCACGGGTGATCGTACAGGTCGATCGGAGCCGCGACCTGCTGCACCACGCCGTCCTTCATCACGCAGATCCGGTCCCCCATGGTCATCGCTTCGGTCTGGTCGTGGGTCACGTAGATCATCGTGCTCTCAAGATGCTGGTGGAGCTTGGAGATTTCGGTGCGCATCTGCACGCGCATCTTGGCGTCGAGGTTCGACAGCGGTTCGTCGAAAAGAAACGCCTTCGGCTTGCGTACAATCGCGCGGCCGACGGCGACGCGCTGGCGCTGGCCGCCGGAGAGCTGTTTCGGACGGCGCTCAAGGTACTCCTCAAGCCCGAGAATCTTGGCCGCCTCCTTCACGCGGTAATCGATATCCTCCTTGGAGAAATTGCGCAGCTTCAGCCCGAACGCCATATTGTCGTACACCGACATGTGCGGATACAGCGCGTAGTTCTGAAACACCATCGCGATATCGCGGTCTTTCGGCGCCACATTGTTCACGACGCGGTCGCCGATCTTCACTTCGCCCTTTGAAATCTCCTCCAGCCCGGCGATCATGCGCAGCGTGGTGGATTTGCCGCACCCGGAGGGGCCGACCAGCACCATGAACTCGCGGTCCCTGATTTCGAGGTTCACATCTTTGACGGCGGCCACTTTGCCGTCATAGATCTTCCAGACGTGTTCCAGAATTACTTCTGCCATTGTGATACATTCCTTGACTTAAGCGTTCCCGATGCCGAAGCGGCCACTGACGACCTGCGGATTGCTCCGGTTCACCGAACCGGTCCGTCTCCGGGCACACCGAAAACATGCTCTTAAAGCTAGAGAATATAAACCGGGCCGGGCCGTTTTCAAGTTCGATCAATAAAAAAGCGGCGGAAAAACCTCCGCCGCCTCTTTCCGTGGCGCACCGCGCACTCAGCGGTAGCACTTCCAGGTGACCGATTTCACGCTGTCCCACAGGCTGGAGTTGATGTCGATCTTCTTGCGGGAACTGGTCGCGACCGGAATCGGCACATGCGTGAAGCGGTCGTTCCAGTGGCCGATCACCACGTCGGTGCGGCCCGCCATCGCCGCGTGCACCGCGTGCTGCGCAAGCATTTCGCAGAACACCGCGTCGGTGCCGTGCGCCGGCAGGCTGCGGATCAGGTACGACGGATCGAAATATTTGACGCTGAGGTCGAGATTGATCTCCTTGCCCCATGCGACAATCTTCTCATGCAGAAATTCGCCGATATTATGGTGCAGCACATTGCCGGACTTGTCGCGGCGGCTGGACTCCTCCTCGAACAGGTGCTGGCCCGCGCCTTCGGAGACGATGATCACCGCGTGCTTGCGTTCGCGCAGCCGGCGTTCCAGGCTCGGCAGCAGCGCGTGTTCGCCCTCGTACAGGCTGAACGCATCCTCGGGCACCAGACAGTAGTTCACATGGGTGTTGGCCAGCGTCGCATAGGCGGCGATGAAGCCGGAATCGCGCCCCATCACATGGATCAGGCCGACGCCGTGCGGCGTGCCCTTCGCCTCGTTGTGGGCGGAGGAAATCACCGAATTGGTCGCGTAGACCGCGGTTTCGAAGCCGAAGGTTTTGTCGATGAAGTTGATGTCGTTGTCGATGGTCTTGGGGATGCAGACCACGCTGATGTTGAGGCCGCGCCGTTCGACTTCCATCGCGATGTCGTGCGCGCAGCGCAGCGTGCCGTCGCCGCCGATGCAGAACAGGATTTTGATGTTCATGCGCTTGAGCGTTTCAACCATCGTGACCTCGTCCTGGCGGCCGCGGGAGCTGCCGAGCACGGTGCCGCCGATCTCATGGATGCCGTCCACCGAATCCGGGGTCAGCAGCATCGGCTCGTAGCCGAACGACGGGATCAGCCCCTGATAGCCGTACCGGATGCCGAACACGATCGGCACGTTGTACCGGACCATCAGCGTGCGGGTCAGCCCCTTGATCACGTCGTTGAGTCCGGGGCAGAGCCCGCCGGCGGTCAGGATCGCCGCATGGGTCCACGCCGGATCATGATAGATCTTTTCGCGCGGCCCGGCCTGTTCGAAAGCGCTGAGCCTGCCGTTTTCGTTGTACTCTCTGATCACTTCGTCGGCGTCTTTTCCGTAGATCACGGAAGAGTTCTCGGGAATAAACTTCACCCCGGACAGCGGCGAATCGATCGTCGCTTCCCCGAGGCGTTTTACAGTCAGATCCGGTACGGCCATATTTCATTCTCCAAAAAATTCGGGCGTTGTGCGGGTTGTTTCCGTCCAGGCGGGCGGAGTAGATAAAATACTCCGCTTTTCCCCGAAAATCAAACTCCGATCCGGCAAAAGGGCTTGAATTTCACGGGTTCGGGATTTATATTTCTTTTCAAGAACACCCGGAACATTGTCAGATTGACCAAATACTACAGGATTGTCCGAATCATGAAAAAGTTTTTCCTCGCCGCACTGTTTTCCGCCGCCGTGCTGCTGAGCGTTTCCGCCGAAATCGTTCCGTTCCGCAGCGGCGAGCTGCTGGCGGCGGAGCTCTCGACCGTCCGTCCCAAAATCAACAATTTCGACAAGTTCGCCTACCCGGAAACCTTTGAAAAGCCGATCTACGCGGTGCTGGTCGTCCGGCTTGCCCCGGGGCGGACGCTCAGCAATTACGACTATTCGATCGACGCTTTCGGCGTGACCTCGCCCTGCATCGCGATCAAAGCCGGCAACGGCGATTTCGACTCCGGCCGCCGCGAAATCCGCGAGGTGAAAAAGGGTGAAAAATACTCTCTGCTCTTTTTGCTGAACGGCAGTCTCGTCGGCCTGACCCCGCAGGAAAAGCTGATCCTGAAATGCAATTTCCCGCCGGCGGAACGCGCCGAACAGACGATTTTCCTGAACAACCTCGGCTCCAGGCCGTTCACCGCCCCCGGCCGCATCCCGGACGCGGGCATCATGAAGGTCAATTGAGCCGTGACGCCCTCCAAGCGCCCGCTGTTCCTGCCGACCAGCCGCAAAGAGATGGAACAGGCGGGTTACGATGAACTGGATATCCTGCTGATCACCGGCGACTGCTACGTGGACCACCCCTCTTTCGGCGTCGCGATCATCGGGCGGCTGCTCGAATCGCTCGGCTACCGCGTCGGCCTGATCGCCCAGCCGGACTGGAAGGACCCGGAAGCCCTGAAAATCATGGGCCGTCCCCGGATCGGCTGCGGCGTGACCAGCGGCAATATGGATTCGATGGTCAACATCTACACCGTCGGCCGCCGCCTCCGCAAAGACGACTGTTTCAGCGAAAACGGCGAAATCGGCAAACGCCCGCCCCACGCACTGACCGTCTACGCACAGCTGGTGCGGCAGGCGTTTCCGGGCATCAACGTGCAGCTCGGCGGACTGGAAGCGAGCTTCCGCCGGGTTGCCCATTACGACTACTGGCAGGATAAGATCCGCCCGTCGGTGCTGATCGACTCCAAGGCCGACGTGCTCGTCTACGGCATGGGCGAACGTCCCACTCCCGAAGTCTACCGCCGCTGGGCGGAGGGGCTGCCGCTCGACGGCATCCGCGGAACCGCGCGGCTGCTCGGCAAAAAAGCCGCTGAAGCGTTCGACCCGAAGGATCAATATCTGGAATTGCCGAGCTACGAGGAGACGCTGGCCGACAAAGATGCGCTGATGACTTCGACCAGGATGATCGAAGCGGAGATGAACTATCTCGGCGGGCGCGGCCTGTTCCAGCGTTACGGCGACCGGATCGTCGTGATCGAACCGCCGCCGGAGGTGCTGACCCCCGAAGAACTGGACAAGGTCCACGAACTGCCCTACGCGCGGATGCCCCATCCGAAATACAAGGGCCGGATTCCGGCGTTTGAGACGATCAAGGATTCGATTCAGGCGGTGCGGGGCTGCCCCGGCGGCTGCGCGTTCTGCGGGCTGGTCGTCCATCAGGGGCGGCATGTGATGAGCCGCAGCGAAGATTCGATCATGCGCGAACTCGACACGATCGCCGACCAGCCGTTCTTCAAGGGGACAGTCAGCGACGTCGGCGGCGCGGCGGGCAACATCTACCAGAGCAGGTATGATCTGGAGCGGTGCAAACGGTGCAAACGCTCCAGCTGCCTCTACCCGGCGCCGTGCCCGAACTACACCTGCACCGGGCTGGAGATCGTGCGGCTGCTGCGCCGGATGAGCGCCCACCCGAAGGTCAAACACGTCTACATCAACTCCGGCATCCGCCTCGACCTCGCGCTGCGCCAGCCCGAACTGCTGCGCGAGCTGATTTCCAAGCACGTGTCGGGACACCTGAAGGTCGCTCCCGAACACCTGAATCCAGAAGTGCTCAAATTGATGCGCAAAAGCTCGGCGGAGGAGTTCTACAAATTCATGGAGCTTTTCGAGAAGATCAGCAAGGAGTGCGGCAAGGAGCAGTACCTGATCCCGCTTTTCATCTCGAACTTCCCCGGCTGTTCCGGCAAGGAGATGAAAACCGTCGACGACTTCCTCGAAAAACACCATTGGAGCCTCCAGCAGGTTCAGGATTACATCCCGCTGCCGATGACCATGGGCGCGGCGATGTACTACACCGGCAAGGCGCCGGACGGGCATGAAATCGTAGTGAACCGCGGCCTTGCCGAACGGCGCGAGCAGATCGGCGTACTGAAGAAACGGCGTTCCGGCAACGCGGCCGGTTCCGACCCGGCCCGCCGCTGCTGGGAAAAAGTTCCCCGCCGCCCCGGCCGCAACCGTCCGGCAGGAGGCTTTAAAAAGCCGGGGCGGTAAAGACGTGTTACCCCAAAGGAAGTCTGCAAACAGATTTGCCCCATGAAAACAGGCGGTATACTCACATGGTGCGGCAGGCACAGGCGGCTGGTTTTCCGGCTTGTGCTGCTGTGGTTGTTCATGTGTTCCGCCGCGGCGACCGCCCTGATCGTGCTGATGCGCGGCAATTGCGACGTCTTTGAACTGCGCCAGTACGAAATCACCACGTCGCGCTGGGGAAGCGGCGCACCGCGGCTCCGGGTCGCGGTGCTGGCGGATTTCCATGTCCGCCCGACGCCGGAGGACCTGAAACGGCTCGAACGGATCGTCGCAGCCGCCAATGCCGAAGCTCCCGACCTGATTTTGCTGCCCGGCGATTTCGTCGCCGGCCATCTTCCGTCCCACTCCGCACCCCCGGAGGAAATCGCCGTGCGACTCGGAGAACTCAAAGCGGAACTCGGCGTTTACGCGGTGCTCGGCAACCATGACCACTGGCAGCAGCCGCAACGAATAGAGGCCGCGCTGGCCGCCAACGGGATCGGGCTTCTGGAAAACCGTTCCGTCCGGCTCGAAATCGACGGCAAGCCGTTCCATCTGGTCGGCGTCACCGACTGGCTGAAACAGCGGCAACCGGACTGGGGCGCGCTGCTGCCGCCGGACTCCCTGCCCTCTCTGGTGATGACCCATACGCCCGACGTTTTCGATTCGATGCCGGAAAAACCGGCGCTGGCGGTGGCGGGACACACCCACGGCGGCCAGATCGACCTGCCGCTGCTGGGAGCGCCTGCCGTTCCCTCCCGCTTCGGGGAACGCTATCAGCACGGGTTGATCCGGGATCGCGGCAACCTCGTTTTCGTGACCACCGGCCTCGGCTACAGCATCCTGAAGCTGCGGCTGAACTGCCCGCCGGAAATCGCAATCCTCGACCTGATTCCGCCGCCGGGAAATCCGAACCGAATTTGAATATTCGCTGCTTGCAACTTTCCGCGCAGGGTCTATATTAGTCCAATACGCATATCATATAGTCAATATGGAATAAAATACGGAGCATCGACATGGACCAGATTCCGCAGTGGCGGCCGGAGCCGGAGTGCTATCGCGCCGCGCTTCCGCTCAATTTCCCGCCGGAAGCCAACTTCATCTACCGCAGCACCAACAATATGACGCCGGTGCTGCCGGGCTCGTCGGTTCATTCGGCGGACAGCTTCGACGCCGACCTGCCGAGCCACGACGTGGTGGTGGTCGGCGATGCGGGCACCTCCGATTATCTGCTGGTGGGAGCTTTGACCGCCCACCGCTCCCAGACCTACTTCACGGTCCGCCGCCGCAGCGGGCGGCTCCACTCGATCGCGGTCGCGCAGCCTTCCGTGAAGCCCGGCGAAAAACCCGAAGAGCTGCTGGTCAAATCCGGCAGCGACTGGCGGGAACTGCTGAAGTTCTACGCGGAGGAGTCCGCGCGCCGGATGGGCGTGAAGCCCGTTTCCGCTGAAACCAACCTCGCAGGTTACTGTTCATGGTACTACTACTACGCGGACGTGACCGAACGGGATTTCCTCGACAACCTCGAAGCCCTCGCGGCCCGGAGCGATTCGCCCTATTCCAGCGGGATCGCCCAGATCGACGACGGCTACCAGACCTTTCAGGGCGACTGGCTGGACCAGGACGCCTCGTGGCCGACGCCGCTGGCCGAAATCGCCCGCAACGCCGCATCCAAGGGGCTGACGCCGGGAATCTGGCTGATGCCGATGCTCGCATCGACCGCCAGCCGCACTTTCCGGGAGCACCCGGAGTACTTTGTGTGCAATGAAAAGGGAGAACCGCTGGTGTTCGCGGGCTGGTCCCCCGCCCCGGACAACCACTGGGCCTGCCTTGACGCGACGCAGCAGGCGGTCCGCGACCACCTGACCCATGTATTCAAAACCTTCCGCAGCTGGGGTTTCCGCTACTTCAAGCTGGACGGGCTCGGCTACGGCCTGCCGGAAGGACGGCGGCAGGACGCCGGAGCCACCGCGGTCAGCGCGTTCCGGCTCGCGTTGAAAACGATCCGCGAAGCGGTGCCCGATGCGTTCATTCTCGGCTGCTGCCCGCCGTTCATGGCCTGTCTCGGCTACGTCGACGCCTGCCGGGTCAGCTGCGACACTTCGCGCTACTGGTTCAGCCAGGACCCGCGCCCGCTGAACTGCGACAACTCCCCCGGACTCCCCGGCATCCGGAATGCGTGGCACGGCACGATCATGAACTGGTGGATGTTCGACCGCTGGTTCCGCGCTGATCCCGACACGGTGATGGCGCGGCAGGACAACGCCTTTTACACCCTCGGCGAAGCGCGCATTTCGACCCTCGCCGCGATTCTCACCGGCGTGTCGATCACCAGCGACCACCTCGGCACCATCGCTCCCGAACGTTACCGGCTGCTGGAGCTGGCCGCGAGCCTCCGGCTTCGCGACGCGGCTCCGGCCCGCTGGGAGCCGTTCCGCTGGCCGCAGGTTTTCACCGGAACCGTAGACGGCAGGAAGGCGGCCGCCTTCGTCAACGACACCGATCAGGAGATGACCTTCGAGCTTTCGGAGGGAATGCTCAACGCCTCCGCCGAGGAGGTGCTGATCGGCCTCGGACGAATATCCGGCCCTCTCACACTGCCGCCGCGCGACGCGGCACTGCTGATCGAATAACCAACCGGCGCCTCAGTAAGGCGCCTTTTTTATTACAAGGAGATTCAAACATGATTCAGAAAATGTTTGCGGCGCTGTTCGCCGCGACCGCCCTGCTGTCAGCGGCGGCAGCCCGGACGCCGGAGGTTCCGGCGTGGATTCAAAAGGCCGAAAGCCGCACGGAACAGCTCGCGCCGGGAGTCCGACTGACCACTTTCGACCGCGTCCGGGTATTCGGAAAACCGCAGTTTATTTCGGTTCTCCGGGCAGACCTCTCCACGCCGGGCCTCCGGCTCGGGCTTGCGGAGTGCGACGGCGGCAACTATGAGACCGTCAGCCATTTCGGCAGAAGACTCGACGCACTGGCCGCGGTCAACGCCGGATTCTTCGCGATGAAAGGCAATCCGATGGGCGTGCGCTACTTGAAGATCGACGGCAAAGTGCTCAACGCCGATCTCGGCGGCGACCCGGAGCGGGCCTATTTCGTCCTCGATCAAACCGGCAGGCCCGCGATTGTCGGCCCCGCGGACTTTGCACCGGAACGATGCCGTTCGGCGGTCTACGGCAACCGGCTGCTGCTGAAAGACGGCAAGGTGCCGCCGCTCGGCGATGACAAGGCGCGCCATCCGCGCACTGCGGCAGGATTGTCCGGAAACACCCTGCTCTGGGTGGTCGTCGACGGCCGGGCCAGAGAGAGCGCGGGCGTCACCTTCGCCGAACTCGCCACACTGCTGAAGGACCTCGGCTGCACCGATGCGGTCAATCTCGACGGCGGCGGCTCCAGCACGATGTGGACCAGGCACCACGGAGTGGTCAACCACCCGAGCGACAACAGGAAATTCGATCACGCGGGCGAGCGTCCCGTGCATAACGCGCTGTACCTCATCTCCGGCCGCTGACCGGAACTATTTTCCGGGGCCTTCGGCAAGCCGGTAACGGTACATGTCGGCGCTGACTTTGCGCGCGGCGTCGACCATCTCCCGGTAAGGCGTATCGGTCACGTCGACGAAGCCGCACTGGATGTTCTCATCGTCCGCGGGCCGTCCGGTCGCCATCTGGTCGGTGTACTTGAAGTAATGCACACCGGCGATCTGCGGATTCCACAGGGCGCTGCGGACATAGCGGTCAAAGCCGCGGGCGCGCTCCGCCTGGTTCGCGGCAGGCTGCAATCCCGGATGCGCCGGACCGTTGGCGGCGGTGCCGTAGTGCCACTCGCCGACGATCACCGGCATATCGACTCCGGCCGGCAGGCGCCAGGCGCTGATCTCCGGGCAGTAAAGGTTGAACGAGCATCCGTCGAGATACTTCGCGGAAGTGGCGATCACCTTTTCGTTGCGGTCGTTGAAGCGGCAGCCGAAGTAGAGTTTGCCGGGGGCTTCGCGGTTGATGACCTCTTTGCAGGTCCGGAAATAACGGTTGACGATGACGTCGTTGAACTCCTCCAGATCCGCCCGCGCCTTTTCGGGTTCGGCGGGCATCGCGGTACTGTTCAGAAACGCGCCGAAGTCGGCATATCCAGTACCCCAGACCTTGTTGAGCGCGGCAATATCGTTGCCATATTTATTTCTGTAATATTCGGTCATTGCGATTTTCGCCGGCTGGGAGGCCGGGGAGCGCAGCGCGCCTTCCGCGAGAAAAGTGTCGGTTTTCCCCCAGGAAAGTTCGTTATCCACGAAGTAGCCGATGCAGTTTTCATCGGTAACGGTATTCCTGTGATGACCGCGCAGAGCCTCGGCGATGCCGGCGGCGAAATCCGGATTGAAAACATCCGGGAACTTCTGCCATCCGATCTGTTTGCAGCCTTCGATCACCTGATAGAACTTCTCGAACGTAATGCAGGTGATGTAAGGCAGGTGGGGGCGGTTCAGAATTTCCGGATCGAGCCAGTTGCCGTTGGTGTTGAAGCCCCAGCTGCGAAGACGTTCCTGTGAACGGTCGAGATATTTCCGCGCGTAATTGTCGCCGTATTTCAGGCTGACGTTGTGGAGCATGAAATAGAACTGCAGAATATTGGTGTCCCGGTTGCCGCCCTTGCCTTTATAGAAGCCGAAGCGGGGAAAGGCTTTGCGGGTATAGAACTGTTTTTTCGCCCCTTCGTTCGGGGGAAGTTCCTCGAAGTAATTCTCGCGGAAGGAGATGCCGGTCGGGTCTTCGACCAGCTGGATCGAGTTGACGCCGAGCGACCAGAAGAGTTTGCCCTCCGGGTCGGTCAGGAACCATTTCCCCTTGTACTTGACTGTGCCCCAGCCGCCTTTCTTCTCCCCGAAGGTCGGCCCGTCCGCCCAGCCGCCGAAACGGTTCCGGCCGGGAACGGCGGGATTGGCGGCCAGTTCGCGGTCCTCCGCCAGCTTGCGCTCTCCGAGCTGGGCGACATCGGTCACTTTGCCGGGCCAGTCGGCATGTTTGTACTGGCCGAACCGGTCGATGAAGGGATAGAAGGCCTCCTTGCTCCTCAACGCTTCGGGAAGCGGTTTCACCGGTTCTTCCACGCGGAAATTGGAGAGTTCAAAGCGCATCGGCCTGTCGGCGTCGGGATTGCTCGTCCAGATGCGGAGCTGGGCGACCCGGTCCGGCACGATCTTGTGATCGCCCTTGACGAAACCGTCGGGCAGACGCTGCATCCCCTCGGGCGCCCATGCCGAACTCTCTTTGACGGCGCGGCCGTAGCGGACGCGCAGCGGCGCTTTTTCACCGGGAAGCAGCGCGATCGAGGAATAAGCGATATGGGCGAAGGCGTTCGAGTTCTTCCCCTCCTTCAGGTTGACGATCTCCATTCGCAGCTGCATCGGATATTTGTTGTTATTCCTGACATCCACAGCCAGAATCGCGCCTTGGGAAAGGTCGAAATACTTTTCGCCTTTCTTCGGAGTAACGATCGTCCCCTGCCAGCGGCCGCCTTTCGGCGGCAGTTCGAGCGCGAGCCGGTCGCCGGCCACTTTCACCTTGTCGGTCTTGTTGAACGGGGCGAAAACGGCGCCGCCCCGGGCGATGCTGAAAAGCTGCCTGTCAGCCGCGGCCAGACCCGCCGCCAGCAGCAAAGCGGCGGCACATGAAGAAAATTTCATCATTCTTTCCTCGTTATTTTTTGTACCGGAGCAATCAATGCACTTCCCGTGCTCCATTGCTATTAAACCATTGAGAAGCTTCAATTGGCGACGACCGCAAGTCTTTACCCGACATAGCCTTCACATGCCCATCGGCAAAAGCAAGGTTCCCCCGGCCCTGATGGGCTTCATAAAAAAGTCCAGCCTGCCAACTCCAATAGTTATGAAAACGGAATCTGTAAGCCCTTCTCTGATCACCAGGAGAATCCAGCAAACGAGTATCCGCATAAAGCGGCAATGCCGATACTGACTTCATTTTGGTCAAGGAGGCAAATTCCCCCTGTGTAGCAGTCCCTATCCGGCAAGCGAACCGCCCCATACGTGCCATTACTTCGTCAGGCACATTAGAATCGCTCCAGTCAACGGCCCCGTAAACATTTTGCTCAAGGTCATTATTGAGTTTGGTCGAACCAGAACATCTGACTACATTCCAACCAATATAACTTCCATGCCCTTTGGTCAACCACCAGTCGTTATTCCAGGGACCTCCCGGCGCATCACCGTTACAAAGCCAATTGCACCACATTCCATTTTCAGTCAAAACACTGGTTGGAATAAAATCCCCATTATCGTTCCCATACATCAACGCGCCGGAAATGACCTGTTTCAAATTGCTGACACAGGAAGTCGCCCGTGCTTTTTCACGAGCCTTGTTCAGTGCAGGCAGCAACATGGCTGCCAATATCGCGATAATTGCAATTACAACAAGCAATTCAATCAATGTGAATAGTAAGCTGATCTGCATTCTCGATTTTGCATGTACACTCATTTTTTACTTCCTTCTATGTCAGGTTTTATCAAGTTATTGTTACAGCTTCTCTCGTTTTTTTCTATGAAACTTCTCACTTTCAAAGCAAACACCCCCTTTCTTTTTTAGAATTCAACACAAAATAAATTAAATCATTATCATTCATGACAATATCGTTTTCATTTCAACTCCCTGCATCATTATCGGGAAACAACAAACCGTCAGGCATCCGGCGGCGCAGCCACCGAACTCCGGATCACCAACTCCGGAAGCAGATATTCACGGGGCAGCCCCGATTGTTTCCCACGCAGATAATCGCTCAGGCAATGAATGGCCCGTTTACCCCGGCTGATGAGCGGCAACCGGATCGTGGTCAAACCGGGGGACAGATATTTGGCGAAAGACTGATCGTCACATCCAGCAACGGAAATATCCTCCGGGATGCGCAGGCCATTGTCGAAACAGGCCTTGTAACATCCGAAAGCGATCTCGTCATTGGCACAGACAAACGCGGTGGCCCTTTCCTGCCCTTTCAGGAACTGCACAGTCTGCTGGTATCCCGCCTCCTTGTCACGTCCGATTCCGTCGATATGTCCGATCGGACAGGGCGGAACCAGAAAGCGGTCGGCGGATTCACCGATCGCCGCCATGAATTCGCGATAAGCGCGCACCCGCTCCTGATAACTCTGATTGGGAGGTTCCGCACAGAGATAAGCAATCCGACGATGTCCCAGAGAGTGCACATATTTCAGCATCTGCAACATCGCATGGTAGGAATCCGTGCAGAAATAACCGATCAGCTCTCCCTCCAGAGGAGTTCCGACCAGCATGCAGGGGATTCCGGCCGCTGCCAGCGTTGAAATTTCGTCAAGCCACGCCGCTCCGCTGATCACCGCCACGGCATTACAGCGCCAGATGCGGCAAACCCGCAGCAACGGCAGACGGCCGGTATAACGCTGAATCGACAGTTCAATTCCCTCGGCATTCGCCGCCAGCCCCATGCCGGTCAGGATCGTGGCGATATAGTCGGTGATATCCCCGACGCCGACGATCACGCTGATCCGCAGAAGCCGCTCAACCGACTTATCCGGCGTGAAATTATTTTTTTCGACAACGGCCATAACCTGTCGGCGCAAAGCTTCGCTGACATCGGGATGGTTGTTCAGCACCCGGGAGACCGACGCCAGCGAAACACCGGCCTCCTCGGCCACCAGCCTGATATTGATTTTTTTGCTTTTTCTGGGCATGATCTCTGATTTCGCCTTTTTGTTCTTCGTTCAATATTATACTCGAAACATCCGCCGATGTCAAGAGAGAATCGAAAAAAAACAATTAAAAATCGGAATTTAATCATTTATTTCCGAAAATGTATTTTTTGTAATATGTTCCCCGGAGATATGCAAAACTGTGTTTTGAACAGATTTACCGATCGTTCTTCACAGGCCTGTCATTGGCCGGGGCGGTGCCGGAACGCGGGCGGAAGCGGTAGTCGATCAGTACATCATCCGAAACCGGTTCGCCCGCCAGCAGCTTGCGGAACAGCTCGCAACTGTGCCGCACCAGCGCGCCGAAGTCCTGTTCCAGACTGGCCGGCGGCGGAACCAGATGGCCCGCCACGCCGGGCTGCGACCACGCGATCACCGAAATATCCTCCGGCACCCGTTTGCCCAGCAGCCGCAGCGTGTGCAGCGTGACCAGCTCCATTCCTTCATTCAGGATGATCAATGCGGTGATTCCCCGGTCCAGCAGCGACTTCACCGCGTCGGCGAAATCATCGTCGCCGGGAGCGGCGTAAAGCTCTTCCGGCAGCCCGTGCTGCGCCATCACGGCCCGGAAGGTCCGGTCGCGGGCGTAGCTGTTCCAGTTGTTCGGGTCGCCGAAAGAGTTGATTCCGCCCAGGCGCCCGATCCGGCGGTGCCCCAGCTTGAGCAAATGGTCCAGCGCCAGACGCATCCCCTGCTCGTCGTTGGAGCCGACCGTGTAGATGCCGTCCAGATGGCGCGGGCTGGTGTTGATGCAGACCAGCGGCATCGCGTGCCGCCTGCCCCAGTAGGCCTCCAGCCCGCTCTGCGCCATCAGCGAAATCGCGCCGCAGAACTCCTGTTGTTCGAGCGCTTCAAGGTGTTCGGCGGAAATCACCACCGGCATGAAACCGGACGGAGCCAGCTCCCGGTACAGCCGTTCCAGCAGGCCGCCGAAGTATCCGCCGAAACTGAAGTGCGGCACGATCAGCGCGACGGTGCGGCACGCGTCGCTGCGGTATCCGGTCCGGCGCGCGCACATCAATATCCGGCGGCGGGTGTCGGCACTGATCCGGGGCGAACCCGCCAGCGCCCGCGACACCGTCGCGACCGATACGCCGCACAGCCGGGCGATCTCCTGCAAAGTAGGTTTCATCTGAACTCCTTTTTCCACAATATACCGGTTCAGGCGCCGTTCCGCAAACCGGATTTTACATTTTTTGCACAAACCAACATTTTATTGCGCACGATAACCGGGAAAAAACCTTGATTTCACCGGTTCCTTCTATATATTGTATGGCAAGCGAAAACAACAGGAGAGTATTCCAATATGGCTTGCAGTCTTGATCTGAGCGGCGTCTGGTCGCTGAAAAGTTCCGAATGGAAAGAGGAAACCATCCCGGCGAACCTGCCGGGCGACAACTATTCCGCGCTGCTCGCGGCGGGGAAGATCCCGGACCCGCACTACGGGCGCAACGAACTGGCCGTGCAGGAGTTCCGCAGGCACGACTGGGAGTATTCGCGCGACTTCGACGTGCCGGCGGAGCTGCTCGGCTATGAACACGTCTATTTGACAGCCGAGATGGTCGATACCTTCGCGACCGTATTCATCAACGGCAAAAAGGTGCTTTCCTGCGAAAACATGTTCACCCGTTACCGCGCCGACGTCAAAGCGGCGCTGCGGGCCGGCTCCAACCGGATTGAAATCCGCTTCAAGTCCGCCGAGAACGAGGCGAAAAAAGCCGCCGCCGAACAGCCCTTCCCGGTGCCGATGAACGGCTGCAGCAAGGTCCCGAACCTGAACCTGATCCGCAAGGTGCACTGTCACGGCGGCTGGGACTGGGGCCTTACGCTGATGGTCACCGGCGTCTATATGCCGCTGACGCTGACCGGTGTGAACACCGCCCGGCTCGACTATCTGTACGCCGACCAGAAGCATGAAAAGAACCGCGTCACAGTGACCGCCGTGGCGGAGCTGTTTGCAGAAAAGGCGGGCAAACTGCCGGTCGCCTTCCGCTTCAACGGGGAAACCCGCACGGTCAATGCAACGGTCCGGCCCGGCGCGAACCGGGTCAAGACGCAGTTCGTGGTGGAAAATCCGCGCCTGTGGTGGCCCAACGGGCTCGGGGAGCCGGCGCTTTATCCGCTCGCGGTCGAAACTCCCGACGAGACGCTCGAGCAGGAGATCGGGCTGCGCACGATCGAGGTGGTGAATGAGAAAGATGAATACGGCATTTCGATGCTGTTCCGGGTCAACGGCTTCGACGTGTTCGCCAAAGGGGCGGACTGGATTCCGGCCGACGCGTTCCCGGAGCGCCAGACGCCCGAGGTCCTCGACGACCTGCTCGAATCCGCCCGGCTCGCCAACATGAACATGCTCCGCGTCTGGGGCGGCGGCCAGTATGAGTTTGAGGAGTTCTACCGGCTCTGCGACCGCAAGGGGCTGATGGTGTGGCAGGATATGATGTTCAGCTGCAGCCTCTACCCCTCCACTGAAACCTTCATAAACAACGTGAAAACCGAGCTGTCCCACCAGATTCCCCGGCTGCGCCACCACGCCTGCCTCGCATTGTGGTGCGGCGACAACGAGGTGATCGGCGCGACCGGCTGGTACGGCTCTGAAAAACGGGTCTCCTATCTGATCAACTACGACCGGCTCAACCGCGAGCTGGCCCGGATGGTGGCGGAACTCGACCCCACCCGGATGTTCTGGCCGAGTTCGCCGTGCGGCGGCCCCGGCAATTTCAACGACGGCTGGCACGACGACTCCTGCGGCGACATGCACTACTGGGAGGTGTGGCACGGGGCGAAGGATTTCAGCGCCTATTACGCGGTGAAACCGCGTTTCTGCTCGGAGTTCGGCTACCAGTCGTTCCCGTCGCTCGAAACCGTGGAGAAATTCTGTCCGCCGGATCAGCGCAACGTCTTTTCGCCGGTGATGGACCACCACCAGAAGTGCGACAAGGGCAATGCCCCGATCATCGGCATGTTCGGCAAATACTTCCGGATGCCGGAGAGCTTCGCGGACTTCCTCTACCTGTCGCAGGCGCAGCAGGCGCTCGCGATCAAAACCGGCGTCGAATTCTGGCGCACCCTGAAGCCGCGCTGCATGGGCACGCTCTTCTGGCAGCTCAACGACAACTGGCCGGTCGCCTCCTGGGCAAGCATCGAATACGGCGGCAAATGGAAGCAATTGCAATACCACGCCAGACGCTTCTACCAGCCGGTGATCGCGGTGGTCTACAAGGATCAGGAAGGGGTCACCCGGCTCCACGCGGTCAGCGACCTGCGCTGCAGGTCGAAGATTTCGGTCAAGGCGGAAATCCTCGACTTCGACGGCAAACTGCTGAAAAGTTTCGAGCTGGAAAGTTCCCTGAAGCCGGGCGAAAGCAAATGCCTGAAAACCTTCAAGCCCGCCGAGCTGGCCGGACTCGATCCGAACGGCTGCTTCATGGAGCTGACCAGCCAGGCCGAAACCGCGGAGGGCGAACTTCTGACCCACGAGAACAGCTGTTTCTTCAGCGTCTACAAGCACTGCGACCTGCGGCGCGCCGAGGTGAAGACCGCCGTCCGGCCCGCCGGAGAGAACCGGTTTGAAGTGACGCTCACCACCGACAGGCCCGCTTTCTTCGTCACACTGGACACGCCCGGAATCCGGGGCATCTTCAGCGACAACAGCTTCACGCTGGTGCCGGGCCGGACCAAAGTGCTGACTTTCAGCGCGAAGGAAAAGACGGCGGCGGCGGCGCTGGAAAAGGCGCTGACGCTGAACTACCTGCGCAAAACCTACAACTGAGGTGTTTTCATGCTGAACCGAACCGCACCGGAGGCGCAGGGCATCCCCTCCGCCGCGATTGAACGCTTCGTCGACGCGATGGCGCAACTGGATTCTCCGCACAGCTTCATGCTGCTTCGCCACGGCAATGTCGCCGCGGAGGGATGGTGGAAGCCCTACCGTCCCGAAGCGCCGCATTTGCTTTTTTCGTTGAGCAAGAGCTTCACCTCCTGCGCCGTCGGCCTCGCCCGCGAAGAGGGGCTGCTCGGCCTCGACGACCCGGTCGCGAAGTTTTTTCCCGCGGAACTGACCCGCAGCGCTGATCCGCGCTGCCGGGAGATGACAATACGCCATCTGCTGACGATGGCGACCGGGCACGACCGCTGCGCGCTGGAGTATATGACCTCCGCCGACGACTGGGCCGCGGCCTTCTTCCAAAGCCCGCTGGCCTATCGCCCCGGCGAACGTTTCGTGTACAATTCCGGGGCGACCTACATGCTTTCGGCGCTGCTGCGCCGGATCACCGGCCGATCGCTGACCGCCTATCTGCGTCCCCGGCTGCTGGAACCGCTCGGCTTCGGCGAACGCCACTGGGAAACCTGTCCGAAAGGGATCGAAGTCGGCGGCTGGGGCTTCTACGCGACGACCGAAGAACTCGCCCGCTTCGCCCAGCTGCTGCTGCAGGGCGGCAACTGGCGGGGCAGGCAGCTGGTGCCGGCCGACTACCTGAAAATGGCGACCTCATTCCAGATCGACAATTCGATGAACGACCAGCCCGACTGGCGGGTCGGCTACGGGTTCCAGTTCTGGCGCTGCCGCCACAACGCGTTCCGCGGCGACGGCGCATTCGGGCAGTACGCGCTGGTGATGCCGGAGCAGGATGCGGTCCTCGCCATCACCAGCGGCCTCCGCAATATGCAGCAGGTGCTGGACCTGGTCTGGAAGCACCTGCTCCCGGCGATGTCCCCGGCTCCGCTGCCCGCCGATCCGGCTGCCGCCGGACGCCTTGCGGAACGGATCGCCCGGCTGACGCTCCCGGTCCTCGGAACCACGGGGCGCGCCCTGCCCCGGCAGAGCTACCGGCTCAACGCCAACGAAGGAGGCTTCACCCGGCTGGAGTTTGAATCCGGCCCCGACAGCTGCCGCCTGACGCTGGCCGGCCCGAACGGCCCTGAAACCATTCTCGCCGGTTTCGGCCATCGCGAGGAGAGCGTGGTGAAGTTCGACTCGCAGTTTCCGCACAGCGTCGCCGCCAGCGCCGAATTTACCGACGACCGGACGCTGACGATTCTGGCGAGCAGCTACAACACGCCGTACCAGATCCGGCTGGTCTGCCGCTTCGACGGGGAACACGTCGCGCTGGAACACCGCGCCAACCTGACCTTCCTCGTCGACCAGTGGCCGATCCTGACCGGCTGCCGCGCCTGAAGCGGCCTTTTCGCTTGCAGAAGCGGAATTGCCGCGCTATATTATTATAGAAGGTTTATAAATAGGATTATTTCAGGAGCCGATCATGACGGTGACGACCGCCGGGTGGATGCTGCCGATCCTCGGTTCGGCGCTCGGACTCGGATTCTACGATATCTGCAAGAAACACGCGGTGCGCGAAAACGCGGTGATGCCGGTGCTGTTTTTCGCGACATTCACCGGAACGCTGTTCTTTACGCTGGCGACTTTGCTTTCCGGGCATTTCATGGAGTTCATCCGCTGCCCGCTGCACGACTGGCTGCTGATTCTCGCGAAGTCGGTTCTGGTCGGAACCAGCTGGACCTGCGTTTACTACGCGATGCGCGACCTGCCGATTTCAATCGCGGCGCCGATCCGGGCCTCCGCGCCGTTGTGGACCTTTTTCGGCAGCCTGCTGCTGTTCAGCGAATTTCCGACGCTGCTGCAGGGGCTGGGGATGCTGACCATTTTCATCGGCTACTACGCCTTTTCGGTATTGGGGAAACTGGAGGGGATCAGCTTCCGCCGTCATCGCGGCATGCACCTGATCCTGATCGGCACGCTGCTCGGAGCGGTTTCGGCGCTCTACGACAAATATCTGATGGGAGTGCTGCACATCCCGCGCAACACGGTGCAATTGTGGTTTTCGATCGATCTGGTGTTCCTGCTGGGCGGGGCGTGGCTGATCCGCCGGGCCGCTTTCAGGCCGGACCGGAAATTCGTGTGGCGCTGGACCATCCCCGCCACCGGCATACTGCTGATCGCCGCCGACTGGCTCTATTTCTACACGGTGAGCCTGCCGGACATGCCGATTTCGATCCTGTCGCTGGTGCGCCGCTGCAGCTGCATCGTGACCTTCGCGGTCGGCAGTTGGTACTTCCGCGACGCCAACCTGAAGCGAAAGGCTTTTGCGCTGGGCATGATCCTGCTCGGCGTCGTGCTGCTGGCGCTGAACTAAAAAGCCTTGGCCATCAGGAAAGCCGCCGTACCGTAGCCGGCCAGTTTCTCCATGTCGACGCCCGGCTTCTCGCGGTATCCCATCCGCCGCCAGAAAGTTTCCGCGCCCTGAATCGCCACCAGATGGGAGCCGGCCAGTTTCCGCGCCCGCGCCGCCTCCTCGAACCGGCGCAGCAGCAGCTCCCCGACTCCCCTGCCCCGCATCTCAGGCGACACCGCCATATCGTGCAAATAGAGGGAGTCGCACTCCTCCGGCAACTCCTCCAGCTCCTGATGCAAGGCGACCGCGGAATCGCTCCGCCACGGGTGTCCGAGCAGATACCCCACGACCCGCTTTTCTTCCTCGCAGACGAAACAGCATCCGGCCCCCGCCGCGAGCTTGCTCGCCATCACCGCCGGGCTTTCCGGCGTGATCGCGTGATAACAGCGCTTCTGGATCAGCATCACGGTGGACAGATCGTCCGGCCGCATCTCACGAATCAACATCATCGACCTCCGCTTGCCGCATACTATAGCACGCCGGAGCCGGAAAAGCAAAACGGCGGCCCCCGTCCGCCGGGAACCGCCGTCCTTGAACTCCGACGCCGGAGCTTACAGGATGTCGAGCAATTCGACGTCGAAGATCAGCGCGGCGTTCGGCGGAATCGCCTGTCCGGCGCCGTGTTCGCCGTAACCGAGCCTGGCGGGGATGAAGAGCCGGTACTTGCTGCCGGGGGACATCAGCTGAAGCGCCTCGGTCCAGCCGGCGATCACCTGATTCACGCCGAATTCGGCCGGTTCACCGCGGCGGACGGAGCTGTCGAACTCGGTGCCGTCGAGCAGCGTCCCGGTGTAATGGACGCGCACCTTGCTGTGGGCGAGCGGCTTGTCGCCCTTGCCTTCGGCGATCACCTCGTACTGGAGGCCGCTGGCGGTGGTTTTCACGCCTTCGCGGGCGCCGTTTTCGGCCATGAACTTCTTTTCGGCCTCGATGTTGGCGGCGGCGAGGCCGTCGACCTGCTTCTGGACGGCGGCCTGCATCTTCGCCTGCAACACCTGCATCGCCTTCACATACTCCTCCTGAGAGATCTTCGGGGACTTGGCGAGGAAGTCGCGGACGCCGTCCAGCGCCGCCTGGGTATTGACTTCGATGGGAGTGCGGGTCAGGTATTCTCCCATATTCATGCCCATGGCATAGCTGAGAAAATCGATTTCACTGGCAAATTTGTCGCTCATGACGGCTCCTTGAACTGATACTTTTCGTTAGGGAAACAGAATGGTTTGTACATTACCCCGCCAAGCGTAAAAAATCAAGTCTCCCCCTGAAAATAACGGCAAGAGTTCCGGGAAAACGTTAAAAAAGGCAAAAATCACCAAAAAACAATGAAGTTTTCCCAAAAAGTTGTCTGTGCGGTGTTGAAAAATGGGAATGCGCCTCCTATAGTACACATTAGAGAGACAGCCAGCAATGGAAACAAGCTGAAAATGATGAAACAGTCGGCCCGGATATGAACAAACGAACAAAACGAAATTTTACCTTAATTGAGCTGTTGGTCGTGATGCTCCTAATGGGCGTCCTGATGACCCTGATGCTCCCCGCTTTCAACCGGATGATCAGCGGCAACAAAGTGGATCAGATCGCCTCCAACCTGAAACTCGGTTTGGAACAGGCGCAAACCCAAGCCATCGGCAACCGCCGTTATGTCGCATTGGTTCTCCCCCATAATAATCAGGTCTGGAGCGATGCCTCCGTCAGGAATTACTGCTTCGGCGGCTTTCGTCTGGCATTCGTAACCCAAAACGGCACCAACTGGGAATTCGATGAATGGATCCCGGAAAATACCTGGAAGAATTCCCCCAACGGTGCGATGCTGCTGAAAATAGATACGGCGACACCGCCCGCAACCGGCACTGCCCTCGCCAGAAATGACATCACCACCGCTCTCAACACAGCACTGGAAGGAAACAACCGGTTGGAGAGTATCTCCAACTATCCCCCTGAAAACAATCCTTCCGGTTCGACAACCAGAAGCAACTGTGCAATCATATTCACTCCCTATGGCGGAGTGGAAAGTTCCGATGATTTATATCTTTACATAGTGGAAGCCATTTCCGACGGAGGAAACGGAATCCTGTTTCCGACAAGAGATTCCCAGAACCGTCCCACCAATTATTTGATACTGAGCCTTAACCAATTCTCGGGGAAAGTGGATTTCAGATAATGAAAAAGACGTTGAAAAAATTTTATTTCAATATGATTGAAGTCGCCTTGGCAATGGCAATCATTGCAATAGGAATTTCGAGTATTCTGGTCCTTTTTCCCGTGGGAATCAATGCAAGCAAATCAGCGATCGCAGATAATAATTTGGCGGATATTGCGGAATATATATTTGGTTACTATAAAGCAACACAGTTGAATAGTATTTATAATGGCACCAACATATCTGCGTTGCATGGCGCCTTGGGAACAGAACCTTCCGACTCAGATATGACCAATATAACTTGGAACACTAATCGCATTACGGACACCAACTTGAAAGCTCCGACTACCGGTTTACAAAATAGAGTTTTTCTCTACGAACAATTCACCACGCTTCCCGGAACTCCGGCCCGAGAAGTCATCGACTTTGCCGCAGTAGCCAAAATCTGGTCAGCACCAATCACCCTCTCCTGGCGTCCCTGGAGAACGACCCCCAATACAGTCACCTCCGGAACAGTTCAAGCTTCCGACAATTATGCTTTACGGCTTTATCTTGAACTGAGCTGGCCGGCCGATCAGCGGTATGCGCTTCGGGAAAAAAGAATTTTTGTTCTTGATCTCTACAATCCCACTCGGACCGTACAATAAAAGGACTTGGAGTTCTCTATGAATATCACGACAAAATTCCAAAGATATTCCCGTTTTACCTTGGTTGAATTGCTCATCGCGATGGTTGTATTCACCATCCTGTTGGGACTGATGCTGCAATTTTTCTCAGGAGCGCAGAAGATGTGGACCGGCATGGAGAAAAAGAACCACCTTTATGCCAATGCCCGCATCGCCATGGATACCATGGCGACTTTACTGCAGACCATGCGAGCGGTGGATGACGGCTTGCCGTTCATGTTCGACGGTACCAGTCCCAACTATAACAAGCTTGCCTTTATGACCCAGACGGATATCAAGCTTGGTCCCTCCGCCACAACCAATTACAATTATCAGGATTCTCTCTTCCTAGTCTCTTTGAGCAGAAACACAACCAATGATACTTTGGAAGTCACCTCCTATTATCAGCCGAACACCGGCACTGTATCCGATGGCTATTGCAAATATTTCCGTCCCACCGCCACGGGCAGTCCCTTTTATTCCTCCCAGTCAGACATCGGAGCAGATATGCTTACTCCTCCGGGACTAGGAACAGCTCAGCAGAACACCCGAGTTTTGCTGGAATATGTCACCGGCCTGTCTTTCCGGCCCATCCAGACAACCAGTAATGACAATCCCCCCATGGGAGTGGAGATCACTTTGTCTATGATGAGCAAGGAGGATTACGATGTATGGGTTTCTGCCGGTCACCCTGACATTCTACGGCAGAACTCTGAATACACCTTCAAACGTGTCGTATTTTTCGATGATATAACCCGAACCGTTCTCTAGTTTCAGGAAGCTTTCATTATGATTTTGCATGATCAAAAATCAAAAATTCTATCCAACCGTCGCGGCGTAGCGCTTCTCTTTGCGTTGGGAATCCTGTCATTGCTTCTGGTCTTGGGCCTGGCATTCGTCACTAATGCCGTCGTGGCCCAAAAGGCAGCCTTCAACAACAGCAGCAGATCCCAGGCCAAGCTGTTGGCTCAATCCGCCATCAGCCAGATTCAAACCGCCGTCATGGAATACCAGCTTGAGATCGAAAATATCCGCGGAACGACAGGTTCCACTAACGATAATATACTGATAACCGACCTCTCTACCATCGTCAGCTTTAATACCTCCGCCAATGCAGATGACCAACTGAGTTCAAAGCTTCCTCCTCCCAAACCGATCCGATATAATAACCAAACGGAAGAGGACCACTATAAGGACCTGGAAACAGGAGCCGGAGCCTCAGTTGACTCTTTGCGCGCCCCCCAATGGGTCTACGTCGACAATGGACAGACCGGTAACAACCGCCGGCTCATCGGGCGTTTCGCATATCGGGTTCTGCCTCCAAATTCATCCACACGTATGAATTTAGGTTATGTGCTGCAGGGTGTGAGTACGACTTTGCCGCATCCGACCGTTCTGAAAGAAGTCAATCAGATTCCTCTGGCTGTTGACAACAGTAACCTCGGCTTGGGTACTCCGCTGGCTTTTTGGGACACGGTGGCGGGCTCCCCGGTCGTGCTTCCGACACAGGTGGAACGCATGGTGGGATCGTACAATCAATTTTTTTCCGCCTGGGCAGACTATTTCCCCTACACCAGCACAAACCGGGAAGAGCAGAAATGGCTGAAGCGTTGGTTTGACGACGGTGTCACCCAGCCGGACTTGGAAGTTTACCGCCAGGAGTTAACGGGAACTCCGGCAGTTGAATACTATCACCGTTTCAACTTGAATATGTCCGCGGCCAATTGGAATGATTTCAAAAATCAGGGTTCCAATTCAGACGCAGCGGTAAATGCTCTGCTGAATGACCCCGCTATTCCTTTCCGTAACGATCCAGCCAACAGTTATACAACGGCAGATACCGCGCTTCCGACTGCACTTCAAGGCGGCTTACCTTTCCTGAAACTTATCGGCAATAATCAGGGCAGTTTCAGCACCGTTGACGATCTCCGTAAGCAGATCGCCGCCAATTTGCTTGATTACTGCGACAATGACTCCGTTCCGACTTCAGACGTTTCCGCCTCAAATTGGAGCACCCTTTCTTCGGAGCCCACTTATACTGGAAACGAAAAGACTCCGTATATCAACGAAGTCGGCTTTGGAATCAAGCTGTTTCCGTTGCTGGAGGGGGGCGGTGAATATCAGAACAGCCTCGTATTGAAAACGGCGGTAATTCCGGAACTGATTGTTGAACTGATTGATCTGTACGGTTCCCCAAGCAGGAATTATACTTATCACGGTTCCGTTGAAAAATTACAGTTTGACATGACGATGACCCTTGCAGGAACCATCACCTATCAGCAAAGTGACGGCACCAATTCTACGGAAAAAACTTACTCTTTTACCAAAGAGTTCACAGATGTTACGGATGTTCTTTCGTTCACTCTTGGTACTTCTCCGCGGACGGTTGAAATTGACTTCACAGATACCACCAAAGCCAAGGATTTTTCAGCAGGTTACCAAATCGGTTCCGTTGCGATGTTAAATTCTGGTACAGATTATCATACCATCAATTCCGCCGATGTGCTGGAAACCGTCAAAGGTCTGATTCCCGCCAAGGCCGGGTTCACGAATACCTTTACGAAAGTTGAAATTAAAGCAGTAAAATACCAGATCAAAAACAGTAAATTTGCATTGGGCGCGATGGCCCTGACAGATAACAACAATTCCAATTCCGGTGTTGATTTCGTACGCCGGTCCACTACTTCTCCAGAAGTCGACGTAGAACAAGGAGGCAGCACGTCTTTCACTTTCGTTCCATTTGCCAATTTGGCCGACGCGGCAAATCTGGTTCTTGGAGACGGAGTGACCATCACCAAGGCGAATGGCTATCTGTCGCTGACAGAGCCTCCCACCAGTGACGGCAGCGCAGTCACCTCAATCTTTTATATCGGCGGTGTGGAAGCCGTGGACCCCCGCCAGAACCTGAATGTAGATGTTGCCCAAAGCAATCCGAAAAAGACGGATTGGATCTACAATCCTAAAATCGCCGATTTTAAGAATACGGAAAAAGCACTCAGCATGACAATTGCGGAAGGCAACTCCCTGTTAAATAATCTGACTCAGGGCTTGCGCAATTCTGTTACCAGCGCCAAACCATCGACAACACTCAGCGACTATACTCTTGATTCCGAATTCACACTTGGAGAGTTTGACATAGAAGATGTATCCGATCCGGCTTGGAACACCACCAATCACCTTTCCACGGCATATATCCGAAATGCTCCGATGGAAAGCCCCTGGGAACTGGGTGCAATCCATCGCGGTGCGGCCTGGCAGACGATCAATCTCAAGAATGCGGCATCACCCCAAAACATCAATGATCCGATCAATCTCACTGATTTTTCCGGTACAGCCGGCACCAGCTATCAGATGGGTGACGGAGGCATTCTTGACCAAGTCAAATTCACCAACAATATTTGGAGTTATGGTAAAATCGATATCAATATGTTCAACAGCAGCTACCTTGGACATGACAATACCCGTGACTCGATGCTGTTGAGAGCAATGTTGAACAATTTCATGGAGGTCGGAGAAGAGTACAACCAGACCGGAAGCGGCGGCAGAGCACTGACTCCAACGGAGGTGACAAACATCACCAACGGCGTGGAAACCCTTCCGGCGCCGTATCCGCTCACCAGCAGGGCTCAAATTCTGTTTACACAGCCCAACTCTCCCGCATCCTTACCCAACAATCCTCTGGGACTCAATCGGGGCTTCTGGAATTATTGGGCCACAGCAGGAAGTACGCCGCCGGCACAGAATGACAGGGAACAGGAAGAGTTGATTTCCAAAATGATCTCAATATTCAAAACCGAGCCTGCTCAAGTTACAACGTTCCAGGCGGATATCATCGCCCAGTCAATTTTGGACGTGGACGGTACCATAGCCAAAGTAGATCGTACCGGCGCCGTTCGTACTCAAGCGGCAACTCATGGAACCTTTGATTATGATGCAACCAATAATGTTTATTTCGATGAAATCACCGGGGAAGTAAAGATGCGGGTTACTTTCGATCGCAACCCCAGGACGGGGAAGATCAAAGTCCGTAATATTACATATACCAAATAAACTCTTGTCAAATCAAGATCGTCCGGGAGTTTCAAGAAGCTCCCGGACGATTTTTTTATGTCCTGATTCAGGAGAACAGGGCGGAGAGCTGGTTCTTCAGGATGATCAGCTCGCGGATCTGGTACATCTTGGAGGAGGAGTAATTCAGGTACATCGCTTCGACTTTGATGAAGTCCATTTCGATCCGGCGGAGGTCGCCGTCGCACATCATCACTTCCAGCTGGTTCGCGATCAGCGAGGTCTGCTGCTTCTCCGAAAACGCATTGCGGATTTCACGGAAAAAAGCTTCTTTCGGCGTGCTGTTGTAATAGCTCAAAGCCGTCGCCAGCACATCCGACGGAATCAATTGATTGATCAGCCGTTCCTGTTCCGGCGAAAACGCCCCGTCCGAAGCCGCCGCGTACAGCAGCCCCGCCGCAAACAGTTGCAAAGAACCCGAAGAACCGGAAGTGCCGGAGGACGGGATTTCGATTTTCGGCTTGCTTCCCGGAACGGAAGCTGCCGGCTGCGGTTCCGGTTTCACGGTGGCGGCTGCCGACGGCGCAGGAGCCGCAGAAACGGCGGGAGCAGCCAGATTCAGGGCGTCCAGCAGTTCCCCCAGCGCTTCCGCCTCCGAGAACGTCGCGGAGGAGGAGATCGGGCCGGAAGCCGTATCCAACGCAAAATCCAGCTTGGTTCCGTTCTGTTCGCGCTTCAGCAGCGAAAGTTCATCCAGCGTCAGTTTCCGCAGTTGGAACTCCTCTCCGAACTTCCGATCCAGTGCCGCCAGGCAATCCGGATAAAGCAGGAAGTACCCCTCCCCCGATTCCCCCGAAAAGGCCCGGCTGAACCGCACCGCATACAACGGTTCCCCGGCGATTCCCGCCGCTTTCGCCTGATTCAACAACGACTCCGAAACAAATCTGACATCCATATTCCACCCCTGCGGTTCGATTTCCGGTAACAGAATCCCATCCCGTAATATATGGGACGGTTTCGGAAAATCAACCCGCAAACGGATTGAAAACCGCTTCTTTACAGGATATATTACTCCAACCTCTCAAAATTCAGGAGATTCAATCATGTTCAATATCATCGGCGTGCTTTCCATCAATCCCAACTCCGGCGACAAGCTCGCTCAACTGCTGTCCCCCCTGATCGCCGCCTCCCGCAAGGATCCCGGCTGCATCGGCTACGACTGCAAGCGCGACGAACTCAACGCCGACACCTACTTATTCATCGAAACCTGGAAAGACGACGCCTCCCTCGACGCCCACATGCAGACTGCGCATTTCAAGACCTTCGTCGAGCAGGTCGACGCCATCCTCGAAGCCCCTCTGGAACTGCACAAAATCATGCTCGACTGAAGTCGCGGGATTTCGCCTTCGGCGACCAAGGCGCTTCGCCCTTGGAACCCGACCGGCAAGGTGCCGGCGCCGGGTACTTAGAGCCGGGAAAACCGTTCGGTTTTCCCTCCGGGTGGGGGAGACTCTACTGTGGACAGGCAAGCGGGTACCGGAGCGGTGTGCCGCTCCTGTACAACCATGCCTGTCTCTATCAGAGCTCCCCCCTCCCCGGAGGGAAAGGCGAAATGCCTTTCCCGGATCCCAAGTATTCGGCGCCGGCACCTTGCCGGTCGGGTTCCAAGGGCGAAGCGCCTTGGTCGCCGAAGGCGAAATCCCCGATGCCAGCCGGCTTATTCGGAGTGAGGTACAGGCAAAGTGGGACTTACTTCGCCCACTCCGGCGACTTGCCGAAGATCGCTTTCAGCATCCCCTCCGGCACCTTCGCGGTGCGGTCGTAGTTGTACAGGCCGTTCTGCTCCTGCTCCACATCGGTCAGCTGCGTGTAGCAATAGCCGGAGAGGTTCGGCACAGTCAGCATGTAATCGACCTGTTCGGCAATCTTGGCGCACAGTTCTTCCGGCGATTTCAGGTCAAGGCCGTGATATCCCCAGGTATTCGCGGCGAACTTGGCCCGCTCCGGCGGGATGTACATGAAACCGCCGAATTCATCGTTCAGGTAGGGCTGCCCGGCGTAGGGGACTTCGTGGTCGGGGCTGGTGTGCCACACGCCGCCGCCGGCGGGAGTCAGCGCCTCCTTGAGTTCCGCCGCATCCTTGCGGTAGAGGTGAACCGTCCAGAGGTCGGTCTTCACGTGCTGGTAGCCGCTGGTGTCGTTGACCGGGCGGGTCGGGTCGACCTGTCTGGTCAGGTCGTACACCTCGGTCATCACGCCGCGATAAAAATCGAGATCGACGGGACGCTCCGTTTCATTCAGCGGAGTCCACGCGATGATTGACGGATGGTTCGCGTCGCGTTCGACGGTTTCACGCCATTCGCGCAGGAAGTTGAATACGCCGGTGTAGCGGTCCTGCGTATACCACTGCGAACGGGTCCAGCCCAGCCCCCAGCAGGCGGATTCGCCCCAGGTCAGGTAGCCCATGCGGTCGGCATGGTAGTGGAAACGCTCCTCGAACACTTTCTGGTGGAGCCTCGCCGAATTGAAACCGGCCGCCATCGAAAGCTCGATATCGCGCACCAGCGCCTCGTCGCTCGGAGCGGTCCAGACCCCATCCGGGTAGTACCCCTGATCCAGCACCATGCGCAGGAAAAGCGGCTTGTTGTTCAGGAAGAGCCGGTCGCCCTCCACATGGATCTTCCGCAACCCGCCGTAGCTCTCGACCCGGTCGAGCAGCTCGCCGGAGGCGTTCTTCACTTCAAAGACGATCGTGTACAGGAACGGGTCCTCCGGGCTCCACGCACGCGGTTCCGGCACCGTGACCGAAAACGGCCCCCACGCCGAAGCCGGCACCGTCTCCACAGCGACTTCGCGGCCCTCCGCCAGAATCCGCACGGTCAGCGTATTGCCGGGGCGCTCCTCAAAATACTCCGGCAGGAAACCGAACGCCCCCCGGTCGAACTCCGGCACGATCCGGCATTTCTTCAATCCCTGCATACCGGCGGCTTCGAGCCAGACGGTCTGCCAGATGCCGGTCACGCGGGTGTAGCTGCATCCGCACGACTGGAATTTCGGACACTGCTTGCCGAAAGGCTGGACGAAACTGCGCTGGTCGTCGAGCACATGAACGACCAGATTATAGCTTTTTCCAGCCTCCACATGCCGGGTCAGGTCGATGGTAAAGGAGATGCTGCCGCCGGAGTGACGGCCGACTTCGACGCCGTCCAGATAGATCACGGCGGTGTAATCGACCGCGCCGAAGTGGAGCAGAACCCGCCTGCCGTTCCATGCGGCGGGAATTTCCAGCGCGCGCTGGTAGAACATGCTTTCGATGAAGTCGGTATGGCCGACGCCGGAGAGCGGGCTTTCCGGGCAGAACGGCACGGTGATTTTTCCTGCAAAACCGGTGGAATTCTGCAGGCCGCGTTCGATTCCGGACTTGCCGAAATCGAATTCATAGCTCCATTCTCCGTTCAGGTTGACCCAATCGGGGCGGTAAAACTGCATTTTCGGGTGTTCGGGACGCGGAATCGACATAATCGGCCTCATTCCTTTTGGGTTGTTTCAGGTTCGTGTTATTAGTATAGCACGTTTTTTCCGTCGGAGAATGCCGATTCTGATCGAAATGATGTATAAAATTATCATTTTACGAAAAATCAAGCACCTTTTCCAGCAGCGAGGAAGCGCAGGGAAGCCGTTTGAGCCGGATCACCGCCGCCCACAACAGATCCAGCTTTTTCCATGCGGCCGTGTAGCAGAAATGGCGGAGCTTTTTGACCGCGCTCCGCTGCCGGGAGGCGCTTCTGAAAATGCTGCGCCAGCGATAGAAATTCCGGTAGCTGCGCCAATACCCCTCCTCCAATTCCTCCGCGCTCATGTGGTCGTGGCGGATCACCGCATGCCGGGTGTCGTAACGCTCCCAGTCGCGGTGGAGCAGCCGGCCTTCCTTCTCCATTCTTTCAAAAAACGGCGTGCCGGGATAGGGCGTCGCCAAATGGAAAGTCGCGGTTTCGATGCCGGTTTCAAGGGCCCACTCCACGGTGCGGTCGAACACCTCCGGCCGGTCCGCCTCCAATCCGAATACAAAACTTGCATTGACCATGATCCCGTGGTCGTGCAGCCGCCGCACCGTCAATGCGTACTCTTCAATCCGGTTGATCGCCTTGTTGCAGGCGGCCAGCGATTCGGGGTTCAGCGACTCAAAACCGATGAAAAGGCTGCGCAATCCGGCGCGGACAGCCGCCTCAAGCAGGGAATCATCCTGCAAGGAACGCACCGTCGCGGCCCCCTGAAATACCCGGTTCATCCCCTCCATCCCCGCAAAAAGCTCCCGGGCGAAGCGCGGCGCGCCGAACAGGTTGTCGTCCAGAAAAAACAAATGGCGCCCCGGCAGCGCGGCGATCTCCCGCAGCGTCCTCTCCACCGGAGCCGTATAGAACTGCCGGCCCCCTGCGAAAAAATTCCGCGTATAACAGAAGTCGCAGCTTTGCGGACAGCCGCGCGACACCACAATCGAATTCGGCACCAGATAGTTCCGCCGCCGGATCAGATCCCGGCGCACCGGCGGAATATCGTCGAGGGAACGGCAGTTGTCCGTGTAGATTTTCCGGCAGCGCCCGGCGCGGAAATCCCGCAGGAACTCCGGCCATGCCTGATGAGCGGGGCCGAGCACCAGCGCATCGGCGTGTTGCAGCGCCTCGCCGGGCAGCGAGGTCGGATGCAGTCCGCCCAGCACCACAAACACCCCGCGCCTGCGGTAGTCATCCGCCATCGCGTAGGCCCGGCCCGCATTGGTGATATAAACCTGAATCGCCACCAGATCGGGTTCGTCGTCCGTCGTCACCGGCTCGACATGCTGGTCGAACAATTCCGCCTCGTCATCCGGCCGCAGGTATCCGGCCAGAGTCGCCAGTCCCAGCGGCGGAAACAAAGAGTATTTGATCGGCCGGTAGTTCCCGTTTTCCGCCTCGGCCAGCGCCGGAAGAATGAACTTTACCCGCATTGCCCCTCTCCGCTTGAAATCCAGACCACGATTCTTTACGGTAATATGCCCCCGGAAATCCGGCGTTTCAAACCGGAAACTTCCCGGAAAAGAAAAAAGGCGGAATTTCTTCCGCCCCTTTTCCGCGCCCGTCATTCCACATTCAGGAATGCGTCTGGCACCCACTGCATCGTATCGCCGTAAGCGACGCCGACCACCCAGTCGGGGCGCGTGCCGGACGGCACGCGGGTCAGCTCCGCCTCCAGCACATGCACGCCCTGCTTCAGGTCAAGCATCGCCGACTGATTCCACGGCGCGCGATGGAAGCTCGGCGCCATGCTGCCGGGTTCGCGGCGGAACGCGAGTTCGCCGTCCACCTTGACCTCCGACTGCGATTTGGTGTTGAACATCACGCAGTAGCGCCCATCCGCCGGAACCTTGAATTTGAACGTCATCTGCAAAGCGTGGTGATTGTCCACCGGCTCCGGCCACACGCCGAAGTTTCCGTCGAAAGTCACCGGGGCCGGGGCCGGTGTTTCACCGCCCAGCGTGCGCACCGTCGCCATCGCCTTCACCGGAGTCGGCTTGAATTCCGCCGCCGGATGCGCGTCGAGCCGGATCACCTTGCTCATCTCGCAGATCAGGTCGGAAAATTCGTCGATGGTCGCCGGGGGCGTGATCCCGGTGATGCCGGGGCTGAGCACCATGTTGCGTCCGATCGGGGCGAGCCAGCGGTCGCCGATGCCGTCCGGGTTCAAGATGCCCATGATCGCCCCGGCGGTCGCGCCGGTGCAGTCCGAATCCTCACCGAAGTTCACCGCGTCGCAGATTGTCCTGCCGAAATCCCCGTTGCCGAGCAGCAGCCCCGCAACGATGATCGGGAAGTTCACTTTTACGTCGGTGAAGTTGTCGCTGCGGTACTTCGCCATGATCTTTTCAAACAAATAGTCGAATTCCGGCTTCTCGTCGAACCAGCGGATCGCATCCTCGATCCCCTGCCGCAGCTCGCAGTCGGCGGGGATGCAGGACTTGCCGATTTCGATGATCCGGCGCACGTCGCTCTCGACGAACGCGGCGGATTCCATCGCCGCCAGAAACACTTCGGCCCACATCCCGTTGCCGGCGTGGTCGACGCAGGCGTCCTGATACGCGAACTTCGCGGCCAGTTCCGGATTGCCGGGGGCGAGGCAGGCCCAGATTTCGGAACGGATCGCCGCGCCCATCCCGTCCACGAACCAGTTGTCGTAGCTGCCGGAAAACGGCGGCCGGATGCCGTTCTTCAGGTTGCGGATCGCAATTGCGTACTCGTCCCACGGGAAACCGACGTTCTTCACCCACGCCTCCGCCAGCACCTGACAGTCCACCACCGGCTTCGCCAACTTCGCGATGGTACAGAACCAGACCACCTGCAAATCGAGGTCGTCGTTCGGCAGCATCGTGGTCGGCACCGGATCATAGAAATCGAGATGGTGCGGCCCCGGCCACCCTTCGATCGGCGCTCCCAGCGTTCCGCCCACCGCCTTGCCCAGCCAGCAGCCGAGCACCTTCCTGCGATACAATGTTTCGTCGAGCATACTATGTGTCCCCTTTCGTGGTTGAGTCCTGAAATTAAGATAACATATTATCCCCGTACATTCAAGCACCTGCAAAATTAAAATTGATAAAAGTTTTCTTCCGTGTCCGCCTGCCGCCGCGCACATTTCCCCATCTGAAGGTTGACAATTATTCCATAAACAACAACCCAAATCATGACACAGGAGGAAACGCATGGGCAGTCAGCAATGGCAGTGGGAAGAATCACAATGGAAAAGCAACAACGATCAGATCGTGTATCATTGCCGGGTCCGCACGAACCGCGACGATTTGCCGTGGCAGGCAACCCGAATCTATGATATCCCCAGCGACGGTCATCAGGCTTTGGTCCGAAAAACCGGACTGTCCCCCTATCGTATTTATGATTGGGCCAGAGTGACGGAACACCGGGAAAACAATGGTTATCAGGATATTTACGTATCCATTGAGCGCATCTGGTTCAATCGGTCGGAATGGGAATGGAAGAAAGACAGCCAATATTCCAATCGGAAAAAGCAAGGATACCGAAGCCGGTTCAGTGATGAACTGACCGGAAGCCTTCTCCAGAAACTTCGCGGCAATTATCTGCGATTGGCAGATCTCAGCACAATTGCCAAAGAGAATCTGGCTGTTGCAGTCGATCTGCCGCAACATGAAATCGACGCGTGGTGCCAGATCGAAAAAGTAGAGAGAAAACCCGATCACTTCATCATTCATGTCAGCATCCTCAATGCCTGGTTGAAGGCTCCCCGCCGGGACGACTGGGAGTGGGTTGCCGAATCCTCTCCGACCGGTGATAACTCGCTCAAATATTACACCTGTAAAGGCCGGGCTGTATCCAGCCAATTAATGATCGCCCTGAACTCTCCCCGCTCCAGCCGAAAACAGGTTTCCGCCGATGGCTGGCGGAAATTGGCTGAAAAGACGGGATTGGATGTCAATGAAGTCGAACGCTGGGGCCAGGATTTCAGTTACACCGCTTCACCGGATGGCCTGAAGGTTCGTGTCGGAGTTCCGAACGTCTGGATCTGCGCCGACCTCCTCCAAGGCGGCAACCTGTGGAACCGGGGAGTCGTCAACTGGGGTGGAACCTTCGGACAAGCAATTTCCTATCTTGGGACTTGGGGTAAAAAGGAGATCCATTGTTGGGACATAAAGGATTTAATAGATACTCTTATTAAATACAAAGGTCGGATCTGGGGAATGGTTCTATATGCTCATGGAATGCCAATAGGTCAAATCAGCGAATCTAGTGAGGATAGTTTCAATCAAGCAACTTTGATTACTTGCGTAAAAAAACAAGATTTCAAACTTGCTAAACTATATCTTATGCAATGCTATAGCGGCTATCAGGGTAATGTATCAATCCTATGGAATGAATTAGACAAATTCATAGAGACAAGAAAAAGCAAAGAACCTGAAAAATATAAGTATATGAATAGATCTGAATTTTTGGGAGAATATAAAAAAGCAACTATTTATTACTACCAGGAAATCTTCAAGCGTCTTACAGACGTTGAAATAACCGATATTTCAATCAATGGTGAAATCCTCAGTATAAAAGTTCGGGTAAATTGGAAAAATGAATGGTCTCACTATGTTGTTGACCAACCGAATATTACATATCAGGGAGTTAATGTTCTGGGAGTTGATATTTGGCCATTACAAGTCTTCTGCAATTATATCTCCGAACTATTCACTACAGTTCAGGATAAATGCAAACAAATACCGTGGTCATCCTGGCTAAATTTCACTAATAAAAATTAATATTAATTTTCAATCTTTACGATTAGTTTCTGTCGAGAGCTTAGAATCAGCCTGTCATTTTCAGGTATTTTCCCCGTCACTTTTTTCGTTTGCTACTCGCATCTGTAAAAAATAGCAGGGAATCTACTCAAAAATTGACTTCACAGTTTATTAAATTTTCGTTCTAAGCGAGCATAAACATTTTTACCAAGTGGACTTAAGCGCAAATCAATCGTTTGAAGTCCATTTGGCGAAAATCGAATGACACATACTCATCACTTCCTTTTCACCACCAAAAACCGTGAGGGAAGATTTTTTCAATATCAACCGGGGCGAATGCTTCCATCTCAAGAAGCTTACCAGCAATTTGCCAGAATCCGGGAACGATTTTATGGTCATATCCCAAAAAATAAACAAAATTGTAATCCCATTCCGGTTTATCCGGCAACATAACCTCCAGGAAATAATACTCCTCCGAACTCTGGTTGCCGAAATCTCCGAAGCCTTCCGGTTTATCGACAAAAAATGAAGTGAATATCATCTTCGTTCCCACCGGTAGTTCCAGATACTCTTCGCCACCTAATAAGTTATGATCGATTTCCCGTTCAAAACCATTCCAAACCATGCAGCCCGCATATTTTTTGCTGATATCATAACGCGAAACCAGCCGACAACGCAACGGATGAGCCAAAACCATCGTTTTATGGAAATCATACCTATAGCAGCCGTTTTCCAACCGTTTAGTCAACTGGACCAAACTTGATCCATACAACTCCGTTTCCATATTGCACGAATGAAATCCGCAAAGGCAGAAGATGACCATTCCTCCGAACAATGTCAGGAAAGCTCTTTTTTGACAGGAATTGCCGGTTTTCATCAATATCATCCTTTTATTCGACTCCGTCCCCCATAAGATACTCCTTCCTGAAGATGAAATCAACCCTGCCGTCGATCGCCCGCGACTTCTTCATGCAAAAAAGAGCCGCTCCGGGGAATTTCTCCGGAACGGCTCTTTTGAGGTTGGCTTGCCTCTTACGCGGGAGTCACCACGTTGATCGTACTCTCTCCGCGCAGCGAAGCGACCGCTTCGCGGAAAGCGGCCATGTGCTTCGTCGCGAGATGGGCGCGCAGATGGTCCACCGACTCCCAGCTCTCCAGAATCGTCACGTAGTCGCCTTTGACTTCGGGACCGATTCCGGCGTTCACGTCGACGCACGGCTCGTACCGGATGCAGCCTTCCTCGGCCAGCACCGTCGGCACGTTCGCTTTCAGAATCTGCATGTATTTCTCCATGCAGCCCGGTTTGATTTCACTGCGGGCAATCACATTGATCATTTTCAAAATTCTCCAAGATACGCCTGTTTCAAAATTCCTCCCAGAATCCGTTCCGAATCGGAGACCGGAACCGGATACGGGGCAAGTTCCAATTTCATCCGGTTTTCACTGCCGCTCGCGGCCGTCGCCGCCAGCAGCTCCGGAGTGATGCCGTCACAATCCTTCAACGCGCCCGGCACGCCCACCGAATCCAGGAAACGGCGGTACGACGCGATCACTCCGCGCGGCTCATCGCCGGGGAAGTAATCCGCCAGCCGCATCGTCCGCTCCGCCACCTTCGGGTTGCCGAGATAGTAGCTCCATGATGCGGGCAGCAGCATCGCCACCGCGATTCCGTGTTCCAGTCTGCCGAACCATGAGAAGCTGCACAGATGCGGCAGGCCGGTCGACTTGAAACGGATCACCATGCCGCCCAGCGTCGCCGCCATGCTCATGTTGTTCCGCGCGGCGGCATTCCCGCCGTCGGCAATCGCCGCGGGCAGGTTCTCGACGACCAGCCGGATGCCGGTCAGCGCCCACTCGTTCGCCAGCGCCGAATTCGCGTCGGCCCCGACGTTCAGGAAGCCTTCGATCAGGTGCGCCAGCGCGTCACAGCCGGTGGCACGCGTCACGGCGGGCGGCATCGAATGCGTGAACGCCGGAATCGGGAGCGCCAGCGCCGGAACGATGAACCTCTCCGAAATCAGCTTCTTCACCCCGAGCCGATGATCGACGATGTTCGCGTAGGGAGTCGCCTCCGAACCGGTGCCGGAGGTGGTCGGGATGCAGATCACCCGGTCCAGCGCCGCTTCGGGATACACCCGCGAATAGCAGTCCGAACCGAAGTGTTCCTCCAGCTTCCAGCCCGACTGCATCGTCAGGTAGGCCGCCTTGGCCGCATCCATCACGCTGCCGCCGCCGAGGGCGATCACCGCGGCCGGATTGACCTCCTGCAGCAGCGCCGCCATCCGCTCCACGGTTTCGACGCCGGGTTCGGCCTCAATCTCCGAAAAACGGACCGCGTTGCGGTCCGCCGCCCGGAGCACCGCTTCCAGATGCGCCCACGCGCCGTTGGCCTCGACCGAACGGCGGCCGGTAAAGACCGCCACCGGCCCGGACGGACGGCGCTTCAGCTCAGCCGTCAGCGCCGCCCACGGCTCTTTCAGCACAATCCGTTCACCCGGAACGGACTCGATCAGGTCCGCCGTAATCATCGCGCGCCTCCCTTAGTGGATGCCCGTTCCCGAGCAGACGCCGTGATACCAGTTCGGATTGTTGAAAATATCGCACGGTTCCGCCTGCGCCTCCAGCTCGTCGATTTCGGCGACGACGCCGTCGAGGTATTCGCGGATGCGCAGCGCCGTTTCGTCCAGGCGCGCGATCAGCCCCGCATTGCGGATCTGGATCGTTTCAAGGCCGAACGGCTTCGCGCAGTCGAGCCACTGGGTGCGGAACGAGGCATCGAACTCCTGCGCCGCCGCAATCACCGACGGGATCACCGACACCGCGATCTGCCGCAGCGCGATCCGGTCGTCGTTCGCATAGGCGTCGATCAGCGCGCTGCGCATTTCGGTCTTCTGGATCAGCAGATCGAGCGCGTTGATGATATGCTCGAAATCCCCCGCCGCCTTGTCGTCCTGATGCGGCAGCAGCTTGCGGAGCATCTCGTCATAATGATCGGTGATCTTCAGGTCGAACTCCGGGTCGTGCCGCAGGCATTCGTCGAAATAGATGCCCATCAGAGGATCGTCCCAGATCAGCATCGACGGAGACACCGTATACTTTTTGTCCCCAGCGGTCAACGTCGCCTGGATGCCGCCCGCGGTGATGTTCGCCTGGAAGCTGCTGCCGCAGGTCGCCGCGAAACGGGCGGCGGTGGTCTTCGTGTCGTCCGGCTTCACGCCGAACGCCAGATCCGCCGAGTAGACCAGTCCGGCCAGCGCCGAATCGTAGTTGCAGTAGGCGCCGTCGTCGCCCCACATCGTGAAGAACAGCTCCTGCACTTTCATCTTGCGGCAGGCTTCGATGCAGGGAATCACCGTCGAACGGGTCTTTTCGTGGTCGTACCACATCCGCGTCCAGGTCCAGATGCCGGAACCCATCACCGGCTCGAAGCCGATGTCGCGATGGCGGCGGATCATCTTCTCGTAGGACTCCGCATCCTCATGGTAGTAATCCCAGTAGACCAGCTGGACGTTCTTCGGAATCTTTTTCTGCACGCTCTCCGGAATCGGGCTGGTGAAGTCGTAGTAATTCTGCTCCGGATTGCTGAGCCGGAAATACATGTCCGACCAGATCAGCGGTGCCACGCCATGCTTTTTGCAGATTTCGTTGACTTTGCCGAGATGGCGGTTGAACAGCTCGAACGGCGCTTCAAAGCCGTGGTAATCGATGAACTTGCCGCGGCCGAGGTCGTGAGTTTCGTCCATGCCGATGTGAATCCGGCGGCTGTCAAGCGCCTCGCTCCAGAACGCGATCATCTTGTCGATCAGCTCGTAGGTTTTCGGCTCGTCGACCATCAGCACCTTGGCGGTATCACTGATCTTGCCGTAAGCGCCGTGCCAGCGGATGATCTGCTCCAGGTGGCCCAGCGTCTGGATGCAGCCGACCAGCTCGATGCCGAGCTTCTTCGCGTAGGCGTCCAGTTCTTTGATCTCATCGATCGAATAAGCGCCGCGCATATATCCGAAGAAGGGCTCGCCCGGCAGCTGGTAGGTATCCTCGGTGTAGAGCATCACCAGATTGTAGCCGGAAAGCGACAGGCGACGGAACCACAGCTTCAGGTGGTCCACCTTCATGACCATATTCCGGGAGACGTCCAGCATGATGCCGAGCATCTTGAACGGAGTCGTCTCCTCGCCTTCGAGCTTCGCCAGCGCCGAACCGACGCCGCGCGCCGCCGCCGCGACCGAATTGTATTCGACCAGCACTTCGCCCGTCGAACGGATCACCCGCGAAACCGTTCCTTCCGCCTCGATGCGGCGGAATTTCAGCTTGAGGCCGCGGCCGCCGTCGACCACCGGATATTCCTCGCCCAACGTATCGAGCAAATCGAACAATTCTTCCGGCGTCTCATCGCGCCGCCACACCAGTTTGGAAACCTGACTCATGCTGACTGATCCTTACTGTTTTTCGTGAGTTATAAAAAATAACGGAACCGCCGCGCTTTGTAACACGACTGTTCCGTTGATTTATTCGCAATCCGGAAAAAGCATTACTTCTTCTGGAAGAGGCTGCGGATACGCTTGCCGACGATTTCAGCCGGATGCTCGCCGAGGGCGGCGCGCTTGGCTTTCAGGGTCGGAGCGCCGTTGCGGGCCTCGGCGATCCACTTCTTCGCGAACTCGCCGGATTCGATGCGGCGCAGCGATTCCTTCATGCGGGTCTTGACTTCCGGATTGATGATCCACGGGCCGTTGTCGTACTCGCCCCACTCCGCGGTATTGGAGATCACCGCATTCATCTTCTGGATGCCGCCTTCGTAGATCAGGTCCACGATCAGCTTGGCTTCGTGAATGCACTCGAAATACGCCATCTCCGGCGGATAACCGGCTTCGATCAGGGTCTCGAAACCGTACTTCATCAGGTCGACCATGCCGCCGCAGAGGACGTTCTGTTCACCGAAGAGGTCTTCATAGGTTTCCTGTTCGAAGGTGCATTCGAGCACGCCGGCGCGGGTCAGGCCTTCGGCCTTCGCGATCGCGAGGGCGACTTCTTTGGCCTTGCCGCTCGGATTCTGCTTCACGGCGATCAGGCCGGGCACGCCGAATCCCTCGACGAAGCGCTTGCGCTCCTCGGTGCCGGGGCTTTTCGGGGCGATCATGATCACATCGACATCCTTGGTCGGCTTGATTTCGCCGAAAACGATGCTGAAACCGTGGGAGAAGGAGAGCGTCTTTCCGGGAGTGATGACCGGGGCGATCTCGGCATTGTAGACCGGGCCGTGCAGCTCGTCGGGCAGCAGGATATGGATGATATCCGCGCGCTTGGCCGCATCGGTGACCGACATGGTTTCAAAGCCGTCCTGGTCGGCCGCGTCCTTGGACTTGCCGGGACGGATACCGATGATCACATTCAGACCGGAATCGCGCATGCAGAGCGCCTGGGCGCGGCCCTGCGCGCCGTAACCGATCACGGCAATGGTTTTGCCGTTCAGCACGCCGAAATCGGCATCGCCGTCATGGAGAATCGCCATGTTTTCCATTTTTATGAATACTCCTTACGTATAAATTGGCCGGGAAATTCCGGCCGGTTTCCTTGAATCCATTGATCCCATATCCGAATAATATAACCGCCGTAATCCGCAATTGCAAATCCTCCGCCGAAATCTTACCTTGATTTTCCCCCTTGCGAGCGGGTTGCAGATTCGCCGCCGGGCGGCTATATTACCGGAATGAATACGATCCCGACACAATCCGACCTGCCGGTGCGCTCCGTGCTGCCGGAGCTGGTTTCAGCTCTGGAGCGGCATGGCAGTGCCGTGCTTTCCGCCGCGCCGGGCGCGGGCAAGACCACGCTGGTCCCCCCTGCCCTGCTCGAAGCCTTCGCCCCGGCCTCCGGGAAAATCCTGCTGCTCGAACCGCGCCGGGTCGCCGCCCGCGCCGCCGCCCGCCGCATCGCCTCCATCCTCGGCGAACCGGTCGGGGAGCGGGTCGGCTATGTCGTGCGGGGCGACTCGAAGCAGAGCGCCCGGACCCGCATTCTCGTGGTCACCGAGGGCGTGTTGCTGCGGCTGCTTCAGGACGATCCGCTGCTCGACGGCGTCGGGCTGGTGATCTTCGACGAATTTCACGAGCGCAGCCTCGACGCCGACCTCGACCTTGCGCTGACGCTCGACCTGCGCGAAAACCTGCGCCCCGAACTCAAGCTGGTCATCATGTCCGCGACGCTCGACCTCGCGCGGGTCGCCGGAATCCTCGGCGATGCGCCGGTGATCGACGCGCCGGGCCGCCAGTTCCCGGTCGAACAGCGTTGGAGCGCCGAAGCCGTGGACCGGTTCCGCCCGGCTCCCGCCGTCGCCCGCGCCTGCATCGGCCTTTATAAAGAAAAGGCTGGCGACATGCTCGTTTTCCTGCCCGGCATGCGGGAGATTCAGGAGGTCGCCGCGATGCTCGAATCCGCATTGCCCGCCGCTGCGCTGATCCTGCCGCTGCACGGTTCGCTTTCGCCCGCCGAACAGGATGCGGCACTGGCTCCCACTCCCTCCGGCAGGCGCAAGGTGGTGCTCGCGACCAACGTCGCCGAAAGCAGCCTGACCATCGACGGGGTCACGCTGGTGGTGGATTCCGGGCTGGAGCGGCGGATGCGTTTTTCTCCCGCCGCCGGCATGTCGTTCCTCGAAACCTGCCGCATCTCCAAAGCGTCGGCCGCGCAGCGCGCCGGACGCGCCGGACGCACCGCCCCCGGCACCGCCCTGCGGCTGTGGAGCGAATTCGACCACCGCCAGCTGGCCGAACAGACGCCGCCTGAAATCTTCGACGCCGAGCTGACCTCCTTCGCCCTCGAACTGGCCCGCTGGGGCGCGACGCCGGAGCAGCTGCGCTGGCTCGACGCGCCGCCCGCCGCCGGTTTCGCCGCCGCGCAGCGGCTGCTGCGGGAGCTGGGAGCCTTCGACGGCGCGAACCGCCTGACCGCGCGCGGCCGCAAACTGGCCGGGCTGCCGGTCCATCCCCGGCTCGGCATGATGCTGCTGGCCGCCGCCGAACGCGGCGAAACGCCGCTGGCCGCCGAAATCGCCGCGCTGCTCGAAGAACGGGATTCCTTCCGCAGTTTCGACGGAGTGGACCTCGGAGAACGCATCCGCCGGATGCGCCGCCGTCCGGGCGAATTCCGCAACCAGCTCGTAATCAAAAAACAGTTGCTCGGGCTGATGAAGGTTCCCGACCGGGAACTCGATCCCGACCGGGCGGGAGTGCTGACCGCCTTCGCGTTCCCGGACTGGATCGGACGCGCCCGGAGCCGCCACAGCCGCAGCTATCTGCTGAGCGGCGGCGCCGGGGCCTCGCTGCCTGAAAACGACGTGCTGTGCCGCAGTGAATTTCTGGCCGTCGCCCGGCTCACCGGGAGCGCGGGGCGCGACAGCCGCATCGAACTGGCCGCGCCGCTCGACCGCGCCGAGCTCGAAGCCGCCTTCGCCGACCGGCTGGCGGAACACACCGCCGTCGAGTTCGACCCGGAGCGGGAACGGGCCGTCGCCCGCCGCGAAACCCGGCTCGGCGCGCTGGTGCTGAACGCCGCCCCCGCCGAACCGCCTCCCGGCGCGATTCCGGCGGCGGTGCTGAACGCCGCGCTGGAACGCGGCATCGAACTGCCTCCCTCCGACCAGAAAGGGGCCGCCGCGCTGCTGAAAAAAGTGCGCTTCGCCGCCCGGCAGGAACCGGACCGCTATCCCGACTGGTCGCCGGAAAGCTGGCAGACGGTTCTCCCCGGCCTTGCGCTGCCGTTTCTCGGAGCGGTCCGCAGTTTTGCGGAGCTGCGCAAAGCCGACTGGCACACGATTCTGCAGAACGCGCTCGGCTACGACCTGCTGCGCGAGCTTAACCAGGAGTACCCGGATTTCTTCACCACGCCGGTCGGAGCGTCGCACCGGATCGACTACGACCGGGAACAGCCGACGCTGCCGGTCCGGGTGCAGGAGCTGTACGGCGTCAAAACGCACCCGACGGTGGGCCGGTCGAAATTCCCGCTGCGGCTGGAACTGCTCTCCCCCGCCCACCGCCCGGTTCAGGTCACGACCGACCTGCCCGGCTTCTGGGCGGGCAGCTGGAAACTGGTGCAGAAAGAGATGAAGGGACGCTACCCGAAGCATTTCTGGCCCGACGACCCGGCCGATGCCGCCCCCACCACCCGCACCAAAGCCAAGATGTGAGAAAAGTCCTCCGCATCATTTGACTATCTGCATAAAATGCGTTATATTGCCTCATAAAGAGGGGGAGACGGCGCCGCCGGAGAAGATATGGTACAGCAATCGAACAATACGCAGGGCGAGACCGTAGCCGGGTTCCATATCATCCGCGAACTCGGGCGCGGCAACAACGGAGTGGTCTACCTCGCCCGCCAGATCGCGCTGGACCGGCAGGTCGCATTGAAAATCCTGCTGCCCGAACTCGCCGCCGAGGACCCGACCTACATCCGCAACTTCCTGCACGAAGCCCGGCTGGCGGCCAGGCTCGACCATCCCAACATCGTGCAGGCGCTCGACGCGGGGGAGACTCCGGCGGGGCTTTACTTCTTCGCGATGGAATTCGTGGACGGCAAGTCGCTCGAAGACATCCGCCAGCAGCAGCCGGAACTGATTTCATTGCGCTTTCTGCTGGAAGTTTCCCTGCAATTGGCCGATGCGATGGATTACGCATGGCGGAGCCACAAAATGACCCACGGCGACATCAAGCCGGGCAACCTGCTGATCCGTTCCTCCGACGGCGCGGTGAAGCTGGCCGACCTCGGCCTCGCCCGCGTCAGCGGGGCGGCGGGCAACGATGAAATCATGGCGACCCCGATGTACGCGGCCCCGGAGGTGATCATGGGGCAGAACGATAAGATCGGGCCGTGTACCGACATCTACAGTTTCGGCGTGATGTTCTACGAGCTGGCTGCCGGAACCGCGCCGTTCCACGGCAACACCGAGGAGATGCTCCGCCAGCACCTCGAAGACGAACCGCCCCCGCTGATCCTGAGCAATCCGGACATCGACCCGGATATCTCGAAATTCGTCGCCCGGATGCTGCGGAAAGATCCCGCCGACCGGGTGTCGGACTGGCAGGAGGTCAGGAATTTCCTTGAAAGCGTCCGGAATAAGCAGCTCGAACGCGCCCGGATGACCCAGCGCCGCCTGCCGGCTGTCGCGCCGGCGCGGCAGCCGCGGCCGCCGCGCCCCCGGGAATCCCTTTACGACTATTGCCTGCAGCGTCCCCTGATTCTGGCTCTGCTGGCGATCGTGATCACGGCGGCGCTGACCGCGTTCGGCTTTTTCGTTTACACCATGATCCGGGTCGCGATGCCGGAATCCGAACTCGTGCCGATCCGGACGGAGCAGGAATCCTCCGCCCCGCCGCCGGAGTTCCGGCCGGCTTCTCCCCGGCCGGAGCTGCAGGTGGCCATCTCAAGCCCCGCCGTCAGGCCGCGCCCTTTTTCGCCGCAGCCGGAACCGCCGCGCCCGGTTGCGACCGAACCGCCGCGGCCCGTGCCGCCGCCGGCGGTCAGGCAGGAAAGCGCGTCCCCCGCTGCGGCTGAACCGCCGGCGGAAAAGGCGGAAGAAACAGCACCGGTTCCTCCGGTTCAACTGCCGCCGTCTCTTCCGTCAAGAGTGCATAAACTGCCTTACGATGCGGAAAATGCGGCCCGGCTGGCCAGGCAGATGACGGTACAGATCAACCGCCTCGGCAGCACTTTCACGCCCGGCTGGAAACAACAGGCGGCCCGGGTCGCCTCCAATGCTTCGGTGGTGCTGGCGCAGCTGGCGGAAGCCGGTTTTCCCGGCAAGGAGATGACCCGCTTCGACGTGTTCACCAGCGGGCGCAGTTCGGACTGGCAATCCTACGGCGGCAACACCGGCGTGATCCGCCTCTCGGCGAAAACGCCTCCCGACCGAATCGCCCGCGAACTGGGCGTCGGTCTGTATGAAAAACTGCGCGAACGCCGGCTGGCCCCGGCCGGAATGAGTGACGAATTCGGCGATGCGATCCAGTTTTTCGTGGAACAGCGCGAAAGTACGCCCGCCCCGCCGCGCGGCAATCCGGTGCTGCTGGAATCCGGCTACACCCTCGGCGGTTTCATCGACATCCTGAAAGCGGGCGGCTTCCGGCGTGAAAACTCCCTGAACCGCCGTTACAACAGATGAAAGCCGCGAAAAGGCAGTTTGTTGGGGTGGCGCAGCAGCCGGCACTTCGGACACATGAAATTCGCCAGCCCGTAGATCCGGGCCTGAAGTTCCGATTCGAAAAGCAGCACTTTTTCCCCCTCGTTCAGCACAATCTGCTCCGGGGAATTGTCGGCGATCAGCACGCCGGGGCCGCGCACCACCTCGATTTCGACCCGTGAAGTCGAATTCAGCACCAGATGGTTCACCTCCTCGGTCGAATTGCTGAACGCCAGACCGAGCCCCACCCGGAAAATGCTGTGCGTGATGCTGCGATAGTAGGCGGTGCTGCCGTGGACGCTCGAAAGGCCGACGCCGTCGCCGACCACCTCGTTCGCGTAAAGCTCGCCGTCGATCCGCACCCGGTAACGCAACGCGCTGGAGAGTTCGAGGTTGTGCAGGAACACGTCGTTCAGGGCGTACAGCGTCCTGCCCCGCGCCGTCCCGGCCACTTTCGGCAGGACGGTCAGCGGCGTTTCGCCGCGCCGGAACGCCTCCAACTGCAATTCGCAGCGGTGTTCCGGGCACAGCTCGGCGGTGCCCGCGTCGCGGATCGGCAGCTTGGGCACGCCGGGATACTCCCGCTCCGCCCCCAGCAGCGCGCCGTCGCCGCCATGCGCGATCACCAGCTCGAATTCCCGTTCCGCCTCCTCAAAACCATACCGGGAAAGCAGAGGGCGGATATCCTCCAGATTCTTGCCGACCAGCTTGATTTTCATACATGCACTCCGTAGCGCGTTGCCGCAATCACCGCATACAGGATCGCCGCGGCCGAATTGCCGACGTTGATCGAAGATTTTTCACCGAACATCGGCAGACTCACCAGGCCGTCGACCAGTTCCAGTGTTTCGGGAGCCACGCCGAGCGCCTCATTGCCGAACACGATCGCCAGCGGGAACTCATATTTCATCTCCCACGCGAACCGGCTGCCGGGCATGCACTCGGCGGCGAGGATCATCCTGTACCCCTCTTCGCGCAGGGTGCGCACCGCGGTCGCCGAATCAGGCATCACCCGGCACGGCACCATCTTATCCGCCCCCATCGCGGTCTTTTCCAGCTTGGGGTGCGGCGGGGCGGGCGTGTAGCCGCACGCGATGATCTCCGCCGCGCCGACCGCTTCCGCGATCCGGAAAATATTGCCGGTGTTGTGCGCGCTGCGCAGCCGGTCGAGAACGATGCAGAGCTGTTTCACGTCGACGAAATCCTCATTGTTTTGGATGTGTTTCTTTAAATTAATATGATTTTGCGAGTTTTGCAAGTTCAAAACTTGCCCGGATTCAAATTTGATGATATATTAGAGGAACTTTAATCGAACCATATTGAGAGGTTTTTCATATGCCGAAGATCCATCCCTCCAGCGTCATCGCAGACGGCGCGATTCTCGACGACGGCGTCGAAGTCGGCCCCTTCTGCTACGTCGGTCCCAACGTCAGGATCGGCGCGGGCACCCGCCTGATCGGCCACTGCAACATCGACGGACACACCACGCTCGGTACCGGCAATGTGATCCATCCTTTTTCCGCACTCGGCCAGCCGGCGCAGGACCACGCGGTCGAGCCGGGCGCCGCGACCTATCTGGAGATCGGCAACGACAACGTTTTCCGCGAGGGCACCACCGCCCACACCGGCACCAAGCCGGGCACCACGACCGTGATCGGCAACCACAACATGTTCATGAACTCCTGTCACGTCGCCCACAACTGCCGGGTCGGCAACAACGTGATCTACGTCGGCTGCGCCTGTACCGCGGGCTACTGCGAAATCATGGACAACGCGCTGATTTCCGGGCTGGTCGGGCTGCACCAGTTCTGCCGGGTCGGGAGGTTCGCGATCATTTCGGGCGGTTCGGTCTTTTCCAAGGACATCCCGCCCTTCATGATGGCCGAGGGGCGCAACGGCGGCGTCAAGATGATCAACAAGATCGGTTTGCAGCGCGCCGGATTTTCCGCCGAGGCGATCACGGTGATCAAGCACATCTTCCGCATCTACTATCGCAGCGGCCTTGCGCCCTCCAATGCGCTCGCGAAGATTAAAGAGGAGCTGCCGCAGACCCCGGAAGTGCTCGAATTCATCAACTTCTGCGAGACCAGCAAGCGGGGCGTGATCTCCGCCCACGTGGAAGGCCATCGCAACTGATTCCGACAACAAACCAACCTATCGTGAGGAGAACATATCATGCTTGAAGCTTTGAAGAAGAACCCGAAATTCACTCCGCGCCGCGGCCCGGTGGTGCTCTGCATCCTCGACGGCGTCGGTTTCGGCAAGTATGCCGACGGCGACGCGGTGCTCGCGGCCCACACGCCCGAACTCGACAAACTGATGAAAGAGTGCCCGATGACCCGCCTCAAGGCGCACGGCACCGCGGTCGGCATGCCCTCCGACGACGACATGGGCAACAGCGAAGTCGGCCACAACGCGATCGGCTGCGGCCGCGTGTTCTCGCAGGGAGCGAAGCTGGTCGAAGAAGCGGTCGAAACCGGCAAACTCTTCGAGGGCGAAGTCTGGAAGAAACTGGTCGCCAATGTGAAGGAACACAATTCGACGCTGCACTTCCTCGGCCTCTTTTCCGACGGCAACGTCCACAGCAACATCAGCCACCTGAAAGCGATGGTGCTCGAAGCGAAAAAAGAGGGCGTCAGGCGCGTCCGCATTCACGCACTGCTCGACGGCCGCGACGTGCCGGAAACCTCCGCGCTGGACTACGTCGATCCTTTTGAAGCCTTCCTCGCCGACATCAACAAAGAGGGCTTCGACTACCGGATCGCTTCCGGCGGCGGCCGCATGGTCGTCACGATGGACCGCTACAACGCCAATTGGGACATGGTCCGCAAGGGTTGGGAAGTCCATGTGCACGGCAACGGCGACCTCTACAAGACCGCCCATGAGGCGATCGAGGACCTCCGCAAAAAGACCGGTGCGATCGACCAGGACCTGCCGCCCTTCGTGATCTCCGACGACGGCAAGACTCCGGTGGGCGCGATGAAGGATCACGACTCGGTGATCTACTTCAACTTCCGCGGCGACCGTTCGCTCGAAATCACCAAGGCGTTCGAGGCGGATAAGCTCGACGAGTTCGACCGCGGCTTCCGCCCCGACGTGATGTACGCCGGGATGATGGAGTACGACGGCGACCTCCACGCGCCGAAACTCTACCTCGTGAATCCGCCGGAAATCGACCGCACCATGGATGAATACCTCTGCGCGACCGGCGTGAACCAGTTCGCGGTCAGCGAAACCCAGAAGTACGGCCACGTGACCTACTTCTTCAATGGCAACCGCTCCGACAAGTTCGACGACAAACTCGACAACTATATGGAAATCCGTTCCGACGTGGTCCCCTTCGAGCAGCGTCCGTGGATGAAGTCCGCCGAAATCACCGATGCGGTGATCGAAGCGATCGAAAGCGGCAAATTCCGGATGATCCGCCTGAACTTCCCGAACGGCGACATGGTCGGTCACACCGGCAGCATGGATGCGGTGCTGGTTGCGATGGGCGCGCTGGACCTCTGTGTCGCGCGCATCGCCGAAGCGGTCCGCAAGGCCGGCGGCGTGCTGGTGATCTCCGCCGACCACGGCAATGCCGACGATATGTACGAGCACGACAAGAAGGGCAACCTGAAGCTGGACAAGAACGGCGCTCCCGCCCGCAAGACCAGCCACTCGCTGAACCCGGTGCCGTGCATCGTCTACGATCCGGAAAGCAAGGGTGAATACAGCGACGAGTTGAAAACCGGCCTCGGCATCAGCTCTCTGGCCGCGACCTGCATCGAGCTGCTCGGCTACGAAGCCCCCGAAGGGTACGATCCGAGCGTGCTGAATTTCAAGTAAGATTCCGACCGCGAAGGGGGGCCGGAAGCGGAACGCTTCTCCGGCCCTTTTTCGTTTCCGGGAACAGAACTGACACCAACGCCTTGTGCAAAGTTCCCGGAAATGGGATTTCGCCCCTTGGGAGCGAAATTCCAAAGGCGATCCGGCCCTCAGTTCCCGGTAGTGATTTTGCGCATTTCGGCGATCACCATCTCCGGCGTGATCTGCCGGATGCAGCGCGGATTGCGGTGCGGGCACTCCCTCTTGAAACAGGGAGCGCAGTCGATTTTGCGGTACATCAGCCGCCACGCCGGTGAAATCGGTCCGGTCGCGGTATAGTCGGTCGGCCCGAACACCGCGATTCCGGGACGCCCCAGCGCCGCCGACAGGTGCATGATTCCGGAGTCGTTCGCAACCGTGAGCCGCGAATTTTTCAGCAGGTGCATCAGTTCAGCCAGCCAGGTCTTGCCGCACAGGTTGAACGCCTTGGTCGGACGCAGCCCCTCGACCACCTCGTCGCCGATTCCCTTTTCGGAAGCGCTGCCGAGCACCACCACGATGCCGTCCTCATTTTCGATCCAGTGCCGCGCCACCTCGCGGAAGCATTCGCTCGGCCACCGCTTGGCCGCTCCGTAAGCGGCTCCCGAAGCCAGCGTCAGCAGCTTCGGATGTTCGCACAGAGAAGTGATATTGCCGAACAGCTCGTCCACCGGAGGAGCCAGCTCGAATTCCGGCAGCGCACCGTCCCACTCCGGCGCCCCCATCGCCCGCGCCATCGCCAGGCACTTGTTGCTCTGGTGGATTCCGGCCAGACGCCGCACCGGACGGGGCGGAAAATGAAAGCTGCGCGTCAGGAAAATCGAACGGCAGCGGGCCGCCGCGCCGTACAGCCGCCCCACCCCGGCCAGCTTCATGGTCATCGCGTCGCGCAGCGAATTGTTGAAAAGCACCCCGACGCCCAGACGCAGCCGCCGCAGGTTGCGGATCTCCTCCCGGCTCCAGCCGCTGTGAATCCGCTCCAGCAGGATGGTCCCGTCCACGATCGGCAGCGAGGAATAAAGCGCCTTCTGCCCGACCGGGGCGATCACGAACAGCGCGCAATGTTCCGGCAGAATCCGGCGCAGCTGACCGAGGGCAGGAAGCGCCATCACCGCATCGCCGAGATGATTCGGCATGCGCACCGCCATGCCGTTGCGCCAGCTGTCATGCGGCACCGGGATCACCGGAAACTGCGGCGATGGAAACTGCGTGCGGATATCCAGCGTATGAACGGATTCGCCGTCGTTCTTCTCATCTTCCCATCTGCATCCGGACTCATTCATATCTCTTCGGGCCATTCGACTTTCGAGGTTACAGGTTACGCGCCTTTGCCTTATAAAATAACATGGAAATGTTTCAAATTCAATTGAAACAGCACGTTTCGGGCCTCTTTTCCGGGTTTGTTTGGCAATAAAGCCGGGTTTCGACTTGCATTTTCAGAAAAAAAAAGTCTATTAATACAATGACGGATTGAAGAGAGCTTGTTTTTCACAAAAAAGAAGTAATAATTTTTTAAATATTCAGGTAGGGGTTCAATGAGTACTCAATGCTTGGCAAAAATGTTTTCCACTCACATCGGCATCGACCTCGGAACCGCGAACTGTCTGGTTTATGTGCGTGACAAGGGCATCGTGCTCAACGAACCCTCCGTCGTCGCGATCAAGGAGAGCACCCGCGAGGTGCTCAATGTCGGCAGTGAAGCCAAAAGCATGCTGGGCAAATGTCCCGGCAACATCAAGGCGATCCGGCCGATGAAAGACGGTGTGATCGCCGATTTTGAAATCACCGAGGAAATGCTGCGCTACTTCATTCAGAAGGCGATCCGCACGGTTCCGTGGCGGAAGCGGCTGCTGCATCCCCGGGTGCTGGTGGCGGTGCCTTCCGGCATTACCGAAGTGGAAAACCGCGCGGTCAAGGACAGCGCAAAACGGGCCGGCGCCGGCGAAGTGGTGCTGGTCGAAGAACCGATGGCGGCCGCGGTGGGCGTCGGTCTGCCCGTCGCCGAACCGGCGGGCAGCATGATCGTCGACATCGGCGGCGGCACCACGGAAGTGGCGGTTATTTCGCTCTCCGGCATCGTCGGGGCCCGCAGTGTGCGAGTGGGCGGCGACGAGCTGGACCTTGCGATTATCCAGCACATGAAACGGGTTTACAACCTTTCCATCGGCGAACTCACCGCGGAACAGATCAAAATCCGTCTCGGCAGCGCCTATCCGGTCAAGGATGAGGAAAGTCTGGAAGTCAAAGGTCTCGACCTGGTTTCCCGCGTTCCGAAAACGGTCCGGATCACCGCCGCCGAGATCCGCATGGCGCTGTCGGAGCCGATCACCACGATCATCGAAGCGGTGCGTTCCACGCTGGAACGGTGCCCGCCCGACCTGGCCGCGGACCTGATCGACCGCGGCATCATGCTGGCCGGCGGCGGCGCCATGCTCTCCGGCCTCGACAAACTTTTAACCGAAGAAACCGGGCTGCCCGTGTTCGTTTCGGAGGAACCGCTCAACGCGGTGGCCAAAGGAACCGGCGTGATGCTCCAGGAAGACAGTATTTGGACGACGTAGAATGAAAATCGACTTCAGCACCCTGCGTCCGGTCACTCTTGAGGACCGGAAACTTTTTGATGAAAAACTGGCCGTGCTCGCCAGCCAGAGCTGCGAATGCAGTTTCGCGAATCTTTTCATGTACCAGCAGCCCTACGGCCTCGAATTCGTCGAAGCCGGCGACCGGCTGGTGGTCTATGAGCGCCATGCGCGCACCATCCACTATCCGATCGGCAAATGGACGACGCCCGAGGAGCTTAAGGAGATCATCGACGCATTCAACGCCGAGGGGCTGACCGACGGCGGCATCTACGACGTCCCGGAGGAGTTTCTGGATAAGCATTCCGACTGTGACGCGTTTTTTGAACTGGAGTTCGACGAGGGCGCAATCGACTATCTTTACTCGATCGATAAAATCGCGACGTTCGCCGGTCCGAAACTGCGCAAAAAGCACAATCTGGTCAAGCAGTTTCAGACCAACTGGCCCTATGCGGAAGTCCGCAAGATCACCAGAGAGGAAATTCCGGCGGCGGCCAAGCTTGCGGCCGACCTGAATTCCCGGCTGGAACCGTGTGAATTTCTGGAAGAAGAGGCGCTCGCGCTGGACCGGGCGTGGAAGAACTTCGATGAACTCGGCCTCGGCGGCATCATCCTTTACGCGGAACCGGGCTATCCGGCGGGTCTTTCGGTCTACAGCCATCTGCCCTCCGACACCGTGGACGTGCATTTTGAAAAGGCGGATCACACCGTGAAGGGTGCGCCGCAGACGCTGACCTGGCAGCTCGCGATCGCGCTGCGCGGCAAGGCGAAATTCATGAACCGCGAACAGGATATGAACGAGGAAAGCCTCCGCCACGCGAAACGTTCGCTGGACCCGGAACGTTTCTTCAAGCGCTACTTCCTGCGCAGCCTCTGACAGGGCTGCAATCAAGCATAAGGAGCTGTCGTGATCAGGGTAATGCGTTCCTCTTTTCCGCTGCTCCTTTCGCTTTTGTTCAGCGCGATTGCCGGTCTGACCATCCAGAGGTATCTGTTCGACCTGCGGTCGCTTGATCCGGTCTATGGACAACTTCATTTTTACCCTGATACCGCCCGCCCGTTCCCCGGTTATGCGGGCCTTTTGTGCGGATTCGCGCTTTTCACCGTGCTGCCGCTTCGCCACGGTAATTTTTCCGCGCTGGCAGCTTGCAACCGCAGCTGGCTGCCCTTGCTGCTCACCCTACCGTTGCTTGCCTTCAAAACAGCCGCCTTTCTGCCGTTGCTGCTGATCCTGCTCTGCTGGAGCTGGAGTTTCTACCGGCTGGGGCGGAACGCCGCGGCGGAACCATCCCCGCCGCCGGTCCTGTTCCCGCCTCCGAAAACCGGCCTGCTTCCGGTCTGCCTGCTGCTGGCGGCGGGAGTCGCCTGGAGCTGTTATATGCAGTTCCATGCCTACCGGGCCTTATATCTGCTTTACCATGACTGGGGAGAGTACGCAACAGATTATCTGAAACTCATCCGGGAACCCGACCGCTCGCTGATCCACTATTTCGTGACGGGCGGTCATTGGAATCCGCTGATGACCAATGTGATGACGCTTGCGCTCAGAATTTTTCCGGCCCCGGAAACGATTTTCTTCCTGAACAGTTTGCTGATCTACTCTCTGGTTCCCCTGATCTACTGGTTCGCGCGCACATTGAAGCTGCCGGTTGCGACCGCTCTTTTCTTCGCTCTGGCGGTCCTGCTGAATCCGGTCGTCAGCAACCAGAGTCTGTCGCTGTTCTACGGTTACCATCCGATCAACGCCCTGCCTTCGCTGCTGACGCTGTTTTTCATCAGCAAAAAGCGCGGCAACCGGGCGGGAATGCTTCTTTTCTTCCTGCTGACGCTGCTGGTTCAGGAGACGGTGACCGTGCTGTGGTTCGGCTACGCTTTGCTGCTGATCGCTCAAAAACGCTGGAAAAGCGGCCTGATCCTCGCCGTCGGCATGGTGCTTCTCTTTCTTTTGTTTTCCAAATTCGTGATACCGGCGGCGGCGGAAACGACAGCCTATACCCAGATGTTCCACTACCATCAATTGGGTGATTCCATCGGAGAGGTTCTGCTCTCCCCATTCCTGCGCCCGCGGGTATTCTGGAGCACCTTATTCGCTCTGAACAATTTTGACTTCCTTCTCTGTCTGACGCTGCCGTTTTTCTTTCTGCTCCTGACCCGGCCGCTGTTGCTGCTGCCGACGCTCCCGTTGCTGGCCGGAGTCTGCCTCCAGTCGACGCGCGACGTCCAGAATGTCGTCCTCCAATATGGAGTCGACCTCAATATCATCCTGATTCTGGCCGCGATGTGCAATTGCGCCCGGTTATTCAAAATGAATTCCCGGCGACACCTCTGCGGAGCTCTCGCAGCGGCTCTGTTCTGCGTACCGGCCCTTTATTTTTTCACCGGGAAAGTGCCCAAATACGGCAAATACTCCTTTGAGCCGATCGCACAGCTTCCGGAAGCAGGCAAAGTAGTCAATTTCCTGAAATCCCACATGCCGCCGGGCAGTCCGGTACAGGCCTCCGCCCGCATCCGTTCTCAACTGGTTTTCGACTACCGCAGCCGGAAGCTCGGTTCTCCATTCGTTCCCGGCGAATATCTGCTGGTTGACCTGTTCGACGGCTGCATGTCCCGCCGGGAGCTTGAGGAAATCCGTTTCCGCATCGCTTCCGATCCCCGCATCCGCCCGGTCACATTCGCTCACTGGTACAACCATCATTACGCACTGTTCAAAGTGGAAAACGAAATACAGAAACCGGCCGAACTTCCCTTCCTGCGTCAAATGCCGCCGGAAGAATTCGGCACGCGCGGGCTTCCGGTCCCCATTGACTCTCCGGCGTTTTCCGCGCGTCTGGATACGACGCGGCAGGGAAAATTCCTGCGGGTCCGGCTCGATTCACCGATCGGCCATGACGTCGATCTGCATATATATCATGGCAACAGTCATCAGGAAATCACCTTTGCGCACGGACTTCGCCCGGCATACCGCTGCCCGGCCGGAACCGTCTTTCTGGTTCCGCTGCCGCAACTGCATGACGCGGATATTCCGACACTCCGGATAGAGGCGTTTCCACGGGAAGGGTCGGCGGAAAACGACCGGCTCAGAGCTTCACTTCCATCACGTAGTCGTCCATGAAATAGCCGCCGCCGATATCGACCTTGACCGCTTCGGCCTGATAAAAGCCGTTTCTCCGATAGGCGCGCAAGGCGGCCGCGTTGTTTTTGTTCACATTCAGCCGCAGGAAGCGGCAACCGGCCCGCTTCGCCGCCGCGATCGCATGCTGCAGCGCCATCGAACCGATTCCGCGCCCGTGATAGCCGAAGTCGAGGTAGAGCTTGTGCAGTTTCATCGTCGGCGGTTCGTCTTTATACGGTCCGTAAGAGAGGAAACCGACCGGCTTCTCCCCGTCGAGGATCAGGTCGAATGCGACCCCTGCGGCCCGCTCTTTTTGCACCACCGGCAGCGCATACATCATCTCAATCATATAATCGATCTGGCCGGGCGTCAGGATTTTGCCGTAGGTATCCGGCCAGATGCGGCGGGCCAGCTCTTCCAGCAGCGGAAGCTCCGCCTCCGTTGCCGGGCGAATCACAATACCGTCTGTATTCAACATGATTTTCTCCTTATTCCTGTTTTATTAAAAAATATGTCCCGGATTCCCGTTTTTTCAAGTGTTTCCGGCACGAATCGCCTGCAAAATTCTCCGGCAGGGCTTGCAATCCATTTTCCGGCGGGATATTTTAGGAAAAACAGCAGGGAGCCAGTCGCCGGACATGAATCATACGCATACATCAGCCACGCCGTTTTCATGGCTGCCCGAACTGCTTCTCGCACTGCTGATCGGCGCTTCCGGCGCTTTCACCGCCGGTTATCTGTTCTGCCTGAACCAGCCGCCGGATCTGGTCCACTACCGGCTGAACGGCCTTTCGCTGCCCGCTTCCGCCCTGCTCCGGTGGTTTCCGGCGGCAGGGGCGCTGCTGCTGCCCGCCATCGCCTGGCGGTGCGGCGATTTCCGGCTCACCCTCGCCCGCCTGAACCGGATGCTTTTCCCGCTGCTGCTTCCTCTGCCGGTCATTCCGGCCGCGCCGGATTCTTATTGGACCGTGCTGTTTACGGCGGCTGCCGCCGGAGTTGCGTTCTACCGGGCCGGCGCCGTCTTTTCCGCGGAGTTCCTGCTGAAACGCCATTCCGGTGCTTTCCGCCGCGCCGCTCCATACCTGACGGCGGCGCTGTTCCTGATCGCGGTGCTGTGGGGGTACTATCTGCAGCGCCGCGCCTATGACAGCATGTTTCTGTATTTCAGCGACTGGGGAGAATATGCGGAAAACTATTTGCGGCTCGCCTTCGCCGAAAACCGCAGTTTCGCCGATTTCCTCGCCGTCGCGGGGCACTGGAATCCCGCCGTCAATCTGCTGATGAGCGCCGCATTGCACATTTATCCGCAGGCGGATACGATCTTCCTGATCAATGCGGCCGCGATCGGTTCCGCCGCGCCGCTCAGCTACGCGCTGGCCCGTTCCCTGAAGCTGCCCGCGGCACTTTCGCTGTCGTGGGCGGCAATCGCCCTGCTGAATCCGGTGATCGCCAACCAGCCGCTGGCGCTTTTCTACGGCTTTCACCCGATCAATTTCATGATCCCGGCCGTGCTCGGCTTTTTCATCTGCCGCGCCCGGAAGCAGCGCGGCGGCATGGCCGCGCTTTTTCTGCTTTCATTGCTGATTCAGGAAACCGTTGCGGTGTTCTGGGCCGGTTACGCGGTCTATCTGCTGCTGAAACGCCGCTATGCGGCGGGCATCGGCCTGTTCCTGTTCTGCGTCATGTTTTTCTGGCTGCTGTCCACGGTAGTCATGCCGCACTTATTCGCACACGGCAGCTATACGCAGATGTTCCATTACGGCAATCTCGGAGCGACTCCGTCGGAGGTGCTGCTGTCGCCGTTCCTGCGTCCCGCCGCATTCTGGCGGACCGTATTCCAATGGCAGAATTTCACCTTCGCGGCGGGTCTGCTGGCGCCGTTCTGGCTGCCGGTCCTGATCCGCCCCCGGCTGGCGGCGGCGGCGCTGCCGCTGCTGGCCGGAGTCTGCCTGCAAGGCTCCCCGGAACTGAAAAATCTGGTCATGCAGTACGGCGTCGAAATCACCACGCTGCTGCTGGCGGCCGCCATTCTCAACACCGCCGCCGTCTATCACGGCACTCCCGCCCCGCTGCTGAACCTGCCGGGCCGCGGAATTGCGGCCGCCCGGCACCGGACCGCACGTGCCGGAGGACTGACCCTCGCCGCGCTGCTGGCCGGAACGATCCTCTACTTCCTGTTCGGCCAATATCCGTGGCAGCGGATCCGCAACCTGCCGGACGGGACCAATGTGCTCCGCCACCTGTTCAGCCGCCTGCCGGAGGAAAGCGGCCGGATCATCGCCACCCAGCGGCTGCGCGCCCATGCGCTGTTTGAACGCCCCACCGCCTCTTTAAACGCCGCGCCGCAGTCCGGCGATATCGTGATGCTCGATCTGCACGATCCGTCCAGCTCCGCCGGTGCTTTGGAAAAGATGCGCGCGGAGCTGGCCCGGCGCCATACCCGCCCGGTCGCGTGGGCCAACTGGTTCGGCAGCCAGCTGGTCTGCTTTGAAGTCGATCCGGCGACGCCTCCGCCCGGAGCGCCGCCTTTCCTGCGGCAGATGGAAGACGGGGAGTTTGGCTCGTTCGGGCAGCCCCTTTCCTGCGGCAATCCCGATTTTGAACTCCGCCTGCAGGGAGAGCCGGGCGGCAAAGCGGTGCTTCTGGTCCGCCTCCGCAACCGGGTCGCCTATGACATCGACCTCGACATCAGAACCCGGCGCGGAAACAAGGCGAGCCGTCATACCATACCATTCGCCCACGGCCTCTTCCCGGCCTATACTCAGCCGGAACATCAGGTATTTCTTCTGGAGCTGCCGGGAGGCTTCCCGGAACAGATCGCCGTGGAACTCATCCGGCGTCCGGAATCCGGCCCGGCGTCAACGCCGCGGTGACGGCTGGTACACCTTGCCGAACATCTTCATCACCATCTGCAGATCCGCCCACGCCAGCTTTTTGCCGGAAGGATCGCGCAGCAGGTAGGAGGGGTGGAAAGTCGGCATCACCGGAATCCCGTTGTATCCCAGCCACTTGCCGCGCAGCCGCATAATGCCGCCGGGACGCTCCAGCAGGAACCTCACCGCGACCGCGCCCAGCAGCACGATCGCCTCCGGCTGCACCAGCTCGATCTGGCGCTTCAGGTAGCCGATGCACGCGAACGCCTCGTCCGGCTCCGGGTTGCGGTTGTTCGGGGGACGGCACTTCACGATATTCGCGATGTAGACCTCCTCACGGGTGAATTGCATCGCCTGGATCATTTTGGTCAGCAGCTGCCCGGCGGGGCCGACGAAGGGCCGTCCCTGCATATCCTCCTGATAGCCGGGGCCTTCGCCGATGAACATCAGCCGCGCCTCCGGATTGCCTTCGCCGAAAACCACCGTATGCCGCCCCTGAGCCAGCGGGCAATTGCGGCAGGCCAGCGCCAGCTGCCGCAGTTCATCCAGCGAACCCGCCGAAGCCGCGGGCGACGGCGCAGCTCCGGGCAGCGTCGGTGCGGGAGGCGCCGCCTGCGGTCCGGGCGGCATCTGCTGCTGCGGGCGCGGCGGCGGGAAGCCCCCCTGCCCCTGCGGCCGAAACACCGGGCGCGGCGGCAGCTCTGGACGCGGCGGCGGAGCCTCGGCCGGGACGGCAGACATTGCGGGCCGCTCCGCGTCGCGCATCAGCTCCTGATAAACCTCGGCAGTCACCGTATGGCCGGGCGCGCGCCGCCCTTCTTTCGCGATACAATTGATCAATTGCTGAAAAAATTCTTCCGCCATACCGTCACTTCCGTCAGTCAGAAACCGCCGAAGCGAAATTGCATTGCATTTTTTCGCGCCGGACAGTTGTTAAAAATCAAAATTGAGCTATTTTAATATAAATGTATTTTTCAGTTTTGAAAGCGGCGGAACCGCAAAAAATTTTCTTTCTTGCGGCGCCCCGTTTCAGCATACAGCGGAAGTTTTTGAAGATGAACAGTTTCTTTCCATCTGCCGCTGCCGTTGGCTTCATAACGGCAGGTTCCGGTTCGCCGTACCCTGCCGATACCAGTTATCTCATCAACCCAAGGAGTTTAAGATGAAAGTAATCGTCGCCTATTCCGGCGGACTTGACACCTCCGTGATCGTCAAGTGGGTCAAAGAAAAGTACAATGCCGAAGTGATCGGCTTCTGCGCCGACGTCGGCCAGGAGGAGGAGCTCAACGGCGTTGAAGCCAAGGCGATCCGCACCGGAGCGACCAAATGCTACGTCGAGGACCTGAATGAAGAGTTCGCCCGCGACTTCATCTTCCCGATGATGCAGGCCAACGCGATCTACGAAGGCAACTACCTGCTCGGCACCTCCATCGCCCGTCCCCTGATCGGCAAGCGCCTGATCGAAATCGCCCGCGCCGAAGGCGCCGACGCGATCTGCCACGGCGCGACCGGCAAGGGCAACGACCAGATCCGCTTCGAGCTGACCGCCTATGCGATGGAGCCGAACATCAAGATCATCGCCCCGTGGCGCGAGTGGGATTTCACGGGCCGCATGGACCTCGTCGAATACGCGAAGAAGAACGGCATCCCGGTCACCACCACCGCCGCCAAGCCGTACAGCATGGACCGCAATCTGCTGCACATCAGCTTCGAGGGCGGCATCCTCGAAGACCCGTGGAACGAGTTCCCGGAAGAGATCGCCGTGATGACCAAGCCGCTTTCCCAGGCCTCCGACACCCCGGAAGACGTGATCATCTATTTTGAAAAGGGTATTCCCAAGAAGGTCAACGGCGAGGAACTCTCCCCGGCGAACATCATGCGCAAGCTCAACGCGCTCGGCAAGAACCACGCCGTCGGCCGCGTCGACATCGTCGAAAACCGCTTCGTGGGCATGAAGTCCCGCGGCGTGTACGAAACTCCCGGCGGCACCATCCTGAACCTCGCCCACCGCGGCCTCGAGGAGATCACGATGGACCGCGAAGTGATGCACCTGCGCGACAGCTTCATCCCGCGCTACGCCGACATGGTCTACAACGGTTTCTGGTACGCGCCGGAGCGCGAAATGCTCCAGGCCGCGATCACCGAAAGCCAGAAGTTCGTGACCGGCGAAGTCCGCGTGAAGCTCTTCAAGGGCGCCTGCCACGTGACCGGCCGCCGTTCGGAGTACAGCCTCTACGACGACCACATCGCCAGCTTTGAGGACAACCGCGCCTACAACCACAAGGACGCCGAAGGCTTCATCCGGCTGAACGCGCTGCGCCTGCGCGTGCTGGCCAACAGCAAGCAGCGCCGCTACTGATTTCGTCACAACCCAGAAGATTGGAGAAACAACAAGATGTCCAAGAATTATAAAATCGCCGTGCTGCCGGGCGACGGCACCGGCCCGGAAGTGATCGCCGAAGCCGTGAAGGTCCTCGACGCCGCCGGCAGGAAGTTCGGCTTCACCACCGAGAAGGAATATTACAACTGGGGCGGTGCGCACTACCTCGCCACCGGCGAAACCCTCCCCGCCGACGCCAAGGAACAGCTTGCCCGTCATGACGCGGTGCTGCTCGGCGCGATCGGCCACCCGGACGTGAAGCCGGGCGTGCTGGAAAAAGGCATCCTGCTGAAGCTGCGCTTCGACCTCGACCAGTATATCAACCTGCGCCCCGTGAAGCTCTTCCCGGGCGTCGAAACCCCGCTGGCCAACAAGAAGCCCGAGGACATCGACTATGTGGTCGTGCGTGAAAACTCCGGCGGCGTCTACACCGGCATGGGCGGCAACGTGCAGATCGACACCCCCGAGGAAGTCGCGTGCCAGAACTGGATCTACACGCGTTCGCAGGTCGACCGCTGTTTGAAGTTCGCGTTCGAGCTGGCCGAAAAACGCCACACGAAGGAAAATCCGTGGCGCGGTCTCTCCGAGGAGGACAAAAAGGCCGGTTACACCTCCCAGCTCACGCTGGTCGGCAAGACCAACGTGCTGACCTATGTCTGCGGGCTGTGGGAACGCGCCTTCAACGCGATGGCGAAGAATTACCCGACCGTCAAGACCGCCTACTGCCATGTGGACGCAGCCACGATGTGGATGGTGAAGAATCCGGAGTGGTTCGACGTGGTCGTGACCGAGAACCTGATGGGCGACATCATCACCGATCTCGCCGCGATGACCTCCGGCGGCATGGGCGTCGCCTCCGGCGGCAACCTGAATCCGAAGGGCGTCAGCATGTTCGAGCCGATCGGCGGCTCCGCACCCAAGTACACCGGCAAGAACGTGATCAACCCGCTCGCGGCGATCGGCGCGGCGGCGATGATGCTCGACTTCCTTGGCGAAAAGGATGCGGCCAAAGCGATCGAAAAGAGCATCGAGTACGTGACCGGCAACAAGCTCAAGTCGATGGCTGCCGGCAAGATGGGGTATTCCACCACCGAGGTCGGCGACCTCGTGGTCGAAAACCTCTGATCCGACCGGGAGGCTCCGCATCATGGAACTGGATATTCCGGGAATCCTGGAGCGCTGCAGCGAACCCGGCGGCGCTTATCTGCCGCTCCGCCGCCGGGGGCTCGACGCCCTCGTGCAGCGGGAGTGGCAGTCGCGGGGCCACGACCCGATGGAAACGGCAAAGCGGCTCGACGACTCTTCGGCGCATATCTTCAAGAACCGCAAGAAGATCCGCGCCGGGCTGGTCGATGATGTCTTTGTCAAGCGTTACAACTACCGGGGGCTCTGGACGGCGTTCCGCCGCTCCTTCAAGCTCCCGCGTCCGATGCGGGTGCTGGCGGGCGCAATCCGGCTGAAAGAGTACGAAATTCCGACGCCGGAGGTGTTCGCCGCGATCCGCACGGTCCGCTGGGGCCTGCCCCATCACGATTACCTGATCACCGCCCGCACCTCGCCGATGCAGCTCTACTGCGACAAGCTCGCGAAAGAGTTCGCGCTCGGCGATCCCTACCGGCAGTTCGTTTCCGGCGTGGTGTCGCTGATGGTCAAAATGCACGGCGCGGGCGTCGAACACGGCGACCTGAGTCTGCGCAACATTTTCTGCCGGAAAAGCCCGGCCGGCATCTATTCCGACTGGGGTGTGATCGACCTCGACGGTTGCAAAGTGTACACGGAGGACCTGCCGGAGTCCCGGCGGCGGCGTGAGCTGGCGCGCGTGATCAGCTCTTTTCTGCGCTGCGTCCGTGAGGAAGCGCCGGACATCAAGCCGGATGTGACGGCGATTATTTTTGATTTTGCCCGCAAGTATCAGGAGCTTTCCGGCTGCAACCTCGCCGGAAGCAACCTCGATGCGCGCGTGGAGTATCTGGCGGGACGGGTCCGCAAGGACCAGACTCCGTCCCCGAAAAAGAAAAAGAGTCAGGAAAGCTGAACCATGGCCCGGAATATCGAAGAACTGAAAAAGCGGCTGGGATTCGCCGGTCCCTGGTCCAACCGCCTGGCCGAAGCGGTGACCCATCGCTCCTACGCGGTGGAGAACAACCTCGGCTATGACAACCAGCGGCTGGAGTTTCTCGGCGACGCGGTGCTGGAGATCATCCTGACCGAATACTTGTTCCACCTTTACCCGGATGCGGCGGAGGGGGAAATGACCAAGATCCGTTCCGCGCTGGTCCGCGAACCCGCCCTCGCGCGGCTCGCCCGCCGCTTCGAGCTGGGCGAATATCTGCTGACCGGCCGCGGCGAACATGACTCCGGCGGCGCCGACCGCGACTCCACGCTCGCCGACCTGTTCGAAGCGGTGCTGGGGGCGTTCTACCTCGACGCGGGATTCGACGCGACCCGGCAGTTCGTGACCGGGCTGATCCGCGACGAGTATCCCGACCCGCGTTCGCTGCTGACCTCGATCAATCCGAAAGGGCAGCTTCAGGAGTACTCCCAGCGCCGCTGGGGGCTGACTCCGAAATATTCGATCCTGCATACTTCCGGGCCGGAGCATCTGCCGGTCTACGAGGTTGAAGTCCGCCTGTCCCGTTACAACGCGGTCGGCCGCGCCGCCAACCGCAAAGCGGCCGAAGGGGATGCGGCCCGGCAGCTTTACCGTTATCTGTCAAACAAGGAGCCGGAAGCATGAGTTACTCCCTCTCTTTTCCCGGAAAAATCATCTTCGGAGCCGGTGAACGCCGGAAACTCGCCGAACTCCTGCCGCCGGGGCCGGTGCTGTTCGTTGCCGGGCGGCATTCGGCTTCCCGGATCCAGTCCGAAATCGTCCCGGCGCTGGGCGGGCGGAGTTTTGAACTGATCGCCGACATCAGCCCGGAACCGCCGCTGGCCGATGTGGAACGCGCCCTCGCCGCCGCCCGGCGGATCGGCGCGGCATCGGTCGTCGGCTGGGGCGGGGGTTCGGCGATGGACACCGCCAAGAGCGTGGCGGCGCTGCTGCCCCTGCCCGGCCCGGTCGCGGATTACTTCTACAACCGCCGCGAAATTCCCGGACACGGCGTCTTTCTGGCCGAAGTGCCGACCACCGCCGGAACCGGAGCGGAAATCACTCCCAACGCGGTACTGCTCGACCCCGAAACCGGCATCAAGCAGTCGCTGCGCGGCACCGGGCTGTACGCCGACCTCGCGCTCGTGGACCCGGAGCTGACCTACGACTGCCCGCCCGCCGTCACCGCCGCCAGCGGTTTCGACGCACTGACGCAGGCGATCGAGAGTTTCATCTCCCGCAAGGCCAACCCGGTCAGCAAAACGCTTGCGATGCAGGCGGCAAAGAATATCCTTTCCAGTCTGCACCCGGCATGGTCGGGTGAAATTCAGGCGCGCAATTTCGTCGCGGAGGGCAGCATGATGGCCGCGATGGCCTTCTCCAGCTCCGGGCTGGGCGCGGTGCACGGCATCGGCCATCCGCTCGGCTCGATCCTCCATGTGCCCCATGGCGTCTGCTGTGCGGTGCTGCTGCCGACGATCCTGAAATGGAACCTCGAAGCGGCCCACGACGATCTCGAAGACCTCGCGCTCGCGCTGACGCAGGACCCGGACCCGGCCAACTTGATCGAGCTTATCACCGAACTGAGGAGCTGGCTGGAGCTGCCCGCCGATTTCAAGGCTTACGGCCTCGCGCCGGAGCACTACGATTTCATCGTCAGGAACTGCCGTTCGGGCAGCATGAAATGCAATCCGCGCGACCTCTCCGACGACGACGTGCGCCGGATTCTGGAGGAGCTGTCATGAGGCACATCGCGGTTCTGGGGCCGAATCCGGCCTGGCAGAAAACGCTGTTCTTCGACCGCTTCCAGTACGACGGCATCAACCGCGCCCGCGAAATGCAGTGTTTCCCGGCCGGCAAAGGGATCAACTTCTGCCGCGCTGCGAAATGCCACGGCAAGGTGCCGTGCAAGCTGATCCAGTTCGGCGGCGGCGACACCGGCGGCTACATCTGCCGCGAACTCGGCAAAGAGGAGATGGACGTGTGGACCGTGCGCACCGTCGCGCCGACCCGGACCTGCTCGACCTGCCTCTGCCTCGCGACCCAGACCATGACCGAAATCATCGAACCCTCCTATGCGGCGACCACCGCCGAGGTCGCCTCGATGCTCGAATATTTTCACGAAGCCCTGGAGGGGGCCGAAGGCGCGGCTTTCTGCGGCACGCTGCCGACCGGCACCGATCCTTATTTGTACGGACGCGCTGCGCGTCTCGCGGCGGAGTTCCGCAAGCCGCTGCTGCTGGATTCCTATCAGAACCTCCAGCCGGTCTTCGACTCCGGCGCGGAATTGTGGCTCAAAATCAACGCCGATGAACTGCGCGCGATGACCGGCGAAGCCGACATCCGCGCCGCGTTGCGAAAGGTGTTCACTTTCAATGGCATCCGTTTCGCCGCGATCACCGACGGCCCGTCGGACGCCTGGTGCGGCGACGGAACCCGGACTGCGGTCTACCATCTCCCGGAACTGGAGAAAGTCGTCAATCCGATCGGCTGCGGCGACACCGCCAGCGCGGTCTGGATGAGCGAAATCCTGTCGGGAACCGATCCCTTTGAAGCGTTCCGCATCGCGCTCGGCGCCGCCAGCGCCAACTGTCTTTCCGCCTTCCCCGGCAGCTACGATCCCGCCGAAGCCGCCCGCATCGCCGCCGTCATCACCCTCGCCTGACCCTCTCCCGCGCCGCCGGAATCAAAATGTTCTTTCCCGTGCAAGTAAAACATTTCAGTTAAAATTGTCGAAAAGTACATAGTTTGTTTTCAAACATCCATTTGATTTTCCCCCCGGACGGGGTATTATATGCAGTGTACGGCAAGAACCTTTTAACTCAACAGCAATGGAGAATTTCTGTCATGGAAGTCATCATCCGTCCCACCACCGCCCAGGCGGTCGAACTTACCGCCCGCCTGCTCGCCGACACCGTCAAGGCCAAGCCCGCCTGCAAGCTCGGCCTCGCCACCGGCGCCACCATGGAAGCGGTCTACGACGTGCTGGTCAAAATGAACAAGGCCGGAGAGGTCGATTTCTCGCAGGTCACCAGCTTCAACCTCGACGAATACATCGGCCTCGGGCCCGACGATGTGAACTCCTACCGCTACTATATGAATCACCACTTGTTCGATCACATCAACATCGACAAGCGCAACACCCATCTGCCGAACGGCCTCGCCGAGGACGAGCTTGCCGAGGGCATCAACTATGAAGCCGACATCGAAGACGCCGGCGGCATCGACGTGCAGCTGCTCGGCATCGGCAACGACGGCCACGTCGGCTTCAACGAGCCGGGTTCCTCGCTTTCCAGCCGCACTCGCGCCAAATCCCTGACGCCGGTCACCTACCGGCAGAACTGCGTGTATTTCAATCCGCCGGAATCCATGCCCAAGCGCGCTTTCACGATGGGCGTTGGCACCATCCTCGACGCGAACCGCGTGATCCTGCTGATCACCGGCGCCAGGAAAGCCGAAATCGCCGCCAGGGCGATCGAGGGGCCGGTCACCTCGATGGTGACCGCGAGCGCACTTCAGATGCACCCGAATACGGTCGTGATCCTCGACGCCGACGCCGCCGCACAGCTCACTCAGAAGGAGTATTACGACTGGGTCTTCGCCAACGAACCGAAGTGGGAAAACTACCGCTGAAGCGAAAGGAGCACTCCGCCATGTCGATCAACGTCGCCATGAAACTCGCGCCCGAACTCGATCCGGGCTTCCTCCCGGCCGCCCTCTGGAACCGGGAGTACCGCAAACTGGTCGCCGCCGCCGGAAACCGGGCGGTCCGGCTCGCCGTCTGCCTCGAACGGGCCAACGGCACCGTGTCGCGCTTCGACACCGCGATCCTGCCCGAAGAAGAGTCCAACGATGCGCTCAACCTGCGCTACGTCGAGCGGATCGTGAAGTTCCTGCTCTGGGCGCGCGGCGGCTGGAAAGTCACCATCGGCGGCAGCGCGAAGATCGCCGCCGGGCTGGCCCGCCTCTACTCGGCCGACGGCGAACGCGCTTTCGACCACAAGGTGATGGGGCGCACCATCTACGACCGCGACTTCACCGTCGAAAGCTGCGCCTATGACGCGGCTCCGGCGGGCAAGGAGATCAGCGTGAAGCTCGGCGGCCACTTCGACGGCTGCCGGATCGGCTTCGACCTCGGCGGCTCCGACCGCAAATGCGCGGCGGTCAAAGACGGCGAAACCGTCCACAGCGAGGAGGTCGTCTGGGACCCTTATTTCCAGAAGGACATCAATTACCACCGCGCCGGGATCATCGATTCGCTGAAGCGGGCCGCCGCCAAGCTCCCCCGCATCGACGCGATCGGCGGCAGCGCCGCGGGCGTCTATGTGGACAACCAGCCGCGCATCGCGTCGCTGTTCCGCGGCATTCCGGAAGCGGAATTCGCAACCAGAGTCCGGCCGATCTTCCTTGAAATCGCCAAAGAGTTCCCCGGCGTGCCGTTCATCGTATTGAATGACGGCGAAGTCACCGCGCTGGCCGGGGCGGTCAGCCTCGGAGAGAACGGGCTGCTCGGCCTCGCGATGGGAACCAGCGAGGCGGTCGGCTATGTCCGTCCCGACGGCAGCCTGACCGACCACCTGAATGAACTCGCATTCGCGCCGGTGGACTACCGCACCGGAGCCGACGCTCCGCGCGACGAATGGTCCGGCGACCTCGGCGTCGGGGCAAGCTATCTGTCGCAGCAGGCGGTGGGCCGCATCGCGGGCAAGGCCGGTTTCGACTTCCCCGCCGGGACCCCGCTGCCGGAGCAGCTCAAGCTCGTACAGAAAGCGATGGCCGAACACGATCCGCGCGCCGCCGCCGTCTACCGCACCATCGGCAGCTACCTCGGCTACGCGCTCGCCCACTATGCGGACTTCTACGAGCTCAAGCATCTGCTGCTGCTCGGCCGCGTCTCCTCCGGCGAAGGCGGTTCGATCATCCTCGACACCGCCCGGGAAGTGCTCAAACAGGAGTTCCCCGAACTCGCGATCGGCTTCCACATTCCCGACGAGCAGTTCAAGCGCCACGGCCAGGCTGTGATCGCCGCGACCCTCCCGGAACTGGCGAAGTAGATTTTTCCATCCTGAAATGAAAAGGGCATCGGGGATTTCGTTCCTTCAGAGCGAAATCCCCGATCAGACTTTATTCCAACTGCGGATGCGCATTTTCATTTCGTCGATCCCCAGAATGCCGTAGGCAAATCCCTTTTTGACCAGCTCCGCCGGCAGGAATTCGTCGTATTTTTCAAACAGCGGAACCTCGCCCGGATAGACCAGCTCCATCGGGTCGAGCGGCTGCTTTTCCATCTCCGCCAGCACCCGGAAAAATTCCTCTTTCGGCGCCTTCATCTTGAACTGGATGAAGTACGGGCGCGACGAATCCAGCCCGGAAAGCCCGAGCTGCGGCGCGCATTTGAGCTTGATGAACCGTTCCAGAGCCAGAAAGGCGTAGGTGCCGAGCCACGGGAACAGACACCACATGTCGCCCCCCAGACAGATCAGCGGTTCCTCCGTCATCCCGGAGCAGGCCGCCGAATGCCGCGCTTCCGCCAGCCTTGCAACCGCGTTTTTCATCAGATAGGGATAGGCGGCGCCTTCGCGCAGCACCTCGCGCATCCGTTCCAAAACTTTGGTATTGATATCGCCGGGGCATTCGCCGAAGTAGGCGGGGACCTTTCCCCTGACCTGTTCGCAGTAGACCAGATGGCGCTTGTGATCGACTTCCTCGACGATCCACACGTGTCCGGCGAGCGCGATTTTTTCCCCGACCGGCGGCGGCATCACGATCGTGCCCAGCTCCTGCGACTGACAGCGGCAGGTATACTCCTCGTTCTCCTTGAACACCGCGTAGAATTTGAAGGAGCTGGTCTGCCGCTCCCCGGCCAGCCCGACGATCAGGCCGCCCTGCTCCGTCTTTTCGATATGCTCCGTCGCCACGAGATGGCGCAGCAGAATTTTGTAATCCTCCGGCGTGATCCGGTGGAAATAGCTCAGCGGCAGCACCCGCGACGCGAGCGCCGCCGGGGAGAGTTCGCCGCAGGAGGCCAGCGTGCACATGGTCTGGTGGTAGAGCAGACTGAACGGCAGCCGGTCCAGTTTCGGCGGCTCCACCCAGCGCTCCTGCAAATAGAGCTGAACCAGCGCAATCCCCTGAATCAGCTTCCACGGCACCGTAACCGGCAGCATCGCCCGCGACTCCGGCATCTCCTCGCGGATCACGAACCACATCTCCGGCGGCAGGTCGCGCCGCCCGGTGCGCCCCATCCGCTGCAGGAACGACGAAACCGTGAACGGCGCATCGATCTGGAACGCCCGTTCCAGCCGGCCGATGTCGATCCCGAGTTCAAGCGTGGCGGTGGTCACGGTGGTCTGGAACTGCTCCTCATCCTTCATCACCGCCTCCGCCGTCTCCCGGTAAGAGGCCGACAGATTGCCGTGGTGGATCAGGAAACGGTCCGGCTCGTGTTTCGCCTCGCAATATTGGCGCAGCGTGGTGGTGACCGTCTCGCACTCCTCACGGGAGTTCACGAACACCAGGCACTTCTTCCCCCGGGTGTGCTCGAAGATATACCCGATGCCGGGATCGGCACTGGCCGGCGCGTCGTCGGTTTTCATATCCAGCACCGGCAGCGCCTCCGGCATCTCCTGATCCCGGGCCGATTGCGGCCCCTGCACGTAGAAGTGCTCCATCGAGAGCCGCCATCGGACGCCCCTGGCTTCGATCCGGGGAATCACGGTCCTGCGCCCCGTCCCCGACGACAGGAATTTTCCGGTCGTCTCAAGGTCGCCGATCGTGGCGGAAAGCCCGATCCGGCGGGGATTCACCCCGGCCAGCTTCGCCAGCCGTTCGATCAGGCAGAGGGTCTGGCCGCCGCGGTCGCCGCGCATCAGCGAATGCACCTCGTCGATCACCACGAAGCGCAGGTCGCCGAACAGCCGCCCGATGTACGAGTGCTTGTGCAGCAGCAGCGCCTCCAGCGACTCCGGCGTGATCTGCAGAATGCCGGATGGATTCTTCAGCAGCCGGTTCTTGTGGGACTGCGCGACGTCGCCGTGCCAGTGCCAGACCGGAATGTCCGCCTCGCGGCACAGGTCGTTCAGCCGCAGGAACTGGTCGTTGATCAGCGCCTTCAGCGGGCCGATGTAGATCGCGCCGACCGACTTCGGCATATCTTCGCTGAACAGCGTCAGGATCGGGAAAAACGCCGCCTCCGTCTTGCCGGAAGCGGTGGAGGCCGACAGCAGCACATTGTCGTCGGTGTTGAACACCGCGTCGCCCGCCGCCACCTGAATGGCGCGCAGCGCCTCCCAGTTGTTCCGGTAGATGAAGTCCTGCACGAACGGCGCGTAACGGTCGAAGATGTTCATTTACAGTTCAAACTCCTCAAACTCCTTGTCGGGAGCTTCGCCTGCGGGAGCGGCGGCTTTCGCATACTCGAATTTTTCCGAATTGAGCAGCTCCGCCACATTGGCCTCCGGATTCTGGTACACGATGTTCAGGAGTTCGATGAAATCGCGGATCACCTCGCGCGGCGTCAGCTTCGCATCCGCCCCGATCCGGCCGAATTCGATCCGGATGAAGTCGATCAGCTCCTGCTGGCTGAGCCGCCGCCCGTATTCAAACAGCCCGGCGTGGATCTCCGCGACCTTTTCGATCAGCACAAGCATCTCCTCACAGGTCAGCGGCGACAGCCGGATCACCGGCGACAGCACATTCCTCATGCCGTCGAGCACAAACCGCCCCTCCTCCAGCCGGGAGCGCAGCGCCTCGTAGCTGAACACCCCGCGCCGGGTGTCCTCGATGCACTGCGGCGTGCCGCCCATGATGATCCCGAGGTGCCGCGCCCTGCCCTGCAGCGTGTCGTTGTACATGGTCAGGAGCTTCTCGTAGTTGTACTGCCGGGTGATGCTGTTGGGAATCTTGTAGATGTTGACCAGCTCGTCGATCAGGACCAACAGGCCGTTGTAGCCGGCCTTTTTCAGGAACATCGCGAAAAGTTTGATGTATTCGTACCAGTCGTCGTCGGTGATCACGATGTTGACGCCCAGCTCGGCCCGCGCCTCGGTCCGGTTCGCGTATTCGCCGCGGAACCATTTCACCACCTTCGCCTTGCTTTCGTCATCCCCGGCGAGATTCGCCCGGTAGTAGACCGTCAGCAGCTTCGCGAAGTCGAAGCCGTGCACCATTTCGTTCAGGGAGTTCACCACCTCGCCGATCTTCTTTTCCACCAGCCCGGCAAAACCGGCGTCGCCGGGGCCGAGCCCGCTTTCCGCCGCCGCCTCGCTCTGCACATTGCTGAGCCATCGGTCCAGAATCAACGTCAGGGCGCCGCCCTCCGGCCGCGTTTTCGTGGAGAGATTCTGAATCAGCTCCTTGTAGGTGGCCAGTCCCTGTCCCCGGGCGCCCTGCAGCCGCCGTTCCGGCGAGAGGTCGGCGTCCGCCACCACGAAGTTCCTGTCCATCACATAGTTCCGGATCGTCTGAAGCAGAAAGCTCTTGCCGCTGCCGTACCTGCCGACGATGAAGCGGAACGAGGCGCCGCCCTCCGCGATGATTTCGACATCGCGCAGCAGCGCGTCGATCTCCGCCTCGCGCCCGACCGTGATATACGGCAGGCCGATCCGGGGCACCACGCCGCCTTTCAGGGAGTTGATCACAACCGACGCTATTCTTCTGGGTATTTTCATTTCCCGACGATTCCTTTCAATTCATCCACATAATCCTCAAGCGGTTCGGGGGTCTCTCCGTCATAGGCGACCGCCGTGTCGCCGAAGTGGTCGAACAGTTTTTCATTGATCGAATCGACCAGCACCGACGCCATCGCCCCGGCGGACTTCAAGAGTTCGCCGCAGGATTCCCCATTCAGCAGACAGCGCAGGAACCGGCACTCCAGCTCATTCAACCCGAAGGAATTCTCCGGCGGAGCTTCCGGCGGCGGCACGGCCTCCTCCGGTTCCTCCACGATCAGCTTTTCCTGCGTTTCAAGCGCCGCCTCCCGGATCGCTTCAAGCCGGGAAACGTCGATCACGACCTCCCGCCGCGCGTTTTCCCGCTCCTCCTCCCGGAGTTTATCGATTTCCCGGTCGATGATCTCCCGGTACAGCCTGGTGATCTTTTCGACCTTCAGCGCGGAGTTGAAGCCGTATTTCCGGCGCATCAGGAAGTCGACGGTTTTCAGCAGCAGCCCGGTCTGCTGAAGCTTCCCCTTGTAACACAAAAAGCGTTCACAGCTCCACTTGCCGTTCCGGCAGCGGTACTTGTAAATGTCGTTGACCTCGTACACATAATCCCGGCGCTTCAGCCGGTCGTAGAACACGGCGGAGCTGAACATGGTATAGGAACCGGTCTGGCTCTCCCCGAAAAACTTCCTGCAAAGGCTGTTCTTGCGGTTCCGGTCGTAATAGGCCGAAAGTTCGGCGAAAACCCGGCAGACCACCCGCCTGACCTCCTCCGGATGCCGCCGGAAAAACCCGGAGTTTTCCAGATTGTACGACGACAGCGAATTCAACGCCGCAAACACCTCTCCGGCATCATGTTCCCGGCTGTTCAGCAAAACCAGCACCGCCCGGTCGGCCTCCGCATCCCCCAGCTCATCCAGCAATGACCGGTCGAGGTTGTAGTACACCACATAATCCCGCAGCCACAGCCGGACATAGCGGTCGATCTTCGGCTCGATCTCCCGATAGGAGAGCCAGAACGCCTTCAGGGTACGGAATCCCTCCTCCGGCGATTTCACGCCGATGCCGTTCAGCAGCTCGTAGAGGTAGACGAAAACAAAGGAGAGCGACGTCCGGTTGATTTCGCCGCGCCTGATCCGCGTCCGCCACGAAAAGTAACCGCGAAGCTGCGCGTCGTTCATCGCCTGATAGGTCGGGAAATACCGGACGAACTCCCCTCTGTAGTCGAAGTCGTCCTCAAAATCCTCCATGAACTTCCCCTGCTTGCAGAAGATCAGCGCCTCCGCCTGCTGGTAGATGCCGTAACTCAGCGCCAGCTTCCGCATCCGGCCATACTGCGGCGGCAGGCAGCTCGCCAATCGCTCCGGGCTTCTGCGGATCGGTTCGTCACGATAGACTCCGGCCAGAACCGCCTCGCCGGGCACTCCGTCTTGCTCCATTCCGTTCACCCCAGATACTCCGTCCTCCGCTCATGCGCTTCAACCCGCATCACAATGTTTCATATCTTACAGTCTGAACGCGAATTTTCAAGGTTCCGACAGGAAAACATCAGAAAAATCCCCATGCCGCATCGCGTGAATAAGGCTAGCCCATTTTTTCAAATAAACTAGTTTATTTATTAAAAATTAGTTTTATTCGCTTTTTTTATAGAACCTCCCTTGACAAATATGATTTTATTTGTCATAATATATAGAAAGAAAACGATCCAAAGAACAAGGCATCGCATAAAAAAACTGGTTTTATTGACTGCGATGCCGCCGGCGTCGATTCCGGGTGCGGCAATCGGCGGATCACGGCAATCAGGAGAATCCGGCCATGATAAAAGAGAATTTCGTACCGAAATACCAGAAGATCATCGACGACCTGCGCGAGAATGTCCGCTCCGGCGTACTCGCTCCCGGTGAACGGCTTCCGGTCCGCGAGGAGCTGATGCAGCAGTACGGCGTGACCCGCGCCACCGTGAACCGCGCGATGGCCGAGCTGCTGCGCGAGGGACTGCTGGTCGCGACGCCGCGCGCCGGAACTTACGTCGCCGAACGGAACACCGGCGACGAAGTGGCGGTGGTGGTGCACAGCACACTGGTGATGCTGCACAAAATGGACTGGACGATCGCGTGCAACTACTATGCGATGTTCGGCCGCCTTTTCCAGCTGCTGCCGGAAAACGAACGCAAAATCCTGAATATGGAGGAGGTCAGCCGCAACCCGGAGATTCTCCGCCACTACCGCCGCATCCTGTGGAACAACCTGTCGCAGGAGGATTTTGAAAACGCGGTCAAGGCAGTCGGCGACCGGAGCCGTTTCCTGCTGCTGAACCGGTACTATCCGGACTGCGACTTCGTGTCGGTCAACCACCGGCAGGCCGCATTCGACCTCGCGGAGACCTTTCTGTGCAACCTGCCGGAGAACGCCGCGGTCGGCCTGCTGGACATGCCTTACGGCCGCTATCTCTCCAACCGCTTCGTGTGGCTGGAACGGCGCGCCGGCTTCATGGACGCCTGCGAGAAACACAACCGCTTCTGCCGGGTGCTCGAACTCCGGCAGGATGATTACGAATACAACCAGCTCCAGCTTGGCGAATTCGACCGCCGCCGACCGGCGGGGGCTCCCGGCGTGCTGCTGTCGCCCTCGAACGAAACCACCGGTTTCATGCTCGGTTTCCTGCGCAGCCACAACTACCGGTTCAACGAGGATTATTTCTACGGCGACTTCGACAACGAAGGTTCGCTGAACCAGCACGGCATTGCGATTCCGAGCGTGCTGGAGGATTATGCGCAACTGGCGGAGCTGGCGTACCGAAACCTCGACAACCGGGGCTGCCGGCTCTGGTGCCGCCATACGATCGTAAACTCACCATTCACCAACTGACAGAAGGATATGGAACATGAAAACATGCAGACGATTCACGTTGATTGAGTTGCTCGTAGTAATAGCGATCATCGCCATTCTCGCTTCGATGCTGCTGCCGGCGCTGAATCAGGCGCGCGGCAAGGCGAAGACGATGCAGTGCGTGAACAACTTCAAGGATGCGGCTCTGGCGATGTCGCTGTACTTGAACGACAACCGTGAAATGTTCCCGCGCTACAATGTCACGGCGGCGAATGACAACATGGTCTGGGCGGCACGGCTGGCGCGGGGCGGTTATTTCAAGACGGGGCGGGCGATGGTCTGCCCCGGCGAACCGCAGGTCCTGACCAACGGCACGGGAATGGCCGCGGCAATGCAGCAGGACATCGACAAGCAGAACTTCTTCAACGGTTCCGCCGGAACCAGTTTCTACTACGTGGCGTTCGGCTACAATTACAGCTATCTCGGGGAAGCCGCCCGCGACAAATCGGGAGCGATCATCTCCAAGCCGATCTCGGTCAATTTGTCCAGGGTCAGGAAGCCGGGCCGGGTGATCCTGTATACGGACAACCGCGATCACAGCATCAACCGTTCGATATACTTCGTGGTGCCGAAACAGGGAACCACCAGCAATCAGGGTTTCGTATGGTCATGGCACGGCGGACCGGTCACGACGGCATGGGTGGACGGGCATGTGACCACGCCACGGGTGAACAACGCCAATCCCTACGTTTCCGACCCGTTCAGGAACGGTTGCGCCGACGAGCCGGACAACTATTTCTCAATCTGGCAGTAAGGAGGGAAACACATGCTGAAGCAATGGATGGCCGGAGGCGTACTTGCCTTGGCGGCGCTGCTCCCGGCGGTACAGCCGCCGACCGATTTCTCGATTTCCTCCGCCCGGAAGATTTTTGAAAAGACCCGGCAGGACGCCCTGAATTTCTGGACCCGCCCCGAAGTGGCCGATCCGGCGGGCGGCTACCGGCTGTGGTTCGACGCGGACGGCAACACCTGCACGCCAACCCCGGCTTCGCCGGACGCCCCCGATGCGGGTAAGCCAATCCTGTCCGAATTGCGGGTGCTCTGGGCGCACGCGGTCGCGATTCCATGTACCGTCGATCCGGCGGAACGGGCGCGGCTGCGCCGCCAGTACGAGCACGGTTTCGCCTTCCTCGACCGATACCGCGATCCGGCGACCGGGCTTTTCATCAAGGCCGTCGACGAAAACGGCAACCCTTCCAACCGCGACATCACCGCGATCACACAGGCGTATGTGGTCTACATCATGAGTGAGATCGCCGGAGAGATTTCCGACCGGCGCGCGTTCGACCTCGCTCAATCCACCTTTGAAAAACTCGACCAGCTCGCGCACGACCCGGAACACGGCGGCTACTTCGAAGCGATCCGACCGGCGGCGAACCGCGACAAGAGCGTCGGAACCAACCTCCACATGGCGCTGGCGCTGGCCCGGCTGATGAAGGTCAATCCGACCGGCCCGACGCGCGCCCGGCTGGCCGAACTCGTCGGCATCCTGACCTCCGAAAAGCTGCTGCATCCGGCTTCCGGCAACGGCTACATGCTCATGACCGCCGACTGGAAGCCGAAACGGACGCAGGCCGCCGCCGACATGCAGGTGCTCTACGGACACAACGCCGAACTGGTCTGGTATGTGCTGGAGGCGGCGGAGATGCTGCGGATTCATCCGGACGAGCTCCGGCCGTGGCTGAAGCGGGTTTCCGCCCCGATCATCCGCCACGGCATTTTCCCGGACGGCAAGGCGGCGATCTTCGGCCCCTTCGAGGGCGAGCCGCAGCCGGTGGAGGTGCCGCGCTGGTGGACGCAGCTGGAGTTGATGAATATGCTGCTGCGCATGTACGAAGTCACCGGAGAGGCCGAATATTACGCGCTGTTTGAAAAAGCGGCGCGCTTCAGTTACACCCATCTGGTCAATCCGGCCAACGGCGTCTGGTACGGCGGGGTGAACCTGAAAACCGGCGAACGTTTCCATCAGGGCGGCTGGGCGTGGAAGAGCGGGCTGCACGTGATCCGGGCGATGCGGCTGATGAGCGCTTCGCTCGACCGGCTCCGGGAGGGCTGGAAGCCGGTCCGGCGCTACAAAACCGCCGCCGACCTGCCCAGACGGGCGATTCAGGTGTCGCTGGGCTACCCCTACAATCACAACCGCTCCGCCGCCAGTCTGGTTTCCGAGGTGAAAGCGAACGGCTACGATGCGATCTTCCTGATCATCAAGGAAAAAGAGCTGCTTCCGAAAGATCTGGTCAGGACCGCCCGCGCCGCCGGGCTGCAGGTATGGGGCAGCTTCTTCGGCCCGGCGACTTTCATGCCGGATTCGCTGTTCCCGCCGGAGTCGGAAAACTGGCGAATGGAGTTCACCGTCAAACGCCCCAACCGCTACTTCTCCTATGTGCACAAGCCGTATCAGGAGTGGTGGAAACGTTATCTGGCAACTTTTTACGACCGCAACCAATTCGACGGCTTCGTATTCTACGAGAGCCACTATGGCACGCGGTTCGGCAAAGGGGAGTTCTTCGGCGACATCAGCCCCGGCTTCATCGAACACTTCCAGCGCAACACCGGCCACTCGAAGTTCCCGAACTTCACCGATCCGGCCCACCCGGACTACTATAAGACCAACATCGCCCTCTACCGCGACTATGTCGAATACCGCCTGAAATCGATCAACGACTTCTACCGCGAAATCTGGGACGGCGAAGGCGGACTGCGCCGCCGTCACCCGGAGGTGATCTTCGGCAGCTGGACCATCGCGCTGGCCGGGGACGAAACGCAGATGGCCGAAATGCGCGAAGCCGAAGCGCAGGACGGCGCACGGATGGTCGCCGGCACGCTGCCGGACTTCCACTTCCTGCAGTCGCACTGGCCGGACTGGATCCCGGAAAAGCAGACGCCGGAGTACCTGACCGGCTACCGGCCCTATATGAAAGCGGTCCGGGACGCGTTTCCGGGGCTGCCGCTGGCGGTGCAGGGGGATTTCGCGTCGACGGTGCCGTACCGCCGCACTCCCGGCTGGGAGAGAAAGTTCGAGAGGACCGCAAAGCGCGTCGGCTTCGACTTCACCGCGTTCTACGAATTCCACGTGCGGCATCAGGTTCACTTCGATCCGCCCCGCCCGGTGTCCGGCGAGGTGGACGCCGCCGGAAACGGCTGCGTGGTGTTCGATCAGGTGATCTCCCCGGAGTCGGCGAACACGCTGGAGGGGCGCGCCCTGACCGGCAACCGGAAACTCACCGGAGTCAGGACGGACGGCAATCTGCTGCTGTTCAACGTGGGAGGTCCGGTTTCCGCCGCGGAGGCGGTCACGGTGCCGCTGGCCGGAATCACCGACGATCCGTCGCTGCGCGTGCCGATGCCCGGCATCGGCACCGGCCGGGTCAATCCGGTTCCGCCGGAAACGCGAATCCGACTTCAATTCAAAGGAAACTGAGAGATGAAATACCTGACGATATTGCCGACGCTCCTCGCCGCGCTGGCGCTGACGGCGGCGGAAATCACGATCACGCCGGAACGGCCGGAAGCACTCTACCGCTGCGGCGAGACAGCCGGATACACCCTGACCGTGACGGCCAAAGACGGCCGGCCGCTGCGCGCCGGCAAGCTCCATGCGATTTTCACCCGCGACTCCTGCACGCCGGTCGCGCGCCGGTCGTTCGATCTCGCGAAAAAGGAACCGCCCTACGTCGCGCAGGCCGCGCTGAACGAACCCGGCTTCCTGCGCATGGCCGTGATGCTCGAAGAACCGGGCGAAAAGCCTCAGTATAAAATCGCCGCCGCCGGTTACGAACCGGAAAAGCTCCGGCCCGGAATGCCGGAACCGGAGGATTTCATGCAGTTCTGGCGCGACGGCCAGAGGAAGCTGCGGGAAACCCCGGCCGACATCCGGCTCACTCCGATACCGGAATTCACCAAACCGGACCGGGAGGTGTACCGCCTGAGCGTCGGGACCCTCGACGGCCAACGCGTATACGGCTTCCTGACCATTCCGAAAAAAGGCAAGGCGAAGTATCCGGCGCTGGTCAACGTGCCGGGCGCGGGGCCGGGGATTTTCGCGGACGTGATGCTGGCCGATCAGGGCTTCGTGATGTTGAATATGAATGTGCTCCCCTACCCCGTGCCGCGCCTCGCCGGAGAGAGCCGCGCGAAATATGACGAATACCTGAAAGCGGGCGGCCACTACAAATTCCGGGGAGTGCCGGACCGCGACCGGTACCACTTCCGCAACGTCTACCTCGGCATCGACCGCGCGATCGACTATCTGGCGGAACGGCCGGAGGTGGACGCCCGGAACATCGGCATCTTCGGCTCCAGCCAGGGAGGAGGTTCGGCGATCATCCTCGCCGCGCTCAACGCGCACATCAAGGCGGCGGTCGCGAACGTCCCGGCGCTGTGCGACCACGGCGCTCCGGCAAAGGGGCGCGCCCCCGGCTGGCCGCTGTTCGCGGATGAGTTCAAAAACGATCCCGCCGCGCTGGAGATGGCACGCTACTTCGACGCGGCCAACTTCGCGGCGCACCTGAAGTGCCCGGTGCGGGTGATCGTCGGATTCATCGATCCGGTGTGCAGCCCGAGTTCGGTCTACGCGATGTACAACCGCATTCCGACCGACAAGAAAATCGTGAACGAGCCGCTGATGGGCCACGCGACCCGGATGAGCTACACGCGGGCGAAAGCGTGGCTGTTCGACCAGCTGACGCCGCCGCAGGTTCCCGGCTGGCCGGAATCGGTCGAGCTTGCGGTCGGCGACCTCGGCCTGCGGCTGGAAAGCCGTTCCTTCTGGACCCTCTACCGGATCGATTACAAGGGCGACCGCCTCGGCGTGGACCAGTGGGGCAGCCACTACGGCAATGTGTTCTCTTTCCGGGAGTACGGCTTCGTCGGCAGCGGACACCGCGAAAACGAAAACGAGCGCATTCTCTGCCTCGCGCTGGAGGTCGACGGCAAGCCGGTCGAACGCCCGGCGCCGAGCATCCGCGCCTCCGCCGTGAAGCTCGTGAAACGCTCGATGGTGCGCGGGCTGGAGGTCACCGACACGCTGGAAATCGCGGACAACCGGATCACCGAAACGGTCCATGTCACCTGCCGTTCCCCCGAACGGCTGGGCTACGCCTTTTTCTGCATGTATCCGTGGGCGACTTCGTTCACGCTCTACCGGGCGCTGGACGAAGGGACCGGCGGCAGCTTCACCGACAGCGGCGAATTCCTGCTGAACTCCCCGGCGCGGGCGGTCGCCTTGTTCAATCCGAAATTCAACAAGGGGGTGCTTTCGATCGTGGAAAAGGAGTGGCGCACCGGCCCCCGCCGCGAACAGTACCGCGACACCCCGGGCCGCTACCGCAAACACTACTCGCAGCTCCTGGCCGGAAAACGGTTCGAGCAGGGGCAGCAGTGCGAATTCAAAATGACCGTGATTCCCTACGAGTGCACCCCGGAGAACTGGGTCGCCGCCGCGGAAAAACTGGCCGGAAAGCGTGAAAAGAAATGAATGACCTCCTGAAACAACGGGCGCTGGATGCGGCGCTGGCCGGACTCGACTATTTTGTACGCAACCAGCTCACGGACCTCCACAGCGCCGACTGCGGCCGCTATCCTTTCATCGCGGACTGCCGCACCGGCCGGGCGGAGAGCTGGACCACCAGCTGGCTGACCGGCATCATCGCAAGCGTGATGCTGAACGGACATGCGGCCTCCCCCCGCCGCGGCTACCTCGAAAGCGCCGCCCGCGCGATCGAATACGTAAAGAGCCTGCAGAACTTCGTGCCGGGCAATCCACGCACTTTCGGAGCCTTGCACGAGGAGACGCCGCAGGACCGCTGGGCGCATCCGCGCGACGGCCTGAGCGGCGCGCTCGGGCTGCTCGACTACGCCGAGGCGACCGGCGACGCCGAAGCGCGGTTCCGGGCGAAGGCGTTCGCGGACTGGTTCGTGTCGGTCGGGATGGAGAAGGGGTATCCGTACTGGACGCTGCGCTTCGACGATGCGGAATGGGAGCCGAAATGGTACGGTTCGTTCCACGCCGGCAGCGCCTACTTCCTCGGCCGGATCTACTCCGCCACCGGCGACGGGCGCTACCTCGACGCGGCGCTGACGCTGCTCGACTTCTACAACGAACGCCTGCTCGGCCCGCAGGGGGACATCACCGTGATCCGCGAGCACGGCACCCTGGAGAAGCTCGACGGGTGCGCCGATCCGGCGTGGGCTCCCGCCGGCTGGATCATGATGCACCGCTTCAACGACGACTTCGGCGCGCTGGCCAATCTGCACGCCGCCGAGCTGACCGGCGATGACAGCTACCGGCTGGCCGCGAGGCGTTTCCTCGCCCGGATGCGCGACACCCAGCGTCCCGACGGCGGCTTCGGCCCCGCCGAGTGGAGCCAGAGCATACCGAACGCGGCGGGCTGCATTTTGCAGGAGATGGTCGAAGGGCGCCGTCTCGGCGTATTGGACGAATCATTCGACCCCGCGATTGAAAAGGCGGCCGAATACCTGCTGGGGCAGCAGTTCCGCCGGGAGGGCGCGAAGATGGACGGCGCTTTCCACGGCATGTCGGGCGACTACACGGTCGACGCCGGTTCCTGCAACGCCCGCGCCGCCGCCTACGCGATCATGTCGCTGCTGAACTACGCCTCGGAGCGGACCGCAACCTACCGGGCCGGACGATGACGCGCGCCGAACAGACCGCCGCCTTCCGGCGGATCATCACCGAAACGCTCGACACGATTCTGGAGCGGACCGGCGACCGCCCGTTCCTCGACACCAAATTCGACGTGATCGACGGGCGGGACTACGCCGGTGCGGCGGAACCGGCGTTCCGTTCCGGCCGGACGGTCTATGCGTGGATTCAGGGGCGCGGCCTCGAAGCACTGGCCGGGCATCTGCACGCCGGTTTCGGCGACGCCGGACGCATCCGCGCCGTGCTGCGCCGGGTCAGCTCCCGGCTGGAACGCATCCGCGCGGCCAATGGCGGCCGGATGTTCTTCATGATGTCGCCGGACGGAGTGTTCCTGAACGGCGACGGCACGCCGCGCCGCGAGCCGCTCCCCGGCGACGCGAACTACAGCGACCTCTTCTGCGCCAAAGGGCTGCTGCACGCCGCCCGCGCCCTGCAGGATGCGGCGCTCGAACGCGAGGCGCTGGCCTATCTGGAGCGGACCGTCGCCGCAATCGGTGAACTGCGGTTCGTGACCGACCAGCAGCCGTTCGACCCGGCCAACCCGGTCGCGGCGCGGCCGGGCAAGGTGCAGCAGGGACCGTTCATGATCGCCCTGTCCGGCATCGCCGCCGCGGCGGAACTGACCGGCGATGTGAAGTGGCTGGACCGGGGCTGCCGGTTCCTGCGGCGCGTGCTGACGCTGCATGTGGACCACAGCCGGGGAGAGCCGGAGCTTTTCGAAGCGGTCCACCCGGACGGAACGCCGTACCGCGAGGACGGCAGGCTGATCAGCGATCCCGGCCACGCGCTGGAATTTGCCGGGCTGGCGCTGAAGTTCCTGGCCGTATTGGAGAAGGCCGGACGCCCCGGCAGCGCCGCGGCTCTCCATGCGGACCGGATGCTGCTCGCGCGGCTGCTGCGGCGCCACTTCACGCTCGGCTTCCGCCCCGGCCCCGGCGGCATCGTGAAATCCTTCGACCTGATCGGGCGCTGCACGGTCAACGCCGATATGCCGTGGTGGAGCCTGCCCGAAACGATCCGGGCGGCGGCGGAAGCCGAAGCGGCCGGATGCGGCGATTTCAGCGACATAACCGGCGCGTGCGCCGGTGCGCTGTGGAACCGCTTCACCAACGTGGAGCAACACTGCTTCGCGTACCAGACCCGGGACGCTTCCGGCAGGCCCGTCCGGGTAATCCCGGCGGTACCGGATCTCGACCCCGGCTACCACACCAACCTGAGCCTGATCGACGTATTGAAACTATGGGGGGAACTCTGAAATGGAAATGCATTGGATCGACTGGAGCATCCTCGGCGCCCTGTTCGCCGGGCTGCTCTGGCTGCTGCTCTACTGCCGGAAATTCGTGCGCAACACCGCCGATTTTCTGGCCGCCAACCGCTGCGCGGAGCGTTACATCCTTGCGATCGCGTCCGGCATCGGCGCGGTCGGGGCGATCTCGATCATCGCCTTTTTCGAACTCTATTACAACGCCGGCTTCACGCCGGTGTGGTGGACGATGCTGTCGGGGCCGGTCGCACTGATCATCGCGATTTCCGGCTGGGTCTACTACCGACGGCGCGAAACCCGCACGCTGACGCTGGCGCAGTTCTTCGAGATGCGTTACAGCCGGAACTTCCGGGTGTTCGCGGGCATCCTGATGTGGATTTCCGGGCTGCTGAACTACGGGATTTTCCCGGCGGTCAGCGCGCGGTTTTTCCTGTTCTACTGCGGCTTCCCGGAGTACGTGCGCTTCTGCGGCGTTCCGGTCGAAAGCTATGCACTGCTGCTGACGCTCTTCATCGGGCTCGGCGCGGCGTTCGCGTGCTTCGGCGGGCAGATCGCGATCATGGTCACCGACTTCGCGCAGGGGATGTTCTGCAACGTGGCCTTCCTGATCCTGATGGTGTTCTTCCTGTACCAGTTCGACTGGAACGACATCTTCACGACCATGGCCGCGACCGCCCCGGCGGGCAAATCGCTGCTGAATCCCTTTGACACCATCGCCAACAAGGACTTCTCCGCCTTCTACTTCCTGATCGGCATTGTCGCGATCTTCTACACCTCCGGCGCGTGGCAGGGCAACATGGGCTACACCGGAGCCGCCAAAACGCCGCACGAGGCGAAGATGGCGGCGCTGCTCGGCCAGTGGCGGGGACTGATTCAGGGGTTGCTCTTCATGGTCATCCCGATCTGCGCCTACCTGATCATGAACAACGCCGCGTTCAGCGACATCGCCGCACCGGTGAGAGCATCGCTCGAACACGTGGAGGGCGCGCAATTGCAGAAACAACTGCTCGTGCCGATGGTGCTCAAGCAACTGCTGCCGGTGGGCCTGAGCGGCATATTCATCGCGGTGATGTTCGCGGCGATGCTGAGCACGGACAACACTTATATGCACAGCTGGGGCAGCATCTTCATTCAGGACGTGGTAATGCCGTTCCGCAAGCGTCCTTTCAAGCCGGAAACACATATCCGGCTGCTGCGGCTGTCGATCCTCGGAGTCGGCGCGTTCGCATGGCTCTTCAGCTACTTCTTCCGCCAGACCGAATACATCATGATGTGGTTCGCGATCACCGGCGCGGTGTGGCTGGGCGGCGCGGGCGTCGTGATCATCGGCGGGCTCTACTGGAAACGCGGCACCACCGCCGCCGCATGGACCGCCCTGATCATCGGTTCAACCATCGCGGTCGCCGGAATCCTGATCGAAAAATACGAGTGGCTGCGCCCCTTCGACTGGATGACCCGCGAGGAAGGCAAATTCATCTGGAACGGGCAGATCATCTACTTCGGCGCGCTGGTGATTTCGACGCTGAGCTACATCGGCATCTCGCTGGCGGGGCGGACCCGCTTCAACCTCGACCGGATGCTGCACCGCGGCAGGTACGACACCGCGAACGAGCACATCGAAACCGGCTTCAAAGCCAACCGCTGGCTGAAAATGCTCGGCCTGACCGGAGAATTCACCTTCACCGACCGGCTGCTGTTCTATGCGAACATCGCCTGGAGCGCGGTATGGCTGGCGGTGTTCGCGGCGATGACGCTCTACCATGTGTGCGTCGGGATTTCCACGGCGGGCTGGGTGCTCTTCTGGAAGATCTGGGTCGGCATCTCGTTCGTGCTGGGCGTCGGCACCACGGCCTGGTTCCTGGTCGGCGGTTCGCTGAACATCCGGGGATTGTTCCGCAGCCTGCGCGAAGTGCGCTCCTGCGACGACGACGACGGCCGGGTGGTCGACGGCCGGAACGCCGGTGAAGGCGAAGAAGCCTGATTCACCTGAAACGAGCCTGAACAGTTACAAAATTCGCCTCCTGTTGCAATTTTCTAAAATAAGATTATATTCTTATTTAGAGAGGACAATTGCCAACAGGAGGAGAATTATGAAGAAAGTCGTAGTCATCGGCAGCACCAACACCGATATGGTCGTGAAATCGGAACGGATTCCCGTGCCGGGTGAAACCATTCTCGGCGGACGTTTTCTGATGAATCCCGGCGGGAAAGGCGCCAACCAGGCCGTCGCCGCCGCCCGGCTGGAGGGAAATGTCACATTCATCGCCAAAGTCGGCGACGACCTGTTCGGGCGGGAAGCGCGGGCATTGTTCCAAAAGGAGCGGATCGACACTTCCCATCTCCTGACCGATCCGGACAATCCCTCCGGAGTCGCACTGATCATGGTCGACGCGAAAGGGGAGAACTGCATTTCCGTCGCCTCCGGCGCCAACGCTTCGCTTTCCCCGCGCGACCTCGAAGCCGCCCGCAACGTGATCGAAGCCGCCGACGTGCTTTTAATGCAGCTGGAAACTCCGGTGGAAACGGTGCTGTGCGCGGCGCAATGGGCCGCCGCCAAAGGGCGTACCGTGATCCTGAACCCGGCTCCGGCGGCGGCATTGCCGCCCGAACTCTTCCCATGCCTTGCGCTGATCACCCCCAATGAAACCGAAGCAGAACTGCTGACCGGCATCCGGGTCGACGACGAAACATCGGCACGCAAGGCGGCCGAAAAATTGTGCGGCATGGGGGTGAAAGCCGTGATCATCACGATGGGCTCGCGCGGCTCGTACCTGTACCGGGACGGCCGGGGCGAACAGATTCCGGTGCAGCCGGTCAGGCGGGTCGACACCACGGCGGCCGGAGATATTTTCAACGGCGCGCTGGCGGTCGGCCTCGCGGAAGGAATGGAGCTGCGGGACGCAATCGGCCTCGCCTCCCGCGCCGCGACGATCTCCGTGACCCGGATGGGGGCGCAGTCCTCCGCTCCGTACCGCCACGAATGCAAGTAAAGCGCGGAGGTGAACCATGTTTTTCGTCAAAGACTACGGCCTCGCCGTTTTTTTCTGCGTAATCACGATGCTCTGCTGGGGTTCCTGGGGAAACACCCAGAAACTGGCCGGGCGGAACTGGCGCTATGAGCTTTTCTACTGGGACTACGTGCTCGGCGTTCTGCTGCTGAGCATTCTGGCCGGACTCACGCTCGGCAGCTTCGGCGCGGAGGGCAGGAGTTTCCTGCCGGACCTGCGGCAGGCGGACTGGCGGTACATCGGCAGCGCGTTCGCCGGAGGCGTGGTGTTCAACGCCGCCAATCTGCTGCTGTCGGCGGCGATCTCGATCGCGGGGATGTCGGTGGCGTTTCCGGTCGGGATCGGCCTCGCGCTGATTCTCGGCGTGGTGGTGAACCATCTCGGCGATCCCCACGGGGACCCGGTGCTGCTTTTCTCCGGCGTCGCCCTGATCGCAATCGCCATTCTGATGAACGCATTCGCGTACAAACTCAAGGAGAGCGGCGGCCGGAAGGTGCCGATGAAGGGAATCGTGCTCGCGGTGGTCTGCGGCGTGCTGATGGCGTTCTTCTACCGTTTCGTCGCGGCCTCGATGGATATGAATTTCACCGCACCGGCGGCGGGGAAGCTGACGCCTTACTCGGCGTTTTTCATCTTCGCGCTCGGCATCTTCCTGAGCACCTTCGTATTCAACACGATCGCGATGAAAAGGCCGGTTTCCGGCAAACCGCTGCCGCTTTCGGCCTACTTCCGCGGCGGAGTGCCGATTCACTTCGTCGGGCTGCTCGGCGGCTGCATCTGGGGGATCGGCAACGTGCTGAACCTGGTCGCCGCCGGCAAAGCCGGCCCGGCGATCTCCTACGGGCTGGGCCAGGGGGCGACGCTGGTGGCCGCGCTGTGGGGAATCCTGATCTGGAAGGAATTCAAAGGCGCTCCCCGCATCTCGCACGCGCTGAATATCGGCATGTTCGTGGTTTTCCTCGCCGGCCTCGCGCTGCTGATCAAAGCGGGAGCCTGAACCGCGTCCGCCCGGCCCTACCGTCCCGCCGGCAGGTATCTCACCGAATCCCCGCCGGGCCGGATTTCGATCAGCCGCCGGGCGGCCAGTCCCTCCAGCAGCCGCCGGCACATCGTATCGCCCATGAACGGATGCTCTTCACAGGCTCCCGCCGCCCGGAATATTTCGGGGCCGGAGTGTTTGCCGGAGCGGATGATTTCCAGCAGTTGCCGTTCGCTTCTGCCGAGGCCATCCGCTCCGGGAAACTCCTCCCGGTATCGCGCCAGCGCCTTCGCCAGAAATGGAAAGCGGCCGGCGCCTTCCCCCGCCGGAAAGCGCCGGAGTGTTTCTTCGCCTTCCGCCACCGCCTCCCATGCGGAGGCGAAAAGCCTGAGATCCGCCCCGGAGAGCAGACGCGCCTCGGGCTTCTTTTCCGCAAACAGTTCCGGATGCTCCCCCCAGACCACATCCTCGCAGACCAGAAAAACGCGGGCCGGGGTATTTTCCAGCAGAAAGAGGATCCGCGACAGCATGATCTGGTCGTACATACAGGCATCAAACCATAAAAATACGGAATCCCGGCCGGACAACCCGGCGACGGCCTGATCCATTTTGCGCAGTTCGGCAAGAATTTTCTCCCGGTCCAGCTCCGGCATCAGCCGGTGGAGTTCCTCCGCGCGGATCCGCTCGAACTCCTCCGGCGGCACAGCTTTGCCGGGAATCCTTCCCTCCAGATAGTTCTCGCGCCAGACCAGCGCCGCGGCAGTTCCGCCGGAACTCCGCCAAGCCTCGAAAGCACAATCCCCGTTGAAGATATGCAGCTCCATAATCCCCCCGCCTCCCGTTACACTCCCACTCCGAAACACCGGACCGGAAACATGATCGTGTGAAAAAGCAGCTCGAAAGGAGCCGCCCCTCCTTCGCAGATGTTCGCCACGCCGGAGGAAAGCCCCCCCAGCGGCAGTCCGAGCGTACACTGCACCACTCCCCACGGGATGTACAGAATCTTGAAAGCCGCCATTCCCATCTGCGCAAGCCCCTGCGCCCCGCCGGCAATTCCCTGAATCACATAGGGCTGCGCCGTCTCGGCCATGCGCATCGCGGCGGGAGCGAGGATCGCGATGGTCACCGGGTCGATCGCCTGCGCCTCCGGAGCGGGGGCGAACCAGCCGGTGACGGTCGCCAGCGTCAGCAATGTGATCCATATCGTCTTGCGCATTCCGTTCTCCGTTATTCCGCGCGCAGAACCGTGATCGGATTCTGCTGGGCTGCCTTATAAGCCGGATAGGTTCCGAAAATCACACCGACCAGACACGAGATGACCAGCGACAGCGCGATGCTCCAGATCGAATAGACGGTCGGCATGCCGCTGTAGTAGGTGATTGTCCGTGCGATTCCGACGCCGGTCAGGATGCCGAGCACTCCGCCCGACGTGGTCAGGAACACGGTTTCGATCAGGAACTGGAGCAGAATGTCCGACTTCTGCGCGCCGAGCGCGCGCCGGGTTCCGATCTCCTTGCGGCGTTCGAATACGCTCGCGAGCATGATGTTCATGATGCCGATGCCGCCGACCACCAGCGAAATGCTGGCGATCGATCCCATTACGATCGTGAAGATGTTCTGCGTCTGCTCGCGCTGCTTCAGCAGTTCGAACGGAACCACCATGCCCCAGTCCTTGGTGTCGGAATGGAGCTTTTCCAGATAGCTGGAGACACGCTTGGCGGTATTGTCAATATACTGGGTGTCGGCCACACGGATCAGGAACAGGTCGTATTCAACCCGCGTGATCTTGTACTGCCGGCCCTCCCGGTAGAAGGTGTAATCCTTGAATTTCGCCTTGGCCGTGCTCATCGGAATCAGGATCATGTCGTTCTGGCCGCCGATTTCCGGGTACTGGGTGCCGTATTCGTTGTTGAGGATGCCGACGATTTTGTAAACCTCGTCCTCGATGCGGATCGTGCTGCCGACGACGTTGGTGTTGCCGAGAGCGAAGAGCTTGCGCTTCACATTTTTGCCGATCACGCAGACATTCGCGTTGTTCTTGAAGTCCGCCGGGGAAAACCAGCGGCCCTTTTCAAGTTTCGCGGAAGAGTCCTCCAGGAACCGGTAGTCGCAGCCGATCAGCTTGAGGTCGGTGCGCTGCAATCCCTTGAGCACCTTCTTGCGGGCGTCGAACAACGCGGTGATCTCCTCGACGTTGTCCATCCGCGAAATATGCGTGGCGTCACGGTCGGTCAGGCCGAAACGCTCCATCACGCTCGCATTGTCCGAACTTTCGCTGCGGCTGTTGATCGGGGGGCGCTGCGAAAACACGATGATCTTGTCAATCCCCATCGCTTCGATCTGCGCCAGCGCCGACTGCTTCGCTCCTTCGGAAATCGCAAGCATCGCAATCACGCTGCCGACGCCGAAAATCACGCCGAGCGAGGTCAGGATCGACCGCACCTTATGCAGCAGCAGATTGTGGATCGACATCGAAAAAAGGTCGCGGACGAGCATCATCTGGCGGCCTCGCTTTCTTTCTTCTGCGCGGCGATTTCCCACTCGAACAAAGTATTGTCGATACGGCCGTCGCGCAGGCGGATGATCTTGTCGTAGTGCGGTCCCAGCGACGGGTTGTGGGTCACCATCACAATGGTCACTCCCTGCCCGCGGTTCAATTCGTGAAAGAGCTTCATGATCTCGTTGCTGGTCTTTTCGTCAAGGTTGCCGGTCGGTTCGTCAGCGAGGATGAAGGCCGGGTTGTTGCTCAGGGCGCGCGCGATGGCGATGCGCTGGCATTCGCCGCCGGAGAGCTGGGTCGGGCGGTGGCCGAGACGGTGGCCGAGCCCGACCCGCTTCGCCAGGTCCAGCGCCCGCTTCGAGCGGATCCGCCCCGGCACCCGCGCATAGAGCATCGGCACTTCGATATTCTGCTCGACCGTCAGGTGCGGAAACAGATTGAAGCTCTGGAAGATAAAGCCGATTTTCAGGTTGCGGATCGTCGCCTGTTCCACATCGGAGAACTGGCTCACTTCGATATCCTCCAGATAGTACTGGCCGCCGGTGGGCACGTCGAGCATGCCGAGGATGTTCAGCAGCGTCGACTTGCCGGAACCGGAAGTGCCGATGAAGCCGACGAACTCTCCCCGGCAGACCGTCGCGTTGATCCCCTTCAGCACCGGGACCTGCAATTCGCCGGTGATGTAGGTCTTCCGGATATCGACCAGGCGGACGATATCACTGCTTTTCCCGGATTCGGCCATTACTTGGAGTCCTGCTTTTTCTGATAGGGCCGGTAAAGGTAGACCACATCGCCCTCTTCCAGGCCGCTCTTGATCTGGACGAAGTTGTCGTTGGATTCGCCGATCTCCACATCGACCTCCTTGGAACCGGTCAGGCCGGCCACGTAGACAAAGAAGCGGTCGCTGTCTTCAAACACAGCTTCCACCGGCACGAAGAGCGTCTGCGGAATCGTCTTGGTGACCACGCTGATCTGCACGCTCATGCCGTTGACGAGACGCGGCGACTGCTTGTCGAACCGGATCTTCGACTTGTAGATTTTCGGCGAGGAGCTGTCCCAGTTGACCAGGTTGACCGGAAGCGTGTCGATGTGACTGATCTGGCCTTCGAACTTTTCTCCCGGCAGGGAATCCGGGGAAATCACCGCGCGGTCGCCGATTTTCAGCTTGGAACGGTACTGCTCCGGCAGGTCGAAGTCCACGATCAGGTTGGACATTTCCGGGATGGTGATCAGAATCTGGCCTTTGCCGACGTCGATGCCGGGCTTCACATCCAGCCGGCTCCAGCGGTTGTCCGGGTCGCCGTAGATCACGACGCCGTCCACCGGGGCGATCAGCACCATCTGGGTCATGTATTCCTTGTAACGGTTGAGCTGCTCATTGGTGCGCCGCAGCCGCCGCCGCAGGTTTTCGATCGATTTGACCTGCTGGATCATCTTGGATTCGGTCGAAATCTTCGTCTTGCGCAAATTCAATTTCGCCTGTTCCAGAGCGTTCAGCAACCGGGTCATCTTGCTCGGATGGTCGTAGCGGCGGAACACCTTGCGGTTGTCCTCCGCGGTTGCGAGCTTGTTTTCCGCCTCGTCGATTTTGGCCTGCGCATCTTTCAGCGACTGGCGTTTCTTTTCATCGGCGTCCTCGCCGGATTTCGCATCGACCTCCGCATCACGGGCAGTTTCGTAATCGGTGCGCGCCTTGTCCAGATTGCTTTGCGCGGTGTCGATCGCCAGGTCCAGTTCATCGCGCTTGCTGGTCCGCTCGAACCGGCGGTACTTGCGCAGCGCGTCGTCCGCCTGCGAAAGGGCTTCCTCCGCCGACTGGAGATCCACCGCGTTGGTGCTCTCCTGAATCTTCGCGTTTTCGCGCGCCAGGTCGAGCTCCTTCTGAAGATTGAGGGCCTCGATTTCAAGATCCTCAATCTTCTCCTTCAGGCTGTCGGTTTCAAATTTAGCCATCACGTCGCCGGCTTTGACCTTGCTGTTTTCGTCGATAACCCACAGCAGCTGGGTGCGGTAGTTGGCCTGCAGCGCCAGCTTGTGCTTTTTATTGGCGTTGATGTAACCGCCCTGCATCAGGCCGATCACCAGGTCGTCGCGGCGCACTTTGTAGGTGCGGTCCTTGTCTCCGCCGTCCGTCGCCAGTTTCTTTTTGGCGGCGGCGTCGGCGGCCCTCTGCCGGGGAACATACCAGCCCCAGTAAGCTCCGGCGGCGGCGCCCAGAATGACCAGCGCCGTCACCCAGGTGGTGATTTTTTTGCGCTTGAACTTCATTATTTCGCCTGTCCGTTGGTTGCGGCTGCCGCCGGGGCGGTCTGCGTGTTCTTTTCCTCAGCCTGAGCCGGTTTCGCATCCTGAGCCGGTTTGGCCGGTTCTTCCCCGGCCGGAACCGCCGCCGGAGCGGCCTCGGCGGGCTTGGCCGGTTCGGTCTTTTCCGGCAGCGGCTGCGGCCGGATCACCCCCGGCGTATTGGGATCGACGGGTTCTGCCGGCACTTCGGCGGCATCGTCGGACATGCGATCCATGATCGGCGTGTTCTTGAAAGCGGCGCGGCGTGCTTCGGCTTCGCCGGGCTGGGCGTCACGGAACTCCTTGACCAGCTCCTTCGCCGAGGTTTCGCGCAGCGGAATCGCGTCGGAGTACTCGATGATCTTGCCGAGCGTTTCGCTGACCTTCGCCGAACGGTCGGGATCGTAGAACACGCCGCTGGCCACCTGTTCCGGAGAGATGATATGGATTTTCAGGAAGAAGATCAGCTGGGTCACTTCCTTGGTCAGGTTCTTGCCGGTGAACAGCTCGCCGATCAACGGCAGGTCGCTGAGGATCGGCACGCGCTGCTGCGAAAGCGAATCGTTCCGGCTGTAGAGGCCTCCCATCATCACCACTTGCTTGTCCTGCATCCGCAGGTAGGTTTCGACGCTCCGCGCCGAAATCACCGGCACCGGGTAAGAGGTATCACCGCCGGCGGAAACGTTCTCATACCGGATCACGTTCGACACCTTCGGGTACACCCGCAGCGTCACATTGTCGCGGTTGATCATGCTCGGTTCGACTTCCAGCGTCACGCCGACACTTTTGAACTTGGTGCTCAGCGACAGCGTGTTGCCGGTGCTGTTCGCCTCCTGAATCGGGATTTCCTCACCGGTCACGATCCGGCTGACCTCATTGCGGGAGATCAGGATGTTCGGAGAGGAGAGCACCTTGGCGTCCTGTGCAGTCAGCAGCCACTGGAACGCAATGTCCAGCGTATCCTTGCCGGCAATCGGCTTCCAGTTGCCGCCCATGCCGGTGGTCGGCTGGCTGGACTGGCCCGGCACTTCCGTGGTCGCCCCGATCGAACCGCGCCCCTTGTGCGCATAACTGATCGACAGATTGCGCTGCATGCCGTCGCTGAACATCACCTCCACGATCTTCGCTTCGATCAGGATCTGCGAGGAAGGCACATCCATCGCGAGCATGATGCTGCGATAGTTTTCGACCGCGTCGCTCGGACCGCTCAGCACCAGCACGTTCTGCTCATCCAGCGGCTCCACCAGCGTCGCGCCGGTGATGATGCCGTCGATCGCCTTGAAGAGCTGCTTGGAGGAGGTGAAGCGCGGGCGGAAGACCAGCGTGGAGCGGCCGTCCGTGCCCGGGATGATTTTCGCATACGGTTCTTCGATCGGTTTGGCGGCGGCGGCCACCTGCGGAGCCGGCGCGTCATCGGAAAAGAGATCGGTCAATTCCTGCATCACGGTGCGGACATTTTCCTTGCCGCGCACCATGTCTTCTTCGGTGCGGACCACGAGCTCCGGTTTCTGCTCGACCGGCACGGAGACATCGGAGGCGAACAGCGAGGAAGCGGTCAACGCGACGGCGGAAGCTACGCCTCCGGCCGTCCGCACGGAGAATGGACTTTTCCGTAAGAACATTGTCTGGAACCCTTTTGTATTTTTGTATGCATTAAATTTTACCATGTTCCGAAACCGAACCGTTACCGCCGATCGCAACCCCCGCCGGATCGCCGCCGCCTCAGGGAAAGCCCCCCGACTTATCCCCGATTGTAAGCAAAACAGTTATAAATAAACTGTTTTGGAACGTCGTTCATGAAACCTGATTATTTGGAACTTAAGGCAGTAATATAACCGGTGCAGCGTCATTTTCAAACCTTTTTCCAGCCGGTTTTCGATTTTTTTGCAACAAAAAAAGTTCATCGGCGGAATAGAGAAAAAAATCTCTCAGGCGGGTCTTGGCCGGTATTATGTGGTTTTAGGCTAACTTGCCGACAGGAGGTTATTTAAATATGGAAAATACAAAAGGAAAGAGAGTCCGAAATCCGGAAAGAAAAACTCTCCCGTTCCGATGCGGTTGCAATGGGGACGGGAGAGAAAAGGATCAGCCGCGATTGAGACGGCGGCAGCCGTTCAACACCGGAGCGAGCAGCTGCATCGCCCGGGGCGCGATCTCGGGAGGTGCGGAAACGGGCAGCTCCGCCCAGCTGCGGCGTCCCAGCCCGGAGATCTCCTCGGAAATCAGCTGCGGCTCCGGCGGGCGGGGCGGATGGCGCAGCTGATGAAGGGCCTGTTCAAAGCAGGCGTGCTTCAGTTCAGGCCGTGTCAGGTCAAGCTCCGGCGCGTTCAGCAGGGCCGCGAGAGCGCGCTGCGCCGAAATCAGCGCCCGGCGTCTGAATTCAGGCTGATGGCCGCTCCACTCGTCGCCTTCGAGTCCGTCCCGGAAATAGGCGTCGGCGGCGGAAGCCAGTTCTGCGATCGCTTCAGTCATGATCGCTTACTCGGCGGCTTTCAGCTCGGCAAGTGCGGTTGCGCTCGCCTTGAGATTCTTGATCCGGCACAGCCGCTGGGCGGCATTGCGGAACACGAAGGTGAGTTCCCCGAGCGCCATGCGCTTGATGCCGTCGAATCCCTTCGGGGTCGCATCGGTATCGGTGATCGACCGGCCCTTGAGGCTGCTCATGCCGAAACCGGCGGGATCGATCACCCATGCATCGGTATCCGGCATGTCCGGATCGGCCATGATGGTCATGCCGCGGCCGTTGATCTCGTTGACCACCAGAGCGACGTAAGCGCCGCGACGGTCATCGGAGCGGACGATCTGCAGGCGGTTCTTATACTCGTTGGAGAGTACGCGCGCCTGTCCGGGCGAACAGAGAATCTGGGTCGGATCGCCGCCCGCGCCCATCACCGCCTGTGCCGCGTCATTGATCGTCGCGCTGTCGAGGCGCGCCGACGAGCCGTCGATCGCGAGACCGCCGGCCTGGGTTCCGAAGAAGTAGAGGCCGCCGGCTTCGCCGCGCGCCGAAGCGGTCGCTTCGACCCGGCGCCCGAACAGGGCGACTCGGTTCAGGTCGCGGGCGAGTTCGCCGAGCGCGAAAGCGGTCTGGCGGTTCAGCTGGTTGTCGGCATTGCCGAACACGTTGATCGCCAGCGCCGAACCGGACAGGATGATGTCCTTGCGGAAAATCTGACAGCAGTTGTAATTGACGCCGCCGGTGATGCCGGTTTCGTCGCCGTCGCCCGGATTGCTGCCTTCGGCGACCGGGGTGGAGACGATATTCAGCACATCGTCCTTGGCCGGGGTGCTCTTGGCGGAACCGTTGGCCGCGACCAGCGCCACGGTGAAGGTGGTGTCGGTGACGGCGGTCACGCGGAACAGTGCCGAATCGTTTCTGATCACAAGCAGGGTGCCGATTCTGACCTTGGCCGCGTCGGCAGCCGAGGCGGTGACCACGCCGGACGCGACCGCGGTCGCGGTGACGCTGCGGCCCGCGATCTGGTCCTCAAGCCACTCGTGCTTCTGCTGCTGCGCCTCCTCGACGGGACGGAAGTTGGAAATGAAGCGCGGTTCGTCCTTGACCACGGTCGAGAGGATGTCGGAGAGGTCGCGCTTTTTGTTCTGGAAACTGTAGGTGTACAACATGGTGAAAATTCCTTTCTGTATATCGGGTTAAAACGTTTCCACACCGGGCGCTTCATCGAGCAGCCTGGCGATGGCTTCGGCCGGATCGGATGCCGGTGCGGCCGGTGCGGGAGCGGGGGCCGGCACTCCCGGTCCCGGGGTCAGGTCGAGCTTGAAAAAGCGGGGCGACTGTTCGCGCAGCTCTTTCATGAAAGCATCGGCGGCTTCGCCGGAATCCGGTTCGATACCGGCTTTTCCGCAGAGATACTCCAGGTAGTCGCGGTCGGCGAAGTTGTGTTTTTCGGCGAGCCGGTCGACCTGGCTGCGGAAGCGCAGGCGGTTCAGCTCCTGCCGGGCGGCGTCGCGTTCGGAGCCGGCGGTTTCAGCCTGTTTGCGGAGAGCGGCCAGTTCGGTTTCGAACTTTCGTTTCAGCCGTTCCTGTTCCGGCAGCGACCGGTTTTCAGTTTCGGCCAACTGCGCTTCCAGAAGTTTAAGGCGTTCGGCAAGCTCGGCGTTACGCGCCTCAAGTTCGCCGCTGCCGCCGCCGGGACGGCACGATTTGACGAATTCGATTTCGCGTTCGTCAAGCTCGCCGCCCGAAGCGGCTTTTCTGATGAGTTCCATCAGGTCCATCGGGTGGTCTCCTTTCCAAATGGTTCGTGGATCGTTGACGCCGCAGGCCGTTCCCGTCTGACCGGCCGCGCGTCATACTGGGAAATTTTGTCAACCTTTTGGAAAATCGGAGTTGCAAACGCGGAGACGCCTGTTATATTGCAGATAAGTTCCAAAGGGGAAGAGGGAGGTGTCCGATGTTCTGTTATCGATGCGGCAAAGCGAATGAGGACGACAACCGCTTTTGCAAGTATTGCGGTACAATGATCAGACCGCCGGCAGTGGTGGTGCCGGAAGATTTGAACTACTTCCCGCCAAATCCGGACGCATTGTGGGCGTATTATCTGGGGATAGCTTCGCTGCTCTGCGGCATTACCGGCATTCCGGCGATTGTCATGGGAATCCGGGGCCTCAGGTATGCGAAGCTGCATCCGGAAGCGCGCGGCGAAGTGCACGCGTGGGTGGGAATTATCGGCGGCGCCCTGACTGTCCTGTGTGTATTCATGCTTATTATTGGAGTGGTGATCAGCGCCTGCCTTTAACGCACGGAGCTGCTTGCCTGTTTTTGTCGGTATGCGGACCTGAAAAAAGGAGAAAGAAAAATGTTTTGTCCCAAATGCGGAAAAGAACTTCCGGCAGGAACTGCGGTATGCCCGTCCTGCGGAGGAAACGCCGGGAGCATCCAGCCGGTGAAGATCAACTCAGGTTTGATCGGTGCAATCATCGTGACGGTATGCTGTTGCCTGCCGTTCGGCATCGTCGCGATTGTTTATGCGGCCAAAGTGCCCGGCCTGGCCGCCGCCGGACAGTTCGTGGAAGCGCAGGAAGCCGCCTCAAAGTCGAAAATGTGGTCCTGGATCGGTTTTGGTATCGGCCTGGTCGTGATTCTGCTCAATATTATTTTGCAGGTTGCAGCAAGCTGACGCGGAAGACAGGGAATTGCGTTCCGGCATTTCCCGCATCTCCCGGACAAATCAGGCGAAGTTTTCGCGGGCGAATGCGATCTTTTCCGCGCAGGTCGGATGCGCCCCGGCGGGCAGAGATTCAACCAGCCGGAGGCGGGCAAGCAGGCCGTGGCCGTTGGCGATCTGGATCGCGAGGCCGGGGCGGGCGTTGAGTTCGAGCAGCAGCGGCCCGCGCTGCCGGTCGGTCGCGATATCCGCCCCGAAATAGCCCAGCGGAGTCATTTCGGCACAGCGGGCCGCAAGGTTGAGGTGTTCCTCCCAGTGCGGCACATGCAGCTCCGAAAACGCCGCTCCGGTATCGGGATGGTGGGTGATCGCCCGATTGTGCTGGGCGGCAAAAAGCGGATGGCCGTCGCGAATGCTCAGGCCGACGCCGACCGCCCCCTGATGGAGATTGGCGCGGCCATCGGATTCCTTCGTCGCAAGCCGGATCATCGCCATCACCGGATAGCCCCGGAACACGATCAGCCGCACATCCGGCACACCCTGATAGCTGAACCGGCTGTAGACATCCGAGAAATCGATGCAGCGCTCGAACAGCGCGTAATCCACCTGTCCGCCGAGGCTGTAGAGTCCGCTCAGGATATTGGAGATATGTTCATAGATCAGCCCGTAGTCGCAGACGGTTCCGTTGGGCTTGTAAAAATTGACTCCGTCGTGGCGGGTAAAGACCAGAATGCCGCGCCCGCCGCTGCCGTGGCCCGGCTTGATCACGAAATCCGGCACGTTTTCGACCAGTTGCCGGAACCCCTTGACCTGATACTGATACGCGATGCTGCCGATCAGGCCGGCGGTGGAGACGTTGTAACGGATCGCCAGCTCCTTGGTGCGGAGCTTGTCGTCCACGTCCGGATAGTCGGCGCGGCGGTTGTAGCGCATGATATAGGCGTGGTTGCGCTGGTTCATGCCGAGCACGCCCGCCTCCCGCAACCGGCGCGGCGACACGATCGGAGGAAGTTTCAGGCTGAATTTCATTGCTTCACCAGCGGTTGAAAACGCATCAGCTCGGTGAAACGGTAGCCGGTGTAGGTGCCGAGCAGCAGGATTACGCCGAGAATGATCAGGTTCAGTTCCGAAAAAGTATAGAGCAGATATTGCAGATAGCCGCTCGCCAGCACCAGATAACTGACCGTCGCGGTCGCAAGGCTGGCGGCCAGCTGCTTCAACGTGGTCACCGCGCCGTCCTCCTCCCACGTGGTCGAGGCGCGTTCGATGGTCCACGCGATGATGATCAGCGGGAAGAACGCGACTCCCATGAAGTCGGGCAGTTCCAGCAGGTTCGCGCCGATGCTGATCGCCTGCATCAGCAGAATCACCACCACCACGACCGCGGATATTCGCGGCACCATCAGCAGATTGAGCCTCGTCAGCCAGGCCCGGATCGCCAGCCCGATGGTCAGGATCAGCAGGAAGCTGATCAGGCCGGGCAGCAGCTTCATCTCAAGGAACGCCATCGCGATCAGCACCGGCATGAAAGTTCCCATGGTCTGGATGCCGACCACATTGCGGGTCACCACGATCAGCAGGATCGCCAGCGGCAGCAGTGCAAGGCGCTTGAACAGATTCTGCTGCGACGCGGGCAGCGAAAACAGCGTGAAGCCGCCGAGGTCGTGCTCGCCGATGATGTCGGCGCGGAGGCGGTTCAGCCGCTCCGCCCCGGCGGGCACACGGGTTACAGAGAAGCGGATCGAGGAATTCTTTGCCCCGGAAACTTCGAACAGCGAACTGTCCTTGCGCTGCAGTACCAGGAAATGCTCCGGCAGCCCCGGCTTGCCGGTGTTGGGCTGAAACACGTGCCAGTCGTTGTCATACCAGACATCGAGAAACAGCGTCGGCTGCTGCTGGATCTTGCTTTCGTTGAGAAAGATGCCGCGCAGCGGACGGGCGGGCCAGCCGCGTTCGGCGAGAATCGCGATCGCCGCTTCAACGGTGCCGGCGACGCCTGACTGCCGGGTGAAAGGCTGGCGTTCGACGGCGGAAGCGGTGCCGAGCGCGCGCAGCAGGGCGGTGACGAGGACGGCCGGAGCGAGTTTGTTTTCCGGGTCGATGGCAGCGAGCATCGCTTTGCGGGCGGCGGCGACCTCATTCGGCAACAGCTTGGAATCGACCGGCGGCGGCGCTGCCGGAGCCTCCGCGACCGGGGCGCGCGGAATCAGCCGGAACCGGTATGAAACGGTCTGGCGGCCGGAGCGGGGCGGCAGTTCGAGCACGGCGCGACGCAGCCCGTTCTGCAGTTCAGTCCGGAATTGTTTTTCGCCGCCGGAGATCGGATCGACGCTGTAGCCGGAGGTCCGGCGGTCCGGCAGCGAGATGGAGATCCGGATCTCCTTGCCGGGCTCGGGATCGAATGACACCGAGGCGTCCGCCCGGTAGAAGAACCCCGCCCGGTTGTCCAGCGAAAAATCGAAGTAGCGCAGTTTCACGAAAAAGATCGCGGCAGCCAGCAGGAACAGGATGCCGACCAGCCAGTAAAGCAGGCGGCGGTGACGATTGTGTTCGGACATGGAGAGTTTCCTTAATTACAGGGTATTGTGGCGCGACGGATCAACGGCGGCCAGCCCGCTGATCACATTGCGGCCCAGCAGCACCGGATATTCGAATTTTTCACGGTCGGCAAGGGTGAATTCCCGTTCCAGCGTCAGGTGGCCGATCCGGAAGGTCAGCATCACCGAGAGCCGGGTGGTGGATTCCGCTTCATGCCGCTTGATCTGGACGGTGCGCGCGACCGGCAGCTCATAGTTCCGTTTCTCCTGCGAAGTCCGGTTGACCACCAGGAACCGGACCCACTTCTTGCCGTCGCGCTCGAAAGTGCGGACCTCGCGGGCATCGATGGAACTGGTGGTCGCGCCGGTGTCGATCCGCGCCTCGAAAGGAGCCTTGAAACCGTCCAGATAAACCGCCTCGGTTTCGCCGATGATGCCGAGCGGCAGGTCGGTGACCGCCGCCGGACGCGGCGGAGCCTCCGGGACGCCGGAAACGGCTTCACGGCAGCCGGAAAGCGTGAACAGGACAACGGACAGCAGCAACAAAAGGACCAGGTTCATATAGTACTCCATGAAATAGAAAAAGAACACCGCAATTTCCTGTATATAAAATAGCGGTGTTCTGCTTATTTGTCAATCCGCCCCCGGAACGGCGGCGATGACAATCAGGCAATCTTTTCGCACCCCGGCGGCAAGGCGGTCAGCGCCAGGAGCCGTCTTCCCACTTCAGCGGGCTGAAGAACGTATTGCCGGAATACGACACATTCTGCACCGGCTTGTTCTTGTCGGTCAGGTGCCAGAAACAGCGCAGCGTCGGAAAGAAGCTCAGGATCGTGGAGTACCGGATGTCCTTGTACTCCCCCGTCTCCGTGCAGACGCCGTGGCGGATGTCCGACTCCTTCTTCGCATTCCAGCTCTTCGTTTTATCCGCATCCGTGCCGAATTCACACAACGCATCGCTGAACTCGTAGAAATAACTGATCTTATCCACCGCCTTTCCGGGATTGGCGTCCACGTCGGTGTTGGGATTCTGCGTCACCCCGGTGTTGCCCGGCCGGTCGTAGGAAGCATGATATTCATTGTCCTCGCGCGCTTTCCAATCTTTCGCGGCGGTGCCGGGGCCGTTGCCGTCCTTGGGGCAGTGATAACTCTTTTCGGCGCTCATATAGTCCGGATAGATCGTGGAAATCCACGGCGGCATCCGGTCGTTGAAATCCCCCCGGTAGGCGACGAAAGCAAGCCCGAACTGTTTGAGGTTGTTCAAACAGGCGGTGTTGCGCGCCTTGTCCCGCGCTTTGTTCAGGGCCGGCAGCATGACGCCGGCCAGGATTGCGATGATCGCGATAACGACCAACAACTCAATGAGTGTAAACGGCTTACGTGGTTTCATGAAGTTCCTCCTCCGTGATTGGATCCGTGGTCAGGCCATGTATGGTTTTTTCCCAGTAAAACGGTTTGGTGAAAATCTGGATGAATCCTTTCCATGCCGCGATGGAGATCAACAGCCAATAGAACGGCATCAGCAATGAAACCGGAATCAGGTAATAAAATTTCCGTTTTACGCATGCCGCCACCCCGATACCGATGAATATAAAATTGGCGAACAGCATAATCAAGGAGCCTGCGAAAAATATTTGAGAAAAAACCGCCCAGAACGGGTCCTCCCCCTGCCCGTAATAGACCAGCGGCCACGCGCGGAAGCTCATGCCGCCCAGCCGGATTCCCTCGTAGGCGCCGCCGGGCAGATGGGGGCCGACGATCTGGTCGTAGAGTCCGAGGCCGTGGGTGAAGCCGTGGATCAGCAGCCCGGCGTAAATCAGCAGCACGGTCCAGAAGATCAGGTTGGTCAGCATCATCATCGCACTGCCGCCGACCGCGAGGAATCCGCCGAAAGCCCCGTAAAGCCCCAGCCGCTTCACCGTCAGGAACGGATTGCGATAGTGGACCAGATGGGTCTGGATGAATCCCTTGACCCAGCGCGAACGCTGCCGGATCCAGTTCCAGACATGGGCGTTGGCCTCCTCGTAGGTCGTGGAATTGACCAGTCGGGTCTTGTAACCGCGCTCGTAAATGCGGATGCCGAGGTCGCAATCCTCGGTCACGTTGAAGGGGTCCCAGCCGCCGACCTCCCGCAGCTCGGCGGTGCGGAAGTGGTTGCTGGTGCCGCCGAGCGGCAGCGGCAGGTTGAAGAGCTGATAACCGGACAGCGTCAGGTCGAAATAGGTCGAATACTCCACCGTGAACAGCCGGGTCAGCAAATTGTGCCGGGCGTTGAAGTAGTTGAGCTTGCCCTGCACACACAAAACCTTTTTCTCTTGGTCGCGCCGGAATACGATATACGCTTTCTTGAGCTGGTCCGGCTCCGGCGCATCCTCGGCGTCGTAGATCACGCTGAATTCGCCGCGCGCCCGGCGCAGGCCGAAATTGCAGGCGCGCGGCTTGGTCCTGGGCGGCGCGTCCGGAACGGTCACCACTTCGCAATAGGGCGGCAGCCCGGTCCTTTCCAGCGCGAGGCGGGTTTCGTCGTCGTCGGCTTCGAGCAGCAGCTTCACGTCGAGCTTCTCCTTCGGGTAGTCGAGACGGCCCATGTTGCGGACGATCTTCTCGGCGATATTCGCCTCGTGATAGAGCGGCAGCAAAATGGTGTAGACCGGCAGCTCCTTTTCGTCGAGCGCCGCGACTTCCGCATCGGAGACGATTTCCTCGCCCTGCCCGAACCACGACAGCACCGCCGCGCCGCCGCGAAAAAACACCGCAGCCGCGTACCAGATCATCAAGTAGCCGGTCACGAAAAAGACAAAATAATCCCAGCGGAATTTCAGCAGGAACAAAAGCAGGAGTACGACCGCCAGATAATAGAGCCGCTGGCCGCGGCTCGACACCTGAATCGCAGATCCCCCCGGATTGCTCTGCACAAATTCCCTTGTAATCGGGTCGAGTTGTGTCAGATCGAATTTCATATGCGCTTAACGTATAAAGATAGCGTATAATTCGGATATCTCAAATAAAATACGTCGAAAAAAACGTTTTTTTTCTGTTACGAATCCGAACCGCCGCATCCCTCTGCGGCCGTTAACGCACATTCAGACGATCATATTCACACCGTGTACAAGCTTCTTGAACCGGGATTTCGCCTTCGGCGACCAAGGCGCTTCGATAGGAGCGAAATCCCATTTCTGGAAACTTGCATACGGCGTATATTCTGTCTACCGCTCCTGATTTCCCGATTTTTTCAGCCTTCCCGGAGTCAGCGGCTCCGCCTCCATGCGGCAACGGTTTCGGAGTCGTAGAGAAGCCGGAGGAACAACCCGCCGACCACGGAACGGGCCTGGAAACCGGCCTGCACCGCGCTCCGGGTATCATACCAGTCGGTCATCGGCACCCGGCTGGGCGACTCTTTCAGGAAATCGATCACCGGCGCCAGCAGGGCCTGAAAATCGTCGTCTTTGCCCGTCAGGCAGGCGCAGTGGAGAATCCAGTCCAGTTTGGTGTAGTCAGCCCGGCTGTCGAGCGGCAGACCGTAACGGTTCTGGTGCGCCCGATAGAAAGCGACTTCGCGTTCCGCCAGCGATTCCGGGAACAGATTCAGGTCAAGCAGTTTGTCATAGACCAGATTGTACTTCTGGCTCCAGGTGCCTTCCCGGTCGAATGCCAGCCGGGTGCATTCGCCGCCGTCGGCGGCTTTCAGCCATTCCCCGGCGAACTTTTCGGCAACGGTGCGGAAATATTCCGCATCCTCCGCCTCGCCCAGTGCGCCGGCGCTTCGGGCAAAGACCCCCAGGCCGAGAATCGCTTTCAACGCCAGATTGGCGTTGTGCGCCAGATGCCCGGCGAAATCGTCGGTGCAAAGCTGGGACGCCGGGTCCATGCCGTTGCCGACAAGATAAACCGCCCATTTTCTGAGCTGTCCGTAGTGCCGGCGGACAAAGTCGCGGCGTCCGCCGAACTTGAGCAGCGCTCCGGTCAGAATCAGCAAATTGCCGCACTCCTCGACCGGCATCTGCGTTTTCGGATTGCAGTCGTACTGGCCGTTGGCCAGCGGATACGTGCCGAGGTCATGCGGGGCGAACTCAAATTTCCAGCGTCGCGAATCGAGAAACTCGAAGATCGGAATCAGCATGCCTTCGAGCAGTACCGGCGCCATCAGCAGAAACAGCGGCGCCGAAGGATAGGTCACATCCACCGTCGCCACACAGCCGTTGGAATGGTTCTCCTTGGAGAAGAACAGCGGCCTGCCCTGCCGGTCGGCGGCCAGCTTGTGGGCCGCGACAGCCTGCCGGTACGCCCCCGCACAGAGTACGGCATAGTTTTCGCCGCCGAGCTTCCGGCAGTCGGCGAGCAACCGGGCGTCGAATTCCGCCGCGCGGCGTTCGATTTCGGAATATTCGGCCAGGCCCCTGCTCAGCATGGCGCCGAAAGTTTCTCCGTCCCTGCGCCAGTAATCGACCAGTTTTTCATGCAGGAATTCAAGTGCGAAGACATCGTCATAAGCCACCGCCAGCAGCAGCGTCGCCGGTTCGGCGCCAACTCTGCCGAAATCATGCGCGGCCGCACAGACCGGCCAGGCGTACTGCAAGGTGGTCATCGGGTCGAGGAGATCGTCGCAGCCGCCGATGGAGCCGTCCCGGCAGAAGCTTTCGCGCAGGATTCCGGCTTTCTGATACCGCAGCGTGACGGGGGAGTCGTGCCGGGCGGCCAGATAGAGTCTTCCCCAGTCGATCTTGACGATATCGCCGCATTCGCGGAGCGGGTGGTCATTCAACCCGCCGGCAAACGCCAGTTTCAGGCCGGCCGCTTCGCCGCGGCCTCCAGCCACCTGGCGCCCGGCTCCGTTCACGGTCCAGTCGGCGCCGCAATCCAGATAGAACTGCACACTGTGTTCCCGGCCGTCGACGGAACGCACTTCCGGCACCAGATAGCAGAGCGGGCGGCTGAGCAGCTCCAGATCATCCGGCAGCAGCGGCGAAAGGAAAGTGAATTTCAGCTCGACGCCGTCCGCCGCGAAGGTATAGATTGTCCGCGTCGGCAGTACTTCACAACCGGTCTGTTCCATGGCTTCACCGCCGTCGAGGCCGCAAAAACGCCGGCTCCGGCCGTCGATCCGCAGGATGCCGGAGAGCCTGCTGTCGGCTCCGCCCCAATGGCAGCTCCAGCTTTCGGTCAGGCGGTCGGAAAAGCTCCAGACGCTGAAAAAGGGATCGTGCACGACCAGCGGGACGGCCGGGTAACGCATTTGTCGGGTCATAATGAAAAATCCTTTTCTGATAAGGAGGTTGAAGATTGCCATTCCCACGGTCAGGACAGGTTCGCCTGCCGCCGCAGCCAGCCGGAGGCAAGTTGCGGCCAATCCGATACCGGGCGGCCGCTGCGGAGGATGCCGTATCCATGCCCCCCTTCGGCAAAGAGATGAAGCTCCGCCGGAACCGAAGCCCGCTTCAGGGCCAGGAACCAGCCGAGCGCATTCTCCGCACGGACCTGGTCATCCTCCGCCTGAACCAGAAAGGCGGGGGGAGTCCCGGAACCGATGCGGAACTCCGGCTGCGGGGCGAGATCGTCACCGCACAGATAGGCCGGATAAATCAGCAAAGTATAATCGGGGCGGAACGGCATCCGGTCCGTTTCGTCAACCGGCTCATACGGCACCGGTTCCGCCGGAGCGGCGATGGACGCCGTCAGGTGGGCTCCCGCCGAAAAGCCGAGGCAACCCAGCCGGTCCGGCCGGATGCGGAACGATTCCGCATGGAAGCGGATGAACCGCATCGCCCTCGCGGCGTCGGCGCGCGCGGCTTTCCGCCGGTCCGGGCAGCGGTACTTCAGCAGGAAAGCGGCGAATCCGATCGAATTGAGCCAGCCGCAGATATCGCGTCCCTCGTGATTCCACGCCAGAAACTCATAGCCGCCGCCGGGGCAGACCATCACCGCCGGATGCGGTCCACGGCCGCTGACCGGAAAAAAGGTCAGCGTCGGGCGCGCGACATCCGTCAGCCGGTCAATCCCGTCGACAGGTTCCAGGAAACGCTCCGCAGCGGCTCGCTCCTCCGTTCCGCCGAAAGGAACGGCCGCGTTCCACAGGGAATACTCCGGATCATACATATCTGCGCCGGTTCTCCGGCAGGGGATGGGCCCGTTTGGGCGGGCATCATTGTTCTTCATCAAAAAATCCTCCATTTCAAACCATAAATTCCGCCCGACCCATCAGAACTGAATGCCCAGAAGCCCCGATTTCGGCAGCCGCACCCGGGAAAGCCCCGCGACAGGCGGCGCACCGGGACTTTGTCGCCCGGCCGCGTCAAAGCAGACGGCCTGACGAACCGGCAGCGGCAGCTCCAGCAGCAGCCGGTCCGAACCGCTGCCGTTGATGATCCAGCAGCATTTTCCCGGCCTCGGGGGAACCGGCACCGCCAGGTCCCCGCCATAAACGGCGATCACCATCTCCGTCTCCGTTTCCGCGACGACCAGCGGATAATTGAGTTCGGGGTGATACGGCGTCAGCTTTCCGTGCAGCAGCACCTCCTGATGGACGCGCATGAAATCCAGCCAGAATTTCAGCATCTCCCGATGCTCCTCCGGGAGATCGGCGAGCCGCACGGAAATCTGCGGCACACTGAAAATCACGTTCAGCAACTGCAGCGCGGCGTTTTCAACCGTATCGCGGCTGTTCCATTCCAGCATGTCGGAATGCACCGCCGTGTCGCCGGATGTCAGCCTCAGATCGATCACGCCGAGCCGGTTCGACAGAAAATCCCCCGGGCAGTCTCCGACCCGGAACAGATTGCCGTATTTCCGGATCGCCGGTCCGATGTAGCTCTGCCGGAATTCGATCAGGATTCCCGGCTTGATCCGTTCCAGCCGGGAACGCGTTTCCGACAACAGCAGGTTCACCGCTTCCGGCAGGGATCGGAGGTCCCGGCCCGCATAATCCTCCCGGACAGCGGGGTCTTCCCCGTCGAAGCGGAAGCTGTCGATGAAGTCGAGTTTGAAGCCGTCGATGTCCCACTGCACAAGCGCCTTTTCATAGGTGGAGATCAGAAACTCCCGCACCTCCGGGAAACGGGGGTCCAGCACCGCCGTCCCCAGCTCCTCAAGCCGGTAGAGGAACTTCCCTCCGAACCGCTCCCGGTTCCGGCTCCTGTCCCCCATGAACGGGACGGAGAACCAGACCAGATATTTCATCCCGAGCCGGTGAACCCGTTCCACATGGGCGCGCATGTCGGGGAAACGCCTTTCGGAAATCTCCCAGTCGCCGCAGAACGCATAACCGCGCCGGTTGTCGTCGGTCTGCCAGCCGTCATCAATGATCACGCCCTTCATGCCGTACCGCGCGGCCAGCGCGCATTCGCGTTCCAGCTCCGGCGCGAAAAGATTCTGGTGGAAACTGTACCAGGAGGAGTAGAACGGCTCATACGCGGCCGGCGGGACGGCGGCCGCCTCATATTCCGGGAAAGAGGCGAGCCATCCGAAGGCTTCCCGGATCGCCTCGGCATAAAAGAGCGGCCGGATATCGAGCCGGAGCAGGAGTTCATAAGCCGCGATCGGCGCTTCCGGGCAGGTGAAAAGTTCGACCGAACAGGCCGCCTCGCAGGTTTCCTCATGGACTCCGGCTTTGATTTTCACCGGGCGCATCGCCTCGGAAACAGCAAACAGCAGGCGGTTTTCGCCGGATTGGCTCCCGAGCAGCAGCACCGGCGCGGAGGTGGCGAGGTCGGAGTGCAGCGCCGCAGTCCAGTCGGCGGGGATTTTGCGGTTGAAGCCTCCCGCCGGATGCCAGCAAAAGTGCATCTCCGTCAGCGGCACACGCCATTCGAGCAGCAGGCGCGGCGGCGGAGCCGGCGCAGCGGTTTCCATTGCGATACGGATATGTTCCAGGCCGGGTTCGACGGTCCGGCCGGAAACGGCAATTCTCCAGCTGCCGGTCTCTCCATTCAGATTCAGGGTTCCAAGAATACTTTCAATCACCATAAGTTGCTTTTCTCTCTTGTTCGCGCGGGCCTTCGCTCCGGCGCGGGTTCATTTTTCCGGTCCGCCCTGGTCGACGGCTTCAAGTTCCACCTTGTCGGCGAGCGAGATATGTCCTTCCACGACGCCGTTGTCGAGATCGTTGACGGAGGTGCGGCTTTCGAGGTCCCGGAACAGCCGGAAAAGGTCACGGACTCCCCCGACGCCGAACCAGACGGTGGTCACCGCCGCCAGTACCAGCGGAACCGCCAGCTGAACCACGAAGAAGTAGTGTCCCCACCATTCCAGCGGCCACGGCGAGAACAAATTCCAGAGCAGCACCCCCAGGAACGCCAGGCAGAAGGAATAGACGAAGCTGTACCCGAAAAGGCTCCATGCGATGACCCGGTCGCCGCGGGTGTATTCCGGCGTGATGCCGATCACGTTGGCGAAAAATTCGCGCAGCGACCAGTGGAGCTTGTACTTCTTCGTCCCGTCGATCGCATATTTCCCGCGGTGGAGCATGCGGTCGAGGTTGAACGGCTCCTTGCAGGTCAGATACGAAACCGCGCAATAGAGCACCACGGTCACGATCATGGTCAGGAAATAGAATTCATAGGAGTTGACCGGGCATTTGACCGCATCCATTTTCCAGACGATCCAGGGATTGAAAGGGCCGGAGAGCGTCTCAAGCGCATTCCCCACCGCGACGGCCAGATCGTTGGCGTCCAGAAACGGGTAGACCGTGTCGGCCCAGTTCCGCTGGATCAGCACGCCGCCCGCCGCCATGACCATTCCGGCGATCAGCGAAGTGAAGGCCCCTGCCGTGGTGCCGAACCGGCTGTACAACCCGAAAATCATCACGGGAGCGCAGCCGCCCAGCCAGATGGAAGTCATCAGCGTCACGAACAGATTGATGTAGTCCAGCTGCGACATGAAATACGAGCCGCAGAAGAAAAAGACGCCGACGCCGACCGATACCAGCCGGATCACCCGGATGTGCTGCTCCGGCTTCAGCGGCTTTCCGCACAGCGGCACGACCACATCCTGCGTGATCGTCAGCGAGGCGCTGTAAATGCGCGTATCGTCGGTGGAGAGCATCGCCAGCACCATCAGCAGCGCGAAAAGTCCGAGGATCACCGGCGGCAGCAGTTCGCGCATGGCGACCGGCAGCATCAGCTGGTAATACAAGGTGCGGAATTGCTGGAACACGGCATTGCCGTTCTCATTTTCCAGCAGGGTCCGGTGCGCGGTGTCGAGGTAGACGGTATCGAGATTGCTCCGGTCGGAAAGCGGGGCGTCCCGCCCGACCACATGCTTCTGCTCCGGAATATCGCGGAGGTTGGCGACCAGCCTGGCGCGCAGCGCGCCATCCTCGACGAGCCCATCCGCGATGCGGGTCGAAAGCCGGGTGCGGATCTCGCGCGCCTCCCCGGAGAAATTGCCGTGGTTGAGCACGACGATCACCGCAACCGCGATCAGCAGATAAAAGATCAATCCGAGCATATTGCGCCAGGTGCCGAGCATCCCCGCCATCTTCTGTTCATGCGGAGATTTCGCGGCGGAGGTGATCCCGGCGCCGATCCAGCTGGCGTGATGCACGATCATCGTGGTGAAAGTGACGATCAGCATGAACACGTTGAAATCACGCAATTCGCCGACGTCGAAGGGATCCAGAAAACTTTCGCCGGGAACCCGGTCCATCATCACCGGCACGATTTCCGTGCTCCATGAGAATTTGCACAGCACGAATACGATCATCACGGCCAGCAGCGGATAGCAGAACATCCCCTGAATCGCATCGGTAATCACCAGCGTCAGGGTCCCCCCGCAGCAGATCAGGGTAATCGCCATCGCCAGCACCAGCACCACCAGGAGCATGAAAGTCGGCAGCTGGCAGCCGAAAAGTCCGATGGATTCCGGCAGGTCGAAGAAGTAGATGAAAAAACGCGCCGCCACCGCCGGCATGATCATATTGGCCAGCATCTCCGAAAGCGACCGCAGCGTCGCGGCGAAAATGCGCAGCGGGCGGTTGTAACGCATTTCCAGAAACTGTCCCAGCGACATCGCTTTGGTCTCGCGAAACCGGTAGGTGCAGTAGCCGGTCAGCGCGATCACGATGCTCAGCGGCATCGCGAAACCGTTCCAGAAGCTCAATGCGAATCCGGTTTTGTACTGCGCCTCCACATAGGCGACCAGCCCGATGATCGCCAGCGCGTTGGCCACGTCGCCGACGCTGATCACATACCGTCCGCACAACCGCCCCGCAACCAGAAAATCGGCCACGCTTTTCACATATTTGCGGGAATAAAATCCCATTCCCATCACAAAAAGCACGGGAATTATCACGATCAGCCAGTCAAAAAGAGTCATTGGTCCGCAACCTTAAACAATCTATTAGAAACTCCCGCCGCCTGCTCTATGCAAACGGCGACGGCACGGAAAAGCCGCCAGGGGAAGGACGGCATTTCCGCGTATCGGAGGGAGCCGGGGAAAGATGACTATTTGCCGGTTATTTCGAGCCAGTCATCCAGAATCTTATATCCCGGTTTGTTGAGCTCCGCGACATGCCCGTCACCGAAAAAGACGTTCATACCGCCGGGATGGGCAGCAAAGGGACCGACGTTCAGCACATTCGTGCGCCACAGATAGTATTCGGTGAACCAGGCGGCATCCGGATTCTCCATCCAAAAACGCTTCCAGGAGTCGCCGATGCAGATAATCCTAGACGGGCTTTTCCGACCAAGTTCAGTCTGGTTGAGGATAAACCACTCCCGCGGAGCCGGTCCGTAGGCATTATCGCCCATAAACTCATTGTAACCGTAACTCAGAGCCGTCCGGCTCACCTGCCAGGCATCGTGTCCGGTATCGGCCGGACAACTGAGCACGGTTCTGGTCTTGGCCTCTTCTCCGTAATGGCCGATATATGATTTCAGAAGAAGTTCCCACCACGGCAGTGCCGGATGAATATCGGTCTTCATACTGTTTGGCAGGATAATGCCCGCATGCTCATCGGAGTACAACGCATAATAGGTGCCGATCTGCTTGAGGTTCGCCTTGCATTTGACGCTGTGGGCCGCCGCCCGCGCTTTGTTCAAGGCGGGCATCAGCATGGAAGCGAGAATCGCGATGATCGCAATCACTACTAAAAGTTCGATAAGCGTAAATTCGGACACTTTTTGCGCGTATCCCCTCTTTCCACCATACAGTTTCATAGATCACTCCTTTATGTTGATTGGGGACGCACCCGTTCCCGGTATGAGGGGAGAAACGGATGCGGTCCCTGGATTCCGTTTATTTTTCCACGGGCACAAAAGCCTTCAATTTCTCTTTTTTGAATGCTTCCATCGCGTCATCCAGGGCGACGGCGCCTTTCGTGCCGTACATCGCCCGGATCTCACCGTCGACGTCGATCCCCTTTTCCCGGAGCGCGGTGACCAATGCGTAATCATCGACTCCCAGCTCCCACAGCGCCCAGCGGCGGGAGGGATAGCGCACTGCGTTTTCGTCCAGATAGGTCATGCCGTAATTGACGACGCCTGCCGGCGGCGTGATCGAAGCGTGCCGGAACTGCAGGCCGGTCAGACTCCAGAACGTGAACCCGTCCCACTTGCGCTGCAGGGAATTCAGCGCCATGCGGCGGTAGTTGTCCAGCGGATGCCGCGGCTGCGAATCGCATTCGTAAATCCAGAGCGGCTTCCCGGTGCTCCGCAGGAGTTCGAGGGCCTGATTGCCGTTCTTCGCGTCCTCCTGCAGGAACCACGATCCCAGGCAGAAGTAGTCCAGATAGGGAAGGAACGGACGCAGCTGATCCGCGTTTGCCGGCGGAGGATCGGAAAAAATCCGGATCTGCGGATCCAGCCGCTTGATGTTCTTCGCGCCGTTGAGAAATTTGTCGCCCAGCACTTCGTCGAAACAGTGGACGATCCACTGATCGTAATCGTAGCCGCGGGATTTCATATAGGCGGCGAGCTGCAGATAGTAGTTGTCCAGATCGCCGTTCCACTTGTCGGCGGCGCCGGTAAACCAGTTTTCCAGGAAAAAGATCACCTTGCCGCGGTCGCCGTTGGCATCGACCTGATCCAGAACCTGTTTCAGGTTGCTCTTTTCCCAGTTGACGGCCTCTTTCGCATCGTTCCCGCAATTGACATGGAAGACATTGACGCGGGCCTTGCGCAGGAACTCGTAATCCGCCTGATCCTTCGTCACACCGTAATCCCAGTTGAACACCGCCACCGGCAGCTCTTTCGGGGATTCGATTGCCGCCACAGCCTGACGGACCGGAACCCGAAGTTCCGTCACGGCGGCCGGGTCCAGCGGAGTTAAGACCAGAGTGCCGCGGTAGATGCCCGGCTTCAGGTCGCGGCTGCGCAGATCGATCCAGATTCCTTTCGTCTCGCCGTCCGCCACTTCGAACACACTGTCGAACGGCAAAGGCGGCATCGCATCGAAAAATCCCTCGACCGGAATCATGCGCCGCAATTGCGGGGCCGGAGCGTTCTTCGCCTCCCAGCGGGGACGGAAGTACTGGGTCCGCCCGGAATGGTTGCGCACGAGCAGGATTTTCGCCTCATAACCGTTCACGGGCATCGTGACATCCACTTCCGGCTCCGTTTTCGCGGAGACCGGCGTATCGACGTCGAATTCGACCGACGGATTGATCAGGCGGGCTTCCAGAGCGTATTGCCGGCAGGCGGCGATCACCGCGGCATCCGCCGGGGTAAGGCTCTCTTTCCGGTAGTTTTCCTGCGCAGTGACCAGCCGCTTCAGCAGCTCCCCGTCGACCGGCAGCCCGAGGGCGGCGTCGCGTCTGTAGCTGTCGGCCAGGGCGTCGAAACGCCTGCGCTGCGACCGCATCCTGCGCATCTCCACGAAATTCGTGCCCGGCGCCTTCAGTTCCGGCAGCGGCGGCAGTTCATCGGCGCATTCGAGCGTCACTTCGTCGATCAGCATGCCGGCACCCGTGGCTCCGTAGCCGATTCCGGCGGCAAGGCTCACCATCTCTCCCGGCGCGCGTTCGCCTTCCACCACGATCCGTTCCCAGCCGTTTCCTTCGGTGGTTTTAATCCCCACCTTGCCGGGGCCGGCGGAATAGGAGTGGCCTTTCGCCAGGCCGATCTCGGCTTTTCCGGGGAAATCGCTTTTGCACCATGCGGTAAGACGTATCTTCCTGCCGTGAAGCCGCTCCGCCGGAATATCGGCCAGCAGGAACATCCACTGCGCTTCATCGGAGGCTTCCAGATAGAGCGCCCGCCTGCCGAAGGCCGCTTCCTTCGAGGGAACATGAATCCATTTCCCGGGTTTCTGCCCACGGTAGAAGACCGAGATGGGCCACTTCGCCGGATCTCCCTCAAAATCCTCGTGGTAAACGATCTCCGCAGATGCCTGAAGCGCCGTGCACGCCAGCAGCGCCGCGACGGGAGCCGCGCAACGCCGCAGAAAGGCGGACGGATTCAGCGCCGCCATCTTCCGATACTTGCTCATGTTTTGCATATCTCCTTTGTATTAGAACCGCCTCCCACTCCGATCGCCAATGGAAGTACTTTCGGCAAGATAAAAACTCCCGGCGGAAGCAATCGCCCTCCGCCAGAATACGGTTTCCGCACAGAAATCCCCGGCCGCTCACGCGGCCTGTTCCGCAATCGCGATCAGCGCGGGCAGTCGATGACCGACTCGCGATGAACAAGCTGCGGTAAAATCCTGACCGAACGCAGCGGCGCGGCAGGCTCGTCGATTCTGGCCAGCAACAGCTTCACCAGCTGTTCGGTGATCTCCGAAAAATCCAGATCGAAAGAGTCCAGCGCGGGACACAGAAACGCAGTCATGAACGAGCTGTCCAGCGCGATCACCGACAGGTCGTCCGGCACCCGGATTCCGAGTTTCGCGGCACTGGAGAGCGCCGCGATCGCTTCGGTGTCGCTGTGACAGATCAGCGCATCGGGAATGACTCCGCCGCACTCCCGGTAAAACTTGCCGAACGCATCCAGCGGGCGGCGGCTCCAGAACGTCAACTCGAAAATCCACTCCGGTTTCGATTCAAGCCCGCACCGGCCCACATGTTCGCGGAAGAACCGGTTGCGCTCCCCCACGCTCAGAATACCGATCCGGCGGTGGCCGAACCGCTTCAGGTGCTCCAGCGCCCGGATGATCATCTGTTCTTCATCGAGAACGACATAATCGTAGAATTCGTTCCGGTATCCGTACACCACCGCCGGAATTTTCTCCTCCCGGAAACAGGGCGAGGCGTCCCAGCTGATCACGCCGCTGATATTGCGCTCAAAGAAGGTCTGAAGCGTCTGCGCGTGCAGTTCTTCCGAATCGTCGCCGCCCCAGAAGGAGAACAGGCTCGTAAAGCCGCGCTTTTTGATTTCACGCTGCAATTCCAGCGCCATGTTGCCGTAGATGCCGGTGCCGGACATCGGCATCGCCACGCCGATGGTCGAGGACTTCCGCGCCCGCAGTTCCCGCGCCGCGGTGTTCGGCCGGTAGTTCAGCGCCTTGACCGCCTCGGCCACCTTGCGGCGGTTCTCCGGCGTGCTGTTGCGGTAGCCGGAATTGCTGATGATGAATGCGACCAGACTCCGCGAAAGTCCGCAGTAGTCCGCCACATCCTTGAGTGTAACCCGCTTCTGTCGTTCCGGCATCGTAATGTCCTCGCAATACTCTTGTAGATCGTTCTACATTAATTATACTACAGACGGCACGCGATGTCAAGAGCCAAAGCCGAAAAATTGAAAAATAATACGGCGAAGCGAATACGTCCGCCACGAAAAAAGGGAGCCTGCCATTGCGGGCAGGCCCCCTTCAGGGTTCGGCAATACGCTTATTTCAGCGAGTTCAGCAGGTCGAGGGTGCGCGCGAGCTTCTCCTCCATCTCGGCGAGCTTGAGCTTTGCGTCGGCGACCACCTGCGCGGGAGCTTTCGACACGAAACGCTCGTTGGAGAGCTTCGCCTTCGAACCGGCGATCCATCCCTCCAGGTCCTTCTTCTGTTTTTCGAGCTTGACCCGCTCGGCGGCGACGTCGATCAGGTCGGCCAGCGGCAGATAGACCGTGCCGAGTTTGCAGATCTGCGACGGGGCCGCGCCGTGCTTCGCGAAGTCGAATTCATCCAGCGAAAATTCGATCGCTTCGGCGTTCAGCAGGCTCTTCAGCGAGGCTTCCTCCCGGCTCAGGAACTCCAGCGCGGCGGCGTCCACCGCCTTGATGTGGAATTTCACCTTCCTGCCGTCGGGCAGGTTGTAGGAGGCCTTCAGGAAGCGGCCCCCTTTGACCAGCTCGAACTTGCCGTCGATCCGTTCGAGTTCGGCGGGATCGGCCGCGGCGCAGGAGTCGCTTTCGGGATAGGGTTCGTACATGATCGAATCGCCCTCCGCGACGAAGCCCATCTGGTGCGCCAGCTCCTCGGTGATGAACGGCATAAACGGGTGCAGCAGCCGCAGGATGCGGAACAGCGCGTAATCCAGCACGGTCAGCGCCCGCTCCTTTTCCGCACCGCCCGCGCGCATCGGCACCTTTTCGGCTTCGATGAACCAGTCGCAGAAACTGGTCCAGACCAGTTCGTACAGCTCGTGCGCCGCCGAGTGGAAACGGAACTCCGCCAGCGCGGCGTTGATCGATTCGATCGTTGCGTCGAGGCGGGCGAGCATCCAGCGTTCGTCGCCGGAGAGGTTCGCCGCGACATCGGCCGGGAGTTCGCGGAACTCCTTCGACACTTCGCCCTGCATCTGCCGGAAGCGGCAGGCGTTCCAGAGCTTGTTCGCGAAGGTCTTGCCGATTTCGCACTTCTCATTGCTGTAGCGGATATCCATGCCGACCGGAGCGATGTACACGATCGTGAAGCGCAGCGCGTCCGCGCCGTAGGTCGCGATCACATCCAGCGGGTCGGGCGAGTTGCCGAGCGACTTGGAGAGCTTGCGCCCCTGCTCGTCGCGGATGATGCTCGTGAAGTACACGTTGCGGAACGGGATCTCCTTCATGAATTCGCAGCCCGCCATGATCATGCGCGCCACCCAGAAGAAGATGATGTCCGGCCCGGTCACGAGGTCGCAGGTCGGGTAGAAGTATTTCAGTTCCGGCGTCTCCTTCGGCCACCCCATGATCGAGAACGGCCACAGCCAGCTGCTGAACCAGGTGTCCAGCACATCCTCCTCCTGCCGCCATTTGCCCGGCGCGGTCGGTGCTTCCAGCCCGACGTAGACTTCGCCGTTCTCGTCGTTGTACCATGCCGGAATGCGGTGGCCCCACCAGATCTGGCGGGAGATGCACCAGTCCTGGATGTTCTCCATCCAGTGGAAATAGGTCTTGCTCCACCGTTCGGGATAGAACTTGATCCTGCCGGACTTGACCGCCTCGATCGCCGGTTTCGCCAGCTCCTTCATATTGCAGAACCACTGGTAGCTGACCAGCGTTTCGATCGGCACGTCGCCGCGCTCGGAGTAACCGACCGCGTGCCTGATCTCCTCGACCTTCTCCAGCAGCCCCTGCTCTTCCATCATCTTCACGCAGAGCTTGCGGGCCTCGAAGCGGTCCAGCCCCTCGAACGCCGCGCCGCAGCGGGCGTTCAGCGAGGCATCCGAATTCATCACGTTGATCACTTCGAGGTTGTGGCGTTTTCCGACCTCGAAGTCGTTCGGATCGTGCGCCGGGGTGATCTTCACGCAGCCGGTTCCCTTCGCCGGATCGGCGTGCTCGTCGCCGATGATCGGGATCTCCCGGTCGGTCAGCGGCAGCTTCACCATCCTGCCGATCAGGTGCTTGTAGCGTTCGTCGGCGGGGTTGACCGCAACGGCGGTGTCGCCGAACATGGTTTCGGGGCGGGTGGTCGCGACCACCAGATAGCCGGAGCCGTCCGCCAGCGGGTAACGGAAGTGCCAGAAATGGCCCGCCACATCCTTGTAGATCACCTCCTCGTCGGAGAGGGCGCTCTTCGCGACCGGGCACCAGTTGATCATCCGCTGCCCGCGGTAGATGTACCCCTTGTTGTAAAGCTCGACGAAAACCTTCTTCACCGCCTCGGACAATCCCTCATCCATCGTGAAGCGCTCGCGCTCCCAGTCGCAGGAACAGCCGAGGGTGCGGAGCTGGCGGATGATCTTGCCGCCGAATTCGCCCTTCCACTGCCATACGCGGCGGATGAACTCCTCGCGGCCGAGTTCGTCGCGGCCGGTGTTCTCCTCTTTGCGCAGGTACTTCTCCACCCGCGCTTCGGTCGCGATGCCGGCGTGGTCGGTGCCGGGGAACCAGCAGACCTCCTCGCCCTTCATGCGGTGGTAGCGGCACAGAATATCCTGCAGCGTGTTGTTCAGCACATGTCCGAGAGTCAGGATGCCGGTGACGTTCGGCGGCGGGATCACGATCGAATAGGGTTTCTTATCCGGATTCGGTTCGCCGTGGAAATTCCCGGCCTTCTCCCATGTCGGGAACCACTTGGCTTCCACCGCCGCCGGTTCGTAGGCGCGCGGCAAAGGTTCGTGACTGCTCATCGCTGTAAACTCCATATCGATATTGATTGAAAAATTCTGAAAAATCTGTATAATATAGCACCGTTCGGAGAAAATTCAGCCGGGATTTCAGGAAATTCCGCAATTTCGGCGCAACCGGCGCGTCAATCCGCGGCGATCGCCCGCCAGCGTTTCTCCAGCTCCTCCAGCGAAAGGATCTCCAGCGGCGGGCCGGCCTCGAAGCCGCCGGCGGAGAAACGGAACTCGCCCAGCGGCGTTTTCATCACCCCGGTACGCATGGTTTCGGCGATTCGGCGCGGGTCGAGCGAACCGGCCTGCCGGACCGCATCCGCGAAAATATGGACGCCGCGGTATGCGATCAGCGACAGGAAATCGCGCTCATACCCCTCGATCTTCAGGAATTTGCGCAACTCGGCGCGGTTCGCCGCATTCAGCGGAATCGCGGCGGGCACGAAAACCCGGTTGCGGTCGAGCCGGATTTTCAGCAGCCGGTCGAATGTCGTGAATTCGTTGAAGTAGAGCGTCCCCTCCGGCAGCCGCGCGAAAATCCGCCCGGCGAGGTCCGCGTAGTCGGAGGCGTCGCCGGTCTTGCTCAGATAGATGATGTTCTGCACCGGAAAATAGTCCAGATACTGCAGCACCTGATCGCGGATGTAGTTTTTCCTGCTGCTCTGGTCGAAGAGCACCCGGCCGTACACCAGCAGGTCCTTTTCATAGAACGACTGCTCCACACAACTGCCGTAGCTCATCGGGAAGCGGCTGTCGTCATTCAGGATCAGGAAGTTGTTCCGCCCGCCGCCCTGCGCCCACGCCGCCAGCGCCCGGCTTTCGTCCAGATCGGAGGCGATCGGCATGAACAGCAGCGCGTTGGTGTTCTCGCGGTTGATCCGCTCGCTCTGCGCCAGCGGCGCCACCTCCGGCATCCCGGCGTCCCCGAACAGGGAGTTGAACTGCAGCACCCGTCCCGACGTGACCGGCCCGATCACCGCGAAAACCGACGGATCGGCGGCCAGCTTTTCGGCCTGCTCCTGCGCGACGGCGCTGTAATTTTCATTGTCCACCCAGACCGGATTGACCTTCCGGCCGAGGATTCCGCCCGATGCGTTCACTTCGTCGACCGCCAGTTGAATCGCCTTGTCGAGGATGAACCCCTGCTCCGCATAGTAGTTCCACGGCCCGAAAACCGCGATATTCAGCTCTTTCGGATGCTTTTTCAGATAAAGCGCCCGCAGCTTCGCCGGATCGGACGGCAGGACTTCGCTGAAGGTCGCCGTGAAATTGCGGCGCAGGAAACCGGCGACTTCGCTCCGGAAGCCGACCGCGACCGCCGCCGCCAGCAGCAGCAGGAAAAACCATACGTATTTTTTCTTCATCCCTCGAATTCCTCCCCGGCTTCCGCAAGCTGCCGCCGGGCGAGCCGCGCGAAAACACCGTCCTTTTCCATCAATTGCCGGTAGGTGCCGCACTCGGCCATGCGCCCTTCGTGCAGCACGTAGATCCGGTCCGCATTCATCACGGTGCTGAGGCGGTGGGCGATCAGCAGCCGCGAAACCCTGAGCCGTTCGATTCCGGCGCTGACCGCGGCCTGGGTCTCGTTGTCCAGAGCGCTGGTCGCCTCGTCGAAGAGCAGTACCGCCGGCTTCTTCGCCAACGCCCGCGCGATCAGGATGCGCTGGCGCTGGCCGCCGGAGACGGAGCCGCCGCCGGCGGAGAGCATCGTGTGCATCCCCATCGGCATCTCGCGGATGTCCTGTTCGCAGCCCGCCAGACGGGCCGCCTCCCACGCATCATCCACGGTCAGCTTGCCGGAGTGGCCGATGATGTTGCGCAGCACGGTGTCCGGCAGCAGCCGGCTGTCCTGCAGCACCACGCCGATCCGGGAGCGCAACGCCTGCAGATTCACGTGGCTGACATCCTGCCCGTCATAGGCGATGCTGCCGCTGCCGGGCGTCTCGAAGCCGAGCAGCAGCCGCAGCAAGGTGGATTTGCCCGAACCGGACTCCCCGACCACCGCGACGAACTCCCCGGGCTTCACCTGCATCGAAAGGCCGGAAAGAATCTGCCGCTGGTCCGGCCCGTACCGGAACGATACGTTCCTGACGTCGATCGCGCCGGAAAGTTTTCCGGGCGGCGGCTTGGCCGCGTCGTTCTCCGGCTCCGCCTCCAGAATCGGGCGCAGCCGCCGGTAGACCGGAATCGCGCTGACCGCCGAAATCAGCGACATGACCATCTGTCCGACCGCCGCGCTGACGATCCCCAGCGCCGACACGAAGCTGACGAAATCGGCGGAACTCATCAGCGAAGCGGCGTCCTTCGCGTGGAAATACTGCCAGGTCACGATCGCGATCACCGTCCCGATGGTCACGACCGGAATCACCGCGTTCACGATGGTCGCGAAGCTGCGGCAGTTCGCGAAGGAGCGGTAGATGCGCTTCTTCAGGCTGAACCGCCCGGCCCAACGCGCAAAGGCGGCGTTTTCCGCCCCGGCAGTGCGGATTTTGGAGATGCCGTTGAAGAACTGCACCAGCTCCCCGTTCAGTTCCCCCTCCTCGGCCAGGATGCGGGTGTGGCGGCGCACCATCATCACCGCCAGCACCGCGAAAACGCCCAGCACCGCCAGCAGGATCAGCAGTGAAATCACCCCGAGCAGCAGATCGTAATAGAGCATCAGCACCAGAGACGGAAAGCAGAAGAAGCCCGCGACCGCCGCCTTGACCGTGGAAACCGACAGTATTTCGCCGATCTGCATGATCCCGAGGCTGCGCGTGGCGAGGTCGCCGGTGCTGAATGCGCGGAAGAAGCGGGCCGGCAGGTTCAGCAGCCGATCCCAGACCGCCGCCTGAAGCGTGTACTCCGCCCGGACGTGGATACGCAGGATCGCGATAGACTCCACATACTCGAACACTCCCTGCGTGACCGCGAAAAGCAGCGAAATCCCGAAGAGCTGCATCAGCAGCACCCGGTCCGCCGTCGGGATCACCGTCCCGAAAATCACGCCGTTGATGATCGGCACCGCCATGCTCAGCAGCGCTCCGAGCAGCATCAGCCACAGCAGCGCCGACAGATCGCCGCGCGCTCCCCGGAACGCCATCGCCAGCAGCCGCCCCGGCGTGATCCTGCCCGGCGGGAACGGCGCATAGAAACACCACCCCTCCGGCGCCAGCGCCGCGGCCTCCTGCCGGGAGATCCGGCGCGGCCGCTCCCGGGCGGGGTCGAACAGCCGGGGTTCGTCGCCGCTGCGTCCGAGCAGCGCGACCGGTTCGCCCGACTCCCGGCGGAAGGTCACGAAGGCGGTGAAATCCTGCAGCTCCCACCCCTGCTCCAGCTCCACCTTGCGGCAGCGGATCTGGTTGTAGTCGCAGATCCGGCGAATCCGTTCCTCCGGGGAATCATCGCCGGAAAAGAAGTGCCGGCCCGGACAGCGCAGCTCCAGCCCCGCCACACTCCCGGCGGCGGCGCACGCATCGAACAGGGCGTCGCCGGTCGGAGGCGGCAGCCGGAACCGCTCCTTCGGGCGCAGCACATCGCAGATGCGGGCCAGCGCGTTCCGGCGGCTCTCCTCCTTTTCGCGCAGTTTCGCCTGAAGCCGCTCGCGCTCTTGTTCATGCAGCCGGCGGGCGGCCTCGATGCAGCGCTCCGGCAGGGCGCGGCGGAGCGTTTCCGCCCGTTCTTCGATTTCGCGCCCCTCCCCGGACTCCTCGCCGAGGGCCTCCAGCCAGAGCGCCAGCCCGGCGCGGCGGAATTCCGCCGATTCCGGCTCCCGGCGGCAGAGCGCCTCCAGCGCCGCGGACGGCACTTTCACGCAGCGCGTGCCCGGCAGCGGCATCGCCAGCAGAATCCGCCGCCCGTCCCCGTCCGCCGCGGGCGCGACGCCGGGAACCACACTATGCAGCGGGCAGTCCCCCGTCCCCACCGGCTGCCGCGCGCCGCAGGAGCCGTCGGAAGCCATGCGCGCCGAAAAGAGGTCGAGCGCTCCCGAAAGCACGATCCAGCAGCTCTCCGGGTCATCCAGCAAAATGGCGCGGCCCGAGAAGGCGTATTCGCCGGTCGCGATGGAGTTCAGCAGTTGTCCGATGCGGTCTGTAGTCATGGTTTCTTCAGATGTTCGCGAGCAGCCGGGCGTAGAAGCCGCCCTTCGCCAGCAGTTCCTCGTGAGTTCCGGTTTCCACGGTTTCGCCGCGGTCCAGCACCACGATCCGGTCCGCGTCCCGGATCGTGCTGAGGCGGTGCGCGATGATCACGCAGCTGCAGCCGCGGCGGCGCAGATTGCGGTCGATCCGCAGTTCCGTTTCCGGGTCGAGCGCGCTGGTCGCCTCGTCCAGCAGCAGCAAGGAGGGGTTCGACACCAGCGCCCGCGCGATTTCGAGCCGCTGGCGTTCGCCGCCGCTGAAGTTGCCGCCGCTCTCGCCCACTTCCGAAAAATAGCCGAAGCTGCGCGCCGCGATCTGGTCGTGGATGCAAGCATCGCGCGCGGCCCGCTCAACCTCCGCGATCGGGATGGAGCGGTCGAACATGGTCAGGTTGTCGCAGATGGTGCCGCGAAACAGGAAGATATCCTGGTCGACCATCGCAAAGGAGTTGAAAAGTTCGGTGTGCGAATAGTATTCGCGCGGTTCGCCGTCGAACCGGATCTCTCCCCGCCACGGCCGGTACAGCCCCGCGATCAGCTTCGCCACCGTGGACTTGCCCGAACCGGACGGGCCGACGATCGCGACCCGTTCGCCCGGCTTCACCGTCAGCGTGAAGTCGCGCAGCACCGGTTCGGCGGTCGGGTTGTAGCCGAACGTCACATTGCGAAGCTCCAGAAGCCCCTCCAGCTTCGGCACCGGCCCGCCGGCGCGGCGCGGCTCCGCTTCGAGCGCGTAGGGGTCCTCGCGGCAGGTCATCACGTCGTCGAGCCGCTTCAGCCCGGCGTCGATCTCCTGCAGCGAATTGCCGAGGTTCACCAGTTGTTCGAGCGGGGCGAAGAAGTAGCCGAGGATCAACTGGAACACCAGATACGCGCCGCCGGTCATGCTGCCGGCCAGAATCCGCAGCGCCCCCAGCCCGGTGACCAGCGCGACGGTGACCTTCTGCACGCTGTTCGGGAAGGTGCCGAGCAGCACGGTGGAGGCCTCCAGCTTCTGCCGCCCGAGCAGGCTCCGGGCCTGAAAGCCGCTCCAGCCGGAAAAGAAGTCGTTTTCGCCGCCGGACGCTTTCAGCGTTTCGATCAGCATCACGCCGGTCGCGCTGGTGCCGTAGAGCATACCGGTATCCAGCTGGATGCTCTGGCCGAGCAGCTTGCGCGATTTGAGCTTCCGCTGGAGCAGCAGCAGCACCGCCGCGCCCATCACCGCCGCCAGCGTGCCGAGCACCGCGTCGTAACAGAACATCACCACCGCGTAGAAAAAGAGCGTGATCAGACTGAGCAGATTGGCCGCAAGCTGTTCGGAGAGGAACGCCGCGACCCGGTCGTTCAACTGCACGCGGGTCGCCAGTTCGCCGCTCTGGCGGCTGGCGAAGAAGCTCACCGGCAGATGCAGCACCCGGTACAGGAACGCCGCCGAACCCGCCAGCGCCACTTTCAGATTCAGCCGCACCAGGCTGCCGCACTGAATCCAGGTCAGAAAGAGCGTGACCAGCAGCGTCAGGAGCGCCAGCGTGATCAGCGGCGTTCCCCAGTTGTAGAAGCGGTCCATCATGAAGTTGTCGATGAAAATCTTCGACAGGTTCGGCGTGAGCAGATTGCCCGGCACCAGCAGCAATCCGGTCAGCAGCAGCAGGAAAAAGGTGCCGCGGCATCCCTCCAGTCGCCGCCACAGCGAGCCGGCGAGCGAGGGTTCGCGCCCGAACCGCCCGAAGCCTTCGCCCGGGGTGATCTCCAGCAGCACGCCGCTGAACGACTCATCCATCTCCCTGGCATCCACCAGCCGGGGGCCGAGGGCGGGGTCGTTGATGCAGTATTTCCGCCCCTTGCGCCCGGTGTAGACCACGAAGTGGTTGAAGTTCCAGAAAAGGATCAGCGGCAGCGCGTGGCGCTCCAGCCCGTCAAGCTCCTCCTCGCGGTATCCCTGCGCCCTGAAGCGGTAATTGCGCGCCACCTTGAGCAGGCTGGACGCCTTGCTGCCGTCGCGGGAGACGCCGCACTCGTCGCGCAGCCGCTCCAGCGGCACGACCGCGCCGTAATACGACATCACCATCGCCAGCGCGGCGGCGCCGCACTCGGCGGCCTCCATCTGCAGCACCATCGGGCATTCGACCCGCCTTTTCCGCAGCGCCATGATTCACTCGCCTCCGGCGCCGGTCCGGGCGTTCCTGAGCTGGAATTCCTCCATCACGCCCCGGCCGAACATGAATTTGCGCAGCCCGGAAAAGACCAGTTCCAGCGGCGGCTCCTTGTCCACGACCACGCTGGCCGCGCAGAGCGTCCCGGCGCTGACCTCGATATCCGGGCCGGAGCCGGAAGTCCAGCGGAAACCGTTCGGGGAGCTGCGGTCGCGCGACAGCAGGATGCGCACCTCGACCGGCATATTCGCGCACTGCTTGAGCAGATACTGCGCGAACGCGGCGTTGCGGAAGGTGCGGTCGATCGATTCGACCGGCAGGATGTAGGTCCCGACATGGGTGACCGTCCCGCGGATCGAACCGTCGCGCTCGGCTTTCACCGAAGACGGGGTCACGATCGCGCTCATGCCGGGCCGGATCTTCTTGCTGTCGGCGACGGAAAAGTACGCGTACAACTCCCACGTTTCGTCGGTCTGGTCGTCGAGGTCGATCAGGCTGGCGAGGTTGGCCTCGGCGGCCACGATCGAACCGGGGGTGTAGTTCACGCTGGTCACGGTGCCGGAGTGGGTGCTGACGATCCGGGTGTTGTATTCGAGCTTGTTGCGCAGCAGCTCCACCTCATAAAGCGCGGACTTCACTTCGACCTCGACGGACATGACCTCTTTAGCAAGGGTGAAGTCGGCTTCGGAGAGCGAATTTTCCTCCTCAAGTTTCCTGAGCAGGTAGTCGGCGCGGCTCTTGAGCTTGGCGTGGTATTTCTCCTGCTCCTCGTGCCACTGCTGCTGCGAAATCGCGCCGCGCTCGGAGAGGCCCCTGCCCTTGTCCACGTAGCGGCTCAGCCACTCCAGCTCCTCATTCAGGCGGCCGATCGTTTCGTCCAGCACCTCGGAACTTTTCTGAAAATGGTTCTGCTTGCCCTTCTTCAGCCGGCCGGTGTACCGGCGGACCTCTTCGAGGTTGCCCTGAAGCATCTTGAGCTTCTGGTAGCTTTCGCGCAGGTTTTCGAGGTCCGAAAAAGAGAAAAGCCGCCCGACCATCTGGCCGCGCCTGACGAAGTCGCCGGTTTCGAGGTCGAAGGAGATCAGCACGCCGCCGGCGGGCGCCTGGATCGTGTCGAACCGGCTCTGCAGCATCACGATTCCATTCCCGCTGACCCGTTCGTAGATCACGCCGCAGATTCCCCACGCCAGCGCCGCAACCACCGTCACGCCCAGCGCCAGCAGCGCCAGCGCCTCGCGCCCGCTGAAAATAGAGACCAGCCGGTTCAGTTCAAACGGCGAAGCGACTTTGAGCATCGCGTTTTTGCGGAAAAGATTCCTGTTCATCCCTCACCCTGTTCAACGGCCGACCTGTATGAAAGAGCCTTCCTCCCACACCGTCGCGGCGGGAAGCGTCTGTCCCCGGAAAAGGCTGCGGTAGCGCACCCTGCTTTTTTCGATCCGCTCCGCATCGGGCGGGATCAGCGGCAGCGCCAGCAGCCGGTTTTCCACTTCGATAAGATAACCGTATTCCTTCATTTTTTCAATCGCCCGCGCCGGATTTCCGGGCAATGCCTCCACGGCGGCCCGGTCAACCGGGGAACGCGCCGCCTGCAGCACCGCCTGTTCTTCGGGGGAAAGCCGGTACTCCGCCGCCGGAGCGCCGGGGCGGGTGTCGCGGAGCCGGTCGGGAGCGGTGAATTCCAGATGGTACTTCGCGGGATGCGAGTCCTGATACCACGCCTCGACCGCCTTGCGCACCTCGGCGATCTCCTGCTGGCCGGTGCGGGCGGCGGGATTCAGGTTGTCGTAGAAGAGCGCCCACCGCTCGAAGCAGACCGAATCCTCCGGCATCAGCGCGCGGTAGCCTTTCATCGGAACCAGTTTCAGGCCGAAACGCTCCGGCTCCTTCCAGTACAAACTGAACTTGTCGAAGCGGATCGCGCCCCAGTTCGGGCCGGGCAGATGGGCGAGTTTCGGAATCAGCTCCATCACCCAGCGGTACTCCTCCGGCGAATCGCCGGGGATGCCGCTGAGCATGTTCCACAGCACCTGAATGCGGTTTTCCAGCGTGAACTTCAGCAATGCGATGCTCGACAGCGTGCCGTTGCCCTTGTTCAGCAGCCGGATGTGTTTCGGGTGCAGCGTTTCGATCCCGCTCTGGATCACCATCACGCCGCAGTCGGCCAGGAAGCGCACCTGCTCCTCGGTCAGCGTCGAAACCGTCTCGTAGCTGATCACCGCGTCGGGAGCCTCCTCGCCGAAAGTGCGCAGCGTGTCGCGCATCGTATTCAGGTCGAGCACCGTGTCGGCGGTCAGGAAGATGCGGCAGCCGAACTCCCGGTAACCCCGGCGCAGTTCGGCCAGCACCTGCGCGGGGTCCTTGCGCCGGTAGGCGACCCGCTCGCCGTTCAGGCCGCAGAAACTGCAGTGCTGCTTCTGCCCTTTCCAGCAGCCGCGCGAACTCTCCAGAAAATACTTCCGCACCGCGGCGCGGTGCAGGCGGCTCCCCTTGATCCGTTCGTAGTAGTCGCTTGAATCGGGTTCGGCGATCGCACCGCCGGGCACGCAGGCGACCTCCGGCACGCCCCGCTCCGTCTTGGCCCGGTCGAACACGCCGAAAGGCAGCTCCGCAGAACGTTCACCCCGCAGGACCCGGCCGGTCATCTCCGGCACGGTCAGGTCGCCTTCGCCGCAGAACACGTAATCGACAAAGGAGAAACTGCGCACCGCCTCCATCCCCGCCTCCCCTTCGCAGTCGGAACCGCCCAGAAAGGTCACCACTTCCGGATTCAGCTCCCTGACCCGCTTCAGCAGCGCCAGCGAAGCAAGCCGCTGGAAAAAGGTGCTTGAACAGCCGACGATCCGGGTGGAGCCGTCCGCCAGCGCGGCGGCGGTCTTTTCCACGCAGCGAACCGCCTCGCGCTTCAGCAGCGGGATGTCGCGCAGCAGATCCTCCGGCGAGCGGTAGCGCCCGTTCCAGACCAGCCGGCCGTGGTCGCACTCCTCCTGCAGGATTTCAAAAAAGCGGCGGTCGCGCTCCGGGTCCGGCCCGAACAGCGGCTCCGTGAACAGCCAGTCCGCCAGCATCACATCCACATTCAATCCATTCGAGGCGGGGTAGTCATAAAGCTCCTCCGGCACGCGCTCCGCCAGATCGATATTCGCGAAGCGGCAGCGGACGCGCCAGCCTGCCCGGCGCAGCGCCCCGCACAGCACGCCGACGCCCAGCGGCGCAATCAGCGGCATCGCGAAAGGCATATTCACCAAAGTGATATCGAACCGGTCCAACTCTCCTCCTCCTCCGACAGCATGCCGGATTTCCACAACGTTTCCAACAATCCATGCGTTTTCCCGAAAAACGCCAGCTCCCCGCCGAACTCCCGGTCGAACTCCTGCCGGGAGAGGCCGCGTTTCAGGCGTTCCAGCAACGCGGCCTCCTGCTGCGACACCTCGAAGCGCCGCACCAGATAGCGGGAGGAGAGTTCAGCGCGCCCCCCGGCAATCTCCAGATTCCAGACAGGCGGCAGCCGCAGGAACGGCAGCGCCTCCGGCCCTTCCGGGAAAAAGCGTTCCTGCATCCCGCCGAGAACCCGTTCCAGCTCCGCCGCGTCGCGGAACGACGCCTCGCTCCACAGGTGAAAGCCGTACGGATTCGCCTCATCCGGCACGCACGGCGACACCAGCCGGACGCTCCGGCGGCACAAATTCACCAGAAAGCCGGAGAGACAGCAGCTGGTGGTGTCCTCCTGACACTCCCGCGGCTCCGCCTGCCGCGCCCGGCCGCTGGCCGAATAGCGGTTCAGCGACTCCGGGTTGTTCAGCACGAGGCTCCAGTCCATCGCCTCCTCCGCCGAAAACTCCCGGAAAAAGCGGCGCAGCTCCCCGCGCTCCGTCACCGAAAAACGGCAGCCGGGCTGGCCGTGTTCACGCCCCTCCCCGGCGAAGCGGCGGCTCCGTTCCGGGTCGCGCAGCGGCCAGCGCGTGGTAATCGGCGGCCAGACCTGGTTCAATTCGTAAAAATCCCGGTAGAACTTCTCCAGATCCGGGTTGTCGAAGGGATCGGTCGCCCAGTAGAGCGCCGCCGCCCCCGCCCGGTCGCCGAGCAGTTCGCGAAAGAGCGCCAGCACGCCGCGCCACAGCTCCCGGTTCTCCGGCGTGTACCGGAAATTCTCCCGCAGCGGCGGCGCGTCGAAGCAGCAGAAGCCGCACCGCCCGGAGCACCCCACTCCCAATTCATACGCGACCGCGATATTGAAAGAGCGGTCGAAATAGAGCGGCTGAAGCACCGCCCGGTTCGCCCGGCGCCGCCGCTCCCGCCACGCCTCGAAGCGCGCATTGCCGCCGCAGGCGCTCCGGCAGCGCACCGTGAACGGGTTGGACTCCTCCAGTGCCGCCGCGAAATTCCGCAGCTCCGCCAGTTCGGCGGGGAACCGCTCCAAAACCGGCCGGAAATTATAACTGCGGCAGCCCGCCGCGATCGCCTGCAGGAACTCCACGGGACACTCCGGGCTCAGGGCCGCTTCGCGCAACGCGGCCTCCGGGGCGCGGTCGAACTGCTCCCGGAATCCGTCGTCCCCCATATAGCATTCCAGGAACCGCTTGTAATCGGCGAAATTCAATCCGGCTCTCCTTAGGCGGTCAGGCGATCCCCTTGACCAGCACGATATCGGTGGTCACGATGCCGACCGCGATGCCGATGTTCCCCGCCGCCACGATATCGTCGATCTCGCGGTCGGTCAACTGCTCGCCCATCTCCTTTTTCGGGAGCTTCGGCAGCAGGATGGTCATTTCGCCGGGATTCTCCTCCTCGCGCACCTTGAATGTAACGTCGCCGCTGACCTTGCACTGCAGCTCGGTTTCGATCGTTTCGCGGGGGTCCTGCTCCAGGCGGGTGCGGAACGCCTCATCGGTCAGCGCCCGCGCGATCACCTTCGCCTCGATCTCCTTCCACTTCACCAGATTCTCTTCGATTTTGTTCATTTTCACCGCCTCCATCTGTTACCGGTATAATTTTTACGCAATCCTCGATCGACTCACTGATTTTCAAACGCCCGGCGTACCGCAGGCAGCCCCGCTGAAACACCCGGTTCCAGTATTTCACCTCCCAGCGGACCGCGCTGCCGGTTCGCCGCATCCATTCGTAGACCTCCTCCGCCAGCAGCGCCATCACCTCGCCGCCGCGAAACTCCGGCTCCACGAAGGCGCGCCGCACATGCAGTTCGCCGCCGTCCAGCTCGCCGGAAATCCATCCGGCCAGCCGCCCGGAGCCGCGCTCCACACAGGCCCGCCCGAACTGCGGCAGTTCCGAATGTTCCCCGAAGGGAGCGAGGAAAACCCCGTCGCGCAGAAACCTCCGCCACGCCGCCGGGTCCGTCAGCGAAAGCCGCTCCACCTCTCTGCGGAAACGCCGCTCCCGTTCCGCCATCGCCGCGCGCTCCCCGTCGCCGAGAGCGGCCAACGCCTCCTCCAGCGGCAGCAGCCGCCAGCGCCCGGAGCGGGTACGCACGTGCAGTTCGCGCTCCGCTCCGGCGGGCAATTCCAGCCGGAACGCCGTTTCCAGCCGGACGCACGGGCCGGGGAACTTTTCCAGCAGATACCGCAACGCGCTTTCCGCGCGGTTCCGGCGGCGGAACCGCACATACGCCTCGCGAAATCCCGCCTCCGACGCGGCGGCGCACACCGTTTCCAGCAGCCGCCGCCCGACGCCGCGCCGCCGGAAACGCTCCGGCACGTACAAGTGGAACAAAAACAGCCCGCCCGGATTCCGGTCCGGGCCGCCCCACACCGCGCCTGCGGGTTCGCCTCCGCAGCGCGCGCCGAACAGCAAATGCCCGCCGCCCGGCACGGAATCCCCGAAAAACGCCTGCAAACGCGCCGTGAACAACGGCCGGTAATCCTTCAGGTTGAACAGGTGAACCGGTTCAATCTCAATCGTTTCCGCTCCGGGTCGCGTCATAGTGCGCCTCCAACAGTTCAGGCAGCCGGTTCCGGTAACGCGAACAGTGCGGAGCCTTTTCCCGCCGCAGCGCGGGGCAGCCGCCGTCGCACACCGGCATCAGTCCGCACGAGAGGCAGGCGGGGTCGTTCAATGCGTTCTGCCCTTCCAGCCACTCTGCGAGCAGCGCGTTGTTCCACGGCTTTTCCGGGTCGACGTGGCCGACGATCCGCTCCGCGATGCCGATATCGTTCCAGCACTTGTAAAGTTCGCCCTCGGGGCCGACCACGTAGCCGTTCCGCCGCGCCGCGATGCAGTTGAAGAGCTTGCGGCCGGGGTAGAACGGATGGTTCCGCACCCCGTACCGCCGGAACTGTTCGATCTGGAAATCCGCCGCCTCGTCCACGTCGAAAAGGCACGCGGTATCCGGATTCTCCTTGCCCATCGCATGCACGATGCCGGGGTAGACGTGCAGCCGCTTCGCGTAACCGGAATAGCGTGCGTACAGAAATTCGTAGATGCGGTGGTACTCCTCCGCGTTGGTCCGGTCGACGTTGACCCGCAGCAGCAGCCGGCCGGTCCAGCCGGAGGCGAACAGCGCGTCGATGTTTTCCAGAATCCGCCGGAACGTCCCGCCGCCGGAGACCAGCGTGCGCCGCCGGTCGTGCACCTCCTCCGGGCCGTCGAGCGTGATCTGCACCTCCCGGACCGCCAGTTCGTCGAGCAGCGCCGCCTTGTCCGCATCCAGCAGATAGCCGTTGGTGATCAGCGAAGCGCCGTACCGCCGGAAATCCAGCGCCCGGAACCGTTCGGAGAGCCGCCGGATCTGCCCGAAACGCAGCAGCGGTTCGCCGCCAAACCACGTCACGCTGAAAATATGCCCCGGCTGGAACCGCTCCGCAAACCGGACCAGCTGTTCTTCCGTTTCGCGGTTCATGTCGATTCCGGCGCGGTTGGCCTCGAAGCAGTACGGGCACGCGAAATTGCAGCTCCGCGTCGGCGCGACCGTCAGCAGCAGCATGCGTTCACTCAGGTCCGCCAGCCGCCGCTTCATGCGCAGCACGTCGCGCAGCCGGTCGTCCTCGCCGGGATCGACCACCGCCTTGGCGGCGATCAGCTGCAGCGTGATGCCCGGATCGTCGCACCGGAACTCATCCCCGGCGCGCAGTTCCGCGAACTTTTCGCCGAACGGCTCCGGCAGCGCCAGAAAGGAGTTGGACAGCGCATTGTAGAGCAGCCGCCCGCGCCCTTCCGACCGGAACAGATGGTTGTATCTCGACCAGAGCATGAATCAGCATCCGCCGTGCGGCGGCGTCACTTGTCCGCCCCGCAGGCGTTCGCGGCGCAGGTCTCAAAGGCGCACAGCAGACTGCCGCCGGTCACGCCGTCAAGCTCTTTGTCCGACACGTCGCCGGAGGCCGCCGGAGGAAGCACGAACGTCGCGTCGTAAGCCGGATCGCTCTCCAATACCTTGATGCGGAAGCCCGCCGGAATCTCCTTGCCGGACACCTCCCGGATCGCCGCTGCCGGATCGGCCAGCAGCTTCCCGCGGAATTCCGCATCCGTCGCCGCCCTCTGTTTGCACGAGTTGATGCAATCGTTGATTTCCTGTTGAGTCCAGGCCATATTGTATTCCTCCTGAAATTATTTGGGGCTGCCGTGTGTGCCGCAGGCATGCGGGTCGCAGGCGTAACTGCCGCAGACCGCACCGCCGGCCACGTCGTCGAGTTCCCGGTCCGACACGCCGCCCGCCGCGGGAGGCGGCAGCACGAAAGTCGCGTCGTAAGCCGGATCGCTCTCCAGCACCCGGATCCGGAAACCGGCCGGGATCTCCCTGCCGGAAACCTCTTTCACGGCGGCGGCGGGATCGGCCAGCAGTTTTTTGCGGAACTCCGCATCGACGGCGGCCCGTTTGCGGCACGCTTCGATACACTCGTCGATCTGCCGCTGCGTCCAGTTCATCGCGCCACTCCTTACTTGGAGTAGTTGCCGGCCACGCCGCAGGCGTCCATCGCGCAGGTCTGCATGCCGCAGATACCGGCGGCGACTTCGTCAAGCTCGCGGTCGGAGATATTCCCGGAAACCAGCGGCGGCAGCACGAAAGTAGCGTCGTACGCCGGATCGTTTTCGAGGATTTTGATCTTGAAGCCGGCCGGGATCTCCTTGCCGGAGACCTCTTTCACGGCGGCGGCGGGATCGTCCATCAGTTTTTTGCGGAATTCCGCGTCGACCGCCGCCTTTTTCTTGCAGTTCTCGATGCACGCTTCGATTTCATTCTGAGTCCAGGCCATCATCCACCCTCCTTACATTCAATATTCCTCATTCATCGCCATCGCCCCGGGAATTCCCCGGAACGTCTGCCGTAACATACAATCGGGAGCAGCGGAAATCAAGTCAGTGTATTGTTTTATTTATGAATTTTCCCGCACAACAGCGTCACGCCTTTGATTTCGGCCCGCATCGCCGCATAGTCGCGCAACGGCGCGGAAACGGAAGCGGGAAGCAGCAGCGGAAAGTCCGGAAAAAGTTCCACGAAAGCATTCAGCATTTGTTCATCCGGCGCGGCGAGGCCGATCACGATCAGCGCCGCCCGCCGCCGTTCGGGGTGTTCGTACAGGAATTGCGAAAACGCGACGAGATCCGCCGGAGACTCCGCGCGGTCGACCCGGATTATCCGGCTGTCAAAACCGGGCAGCCGGAACTCACAGAACCGGAGCGTATCGCGCGAAAAGCGGAAGAACGGCTCCGCCTCCTCCCATTCGCTCCGCAGAAGCCGCGCCGGAACCGTTTCACGCTCCGGCAGCGGGGGCGCATCATATACCGCCGCGATCATTGCGCACCTCCTTCCAGAATCAGCCCGTCATAGCCGACTTCGATGCCGCAGGGCCGGAAGTATTCTTCAAGTTCTTCGTGGGTCGCGCCGACGTGGTGGCTGATATGGGTCATCGCGACCCGGGTGGAGGAGTCGACCGCGCCGAGTTCGGCCAGCCGGTCGCGGAATGCGATCGCCGCCTGCGCTCCGAGGTGTTTGCCGCGCTCGAAAGCGTAGGGAAGCCGGATGCCCATGCTCATTTCGATCACTGCCGCATCGAGCTTCCGTCCTCTCACCAGCTCCCACGATTCCGGAGGCCACCAGCCGGTATCGTTGGCGATCAGGATGTTCCGCCCCGCTTCGGAGAGCAGGAAATTCAATGCGCATTCCCCTTCGCCGTGCGAGGCGCGGATCGGCAGGATCTCCAGCGCGCCGTCCGTGACCGGGGCACCGGGGCGCAGCGGTACGGGTTCCACCCGCACGTCGGCGGCGCCTGAACCCATGCCGCAGGAACGAACCCGGTTTTCCAGCTCCCGCAACACCGCCTCGTTGCAGAACAGCCGCAGAGGACGGTTCACGGCGCTGAAATTCCGGCTCCGCCACAGCAGTTCCACCGGCGAAAAGTGGTCCACGTGGGAATGGGTGACCAGCAAACGCTCCACTTTGGCCGGATCGAGCCGGAACTCCTTCGCCTGCCAGTTCGCATCCGGCCCGAAATCGACCAAAGTATGATCGCCGACCAGATACGCGGTACGCCGCCGGAGGTTCCTGCCGCCGAGCCGCGCCGCCTTCCGGCAGTTTTCACATTCGCACCACAGGGCCGGAATCGACTCCGAAGCCGCGCTTCCGAGGAATTGCAGTCTCATTTTACCGAAGCTCCTTTCCGGGCCCGGTATGCTTCGAGCACCGCCACGCATTCCGGGCAGAGGCAGTCGTGATGCCAGAGCTGAACCCAGACGGCCTTATGGCGTTCGGCCAGTTCCAGCTGCTCCGCGAGCGGCAGGCACTTCAGCCGGCAGCTTCCCATCTGCCCCTCCCACGCGCCGGAACCGGCCTGCCGGGAGCGGGAAAGCCAGGTGCGCATCAGCGGATGCGCCGGATTGTCGCATATTCCTTTCCATCCCATCCACAACCCCATCGGTACGACCGTCACGCCCTTTAAACGCCCTTTCCGGATCGCATAGTCGAGGATCGCGGCACTTTCGGTGACGTCGCGGATATGTCCCTTCGGGCCGGTGCCGTACCAGTCCGTAAACGCGATGCCGAGCGGAAAATCGGGCAGGTGTTCCACAAAAATATCGATCACCCGGCAGCAGAATTCAACATAGAGCCGGCGCGCTTCACCATCGTAGCGCAGCGCCCTGAACTCCGGTTCGGCCAGCGGCACATACAGCTCCAGCCCGTTGCCGAACGGAAAACCGGTGACCGGCACATAGTTGATCCGGTCGCGGTGCGGATCGGCATAAAGCCGGGCGGCGAACGCCTTGACCGTTTCATTCCAGATGTTCAGGAAGGGGGTGTTGAGCTTCCGCTTGCCGTTCACTTCGATCCACGGCAGGTAGCTGTGCCACTTCCGGTTGGGATCGACCAGGAACCGGGGAATCTTTCCCTTTTCGTAAACCCAGTCGGGCGTGTGGATTCCGGCGAGAATGCCGTAGGAGAGGCACTTACCGGAAGCGACGGCTTCCCCCATCATCCGGTCAAGTCCCGGATAGCGGATCGCTCCCTCCTCCGGCTGGACCATCCGCCAGGTCGTATAGTTGGTCACGCCATCCACCGGCAGGTCGAAGAGATTGACCCGTTTCCCGTTCGAGGTCACATAGTTGCTGGTGTTGGTCAGTGCATACACGCCCGGCTTGGGCTGCCGGTCGAGCTTCGGCAGTTCCGCGGCGGAGGCGGCCCAAAGCGACATCGCGAAAATTCCCGCAAACAAAATATGGTGATTCATCGTATCATGATTCCTGTACTTTTTTTCAATCGGCCGACCAGTCGAGAACCTTGCTCGCGGCGGACATATCTTTTTCAGGCCGGACGCTGCCGTTGACGAACGCCACGTTGAAACTGCCGAAATGGCGGCGCCCGAACCACGGCGTCGTCGCATACGGACTGATATAATGGCCGTTCAGGTCGATATCCATGATTAACGGCTTGCTTTTGCCACGCCCCCACGTGTCGCGCCGCACCGGTTTCCCGACTCCCTGTGAAGCCGTATAGGTCCGGTAGCTCATCCCGTAAGACCAGCTCCGCCGCGCCGCCATGGCAGCCGACGGGCAGATGAAAACCTTGCAGTCCGCGTAAATTCCGGCGGAATTCACATCCGAACGCCGTTCTTTCACATAGCCGACCAGATCGGTTTTCCAGTTCTTTTCCGGCGAGTTGCCGCTCCAGGCCGCCGGATAGTAACCGTAATCGGCCATGTATAAGGAATTGGCGGTGAAAAGCTGGCGCAGGTTGTTCACGCAGCTGATCGCATTCGCCCGCTCCCGCGCCTGATTCAGCGCCGGCAGCAGCATGCTCGCCAGTATCGCGATGATCGCGATCACCACGAGCAGCTCAATAAGGGTGAATGGCATTACGTGGCGGGATGCGGGGGGCGTATCCGCCGCCCCCCACACCCCCTGCGTCCGGCAAGGTGCCGGGTACGGGACGGTCGACAAGCGAAGGCGCGGTCGGCCGGCGGGGAAAGAAGATCCGCAATAACGTGAGGCTGTCTTCCCGCTTTTCTGCGGAAGTGCAGAGTCACGTTTTTGCTCCGACTTGCCGCTTGCAGAGCATTGGCCAAGGCGTGAGAGCTTGCGGAGAATAAGAAAAATGTTCAGATTGCCTGGTACGGGGAGAGACGCGGCGCAAGCCGCCGCTTTCTCTCCCCCGAACCCCTCTCTTTTACGCAGAGCGGCAACGGGGGGTCGGGGGAGCAACGCTCCCCGGCAGGATGAGAACGAAGAATGCGGTGATTCGCATTCTGTTGCCCGGATGGTGTTTTTTCGGCGTTTTCGATTCATTTTTCAGTCAAACCTCCATGAATGGGTTGATTGTGACGCCGAACCGTTGTATATTCTGATGTTCGGCGTTCCGGTGGTATTTCGGGGCTTCGGACCGGCCGGAGCGTGTTGCAGCATACTCCGGCCCCTTCCTTGATCTGCATGTCATACGATTGCGGGCGGTGCACCTCCCGCGGATTCCCGCCATAGAAAACTGACCGTGCAGGCCCGGCTTTCCGTACCGCTGCGTTCCGGGGCGTTCAACCGGTCGCGCATCAGCTCATACAGCATCCGGGCGAGCCGGTCGAACGGGCAGTCGATCGTCGCCAGCGGCGGATCGCATCCCACGGAACCGGATTCATTGTTCACGCCGACCACGGCCACATCCTCCGGCACCCTCAGTCCGGCTTTGCGCAGCGCGGCAATCGCACCGAACGCGCGGCGGTCGGTACCGCAGAACACCGCGTCGAAATTCTGTTTTTCCTCCAGCATGCGCCGGACCGCCCATTCGCCGTCGGCGCCGCTTCCCAGGCTGAACCGGTAGAGTTCCGAGACGAACGGCAGCTCCGCCTTCTCCAGCGCCCGCCGGAACGCATGATAACGGTCGACCGGATAGCCGTAGTGCGGAATTTCCGGCAGCTCCGGCCTCCACTCATCGAGCAGTGCGATCCTCCTGCGCCCGGAATTCGCCAGATGGGCGACCGCCTGCTCCATCGCGTTTTCGATATCGAACCAGGCCGAATCGCAGAAACCGGCCGGCTTGAAGTAGCGCCCGACACACACCTTGCCCGCCGCGCGGAGCCGTTTGATCAGCGGTTCAAGCTCCGGCACCAGCGCGGGAAAAAGGAAAGCGGGCACGTCGCCGCGGTTCAACAGCCGCTCCGCCTCGTCGACCGAATAGCGATCGTGGTCGAAAAAGCTGACGTTCAGCATGAAATGGTCCTCCCGCGCCGCATCGGCGAAGTGTTCGAGCGTATATTGGTGGTTGAACCAATTGGGCGTCTGACTGGCGTTCAGCAAATGCAGCGACGGCATCACCGCCGTGATCATGCGCAGCGCGGGTTCTTCCGCCCGATCGGCCCGGAACGTACCGATGCCGCTCTGCCGGTAGAGCAATCCGCGCGAAATCAAATTGAAATAAACCTTGTGCATCGTGGTGCGCGAGGTGCCGAGCTGCCGCGCCATCTCGACTTCGGAAGGAACGCGTTCGCCGGGACGGTACTGCGGCAGGATTTCCCGGAGCAGGTGATTCTCCAACTGTTCGGATTTCAGATTATGAGGTCTCGAATTCATTCCGGTTCCATTGTCGTATGGATGCTAATCATCCGTTCTACATGCTAATCATCCTGCTTTAATTATAACAAACTTTATATCTGATGTCAAGACCCGCCCGGAATATTTTCATGATTTTTCAACCGTCGCCGAAAAAGGGGAGGCGTTTTTTTCTTTCCGGCGGATCATTGATTTTCAGCGGTTCCGGTGGTACTTTATAAGGATAAGAACAAGAAAAAACACCACCAGTCAGGACCCCGCATACATGAAACGAAGTGAATTTCGCGAACTCGCCTCCCGGAAAATCATCCAGCTCGACGGCGCCACCGGCACCGAACTGATCAAGCGCGGCATGCCCGCCGGAGTCTGCCCGGAGCTCTGGGTGCTCGAACACCCCGAAGCGATCACCGACGTGCAGCAGGCCTACGTGAAGGCCGGTTCCGATATCGTCTATGTGCCGACTTTCGGCGGAAACCCGCTGAAGCTGGCGGAATTCGGCCTCGAAAGCCGCACTGCCGAAATCAACGCGGAACTCGCCGCGATCTCCCGCAGGGCGGTTCCGGGAACGCTGATCTTCGGCGACATCGCCCCGACCGGACAGCTCATCGAGCCTTTCGGCCCCCTCCCCTTCGAGGAGTGCGTCGAACTGTACAAAAAGCAGATCGCGGCGCTGCTGGAGGGCGGCGTGGACGGCTTCGCAATCGAAACGATGATGGACCTGCAGGAAGCGCGCGCGGCGCTGCTGGCCGTGCGCGAGCTCTGCGACCTGCCCGCGATCGTGACGCTGACTTTCGAGCCGGGCGGCAAAACCCTGACCGGGATCGATCCGGTCGCGGCGCTGGTCACGCTGCAGGCGCTCGGCGCGGACGCGTTCGGCTGCAACTGTTCGACCGGCCCCGAAGCGATGGCCGAACTGATCCGCCGAATGAAGCCCTACGCCGAAATCCCGCTGGCCGCCAAGCCCAACGCCGGGATGCCGCACCTCGTCGGCGACAAGACCGTGTTCGACCTCGCCGCCCCCGAATTCGCCGAAGCCGCGATGCACCTCGCCGAAGCCGGGGCCAACCTGATGGGCGGCTGCTGCGGCACCAGCCCCGCCCACCTCGCGGCGCTGCATGAAAAACTCCGCGGCCGCAAACCGCTGCCGGCCGCGCCGGTCAGGCGCGGCGTGATCGCCTCCGGCACGCAGTTCCGCCGGATCGCGCTCGACGAACCTTTCGCGATCATCGGCGAACGGATCAACCCGACCGGCAAAAAGGCGCTTCAGGCCGAACTGCGCGCCGGGAGCCTCGAACTGGTGAAAACCTTCGCCCGCGAACAGACCGAACTCGGCGCGGCGGTCCTCGACGTGAATTTCGGCCTCTCCGGCATCGACGAAACCGAAATGATGCGGCGGGGCGTTTCCGAGCTGGTGCTCGCCTGCCCGACCCCGCTCTGCATCGACTCCACCCGTCCGGCCACTGTCGAAGCCGCGTTGCGGCTCTATCCGGGCCGGGCGCTGCTGAACTCCATCTCGCTTGAGGAGGAGCGGATCAAGGAGGTGCTGCCGATCGCCGCCAGATACGGCGCGATGCTGGTGCTGCTGCCGCTGACCGACGACGGCATCCCCGAAACCCTCGGCGAACGGATCAGGGTGCTCGAAGCCATCATGGCCGAAGCCGCCAAATACGGCTACACCCCTGCCGACTACGCCGCCGACGCGCTGATCATGACCATCTCCGCCAGCCCTGAAGCGGCAGCGGTATCGCTGGACTTCATCGAATACTGCGCGCGGAAGCTCAAGATCAGCACGGTGTGCGGCCTCTCCAACGTCAGTTTCGGCCTGCCGGGCCGTCCGACCGTGAACCTCGCATTCCTCGGCATGGCGCTCGGGCGCGGGCTGAATACCGCGATCAGCAATCCCGCCGCCCCCGGCCTGACCGACATGGTCGTCGCCTCCGACGCCTTGAACGGCAAGGACAACCGGCTCGAACGCTATCTGGCTTACCACGCCGCCAAAGCCCCCTCCCCTGCCGGAACCGCGCCAGCCAGAGCGCAAGCTCCGGCGGAACTGACTCCGGAAGCCGCCCTGACCGAATCCGTATTGCGCGGCAAGCGCGAGGAGACCCTGAAGCGGCTCGACGCGCTGCTCGCCGCCGGGGCCGATCCCGGTAAAATCGTGAACGGCATCCTGATCCCGGCGATCACCGAAGTCGGCAACCGCTTCGAGCGCAAGGAGTACTTCCTGCCGCAGCTGATGCAGAGCGCCGCCGCGATGCAGCAGGCGATGGAAAAACTCGAACCGCTGCTGCAGGCCGATTCCGGCGACGCTCCCGCCGGCCCGGTTTTCCTCGTCGCCACCGTCAAGGGGGACATCCACGACATCGGCAAGAACATCGTGACGCTGCTGCTCAAAAACCACCATTTTCAGGTGATCGACCTCGGCAAGGACGTTCCGGCGGAAACCATCGTCGATGCCGCAATCGAGCATAAAGCCGCCTTTATCGGCCTTTCGGCGCTGATGACCACCACCATGCCCCAGATGCGCACCGTGGTCGAACTCGCCCGCAGTCGCGGCGTAACCGCTCCGGTGATCGTCGGAGGCGCCGCCGTCGACGAAACCTTCGCCGAATCCATCGGCGCCGTTTACGCCGCCGATGCCATGGCCACCGTCCGCGCCGCCCTCAAGCTCATCTGACGCCCCCTGGGGATTTCGCTCCTGACGGAGCGAGCAGGGCGCTTCGCCCCTGCACCCCGACCGGCAAGGTGCCGGTGCCGAATACTTCAGATCCGGGAAAGGCGGTACGCCTTTCCCTCCGGGTGGGGGAGCCCTGATGGAGACAGGCATGGTTGTACAGGAGCGGCACACCGCTCCGGTCGGCGACCGCGTCGGCTTTTTTGCCCGGAATGACG